>Ga0075423_10002694_pt1 | contig 16210 bp, 19 predicted proteins | sample SoiMethybrSBSTD2_FD_80114 | JGI IMG/M metagenome (GOLD analysis project Ga0075423, IMG submission 80114) | Bulk soil microbial communities from a Populus tree surrounding site in Tennessee, USA - Soil MetaG P. TD hybrid SBSTD2 | ecosystem: Environmental > Terrestrial > Soil > Tree plantation...
GTTCAGCTCGGGCACCGATGTGGTCTCGCCCGATCTGCTCGACGTCGATCCGGAAGTGTGGACCCACAGACATACTGCGCTCATCCGAACGGCTGCGCAGGATCCGGTGGTCGTCCGCATCTTAGTCAATGCCGCGATCAAGAAGGCGCTATGCCGCGAGGCCGGAGCTGATCGCACCTGGCTTTCCAAGGTGCGTCCTTGGTATGGTCACGCCGAGCACTTTCATGTCCAAATCGCCTGTCCGGCGGACAGTGCGGAATGCAAGCCGCCAGCCCCGCCGCCCTCAAGCGACGAATGCGGTCAAGAGCTCGACTTCTGGTTCAAGGAAACGACGCTGCATCCGCCGCCGTCCAAACCAAAACCGGCGCTGACGCTGGCCGGGTTGCCCCCCGCATGCAAGCAGATCGTCAAAGCGCCGTGACTGTCGATGTCCGCTTTGGGTCAAAAGGCGACATGTGCGCGGCAAAACGTCATGTCTGCTTTACCCTCGAAAGCGGACATGTGCGGTGCACGCGGCCATTTCTGCTTTGGGCCAAACAGACATGACCGCCCTCATTCAAGCACCTTAGCGACCAAACAGGAAAAACGGATTCGGCAGCGCCCGCCTATTGTAATAGTCCCGCTGATAGTCGCCGCGCCGAGGCGTATTGTCCCAATTGCCCCGGGAAAAAAAGAAGCCGTCGTCGCTCGCAAAGTTGCCATCGTTGGTAGGCTGGCGCGTTATAAACCCGCCCTGAGGTTGGTTGCTCAGCACCGCGACAAATTCGGTGCGATAGTTGGTCTCGGCGCTCAGCGGCTCGTCCGAAACGACGATCGAGGAGCGCGGCAATGCGGTCGGCCCAATGCGATCGACCACACCCTGCGGGATGGTGATGCGGTCGAGCGCATTCTTGGCTTCATCCCCGTTGTCGATCGTGACTGCGGTCCAGCGCAGGCCCGCGCCGTTGCGCGCCATCGCGGTGAACACATGCGTGCCTATCGGTTTGTCGGGATTGCGGATCGTGACCGGGACCTCGATGCTCGCGTCGAATACCTCACCCCCGTCCGACCAGCGTTTCTGCGTGTTGCGGCGCACGTAAAGCTTCTGCGTGGCGCGGCTGATGTAGATCGAGACCGGCACAGCCGCGAGGTTCGCATCGAGCGCCGCCTTGGCGGTGGCGGCCTTCCTGGCCTCGGCCGCCTTGACGGCCTCCTTTGCAGCGGCGGCATCGGGCTTCGACTTCGCGCCGGCCGTTGCAGCGTCGAGCTGCTTCCCCGCTTCCTCGGCCTTGGAAGCGGCCTTCTGCCTCCGCTCCTCAGCCCGCTGCTTCGCCTGGTCCGTTGTTGCGGCCGCGAGCGCCTTGTCGGCGGCCGCGAGTTCGGCATCGGCGCGGGCCTTGAGCGATGTCAGCTTGCGCAGCGATGCCGTGAGCGATGCCGTCTCGCGCGCCGCTTGCGCGGCACCTTTCTTTGCCTCGTCGGCCGCCCTTGTGGCCTCCGCGGCCTCGCGGGCGAGCATCTCGGCGCGCGCCGGCGCAGCCGCGAGGGCTTCTGCCTTCGGGACGAGAAGAGCCGGATGGGAAAAATCGACCGGAGCTGGATCGTCCGGCGCGATGATCACCCGCATCCCGATCCGCGTCTTGTTGTACAGCTTATTGGCGAAGCCGAAGGGCATCCGCACGCAGCCGTGCGAGGCCGCATACCCCGGCAACGGCCCGCCGTGCAGCGCGATGCCGTTCCAGGTGATGCGCTGCATGTGCGGCATCCAGGCGTCGTCATACATGTTCGAGCGGTGGTCGACCTCTTTATCGACAACGGCGAAGACGCCCGCTGGCGTCTCGCGCCCCTCGGTGCCGGTCGATACCGGCGCGCGCAGGATCCAGCCGTCCGCGTCGTAGAAAACGACCTGCTGGGCCTTGATCGATACGATCGCCATGATCGGCTCACCGGCATCGCGCTGCGCCGTGGCCTCTTGGGGTTGCGCGGGACGCGCCTGTTTCGGCGCGGCGTCGGCGGTCAGCGCCGTCAACGCGGCCACCGTCGCGAGCGTTACGATGGCGGCAGGCCGCCAATGGCATTTTGCCACGGTGGATTGCGCCGTCGCCAATCGATTGACCATCCCCTGCTCCGGTTGAAATCTCTGTCGGCGCTTACGTGGATCAAGTGTCAGATCGCGATTCTTGGAAATTAACTGCCGCCACCATCACCGGCAAGGGCGGCGTGCGCGTCCCGTTCTGAGACGTGCCGACGTCGCCTCGAGGCGGATGCCTGTGCTAGCGTTGGAGCAGGCTTTTTGCGCGTTTACCCTGATTCCCGTCGCTCGCCGCTATTCCTCTCGGTCTGTGATAAACCCAGCTCATCAGAAGCTAACAATAAAAGATCGCGGCTTCTTTGCCGGTAAATTAGAACCGGTGCACCTGAAACGTCAGGCACACGACTTTGATTCACCACATTTATCTTGCCTGTGAAGACGAGAATGGGGAAAGCTTCCAAGCGGACAAGGGGACGGAGCGGTTCGCTGACGCAATGGATCGTTAAATATGGCTATCTGCCAATTGTTCTGACTGGCATGGTCGGTCTTGCGCTCGACATTGGCACTCGCGAATGGAAGAGCGACGACGTCATTGTAGCCGACGCTCCTGTTGTAGCTGAGCCTCCTGCCGTTGCCGAAGCTCCTGTTGTGGCCGAGACTTTTGTCGAGCGTTGGCCGCCCACGGTGGGAATCGAGGTCGAGCCAAAGCCTACTATGCAACTGACGGCTCCGGTTATGGCAGAGGATTCGGTCGAGCCTCCGCTGCCCACGGTGGAAACCAAACTCGAGCCAAAGCCTACGGTACAAGTGGCGGCACTCAACGCGGATGTTCGATTGCCGGATGGGTCCGATCAACCGGCGTCGAAGGGCTACATCATGTACGCCAATTTGCCGACGGATTGGACGCCGGTGCCCTTGCCCGACGGCATCAGCTCCGCCAGCACCCCGCACACCAACAACATACGCGCCGAGATTGAGCAGGCGGCAACACTGTTCGATGTCGACATTCAAATGATGAAGGCATTTGCCAGGATCGAGTCTGGCTACAATCCGAAGGCCAGGACCGGCTCATACAAGTGCTTGTTCCAGCTTTCCAACTCGGAGTTTGCCAAATACTGGCAGGGCGACATCTACGACATCCGCGACTGCTCGGTCGCGGCGGCCAGAAAGTTTGCGACTGAGGCTGCGCAGTTCGAGAAGGACGTCGGTCGTAGGGCCACGGCGGCAGAACTCTACTGCATCCACCAGCAAGGCTATGAAGGTTGCGCATTTCATTACGACGCGCCGCAGCAACTGGCATGGAAGAACATGTACCTGACTACTGAGGGTCAGGAGAAGGGCGCTAAGTGGGCGCGCAAGGCCATCTGGGGCAATGTTCCGAGGGACCTCAAAAACAAGATCAAGGGTGGAGTTGAGGCGCTGACTAGCGGCCAGTTCATCGCGCTATGGACCGAGCGCGTTAACCGCTTCATTGCGCGGAAGGTCGAGCCGCCGACGCACTACGTGCAGCTCGCCAGCAAGGCCAAGAAGCCGACGAAGTCGGCTACGACCGACAAGAAGAAGAAGACGAAGAGCGTTGCGATCAAGAAGGAAAAGATGACCAAGCTAGAGGCGCGGTGACCATCGCGATGGCGCGCAGGAGGCATATCCGCTTTGGGTCAAAAGCAGACATGTTGCAAAAGGTCATGTCTGCTTTGCCTCCGAAAGCGGACATTAGCCCGGCGTAGTCTTTGGATACGTTCGGTATCGAGATCTAATCTCCACGACGAATAGCCCTTATTTTCTCGATTGCAGATTTGGCAAGCCGCTTGCGATTCGTGGTGGTGTAGCGCTGCACCTCCTTCAAGCTGGCGCGATCAGTGATCGCTGCGATCTGGAACGCAGAGCGCTCGCGGGTGTTTGCCATCTCGGCAGGCCGCATACGCACATCAAGTGGAAATGACTCGGTTTTGAGATCACCGTCAGCAATGCCTGGGCATCACCGGTGATGCCGCTGCTGTCCGCGTTTGCAATTTTCTTGCAGGCTTCCTCGATTGCAGCCAATCGGGCTCGCTTAGATTTGTTTCGCGAACCCTTTTTTCCCGCCGGATTTGGTCCGTCTTTATATCTCATTCTAGTCCCCCCATGTTGTCATCACGCATTCGCAGCCAATTTCTGACAGGTAATAACCGATGGTTGTGCATATATCCGGCGCATGTATCGCGTGGTCCTCGGAGTGCTCAAGTACTTGCACCTGCCGCTGTATGTGCTTTTTATTACGCAGGATATGTGGTGGTTGGTAATACTCAGATGCTGCTCAGTGGACTGGAGTTTGAGCGGCAAAACATAGATAGCGAGATGGTATTGTGTCGATATGACCCATGAGCTGCAGAATTTTCTGATCTTAGTGTGCTTGCTCGTTAGCTATCCGATTATGCCCACTCTGGCTTGGCAAGAGAGGGATAAGCATCCAACTCTCGCAATTGTCGTGATTGCGTTGTGGGTTTTTATAGTCCCAGTGTTTGTTATCGGTTTTAGTCCAACGCTCTTGACAGGAGCTTCCCGGACCATAACGGCGCCTTTTAGTGCGACCTTCTCGTATGAGCCGAGTCCTGAGGTATTTAAGCAATCCCGAATTCGCCTCCGCTACGCTCCGCGTTGGGACATTTAAGGGATTGGCGGATGGCGTCGTATCGGTTTGGTTTTTCGACAACCTGATCTAAAGTCAAAAACTCAAAAGGCCGGCGACGAAACGAGCAACCGAACGTTTTAGCGGCGCATAAACAAGAGAGCCCACCCGCATACCTCTCTGGCCGTGCGGACTCAGTGGCTACTCCCGTACTAACGGGGAGTCGGCTGGAGGTTCACATGGCTAACGAGGACCTTGAGGCGCGATTGGTCAAACTCGAACAGCATCTGCCGTGGTACGAGCGCGAGTTACTCAATTTCACAAGTTCAATCGAGGGCGCTGAGTCTCGGCTGATCCTGCGGACTACCGAGTTGGAAAGACGAATTTATCGGCTGGAGCGATGGAATAGGCTTTTGCTGGAACTGATTACGGGAATTCTCTCTGCCCTGATTGTCGCCTCGCTTGCATATTTGATACAGGGTGAAACTAGCCCCTGGGGTGTGCTGGCTGTACTCGGCTTTTTCGCCGCATTCGTCCTTACCGCTCTCTATTTTCGTTGGGTCGCAACGGATTAGTCTGTTGAAGCAGAGCCGGATGAGATGATTTCGGCGGATAACGAATATCGTAGAGAAGTCAGGCCGCTTCTTCGTCGAAATCGCGAATTCGTGGGAAGGACGCGTAGACAATGTCCTTACAGCCATCCCGGTCAAATTGATTAGCCAAAATAAGATAGCGCCGTGCGATGCACTTCCACTCGGCCCTAACCTCAGGGTCGCGCTCGTGCTCCGCTTTGGCGCGAAGCATCGTGGCCAGCCGTCTGCATTTGGCAGCGGGAGTCATGCCATTCCTCAACCGTAAACTTGTCCCGAGATTCAACGTGAAGCGCTTACAATCGGTTCCCGCGCTCTCACGGTGAGGTATTCACTTCTGAAAATCCCGCTCTAAGCTATTTTGGCCAGCATACGTATTTGTTCGAGCACGTATAGGCGGATTGCCGACGAGAGATTGTCCTGCTGGCGTGTTTCGTCGATCTGCGTGACCAACTTCGACACTGTCGCTCCTCGGCGATGAGCGATTTCTTTCAGGTCACTCCAGAAGGCATCTTCCAAGCTGATGCTGGTTTTGTGTCCATCAATGATGATGGAACGTTTGACGACCGGCGATTTCATCGGGGCTCCCCAGTGTAGCCCCCCTACCCTTTGCATTCATACACTGATTCGAAATGGCGCAAGTATGTTTCGAGTGGCGGACCGAGACGCCTGCCCGCGACGATCACATCGGGCCCGAGATCGGCAAGCTCTTTTGCTAGTTTTCGCGCGCGATCATCCTTGCCTTCCGCCCAACGCATATCGAATTGAATGTTGCGGCCATTCGACCACCCCAGTTTCCGGAGCGCATCCTGGAGCACCTTAACGCGGGCCTGTGTCTCAACGTCGTTATCGCCGACCTGCATCAGTACGCCGATACGGCGCATTCCTTCGTTTTGTTGGACGCGAGCCACGAGTGGCCAAGCCGTGACGACACCGAAAAGCGTGATGAACTCGCGCCGCTGCACTGAGCATCCCCAGACTTCGGAAGAGCATCGTAGCGACTTAATTAGGGATATTGGAAGGGCTCGGTGACGTCCGCTTGGGTCAAAAGCAGACACGCTATCCACAACCTGCTTGCCCTAATTGAGAGACTGGGCTTCCGGAAATTTCCACGTACCGTTAAGAATTTCCGCGCGTGGCCGATAGAGCCGCACCATGTAATTCCAGCCTTTCGTGATCGGCAGACAGTTCGGAATTTTGCCGTCGCAGCCGCCGAACTGGATCGTCACTGATCCATCCTGATTTTTTTTAGCGGTGATGTCGTTAAGCGTGTACGCATTGTACGGATTTTTCTCGTAATAGCCTTCCGCGTTATAGAGGCTGATCGACCAGAAGCCGTCGACAGGAACGTCTTTAACCCTCAAGCTATAATTGGTAGCTCCGTCGTTCCTTGTCGGAACAACGTTCAGATAGATCGCGTCACGCGGTGGGTTGGCGCCCCATGCTGAAGCGGCGCCGATCAGATACTGAACCGGGTCCACCTCCTCTTTCGTGCCGAAGGCCCGCCGCGTATCGGTGACCGTACTCGCGAGAACCAGCAGCGCGTCCCGGACCTTCTTCTGGCTTGCCTTGTCCCAATTTGGAATCTCGAACTTGCCGGGGCCGCCCGGTTGCGAAACCTGGATTGCATCCTGCAACGCATGAGCCCGCTTTAGATCGTCGGGGTCGTTTGGATCGACCAAGGTACGAATGCCAGCGAGTGCGTAGCGCGTGCCGAATTTCGCCTTGTCGAGCGTGTGTGGCCCCGCGCCGTATTCAGTGGTTGTGTACTGGTCCTCGCTGATGATCTGGAGTGACATGAATCTCTTTCCCGCGTCGGGCAGGATGATTGTCACCGGTCCGGCGTCGAGGTCGAACACGCGCGATGAATACAACGTGTCCCGATTGCCGCGGATAACCGTCTGATGATCGATCGGGAGGAGCTCTCGAATATGATGCCATCCGCCGAATCCACCGCCGGTTACGGAATTGTTGAAGTACAGGTCGGTTTCAGCGCGAACGAAGTTTTCGACTGTTACGGGTACAGGTGCCTGCGCGTGCCCCGATGCAGCGCTCCAAGCCATCACGAAAATCGCAAGAGCGGTTCTCCTCATAGCTATCCTCTCAATGCAGATGAAACTTGTGGGCCCCCGATTCTCGTTAGACGGTCGCGAATATCGAGTTGGACGGAGGTCCAATGTCCGCTTTGGGTCAAAAGCAGAGATTCCGGGCTATCATTCGCGATGCCTGTTTTGCCACCGAAGGCTTAGGGGCAGCCTCGACGATGCGAATGGAGAACATCGCGGAAGCTAACGGCTCAAAGGGCCCAGGCTGCCTCCTTCGCTTCCTCCCGATCCAGGATCGTTCGACGTGACCGTCGAAAGGCGGTCTTTCATATTTGAAACTAGGGCCGGCAATCGCCCCTCGCGCTTGCCGAGGCAGTAGACAAGCAACTGGCGAACGCCGTGAGCGCAGACGGAGGCGATGGTGACCGGGGGCCAGCAATTGCCATATTTCGCCACGACTTCGGGCAAAAAAGAGCTCACAAAGTATTTCTCAAGGAAAAATAAAGACCATGTAAGGCTCGCCCCAAAGTATCTCGTCGCACCAAGAGGTATCTATTCGCCAATGTAGCGATGGAGATATGAACAATGAACCTTTTGCAACTCGGATACCTCGCAGCGTTAACGCCATCAGTGGTCGCACTAGTTTGGTTCGTCTGGCGGGCTTCTCTCCTTAGATAACTTTGGTTCGTCCTGCAGAAAGCGCGCAACGGTCATCCCCGCTACGGGCCAGAGAAGGGAAGTGGACAGTTCGACATCGTTGGGTCCATTGCGCCGACTGTTTGAAGTTGGACCTTGGGGCAATACCGCGCGGGCGCGTGGATATTAGGTTATTTGGACTAACGATCAGGAGGCTTGCAATGCGCTTTAGAGCCAAAGTTACAGTCGCGGCCCTTGCTCGATGGTGTGCACAATATTCGGGTTTTGGTGGCGGTGGCACAAATTGCGGCTTTTTCACCATTGAGCAGTGCAGGGCAACCGTGAGCGGCATCGGTGGATTCTGCGTGCCTAATCAATTTTACAATCCGTGTGGGTCTGCGGGCCGACGCAGCTCTCGGTATCGCTACTAACCATTAAAACGTTCCATCTAATGCTCGCGTCGCTGCCGGCGCTTTTGGATTTTTGACCCTGATCCAGGTTCTCGACGGTCCGGAGCAGTAAGGCGCATCGACTCTCTTTGAGACAATTCCCTCAAGGCCGAGCTTGCAAGCAGCGTCAAACAATTTATCGCCGTGGCCTTCCGCGTGCTCCACGTACTGAATGCCGCGACCGTGCCGCAGAAGTTTTCGCAATGCCCGCCTTGCGTTCCACATAAGGCTTATGGCGCAGATCGTCACCGTTGAGCATCAGAAGATCGAAGGCACAGGCAGAAGCGCGCTCATCATTGACCCGACTGTGCGGGTCGCGAATTTCGTAGAGAAAGGTTGTCATGATTGCTTTGTCTGCCGACGGCGTGCCGATCGCTTACAGCGTACACGGAACCGGTGCGCCGCTCGTTCTCCTACATGGCTTTACCGAGACGAGCACCTCGTGGGAAGAGGCCGGCTATATCGAACCCTTCCTGCGAGCGGGACGCCAAGTGGTGCTCATCGACGCACGCGGACACGGGGCGAGCGGCAAGCCCCATGAACCCCGCGCGTATACGGGGAAGAATCACGCCAGTGACTTTGTCGCAGTGCTCGATGCGCTCGGCACCGATGCCGCCGATGTCGTCGGGTATTCGATGGGTGGAATGATCGCTCTCGCCGCCGCCTTGCACTATCCCGCGCGCGTAAAGGCTGCGGTCGTGATCGCGGCGCATCCGTTTGCGCAGGACATGTCGCCCTATCGTCGGGCGATCGGTGATGGCCTGGAAACGTGGCTTGCGATCGTCGAAGCGCAGGGGGTGCGGCTCTCGGATGCGTCGCGGCGACGCATCCTCGCCAATGATGTGCAAGCCCTTCGGGCCTGCGTCGCAAACGACCGGCCCGATGCGTCCGCAGCGCTTCAGGCGTTTCGCCCTCCGCTTCTGGCAATGGCTGGCACAGAGGATGCTATTTTCGGGGCGGTCCGCCAGCTCGCGGAACGCACCCGCGGCCACTTCAGAGCTCTTGAGGGTCGGAACCACATCACGTCGTTCCTGGCGGTCGACGAGGTAACCGCAGCGGTGGAAGACTTCCTCCGGCTGCGCGCTGTCGATCCGCTCGTAGTCGGAACGACCTAGGTAGTTCGTGCGCTCATATGCAGCGTCTGCATTACCGCCAAAGCAGACATGTACGGTGCAACTAGGATGTCTGCTAAGGGCCAAAAGCGGACATTGCAAGCTTCCTGCGCCAGCGAACAGACGAGGCGGCGACCCTTACTTCAAAATACGCCCCTCGCAATCTGGATGCGCATATTTTAAACGGATTACACCCAGAGAGTCTTTATATTCAGATGGCTGGCATCGCAGCCTAAATTCGAAATCACGTTTCTCGTTTTCGGTCATCCGCAAGTCCGGTGCTTGGGTCCATCCTTGCCACCGTTTGTCGAAATTATCGCGAATAATCTTCTGAGCAACGATAGCCGGTTCGCCAGCTGGTGTTCGCCCGATGAGGTCTTGGGCAACCGCAGACCGCGGCAAAACAAAGAACGGTATAAAGCAGGCAACCCATAAGCTGCTACGCGGTATTCGCATCTCCCGCTTGCAGAGCAAAGCAGGTACACCCGTTAAAGTCGCGGCGAGAGCGATGATGATAAAAGGAAGCAGTCTCATAAAATCCGCCCTTGAAAAAGGCGACTGCGCCAATGAGAAATTAGGAGCTTTATTTCTAGCCGTTTAGTTACCCATGGTGACTTCATTCGCGGAGTAACCTGACCAACTAAGGTTAAGAGTGAACTGTTAGGACGTGTAATGTCTGCTTTGGGTCAAAAGCAGACATTACGCGACGCAATCGCCATGTCCGCTTTGCCCCGAAAGCGGACGTCGTCCGGCCTTTAGCTTCAAAAAAGCCCGCGCCGCTGGCGCGTCCGGAAAGCAGGCCGAGCGGCCCTAACCGGAACAACTGACCGAGGAAAGGATCTAAGCAAGGTCAGTTTGCTTGCTCGCATAGTATCGCCCCGCCCCCGCTATTCTGTCGGCACGGTGCCAACTCAGACGGACAAAAAAGGAAGGGCTGCCAACCGAAGGCAGCCCCAGTTACCAAGATTTTGCCAGCTCATAGGGGGAAGGTAAGAGAGCCGGCAGCAGCAAGGTCGTAACCCGCCGTGGGCTACGAGGTTCCGCTGCGCCTTCCGTGACGACTTAAATTGGTAGAAGAGCACCGCACATCAGCATGAGAATCTGCCGGTGTATGCTCAAAGTATCGCTACGCTCCGCTGCCTCGTCGGCACATTGCACGACTCAGACCGACAAAGAAAAAGGGCTGCCACCGTGAGCGGTTTGGCAGCCCCTGCTGCCAGCGTCTACTCATGGGGGGGGCAAGTACTGGCAGCACCCCGGAACACCACCGAAACGGAAGTAGTTCCAAGGCAATTGGCTACCGTCCTTCGGCCTTCGCTTGTAGGCCAGCTTCAGCTTCCGTAATTCGACAGTCTCGCGAACCGTAAGCGGAGCTTTTTGCGTAGCGAGGGGAATCAAGGGCGGCTTGTGCTTCATCGGGCTTCAGGTCTTTTGTCCAATCGGTATCCATCAGTCGGTCAGCTCGGTGATTGAGAGCGAGAAACGTTCCCGCATCGTTAGAGATCGCGGAGACACGTTGGCCAGGGGAACGCCGGAAGACCTCGATCCAGTTCGGTGGCAGTAGCGTGCCAGCAGTGGAGCTAAACGCGTTATCGTTCGGACTCACAATCGCACTGCGACATCCACCGGTCGAAGATACCGAGCCAGAAACGGCCAGCTGGACTGCATAGGTCTGTATACCGAAAGCGGAGCTAGATGCGGCCGCACCACCAACTGAAGCAACGGCAAGAGCCTGCGCCGTATTGAGGCGCCATACATTATCAAAGTGCGTACTCCGGCTGCCGCCGGCTGACTTAACGTTAATTGGTCAATTAATATCCGGGGGTCACCCCGAAACTTAGAATTCCTATGGGCGATGAGAAGACGCCACTCATGTCATCGCCCCGGGGTCGCCGTAACTTACTCCATGGAGTTCGGCGGCCCTGCGCATTCAAACAATTTCCCAATTAAAAGGCCGCGCCGAGGGGGACCTCAGACCACTTGGACACTCACTGGAAGTTCCTGACTGGGCCAGAGGACTAAGGTCCCCTTCCAGGAGTGCCTAGGCCAACGCCCGCCAACCGTCATAGGTTTCCTGAGTTCCTGTTCCAATTTAGTGCTCAGACGATTCCAATTTTGGGTAATGAATCGGCGCTGAAAACTTTCTCTTGCCGCCACCGCGAGCGTGCCATGCTTCTTTCGCGAGGCGACCGGCAATCACGTGAGCATCTCCTAAAGGCGGAAGTTTCTTTCGTATGGTTTGCCGTACCGACCAAGAAACGGCACACCGGCATTATTGACAGCGTCATGGCTCCATCCTCGAAGGTGTATTGCCCTTCCTCAACCTGGCCGAGGAAATCACCGCTGGGCGCGCGTACCTGCGCAGAGATGCAATTTCATAATGAGTTCTCTCAAGAAACCCGCGCAGTGATTTGGTCATGAAAAGTTCACGGTCAACCACTTACGGCAGATAATAGCCGACCATGCCGACGGCAAACATGACGCCGACAATGATCAAACCAATCAAGACGCCGCGTAACTCTTCGTCCATTTCGCCTAGCCAGCGTGTGACTGTCAGCATCAACACCAGCCGGCGCGTGGATATTCGATTGGCCTACGAAAACTGTCGTAGGCAGCCTTCGTCGAGGCAAACGCTGCCTTGCGCAGGCCATGAAATGGGATTTCATCCAATGAAGCCTTGCACATAATTCGGTGGTCGGCGCATCAACTGATGTTGTCCCATTCGTCGGCCCATTCCTCTTTCGAGTCCACCCTGCCCTCAGCCGCCGTTAAAACTCTAAATCCTCCACTCAGTAGTATCTCGACTCCACCAATCGGAAGGCCCATATCCTGAAAGGATCTAATTGCGTGTTTCAAATCCGTTTCTTTGAATAAGAGTGGCGAACGTTTCGACATCCATCTTTCCGTAAATAAAAAGGCCCGCGCCGAAGACAGCGCCAGCCTCGCGTTTTGATTTGTCAGTTGGTGGGTTAACAGTACGCGCACTCATGTAGCCCTCCATTGAAACACCTGGGAGCCGCTCGCCCTCTGTGGCGATTGGCTTCAAGTGGCCCGGATCAGTTAGGCTGGTCCGGGCTGCACACGAAGAGTCCCCGATTTAGGGCCGGACTCTCAATCAAACAGTTTCTGATTGGCCTTAAACTGGCCGTGGTGCCCCTCTCACCAGCCTGACGATCCAAATCAGCAAGCAAGCCCCGATGAACCCGGCAATCAGGTAGCCGATCCACCCCCCTAGGTGGACCCCGAAGAAACTCAATATGGCGCCGGCGATCGCCGCCCCGATGATACCGAGCACGATATTCGTCAGGAGCCCCATTTCGCTCTTCATGAATTGTTCTGCAAGCCAGCCTGCAACTCCGCCGATGATGATGGCTGCGATCCAGCCTACTTGTGCATCGTCCATGGCTCGTCTCCACAAAGGCGCCCTCCGCGCCAAGTTGAATTCTCTAACGAGCAAGCGCTCATAACAAGCCAGCGCGCGCGGCCTCCGATAGGGCGAAGCACAAAAGCCTGTGGGAAAAGCAAGGTGTTACCACCGCGGTCGGATCAGCCAGGCGGCAGCCCGACCTGCTGCTTGCTGGAGTCAGGTCGCAGATCAGCTCGCCGCCATCCGCACATAGTGCACCGGTATCGGCGCTCGATGTCGCTCAAAACTTCATCAGCTTGAAAGCGATCAATCGGTAGCTTCCCCGAATGATGCCATGGCCAATCGCCTTCTCGCTTGCCGAGACAATAGATCAGCAACTGGCGAACACCGTGGGACTGATGCGATAGTAACCGGGCCGGCCATCAATTATCTCGGCGCGAAGCGTCTCTCGGCACGCAGTACAATGTTGGACCATTGGCGAATCTCGCGCTGGCGTACGAACATTAGCTACAAGGTGCTATCTCCAAAAGATCACAAGGCTTGCAATGCGCCGTACAGCAAAAGTTATGGTCGCGGCGCTCGTTGTGCTGCCGACGTTGCTGACGCAAAATCCCTCCAACGCTCTGCCTTACGATCCATATCCATGGTGGGCCCAGTATTCCGGCAGTGCCGGCGACGCCACAAATTGCGGTTTCTCAACCATTGAGCAATGCCGAGCAACGGTGAGTGGCATCGGTGGATTTTGCGTGCCCAAACAATTCTACAATCGGGACAAGCGTCTGCCAGGCGAGGACCTAAACGACGATACTGATTTGATCTCAGAACGTTCCACCTATAGCGCGAGTTGCAGCGGGTGCTCTCGGATTGATCGACAGCTTTCGAGCGGGCCGGAATGAATGCTGGCCACCTGGTGTTAATTCCATCAAAGCCAGGAGGTCCAGATGTGCTTTGCGTCCAAAGTTAGTGTGGCGCTCGTGCTGGCAACGGCGCTGTTTCACGTCGACAGCAGTTTCGCTGCCACTAATTGCGGCTTCCTAACCATTGAGCAGTGTAGGGCAACCGCGAGCGGCATGGGCGGATTTTGTGTGCCCAATCAATTTTACAATCCGCGAAGGCCCGCCAAAGACGCTCGCAAACAACCAGAGGTGCGCGCCTACGACATGCCCTACGATCCTTATCCGTGGTGCGCCCAGTACATGGACGGTGATAAGTAAGCTGACACAATTCCCTCAAGTCCGAGCTTGCAGGTGGCCTGACTCTGAAGGCGCTATTTGAGATCCAGGAATACGCTCAAAACGAGTGCCACTATCCCGACGAGGAGCGCGGCGACAGCTATCCTCGTCGCCATTGTCGCTTGTCGTTCAGCCGCCTTAGCTGCCGCCAGAGTCGCCTCGATGACCCCGCGTTCCTTGGCGTATGCCGCCCGCATTGCTTTGGCCAGTTCTATTTCGGCGGCAATCTTCGGTTGCTCAAACGCGAACTCGCGATTGAATTCACGTCGTAATAGCCACTCGCGGGACCACAGATCTTGTTGTTCGAGGTTACGATAAGCTCTCTTGGCGACTCGCTCTCGCACTTCCTTTTCGCCAATCGCTTCGAGCTCGGCCCAAAACTCTTCTTTCATTTTGGCAGTCATCCGCTAGACCCGGCGTCTCATCTCTCTCGTTTAATGGCCTGCCACGCCCGTACGTACGCAATACCATGCCACCGATAAGGCCTAAAGGAGAAGGGCTGCCACCGTCGGACCGGTACTGGCAGCCCTGAAGTGTGGCGACCAGAGTCGTTCGGGGTGAGAACGCTCTGACAATACTAAACACCCCAAAGAAACGTCCCTATTCCAATTCCGTCGGTGTCTTCAAAAGGGGCATGTACGCCCCGCCGGTACTCGGGGAATGGCGGAAGTCCGGCAGCATGATTGGAATCGACAGATGCCAGAGTACAGGCGCGTTTAGCGGCCTGCCGCGCCCGTAAGTACGCGATACCATGGCCGCCGGTATAGGAACCCAAAAGAGGGTTGAGATGAGCGTGCCGTTGGCAGAAATCATCAAATTATTGTCCGCGATAAGCAAGACCCGGTTAGCTCGGCCAGACTAATGGGTGTCAACGATTCTGCCGGCGCTGATCGTTCGCCAGGCAGGAAGGGGCCGCGCGGGGGTTATACATGGGGAGCGCTGCCCCGCTGGTGGCTGAAGTAGGTACACGGCGCCCGGAAGTAATTAATGACAGACCGCTCGTCACTTTCGTTCCGCGGCACTCAGCAGCCGCGACGCTCGCGTCTGCAGGGCATCGTGTCCGCACTGTTAGTCACTGTAGCGTGTGGCGCGGTCGCGATCAGCCCCTATTTGGCGTTTCGCGATGATTTCTTCGCCCGCCTGATCGAGCGTCAGACTCAGACTAAAATCAGCTATGAAGACCAAATTGCTGACTTGCGAGCGCAAATCGATCGCATGAGCCGACTAGACGAAGAGCGGTTAGAAGAGATCATGTCGCTCAGGCAGCGGCAGGCGACATTAGAGCAAGTCACCTCGGGGTTAGCGAAAGACCTGTTGATTCAAACAATGCAAGCACGAAACAGTTTGCCTGGGAATGGCACGATCAAGTCGACGCCGGTGCTGCCCCCCACTGAGACGACATCCGCAATTCCGCATGTCGAGTCCGCAAAGCAAGCTGAAAAACCAATTAAAAGTGACAAGAAGGCGCGCGGCCCCCTTCAAAAGCAAGCGCCTGTAGTTCGCAAGCGGACGCAGGAAGCACCGGTAGCCGCAGACCGTAAAGCGGCAGAACCGGCGACACAGCAAAACTACTAGCAAAACTCCGTTTGAATCGAACTTCGTCGTTGCCTGCGAAGCGTCGAGACTCGCGTCAGGTTGTTTGTCCAATCGATGTCGACTAGTCGGTCAACTCCGTGATGGATAGCGAGAACGTTCCCGCATCGTTAAAGATGGCGGAAACATGCTGGCCAGGGGAACAGCGGAAGACCTCGATCCAGTTCGGTGGCAATAGCGTGCAGCCGTGGAGCTAACACCGTTATCGTTCGGACTCACGATCGCAGTAGCGACATCCACCGGTCGAAGATACCGAGCCGGGAAAGGCCAGCTGGACTGCATGGGTCTGTGCGCCGAAAGGTGAACTCGACGCGGCAGCGCCCCCAACTGAAGCAACGGAAAGAGACCTGCGCCGTACTGAGGCGCCACACATTATCCAATCCCATTTATTGTTTTCCCTTGATAAACGGCACGTTGCCGGTCCGATTTAACGTTAATCGTCCAATTAATTTCTGCTCGTCGCCCTCACACTAAAATCGTGTGGGCGGTGAGTAATGCTCCGTGAACATCGCCCCGGGGTCACCGTTGTTAAGCCCACCTTCATCGACGGTGGCCCCGACACTCAAA
>Ga0075423_10002695_pt1 | contig 16208 bp, 19 predicted proteins | sample SoiMethybrSBSTD2_FD_80114 | JGI IMG/M metagenome (GOLD analysis project Ga0075423, IMG submission 80114) | Bulk soil microbial communities from a Populus tree surrounding site in Tennessee, USA - Soil MetaG P. TD hybrid SBSTD2 | ecosystem: Environmental > Terrestrial > Soil > Tree plantation...
CACGGCGCCCAAGATCGACCCTCATGGCTCAGGCGAGGAGATCCACCGCGCGGTGTCGGCGCTCGTCGAGGAGAGGCTCTCCGTATATCGCGTGGACGGCGAGCTCCTGCGGGAGCTCGATCCGACCCATGTCCTCACGCAGGTTCACTGCGAGGTCTGCGCGGTGAGCCTCGGCGACGTCGAAGCCTCTCTCTCAAGCTGGCCGGGCGCGCGGCCGCGGGTCGTCGCGCTCTCGGCGGCGAGCCTCTCCGACGTTTTCGCCGACTTCGAGCGCGTCGCTCGAGCCCTGGGCGTCCCGGGCCGCGGCCGCGCCCTCGAGGGACGAATGCGCTCACGGATGAACGCGATCGCGGCGCTTGCGCGGGAGCTGCCGCGTCGGCCGCGGGTCGCGGCGATCGAGTGGCTCTCGCCGCCGATGGCCGCCGGGAACTGGATGCCCGAGATCGTCGGGATGGCCGGCGCCGTCAACCTTTTCGGCGTTTCCGGACGTCACTCCTCCTGGATTTCGTGGAGCGAGGTCGCAGCCGCGGATCCGGACGCCGTTCTCGTTTTTCCTTGCGGCTTCTCTGTCTCGCGCGTGCGCTGCGAGGCGGAGGCCCTCCGCGTTGACGACGGCTTCCGGGCGCTTCGCGCGTCGCGTAGAGGCACCGTCCTTCTCTGCGACGGACAGCAGTACTTCAACCGGCCGGGACCGCGGCTGGTCGAGACTCTCGAGATCGTCGCCGAGGCGCTCCACCCGGAGACGTTCGCCTTCGGGTTCCGGGGGATCGGCTGGGAACGGATGCCGCCGGTCGCGTGAGCCGCCCCCGCGCGCTCGTCTCCTGGAGCAGCGGAAAGGACTCGGCGTGGGCGCTGCACGAAGTTTGGCGCGGTAATCGAATCGAACCCGTGGGGCTTCTCACAACGGTGACCGAAACCTTCGGGCGCGTTTCGATCCACGGGGTTCGCGAAGATCTTCTGCGCCGGCAGGCGCAGGAAGCGAGACTACCGCTTCGCATCGTCCCGATCCCGCATCCCTGTTCGAACGCAATCTACGAAGAGGCGCTGCTGGCGGAGCTGGATCGGGCCCGCGGTGAGGGGATCACCCAGGTCGTCTTCGGAGACCTCTTCCTCGACGACGTCCGAGAATATCGGGAGAGACTGCTCGGGCGGGCCGGATTGAAAGGCGTCTTTCCGCTTTGGGGTCGCGACACCGGCGAGCTCGCTCGGAAGATGCTCGACGGAGGGATTGGGGCCGTCCTCGTGTGCGTGGACCCGTTGCGCCTACCGGAGAGTTTCGCGGGCCGGGAGTTCGATGCAAGCTTCCTCGCCGAGCGACCGGTCGAGGTCGACGCGTGCGGCGAGCGCGGTGAGTTCCACACCTTTGTCCGCGCCGGCCCGATGTTTCGACAGGCGATCCCGGTGCGGGGCGGCGTCATCGTTCGCCGCGATGGTCTGGTCTTCGCGGACCTCGTCGAGGGGGATGCGCCGGACGGCTAGGTGTGGTCGACCTCGACGGTCTTCTTCTCCCCGCTGTTCGAGACCGAGACCATGATCCCGATGCCGATCGCGATCACGAGCCCGATCGCGGTCCACGTCGTGCCGATCGATTCGATGACTCCCGCTTTCCAGAGCGCGAGAGTGACCCCGGCGAGGAAAACCAGGTAGCCGATGAAATAGACGTTTACCCACTTCATGTTCGTGCCCTCCACTTCCGGCAGTGGGAAAAGAGCAAGTTCCGCGCCCGGGCGGTAGAATTCGCGTCGAGCGAGGTGAACGCCATGAAAACAAATGCCTTGACTCTTCTCCTGGCGGCCGCAGTTGGAATTGCCGCCTGTGCCCGGCAGACGCCCCCACCGACCGGACCCCAGGGCCCCAGCGGCCCGACGACCGCGCAGCCGCCCCCGAACCCGAATCCCGAGCCGCCGGTCCCGCCCGTCGCCACGCCCGTCTCGGTCGCGCCCTCCGCTCCGAGCGCGCCGAAGGCCGCGGCGCCCGCTGGTTCTGTCCCTCTCGCCGCCGCGGTTCCCGATCAGCCCGTCATCGCCGCCGGCGATGAGCCGCCCTCGGCGCCGGCACGACCGTACCGCGAGATCCTCGAGCTGAAGAAGACGGGGGCCGCGGACGACGTCATTCTGAACAAGGTGCGGACGGACAACGTCAACTACCGGCTGACGACCGCCGAAGTGATCGAGCTGCGCGGCGCCGGGCTCTCCGAGACGATTCTGGAGGCGATGCTCCGTTCGGGTCAGCCGTCCCCGTCGGCGCGCAAGTAACTAAGCGGCGCTCCGCGTCTCCCCGAGATGCGCGCGCGAGGCGCGCCGCTTCCACCAGAGCCCCGCGAGCCACACCGTGGGCACGATCGCCAGCAGGTAGGCGAGCAGGTGGCCGATGCGTCCGTCGGGTCCGAGGATCTCGGTCGCGTCGTGGATGGTCTGGGAGTTGGGAAGGACGCCCGCCTCGGAGAGCTCGTGGACGCCGTAGAGGAGGAGCTGGAGGAGGAAGAGCCCGAGAAAGATCGCCGAAACGTTCAGCAGCCCGCGCAGGTCGACTCCGCGACCGAGCCGGCTCCACGCGAAGGCGATCGCGGCAGCGGCGACGAGCCCCAACGCCAGTCCGGCCGTGACCTCGGCGGAGTGGAGCTGAAAGAACGCGGTCGCGACGAGCAGCGCCGTCTCGAGCCCCTCCCGCATGATCATGAGGACCGTGAAGAGGAAGACCCCCCAGAAGGCGCGGCGGTAGGAAAACGCCCGCGCGCGGGCCTCGATCCGATGCTCCATGTCCGACCTCATCCGGGCGGAAACCCGCTTCATGTAGACGAGGAGACTGCCGACGAGCGCCGCGGCGGCGAGCGCCAGGATTCCTTCCCACAGAGGCTTCTTTCCGGCCTCCGAGAAGACGAGCCCGGCGGCCACGCACGCGACGGCAGACACGGCGATGCCGGCGTACACGGCCCGCGCCAGCGCGGCCCGGCCGGTGCGCCTCAAGTAACTGAGTGTCAGCGCGACGATCAGGAAGGACTCGATTCCCTCTCGAAGCGCGATCGTGAATCCCTGCCACATGGCGACGCGTCTCCTGCCAGACCTGCCCGGGCTTGACTGTCCCGGGGGCAGTGGAGAATACTGCAACTGAGACTGAGTCGCAATCGCATGAGAACCCGCGAACGAGATATCTTCCGTAAATACTTGGAGCGCCGCGGCTTGAAGCTCACGGCCGAGCGACAGGCCGTATTCGACGAGCTCTTTGCCCGCCACGAGCACGTGGAAGCGGACGAGATCCTCGTCCGGCTGCGCGCGAAGGGGAAAAAGATCTCGCGCGCGACCATCTATCGCACGCTCGAGCTGCTCGTCGATTCGGGGATCGTGGGTCGCGTCCGCGTCGGCGAGATCGGATACCGCTACGAGCGCCTGCGCGCGGGCGAGCACCACGACCATCTGATCTGCAACGAGTGCGGTCGCGTGATCGAGTTCTTCGAGCCCCGCATCGAGAGCCTGCAGGACGAGGTGTGCGACCGCTACGGGTTCCTGCCGCTGTCCCACAGCCACCAGATGCGGGGCATCTGCCGGCAGTGCCGGCCGCGCGCGTTGCGCCCGGGCACGACGACGACCGTCGAGGCCGCGAAGACCGCGGGCCGCCGACCTCACATCGTCCACTGACCGTGGCTCGACTCCGGAATCCGACGGCGCGCCCGGTGCGATTGAGACTCAGTCTCGGTCTAATGGGTCTCGCGGGCGCGGCGCTGCTGCTGCTGGTGTTCGCATTCGGCCGCGGTACCGCCGTCTCGCGCGTCACGCGCGCGCGGCTCGAGATGGGAACGATCCTCGAGATCGACGCAATCGGCCCCCGGGCGGCGACGGAGAAGGCGGTTGCCGCGGCGTTCGCGGCGGTCGAAGACGTCGATCGACGGCTCTCGAACTGGCGCGCGGACTCCGAGCTTTCGCGCGCGAACGCGGCCGGGTCGAGCCGGCGCCTCAACCTCTCGCCGGCGACGTGGCGATGTCTCTCCCGGGCGTTCGACGTCGCGCGGGAGACGGACGGCGCGTTCGACCCGACGGTCGGCGTGGCCACGGGCGCCCGGACGATCGGCTTCCAGAACGTGATCCTCGACTCGAATGGCTGCACGCTGACCTTCGCGGTCTCCGGCGGAGCGATCGACTCGGGCGGTTTTGGGAAGGGGGAGGCGCTCGATCGAGCGCTCGTGGAGCTGCGCCGTCGCGGCGTGGTCGCGGCGCGGCTGAACTTCGGCGGACAGATTTCCCTTCTGGGCGCGCGGTTCGGAGACGTCTCGATCGCCGAGCCGCGCACCGGCTCGAAGCGCGAGCTCTGCTCCTTTCAGACGGAGGACGGCTCGGTTTCGACGTCGGGCATCTCGGAAAAGCCGGGTCACATCGTCGATCCAAGGACCGGCGCCCCCCCTCCGTTCGCCGGCTCCGTGACGGTCGTCGCGGACAACGGCCTGCGGGCGGACGCTCTCTCGACTGCGCTCTTCGTGCTCGGGCCGGAAGCGGGTCTCGACCTCGCTAACAGAAACAGCATCGCGGCGCTCTTCGTCGTACCGCGAGCGGACGGGCGCTGGGACTTCCTCGCGAGCCAGTGTTTCCCGGAATTCACGGTCGCGCGAGCCTGACGCCGGAGGTCTCCGTTGAAGAGAGCCTTGTCTCTGTTTCTTCCCCTCTTTCTTGCGGTCGTCGTCGCGCTCCCGGGAGAGCAGCCGCCCGATCGCACCCGGGAGCTCGAGAAAAAGATCGAGGAACTCCAGCGGCGCCTCGATGCGCTGTCCGCCTCGGCGAGCGAGGAGACGCGACGGCAGATCGAGGAGCTGCGGCGCCAGATCGACGTGCTGACGCGGGAGATCGAGAATCTGAAGTCGACGGCGCCCGAGAAGCCCGCGCCCTCCGGCAGCCGGGGATCGTTCGGCCTGGGGCCGGCGGCGGCGAAGGTTTACGGATTGACGCGCGGCGTGTCGATCGGCGGCTACGGCGAGGTGCTCTACCAGAACTTCGACGCGAAGCGGGACGACGCCGTCCCCTCCGGCCGGACCGACACGATCGACCTTGCCCGCGCCGTCTTCTACTTCGGTTACAAGTTCGACGATCACTTCCTGTTCAACTCGGAGATCGAGTACGAGCATGCGACCACCGGCGAAGGGGACGAGGAGAAGGGCGAGGTCTCGGTCGAGTTCGCGTACCTCGATTACCTGATCCGTCCGGAGCTGAACGTGCGCGCGGGGCTCGTCCTGCTGCCGGTCGGGTTCCTGAACGAGCTCCACGAGCCCCCGGTGTTCCTGGGCGCGCGTCGGCCGGAAGTCGAGGAGCGGATCCTTCCGACTACATGGCGCGAGCTCGGGTTCGGCGCATTCGGAAACGCGGGACCGGTCGAGTACCGCGCGTACGTCGTCAACGGGCTCGATGCGGCGGGCTTCGAAGGCTCCGATCCTCTCCACGAGGGAAGACAGGGCGGCTCGAATGCCCGCGCCGAGGACTTCGCGGTGACCGGGCGTCTCGACTTCGTCGGACTTCCGGGACTCCTCGTCGGCGCCTCGGGATACACGGGAGGGTCCGGTCAGGGCAGGGAATTGGACGGCCGATCGTTCGACGCGCGCGTCACGCTCGTGGACGCCCACGCCGAGTGGCGCTGGCGCGGGATCCAGGCGCGCGCGTTGACGGCGCGGGGATCGATCGGTGACGCGGCGCAGGTGAACGCGTTGAACGGCTTCGCCGGCTCCGAGTCGGTCGGCCGCCGTTTTCTCGGAAGCTACGTGGAAGCCGGGTACGACGTCCTCTTCGGGCGCGGGGCGGCCTCGCTCGTCCCCTTCGCTCGATGGGAGAGCTTCAACACCCAGGACGAGATCCCCCGCGGATTCGAGGCGGATGCCGGCAACGACGTCCGGCTCTGGACCTTCGGACTGCAGTACCGGCCCATCCCGCAGGTGGTCGTCAAGGCCGACTACCAGGACGTTCGCAACGAGGCTGGGACGGGCGTGAACCAGCTCAACGTCGCACTCGGGTGGCTGTTCTGAGACGCGCGCTAATCGTCGCCGTGAAAATGGGGACAGACCCCTTTTTTGAAAAATGTGAAAAATGGGGACAGACCCCTTTTTCGAAAGGGGGTCTGCTTCCCGCGCTCGCATTTCTCGCGGCCGCGACCGCCTCGGCTGCGCCCGTCTATTCGTCGCGCGAACAGGCTCTCTCTCGCGCCTTTCCGCCGCCGGCGACCGTCGAGCGCAAGACGTTCTTCCTGACGGACGCCGAACGGGAGAAGGCGAGCCGGGCGGCGCGATCGAAGATCGACTCGGCGCTCGTGATCGCGTACGTCGCGAAAGGCGCGAACGGGCCGCTCGGCACCGGCTATTTCGAGACGCACGTCGTCCGCACGATGCCCGAGACGATCCTCGTGACGATCAAGCCCGACGGCGCTCTCGGCGGGGTCGAGATCATCGCGTTCGGTGAGCCGGAGGACTATCTGCCGCGGCGCAACTGGCTGAAGCTCTTCCCCGGGCGGCGCTTGGACGACGACCTCACGGTCGGACGCGGCCTCGCACACGTGACCGGAGCGACCCTGACGACGCGGGCGATCGCCGATTCGGTCCGGCGCGTCCTCGCGATCCACTCGGTGATCGCCGGCCGGACGCCATGAAGTACATGGAACGCGGTGGGTTTCAGTCGCAGGGTCTGATGCGCCTGACGCTCGGTCTCTCGATCGGCCTGCTCTCGCTCTTCTGGGTGACGAACTTCGCGCTGTTCTTTTCGCGCCTCGGGTTCACGCCGGCGTCGGTCGCCGCGTACTACCTGGGTTCCGAGGCGGACTACCGCCCTCCGCGGACGGCGGGCGCGATGCTCGAGGTCACGCACGCGCACCTGCCGATGATGGCGCTCGTCCTGCTGCTCTTGACGCATCTCCTGATCTTCGCGCCGTACTCCAAGCGAACGCGCGTGCTGCTGATCGTGGGCGCGTTCGTCTCAGCGGCCCTCGACGAAGGCGGAGGCTGGCTCGTGCGGTTCGTGCATCCGGGCTTCGCGGTCGTGAAGCTCGCGGCGTTCGCGTCGCTCCAGGGAATCCTCGCGTTCCTGCTCGTCGCGCTCGCGCTGTTCCTGCGCCGCGGCGCTCAGGAGGATGGTTTCCAGACGACCCGCACGAAGCGCCGCCCGAGGCGAAACACGGTCGAGTCGGACGAAGCGAGCCGCTCGTCGGGATCGCGGACCTCGCGCGCTGCGCCCCCGGGACCGTAGACGCGGAGAGCGCCTTCCGCGATCTTGCGGCGCGCCTCCCGCATCGAGCCGCAGAGCCCGACGGCGACGAGCGCCCGCGCGGCCGTGCCGTCCGTTCCGGCCGACGCCTCGCGCGTCTCGATCTCGGCCGGAAGCTCGCCCTTCGAGAACGCCCGCCGGAAGTCTTCCTCCGCGCGCGCCGCGGCTTCCGCCCCGTGGAACTCGGCCGTGATCCGTCGGGCAAGCTCCGCCTTCACGTCGCGCGGGTTGACCCGGCCTTCCTCGATGCCGCGCTTCTTCGCGTCGATCTCCTCCCGCGGCACGTCGGTCAGGAGCTCGAAGTAGTTCCACATCACGCCGTCCGGGATCGACATGAGCTTGCCGTAGATCTCGGAAGGCGGCTCTTCGATCCCGATGGCGTTGCCGAGGGATTTCGACATCTTTTCGACGCCGTCGGTCCCGACGAGCAGAGGCACCGTGAGGACGATCTGGGGCTCCAGGCCCTGCTCCCGCATCAGGTCTCGCCCGACGAGAAGGTTGAAGAGCTGGTCGGTTCCGCCGAGCTCGACGTCTGCCTTCAACGCGACCGAGTCGTATCCCTGGGCGAGCGGGTACAGAAGCTCGTGGAGGGCGATCGGCTGCCGCGCGGCCCAGCGCTTCTGGAAGTCGTCGCGCTCCAGGATCCGCGCGACCGTAACCTTGCCGGCGAGCCGGACGAAGCCTTCCGCGCCGAGCGCCGAGAGCCAGCTGCTGTTGAACTCGATCGACGTCTTCTCGGAGTCGAGGATCCGGAAGGCCTGGCGGGCATAGGTCGCGGCGTTGGCCTCGATTTCGCCACGCGTCAACTGCGGGCGGGTCGACTTGCGGCCGGACGGGTCTCCGATCATCCCGGTGAAGTCGCCGACGACGAACACGACGCGGTGGCCGGCGTCCTGGAAATGCTTCATCTTTCGGATCACGACCGTGTGACCGAGGTGGATGTCGGGAGCCGAGGGGTCGAAGCCGACTTTGACGGTCAGGCGCCTGGCCGAAGCCCGCCGGGCGAGCTCCGACTCTTCGATCAGGTCGACCGCGCCGCGTTTCAAGAGCTCGAGATCCGAGGGGGGCGAAGTCACGGCGGCACAGGATAGTACGGGGTTGTCCGCGTACGGCTTAGGGCGGAGTTAAGGACCGGTTTCCAGCGCCGGAGGCTCATACACTCCGCGCGATGAATACGATCACACGAGCCTCTGAACCGCGGCGGGTGCAGGTCCGCGGGACCTGTCCCCGCGAAGGACTGAGGCGGGTGCAGGTCCGTGGGACCTGTCCCCGCGACTTCTCCAGGGGAATCCTCCGGGCGGCGGCGCTTGCTCTCCTCCTGGCGCCGTCGCTCTCTCTTTTTGCGGAGACGTTGACGATCCCCGCGGTCACGTCGCTCCCGGTGGGAACGGCGGCGTCGCCGTTCTTCTCGGACGTGCGCGTGTTCAATACGTCGTACACGAGCCCCGCGTCGGTGACTGCCGTCTATCGGTGTTTTCTGGGGACGTGTCCCGCGGTGGCGCCCCAGGTGACCTTCACGCTGTCGCCCCGGGAATCCCGCGCCTTCGACGACATGGTGTTCGCGACCTTCAACGCACCGTCCTCGGCGGGGGCCGTCGAGCTCACGAGCTCGGGCAGCAACATTCGCGTGACGAGCCGGCTCTACTCGACGGTGCCGATGCCGACCGTCGGGATGTTCATCCCGGGACTCCGAAACAGCGAGGCACACTCGGTGTCGGTCCTGACGTCCCTTTCGAACGGAGCGTTCCGGACCAACGTCGGCATTTACAACGGCGAGGATTCGGGGGTGGTCGTCACGATCCGGCTCTTCAACGGGACGACGCAGCTCGGCAGCCAGGCGGTGACGCTGGGACCGCATTCGGGGACGCAGATCAACCGGATCTTCGACGTGGTGGGACAGGCGGGCTTGACGACGACGAACGCCTACGCGGTGGTCGAGACGAACAGCCCGAATGCCGAGGTCTTCAGCTACGCGGCGGTCATCGACAACACGACGACCGACCCGATCTTCGTCACCGGCGCCGAGGACGAGCGCGCGCCCATCGGCCCCGCGCCGTCGGCACAGACGATCAACGTCTCGCTTTCGAACTATGCTTTCACGCCCGGCTCGTCCAACCCGATCCAGGTGACGGCCGGCGCGGCGACGACTCTGTTCTTCGAGTCGGCGGCCGGAAGCCATGGCTTCTCCGGGATCAGCCAGCTCGGCATCGCGGGCTCGAACAACATCTCGGCGGGCACGGACGGGGATCCCTACGGCGGCGGAGGTCATGCGCCGACGACATATCAGGTCGCGTTCACCGCACCGGCGTCGGCGAGAGGTCAGACCTTCGAATTCTGGTGCACGATCCATCCGACGCTCATGCGCGGCACACTGCACGTCAACTAGGCCGCGCCGCAGAGCTCGGGAGTCCCGTGAAGAAACTCACCCTCTTTCTCTGTGCCTTCGTCTTTCTCTCTGCCTTTCTGGCGGGCGAGACGGTGACGCTCCCGGCGGTCACGTCGCTGCCGGTGGGCGCGGCGGCGAGCCCGTTCTTCTCGGACGTCCGGGTGTTCAACACGTCGTACACGTCGTCGGTCTCGGTCACGGCGGTCTATCGCTGCTTCCTGGGAACGTGTCCGTCCGCGGCGCCGCAGGTCGCGTTCGCGCTCGCGCCCCGCGAGTCGCGCGCGTTCGACGACATGGTCTTCGCGGCGTTCAATGCCCCCTCGTCGGCGGGAGCCGTCGAGTTCACGAGCTCGGGGACGTCGGTCCGGGTCACGAGCCGTCTCTATTCGACGGCGCCGATTCCGACCGTCGGGATGTTCATCCCCGGCCTTCGCTCCTCGGACGCGCACACGACTGCGGTCCTGACGTCGATCGCGAACGGAGCGTTCCGGACCAACATCGGCTTGTACAACGGAAACGACGTGGGAACGGTCGCGACGATCAAACTGTTCAACGGTAGCGGCAGCGCGCTGCTCGGCGTGCAGACCGTCCCGCTCGGTCCGCGCTCGGGAACGCAGATCAACCGGATCTTCGACGCCGTCGGCCAGGGCGCCGTCTCGACGACGAACGCCTACGCGGTCGTGGAAAGCGACGGAGCCGCGCTCTTCACGTACGCGGCCGTCATCGACAACGCGACGACCGACCCGATCTTCGTGCCCGGCGCCGAGGACCAGCGGGGACCGGCGGGACCGGTCGTGACGGCCACGCCCGCTCCGCCGGCGGCGACGCCGACCCCGACGCCGGCTCCCTCCGCCATCACGGTGACGCTCACCGCGCAACAGTTCCGCTGGAGCTTCAACGGCGGCGGCAACACCTTCACGATGCAGGTCGGTCAGACCTACGAGGTTCACATGCGCAGCCTCGACGTCACGCACGGGTTCCCCGGGCTGCCCGAGCTCGGCATGGCACAGCGGGCCCTTTTATCCGGGGCCGCCGAGATCGTCCAGATCGTGCAGCCGACCGCGGCCCAGGTCGGTAACCACGTGTTCGCCTGCGACATCGAGTGCGGAGTCGGGCACGGCTTCGCGGGCACGATCTCCGTGGCCCAGTAATCCTCCGGGACCCTGCGGGATCTGACCCCTTCGGGATCAGAGAGCTTCTAAAATCGTAAACGCCGGCCGCCGCGCGGTCGTCTAACGCTGACCATGCGTCGAGCTCTCTTCCTCGCGCTCTTTCTCCTGACCGCTTCGCGGACGCTCTCCGCGGAAACGCTGACGATTCCGGCGGTGACGTCGTTGCCCACCGGGTCGGCGGCGTCGCCATTCTTCTCGGACGTTCGCGTGTTCAACACGTCGTATGCGGCGGCGGTGTCGGTGACCGCCGTCTATCGCTGTTTTCTGGGAACGTGCCCGGCTGTCGCGCCACAGGCGAGCTTCACGCTCGCGCCCCGGGAGTCGCGGGCGTTCGACGACATGGTGCTCGCGACGTTCAACGCTCCCTCGTCCGCCGGCGCCGTCGAGCTGTCGAGCAGCGGGAGCTCGGTCCGGGCGACCAGCCGGCTGTACTCGACGTCTCCGGTGCCGACCGTCGGGATGTTCGTACCCGGCCTGAAGGCGTCGGAGGCTCACCCGGTTTCGGTCCTGACGTCGCTCGCCAACGGCGCGTTCCGGACGAACGTCGGCGTCTACAACGGCAACGACTCCGGAGTCACGGTCACCATCAAGCTGTTCGACGGGGGAGCACAGCTCGGAACCCATACGGTCTCGCTGGGGCCCCGCTCCGGAACCCAGGTCAACCGGATCTTCGACGTGGCGGGTCAGGGGAGCCGGACGACCACGAACGCGTACGCGATCGTCGAGACGGGCGACCCCGCCGCCGCGGTCTTCAGCTACGCGGCCGTCATCGACAACTCCACGACCGATCCCATCCTCGTCACCGGCGCCGAGGACCAGCGCGCTCCCGCGCCGCTGTCGATCACGGTGAACGTGCGGGCATGGGACTTCTCGCCCGGCGGCCCGAATTCGCCGCCCCTGGTCTTGAACGCCGGGACCACGTACTCGCTCACTTTTCACAATGTCGACCCGTCCGGCACCACGAATCCGCGTCACGGATTTCCCGGAATCTCGGAGCTCGGACTTCCCGGGAACGACGACATCTCTCCGGGTCACGATTTCGTGATCCCGTCGTTCACGCCTGAGGCGTTCCAGCGCGGGACGCATCCGTTCGCCTGCACCCGGGAGGACTGCGGCGGCGATCCCGAGCAGCATCGCGGGATGATGGGCGCGATCGTCATCCAGTGAGGTGCTCCCTCTCCCACCCGGAAAGGGGCGGGGTGAGGGCGTCGACTGCGCCGACTCTGTAAAATCTCGGCGTGGTCGAATCCGACGAGACGCCCGACAAGATAGAAAACCCGGCCGAGCCGGTCGACGACGACGAGGCGCGCGCAGCCGCCGCCGCGGTAAATCGCAAGCGCGCCCTGGCCGACTGGGAAGAGAAGAAGAAGCGCTGGCGTGACATGGGAGTGCCGCCCGCTCTTCCCGCCAAGAAGTGACGCGCGAAGCGCGTCCCGAGCGAAGCGAGGGATCTCTTTCGAGATGCGCGTAACCAGCTCTGCATTCTCTGACGGCGGCTCGATTCCCCCGAAGTACACGTGCGACGGAAAGGACGTCTCGCCGCCGCTCTCGTGGAGCGGCGTGCCGGAAGCAACGAAGAGCCTCGCCTTGATCTGCGACGACCCCGACGCCCCGTCGGGCGTCTGGGTGCACTGGGTCGCCTACGACCTCCCGCCCTCTTCCGCCGGCCTTCCCGAGGCGGTCCCGCCGCGCGAGGAGATCCCCGGCGGCGGGCGCCAGGGCAGAAACGACTTCCGGAAGATCGGCTACGGAGGCCCCTGCCCTCCGAGCGGCACTCACCGCTACGTGTTCACGGTTTCCGCGCTCGACCGTACGGTCGATCTCCCGGCGGGGGCGACGAAGGCGGCGCTTCTCGCGGCGATGCGCGATCACGTGCTCGCGGAGAGCCGCCTCACCGGGAAGTACTCACGGCGCTGAGCCCCCCCGAGTCCGCTCTCCGGCGGCTCGAGGACCGGATCGTTTCGTGCCGTCGCTGTCCCCGTCTCGTCGCGTGGCGCGAAGAGGCGGCGCGCCGTGCCCCGAAACGCTTCCGCGGAGAACGGTACTGGTGCCGTCCGCTTCCGCCGTTCGGGAATCCGCGATCGCGTCTCCTGATCGTGGGACTCGCTCCCGCGGCACACGGGGGAAACCGCACCGGCCGCATATTCACGGGCGACGAGTCGGGCAACTTCCTGTTCCGCGCGCTCTACGAGGTCGGGCTCTCGAACCGTCCGGAGTCGATCCGGGCCGGCGACGGGCTCGACCTCTTCGGAGCCCGCCTCACCGCGGCGGTCAAGTGCGCTCCTCCGGACAATCGCCCGCTCCCCGAAGAGTTCGCCAACTGTCGCGAGTACCTGATAAAGGAGGTAGCGCTCTCACCGCGCCCCCGCGTACTCGTCGCGCTCGGAGGCCTGGCGTTCGAGTCGTGCCTGATCGCGCTTGGGCAGGTCGGGGCCCCACGGCCGCGCCCGAAGCCGCGGTTCGTTCATGGAGCGAGGTACGAGATCGGCGACGCGGTTCTCTACGCGTCGTACCACCCGAGCCAGCAGAACACGTTCACCGGCCGACTCACCCAGAGGATGTTGAGGGCGGTGTTGAGACGAGCCGCGCGGGAAAGCGCCGTCATCCCTTAGTCGCCGAAGGTTGCACTCTCTCCCTTTGGGAGGGGGCCCGGGCTGAGGGCGCTGACCGTGCCGACTATGTTCTGGCCCGGTGACTCCCCGTGTCCTCCGAGACTTTCTCCATCACCTTTTCAACCTCTTCGCCGACCTTGTCCCGGTCCGACTTCGCGGACGCGCGCGCGAGATCCGCCGTCGAGATCACGCCGGTCAGCCGCTTGCCCTCGGTGACGAGTACCCGGCGGACCTGCGCCTCCTGCATCTTGCGGCTCACCTCGTGGATGTCCGCGTCCGGCGCGATGGACACGATGCGAGTTGTCATCACTTCCGAGGCGCGAACCTCCGATGGCCGCCGGTCCTTCTCGCCGAGGTACAGCGCGATGTCCCGATCCGTGACGACTCCGGCGACTTTTTGCTCGCCGTTGCCTTCGGTGATCGGCACGATGCCGACGTCCTCTTTCCTCATGACCTCGAGCACGCTCCTCAGCTCATCTTCGGGGCGGCGCGTGGTCGGATTCGGCGTCATCACATCCCTGGCCTTCATATGGGTGCTCCTTTCCCTAGTGGACACACCTTCTATGCAGGAAGCGTTCCGGCCGGAATCGAGGAGATCCGCGCTCCGCTCGGGAGAGATCCCTCGCGCTCACGCGCTCGGGATGAACGCGCGCCGAGAGGCACGCCGTCACTTCTTGAAGAGTCGATCGAACGCGGCCCGGGCGTCGTCGGGCGTTCCGATCGCTTTCGACCCGGTGAGATCGAACGAGAGGGCCGGCGAGAAGAGCGCGCAGGTATTCCGCGACTTCTTGGAGGGGATGCGCTCGGGGATCGGCCGGGTGCATTCGAAAAGCGCCGACGTGTCGAAGTAGGCGCACTGAGCGCACGCGTGGAGGTCCGCTCCGCATTTCGCGCACGTCGAGTCGAACCGGAGCTCTTCGGGATCGCGCCGCTTCTCGCCGCACGCCTTGCACGCGAACACGACCGCCTTGTCCTGGTCGGCCCCGCGGCCCCGCGGGGCGCCCTCGGTCCGACCCGGCGCTCCCGGGCGCGGTCCGCGCGGTCGGACCTCGTCGGACGACTCCTGGTAGCCGCGATGGCGATATTTGCGGTCGTTCATGACCGTCGCGCTCTCCCGCTCCCGCGGCGCGAGCCTCCTCCCTTCGGAAGACTTCTCGCGCCGCGACATCGGTGAACCGGCAGGCGGTTGTAACGCACGTTCAGCGACAGCTTATTTGACCTTCATCAGGAACGGGTATGGATTCACCGGCTTCCCCTCCCACCAGTGCTTCTCGGGCCCGAGCTCGAAGATCGCAAAGTGGAGATGCGGCGTGTCCGGCGGCGCATTGCCCGTGGTCCCGACGTAGCCGATCGGGTCACCGCGCGCGAGGACCTGCCCCTCGTGGAGCCCTTCCGCGTAGCGATCGAGGTGCGCGTAGTAGTAGCTGTGCGTGTCGTCGCGATCGAACTGGTAGACGGTGAGTCCCCCCTGCTTGCTCGTGAAGAGCTTCGCGACTTTCCCCTCGTCGGCGGCCACGACCGGAGTCCCGCGCGGGGCAAGGATGTCGATCGCCTCGTGCTTGCGGGCCCCGCGGGCCTCGCCGAAGTTGTCGCGAAGGTCGAGGGTCTTCGCCCCGACGACGGGCATCGCGAGCGCCCGGCCCTCGAGGGTGCTGAACGCGGCGGAGAGCGATCCGGCGGGCGGAGTCGCGGTCGTCTCCGCGCCGGGCGTCACCGTACCGGCGAACGCGGCGGACGGAGGGGCCGGAGTCGCGCTCGTCGCCGGGAAGGGGATCGTGGCGAGCGGCGGCGGCCTCACCGCGCGAGTCGCCCCCGACAGGTCGGCCGTCGTGAGCGACGCGAGGTGCCCGGGCACGAGCCCTCCGGTCCGCCAGAGGACGTAGTACGCAGCGAGCGCCCCGACGACCAGACCGGCGGCGAAGAGAAGGGCTCCGCGGACCCCTACTCCTGCAGGTGGGCGGGTGTCCCCGGCCCCACCATCGCCGCGAGCTCCGCCGCGTCCCAGTTCGTCAGCCGGATGCACCCGTGTGACTGCGTCTTTCCGATCGTGGACGGTTCGGGAGTTCCATGGATCCCGTAGTGCGACTTGGAGAGATCGATCCAGACGACGCCGACCGGGTTGTTCGGCCCCGGCTTGATGGTCGCCTTCTCATCCTTCGCGTCCGCATCCCAGAAGAGATCCGGATTGTAGTGAAAAGGGGGATTCTTCGAGACCCCGTTCACTTTCCAGTCGCCGAGCGGCAGCGGATCGTGCTCGCTGCCCATCGTCGCCGGGTACTGCGCGATCATCTTGCCCTGAGCGTCGAGGGCAGTCACCGTCGAATCGCTCTTCGAAACGACGACCTTCGCCGCTTTCTGGCCCGCGGGCGCGGTGTGGACGTTCGGCGCCATAATCTCTTCGCCCGCCTTGTCGAACGACTTGCCCGGGTTCAGCTTTTCCAGGAGCTTCGGACTCGCGTGGAACTTCTCCGAGAGGAGCTCGAGCGGACTGGAATATCCGAGGGCCGGCAGAGTCGCCTTTTCCATCATGTCCTCGGGAATCTGCTGGAAGGGGCCCGCGACGTCCTCCGCTCGGATGGCGTATCTCCCGAGGACCGGCGCGCCGTCCGCGTTCAATGCCTTCCACATCGCCGCGTCGATCGTCCCGGTCGTCGGAAGGCCGTGCGCCTTCTGAAATCCGGTGACCGCCTTCACCATGTTCGATCCGTAGGTCCCGTCGATCTCGCCCGGCGAGAACCGGGCGCGATCGAGCAACACCTGCGCGCGCAACGCCGCGGAGCCGGTCGACCCGCGCTTCACGGGAGTGGTCGTC
>Ga0075423_10002696_pt1 | contig 16207 bp, 17 predicted proteins | sample SoiMethybrSBSTD2_FD_80114 | JGI IMG/M metagenome (GOLD analysis project Ga0075423, IMG submission 80114) | Bulk soil microbial communities from a Populus tree surrounding site in Tennessee, USA - Soil MetaG P. TD hybrid SBSTD2 | ecosystem: Environmental > Terrestrial > Soil > Tree plantation...
GGCCACCGCCGGCAGGGCGGCCATCAGGTAACGCCCGTAGATCGCGTCCAGGCGGGGCGAGGGCAGGTGCCCGAACTCGCAGATGACCAGCCGGCCGCCCGGCTTGGTGACGCGGAACATCTCGGCCAGCGCGGCGTCGGGGTCGGCCACGTTGCGCAGGCCGAACGAGATCGTGACCGCGTCGAAGGCCCGGTCGCCGAACGGGAGCCGGAGCGCGTCGCCCGCCACGAAGCGCACCGGGCCGGGCCGGGCCGCTCCGGGGCCGGCCCCTGCCTGTTGCGCCCCGAGCCTGCGCACTCCGGTTCGGAGCATGCCGAGCGAGAAGTCGCACGCGACGCAGGCCGCGCCGGCGGCGGTGAAGGCCACCGAGGAGGTTCCGGTGCCCGCCGCGAGGTCGAGGATCCGCTCGCCGGCCTGAGCGCCAACGGCCTTCGCGACGACCTTGCGCCACCACCGGTCCTGGCCGAGCGACAGGACGTCGTTGAGCAGGTCATAGCGATGCGCGACGTTGTCGAACATGGCGGAGACGTCGCTGGGCCGCTTGTCCAGCTGGGCGCGGGTCATGAACCCAGACTGCCATGCCCGGCGAACAGCCCAGCCTAGTGTCCCGGTCCGGAGATGCGTGAGCAGTAGCGGCAGATGCGGTCAATGATCTGGTCGGCGGTCTTGGTCCATGTGAAGGGCCGGGCGCCTTGGTTCCAGAGCTTGATCCAGTCTTCAGGCGCGGCGGTGAGTTCGTCCAGCGAGCAGAACACGCCGCGGTCCAGGCAGCGCCGCTGCAATTCGGCTAGCCATCGCCCGGCCTGGTTGATCCAGGAGGAGTAGGTCGGGGTGAAGTGCAGCACGAAGCGGGGGTGGGCCAGCAGCCAGCGCTGGACCACTGGTGCTTGTGGGCGGCGAGGTTGTCGCAGATCACGTGGACGTCCAGGCCGGGGTCGGTCTGGCGGCCGGTCTGGCCGAGGAAGTCGCGGAAGTCCACCGCCCGGTGCTGGGCCGACAGTTTGCCAATGACCTTGCCGGTGGCGGTGTTCAGCGCGGCGAACAGGCCGGTTGTGCAGTGCCGGTCGTAGCCGGAGCTGCGCCGCTCGGGCACTCCGGGAATCATCGGGAGCACCGGGGCGGTGCGTTCCAGGGCCTGGATCTGCGGTTTTTCGTCCACGCTGAAGACCGCCGCGTTCGCCGGCGGGGCCAGATACAGGCCCACGACGTCGCGGATCTTGCCGGTCAGCAGCGGGTCCGGGGAGAGCTTGAATGTCTCGGTCCGCCAGGGTTGCAGCCAAAACGCCCGCCAGATGCGGTGCACGCTGGTCGGCGAGATACCCACCCGAGCCGCCAGTTCCCGCTCCGGCCAGTGCGTGGCGCCCTCGGGGACCTCTTCCAGGGTGCGGACCACCACCTCCTCCACCTGGGCATCGGTGATGGTGCGCGGCACTCCCGGCCGTGGCTCATCCGGTAAGCCGTCCAGCCGGTCGCGCAGGAAACGGGTCCGCTACTTGCGGACCGTGGTGCGGCTGACGCCCAGCCGCGCCGCGACCGCCACATTGCTGCCGCCCTGCGCGCAGGACAGCACGATCCGCGCCCGCAGCGCCAGGCCCTGCGCGGTACTGCGGCGTTTGACCCAGTTCTCTAACGTCCGCTGCTCATCCCCGGTCAGCACCAGCGGCTCCAGCCTGGTATCAGCCATGCCCCCAGCACAACGCATCGGCCAGCCCAGCGAAAGCTCCAGGCCCGGAACTGGGACGCACGACGACTCATATGGTGACGAACAAACTCAAGACCGGCTCACTAGTGGTCGCGGCCGTTAATTCGTTGGGGGTGGCGGGTCGAGCCAGGCCGTGGTGTCGCCGAGGTCGAGGCCGCAGGCGCAGTCGAGGGCTTCTTGGGGGGTGCCGGCCGGGTAGCCGCTGGGCAGTACGGACGTGTCGTAGTCGTCGTGGCTGGCGCGGTAGATGGCGAAGCCCCAGGTGGCGGCGGAGCCGGCGTAGCGCAGGCGCATCAGGGGCAGGGTGGTGCCGCCGGAGAGCTGGCCGGCGATGTAGGCGAACTCGCCGTGCCAGCGGACGGTGATGCCGGACAGTTGTGGCCAGCGCTCGGCTGCCCTGGCGGCCAGGCGCTGGCGCAGCGAGGACTTGGCCGGCTCAGGCGGCCTTGCCATATGGCCATCGTGCCCCACGTACCTGGCTGCACCATGGGGCGCGTGCCCTCCAGTCCCTATGCCATAGGCCTCGGCGATGCCGAGCGCGCTGAGCTGGAATCCCTGTCGCGCCGGGCCACGGCGCCGTTCCGGCTGGTGGTGCGGGCGCGCACCGTGCTGCTGGCAGCTGACGGCGTGGCGAACTGCGCGATCACGGAGCGGCTGGACATCTGCGAGGACACGGCCCGCAAGTGGCGGCGCCGGTACTGCGAGCAGGGCATCGAGGGGCTGGCCGACGCCCCGCGCCCGGGCAGGCCACGCGTGTTCCCCGCCGCGGTGGTGGCCGGGGTCAAGGCCCTGGCGTGCGAGATGCCCGCCGCGAGCGAGATGCCCCTGGCCCGCTGGACCTGCCCCGAGCTGGCCCGCCACGCGGCCGCCAGCGGCATCGCTCCCGCGCCCTCGGCCTCCACCGTGCGCCGCTGGCTCGCTGACGACGCCCTGAAACCCTGGCAGCACCGGTCGTGGATCTTCCCCCGGGACCCGCACTTCGCCCTCAAGGCCTCCCGCGTCCTGGGCCTCTACCAGCGGGAATGGGAAGGACAGCCGCTTGGCGGCGACGAGTACGTGCTCAGCGCCGACGAGAAGCCCGGCGTCCAGGCCCGCATGCGCATCCACCTCCCGCTCCCGCCGGGGCCGGGCCGGTCGATGCGGGCCGAGAGCGAGTACCACCGCTTCGGCACCCTCGCCTACCTGGCCGCCTACGACGTCCACCGCGCCCAGGTCATGGGCCGGTGCGAGGCGACCACCGGCATCAGGCCGCTCACCGCGCTCGTGGACCAGGTGATGCAGGCCGAGCCGTACGCCTCGGCCAGGCGGGTCTTCTGGGTCGTGGACAACGGCGCCTCGCACCGCAACTGCGCCGCCGCCCGGCTCAGCCACGCCCACCCGAACGCGCAGATGGTCCACCTGCCCGTCCACGCATCCTGGCTCAACCAGGCCGAGGTCTACTTCTCCATCATCCAGCGCAAGCTCCTCACCCCCGACGACTTCAAGGACCCCGGTGAGCTCGCCGCCCAGATCCTCGCCTTCGAGAAGCACTACAACGCCGCCGCCAGGCCCTTCGGCTGGAAGTTCACCCGCACCGACCTCAACCGCCTGCTGGCACGCATCAGGCAGCACGACCGGCACGCACCGCACCCGCAGGCCGCATGAGCCCGGACGAATTAACGGCCGCAACCACTAGTCGTTATTGCCATGGCCCCAAAACTCACATGGCTCACATAGATGAGGGTGTCTCAGTGGCCTTGCGCCTATACCACATGAAGGTATACATCCAGAACATACGCGAGAAGCAGAGCTGTGATTTAGGTCATGGCGTAATCTCCTTCATTCGGGTCATGGCGAGCCGCCGGTCTTGGCATCTTGGGTGCCCAACCGAGCACCCCCGGCGCCAGATGGTTGCCCCCCGCAACGCGTCGCCCTGACCCGCGTCACATCCGCGCCGCCGCCCCGGCCGGTGCTCCGCCACCGGTCGGCTGTGCCCCGGGTGAAAACCGAGAGCGCACTATGCGCGACCAGAGGTTCACGATGTCTCGCTCCATCAAGACCGCAACCCGCCCCATGAACCCCTCCCAGGAATGCTCACGCCACGGGGGCCCGCTATCCGCGTCCGCGATCGCCCCCAGGACCCGCATCAACCGCACCACCCGCTGGGCTGCCGCCCCGCTGGCAGCCGCGACCGCCGTCCTGGCGCTGGCCGCCAGTCCGGCTCGTGCTCAGGCGGCCAAGCCTGCCGGTGCTCCGCCGCCCGTCGCTACCTGGATCGGCGCAAGATCTATTCCCTGGCCCACGGGCAACACCGCGATCGGCCCGCTGAAGACTCAGCGCGTGTTCTACCCTTCGGCGCTTCCAGCGCGCTATTCCGCTAGCCAGTGCGCTTCCCTGCCCGCAGGGGTCATGTGCGTCATCTCCTACAAGACCCCGGGCACCAACGTGGCCTCGTTCGTCAAGTCGATACCGGCGAGCCGCCCCGTCATGATGATTTTCCATCACGAGCCGGAAGGCGGCGACTTCGCGAGCGGAGCACAGTTCGTCTCCGAATTCGAGTCCCAGTCAGACCTCATCCGCTCCGCTGCCGCCGCTGCGGGCCTGACCAACGTCCAGGTGGCCATGGCCGCCGGCACCTACCAGTACCAGCCGGGCAAGGCCGGCACGAACTGCTCCTACATCCCGCCGGCACATTACGTCGATCACTACACCGCTGATGTGTACCAGCCGCGCCTGGGCGGATTGCAGAACAGGTCCGGCTTCGTGCGGTGGCGCGCCTGCACCCAGGGGCTCGGCAGGAGCCGCGGCGTCACCGAGTACGGGCTGGGATCCTGCTCCGGCGCTGCCTCCCGGCAGCAGACGATGGCAGCCGACGCAGTGTACCTGCGCAGCGCATTCCCCCACCTCTATCTGCTGGAGTACTGGTGGGTGGACGACTCCAACGTCGGCCCGTGCCGGAACTGGAAGTTCACTGACCAGGCGACGATCAGTGAGTGGAGGTCAGCCCGAGGCTGGTAAACTTAGCCGGCTGGCAGCGCGGTGCCCCGGGCTGCCAGCGCCGGTGACGACCGAAGCTGCCGCCGCCCTGGTGCCAGCCATGGGGACGGTCGCGCACCTGCCTGGTGCCGATCCTCACGACCGCCTGGGCCTGGCTCGCACGGCGCCGAAGGCGCCAGGGCCTCAGTTGCGTCGCGATCAGAAGCAACGGGGCACATGGGTTGGTTGAATCTTACGTAACGGAGTAACGGCAGCTCGCTGCGTGAAGCATTGTCCGGGCCCATTGCGAATCTGCCCTTATCCCGCGGATATGGTGGACCTCGTCCACACGAATTGACAGGATGCTCAAGAGCGGGAGCAGCCATGTGGCTTCGTTTTGGGCGGAAGGGGGCCGTCGCCGGCGCGCTAGCGCTGAGCACGGCCTGGCTAGCCGCACCAGTCTCTGCCGCGACCGGGCCGGTATCATCGACACCGGCGAAGGGCACGCCGCAGCTAGCGAACACAGGGACGACGCAACAGGTCCGGCAGCTGGTGCAATGCGGCGGCACGATGTACGCGGTCGGCAGCTTCACCTCAATCACCTGGAACGGCACGACCTACAGCCGCAACAGGGCGTTCAGCTTCCAGGCGACGTCGCCGTTCACCGTCACGTCGTGGAACCCCAACGTCAACGGCACGGTCAATTCCATCGCCCTGAGCCCGGACTGCTCCGTCGCCTACCTGGGCGGCAAGTTCTCATCGATCGGCGGGACGGCGGTGAAGAACATCGCCGCTGTCAGCACCTCCACCGGCACGGTCATCAGCACCTTCCGGCACAGCGCCAACGGCCAGGTCAACACCCTCCTTGCCTATAACGGGCACGTGCTCGCGGGAGGCTACTACACCTCCATCAATGGCAGCAGCGCCAACAAGTACATGACCAGCCTGAACGCGTCCACGGGGCGGGACGACGGCTTCATCCAGCTGAACATCTCAGGCAACTACCAGTACCCTGGCGTGAGCTCGAATGCCACCCGCGTGTACAACCAGCAGCTGAGTCACGGCGGTACCCTCGACCTGGTGGAAGGTGATTTCACTTCCGTCGGTGGTCAGCCGAGGCAGCAGATCTTCATGCTTGACCTGAGCGGTTCGACGGCGACCGTCACGGCATGGACCTCGACCGAGTTCAACCGCCATTGCGCTACCGTCGAGCCGTTCTACGTCCGGGCCGCGTCATGGTCTCCCACCGACTCCACCGTCTACATCGCGACCACCGGTTTCCACCCGTTTGATCAGTCCCCCGGAAACTACCCGTGGACCGGGCTGTGCGACGTGGCGGCCGCCTTCCCCGCCACCCAGGCCAGCGTCAGCCACTCGTGGATCAACTACACCGGCTGTGACTCGCTGTATTCCACTGCGGCAGACGAGAGCACCGCGTACTTCGGCGGGCACCAGAGGTGGGTGAAGAACACGTTCGGATGCGACGCCGCCGGCCCCGGCGCCCTCTCCGCGCCGGGCATGGCCGGCTTGTCGCCGTCCACGGGGGCTCTGACGTTCAATCCGACCAAGGCTCGCGGCCTGGGCGCGGACGACATGGAGATCACCGGCGCGGGGCTGTGGATCGCCAGCGACAACCAGAACAACGCCAACCAGTGCGGCGGCGTTTTCGGTCACGCCGGCATCTGCTTCCTCCCGTACGGATGAGGCTCACGAGGCGGTGATCGCGGACGCGGAACGTCACGGCAGGCACGACCGTCGTTGCGGACTGCCCGCGGATCGTCTACCTGGGAGGCATGGGCCGCAGCGGTAGCACGTTGCTGGAGCGGCTGCTGGGCCAGCTGCCGGGCGTCTGCCCGGCCGGCGAGGTTGTCCACATGTGGCAGCGAGGTGTCCGCGAGCGGGAGCGCTGCGGGTGCGGGGAGCCGTTTCCCGCGTGCCCCTTCTGGCAGGAGGTGGGCATCGCGGCCTTCGGCGGGTGGGACAGGGTCGACGTGGACCGCGTCACCGAGCTGCGAAGCAGGGTTGATCGGGCCCGGTTTGTGCCGCTGCTCAGTGCCGCTCCGCTGCGTTCCGCACTGCCGCCGGTGCTCGACGAGTACGTCACGTACTACCTGCGCGTCTACGCCGCCATCGCTGAGGTCAGTGGGAGCCGAGTGGTGGTCGACTCCAGCAAGCACGCCTCGCTGGCGTTCTGTCTTCGCTGCTGTCCCGACCTGGATCTGAGGGTCGTTCACGTCGTCTGCGACAGTCGCGCAGTGGCCTATTCATGGGGGCGGCTCGTTAAGCGCCCAGAGGCCGAAACCGAGAGCTGGATGTGGACCTACCCGGCTGCGAGTGCGGCCCTGCGCTGGAATGTCCAGAACGCAGCCCTCCAGCTGCTCGCCAGGACAGGAACGCCCACTCTGCGGGTCCGGTACGAAGACCTCGTCCTTGCCCCTGCCGCGACGCTGGGCGACATCGCGGCTTTTGCCGGGCTTCCCTCCGGTGGCCCGGAGTTCAGGTTCCTGGAAACCCGGGAGCCGGGGACGTGGTGGGCTGACCTGCGGACCTCCCACACCGTGTCCGGTAATCCGATGCGCTTCACGACTGGCCGGATCCCGATCAGGCATGACAACAAGTGGCAGACCGCGATGCCAGCAAGCCAGCGCCGCACGGTCACCGCACTCACCCTGCCTCTGCTGGCGCACTACGGCTATACGGGGGAAGCCACGTGAGTCGGCGGCGCTCGGCGGCCCTGGCCGCCGCGGGCGCTGCTGCCGCCGCGGCCGTCATCCTGCTGGCGGTCACCGGCGTGCTGGGGGGAGGCGGGACGATCGGTGGGCATCACGCGCCGGGACGGGCGAGCGCCGTTGCCCCCGGCGAGGGCCCAGCCATGCCGGCCAGGGGCGCGTATTTCGGCGCCTGGGTGAAACCCCCGGCTTACACCCAGCAGGGCTACCTCTCCGCGGTCACTGGGCTGCAACGCCAGATCGGGCGCCGCCTCGACATCGTGCACGTCTACCTCCAGCGCTGGGACACCTTCCCGACACGGAGTGAGCGGGCTTTCCTGCACCAGGGCAGCACCCTGCTGGTGTCTTGGGCGCTGAGCGACACCCGGGCCATCGAATCGGGCAGCTACAACGGTCTGATCCGGCAGCGGGCGCGGGCGATCAGGGCAATCGGCAAGCCAATCTTCCTCGAATGGCGCTGGGAGATGGACCGCCCCAACCTGCGCGCCCAGGTCGGCTCGCCGGCGGACTTCATCGCAGCGTGGAAGCACATCCGGGCCATCTTCTCTCAGGAGCACGCGGACAACGTCGCATGGGTATGGTGCCCGACGGCCCGCGGATTCGCCGGCGGGTACGCCAGCGTCTATTACCCGGGCGACGCCCAGGTGGACTGGATCTGCGCCGACGCCTACCCGGGGCGCGGCCCATACCGCTCATTCGCCGACATTGTGCAACCGTTCCTGGACTGGGCCTCTCACCACCCCAAGCCCATCATGATCGGTGAGTACGGTGTGCCGCACAGCTATGGGCCGCTGCGGCGGGCACAGTGGCTGCGTGACGCCGCCCGGACTGTGACGAGCCACCAGCAGATCAAGGCGCTGGTCTACTTCGACTCGGACGGAGCGGGGTCGGTGCCGGAGACCAGATTCTCGCTGGACGCGACCGCGCTAGAGGCATTCCGCGGCATCGCCGACGATCGCTACTTCAACCCCCGTGGCCTGCCCGTCGCGCGGCACTGACCGGCCGTCAGGCAGCGCCGGAGCTTCACCGGTAGCCAAGCCGGGCAAGGAGCGGCCCGATCTCAGCCTGGACGCTGGTGAGCTCGGGCTCGCCCAGCGCCGCCCGCCAGCGGCCCACAGAACGGCGCGTGGCCCCCGCGAGTCCTGCGGCCAGCGCCACCCGTCCGGCCGGTGAGACGTCAAGGAAATCGGCGAGCAGGTCAGCGGTGGCGGCTGGCTCGCTCACCATCGCCTCGTACCGCACCTCGACCGCGCACCCGGCCTGCAGCCTGCCGACGCCGTCCAGCGCCGCCTCGGTGAACCGCCGCCAGCACCAGGCCGAGCGCACGATGTCGGGAACCAGCGCGAATTCCTGGCGCCGCTCCGGTTCCACCCACCACCTGGCGTTGGGGCCATGGAGTTGCCCTCCCCTGCCACGCCGACCGGTTGCGGCCGAGGCGGCAGCCAGCCATGGTTGCTCCGCGTGCGAAACGGCAGCATCACGGCCATCCCGCACGAGATGTACGAACTGTGCGCCGGGGAACGCCGCGGCAAGGAATGGCACCACGAAGCTGTTCTCGGGATTCTTCTCGGCGAAGCGGCGCCCGCCGTCCAGCGCAGCGAGCAGCAGCGCGCAGTACGACAGCCGGAAAACCGCTCTGCCCCGCCGCGTGCTCCACGACCCGTCGTATACGCAGCGTGCCGCGGCCTTCGTGAGTCTGGGCTCGAAATGGTAGGAGATCTCCGGGAGCCGTCCCAGACAGCTCCCGAGGAACGTGGTGCCCGAGCGGGGTGCGCCGATGACGAACACGGGCCGGCGCAGCCGGGGGTCGAACGCCCGCGCCGAGGGCCGGTGGCGCAGCGTCGGGTCACGCCGCCGGTCGCGGAGGTCCGAAGCCAGGCCGCGCACGCCGAGCCGCAGGATCCGGGGCCAGGTTAGGTCGCGAGATTGCGGCGCGGGGACGCTCGTGGCGGGCTGGCGCGCCGTCATGTCGCGCCTCCCCGGAGACGCCCCCCTGCGGTGAGCTCCTCTGCCTGGCGCACCACCACCGGCAACAGCCAGCTGCCGACGTCCCCCAGCCTGGCCCCGGCCTCGGCTTGGCCGTCGTGCAGGTACCGGGCGGCGATCTCCACGAGGTACAAGGTGGCGACGAGCCGGGTCGTGTGAGGTTCCACCCCGAGCGGGATGAGCGCCGCCGCGGCCCCGCTCACCGCGGCTTCGGCCGCAGCCTGTGCCGCCGACCCGTCACGAATCACCGCATCCTGCAGCCGGTAATGGATCGCGTCGTAGCCAACCGGGATGCCGGTCTGGAACCGTTCCCAGTCCCACACAATGGCGCGCCCGCGCGACATTGTCATGTTCCATGGCGTCCAGTCGCCATGCCATGTGCCGAAGGCAATGCTGGTGCCCTCTGCCTCAGGCTCCAGCCGACTGAGTGCCCGCAGCAGCACACGGGCTGGATCATTCTCGGCGCAGGCCTCCAGCCGCGATCGTAGGCCGCGCCAGTAGCCACTCCGGCTGGCGGGCAATCTGGTTATCCCTCGTATCCCGGCGAGTTCCGCCATGGCGCCACTCACCTCGGCCCAGGCCCGAGCCGGGCCTGACCCGGAAACGGCTTCCTGCACCAGGACTTCGTGGCCGCGCCACTGCCCGTGATGGATGAGCCGCGGGGACTCGAGGCGCGCCAGCGGCGCAGTGGCCAGGAAACCCAGCGCCGCCGACTCCGCACGCACCAGCTCGCCGGTCAGCGCATTGATGCCGACCTTGACGAATCCGAGTTCGGCGCCGTCGGGGCCGACCACGTGCAGCACAGGCTTGCGGTTCGCTCGTGGGGGGCTGATGCGGACGCCGACGACCGCGTCCCTGTGCAGCACAGCGCGCAGGTAGCTCGCGATGTCGTCGCGCGTTGCCTGCGGGCCTGATTCGATGCTGATGCGGTGCGGCAGCACCTCGGCCAGGCCGGCCTGGGCCGCCAGTCCCAGCACGCGGAACCGCAGTCGGCCAGAGGTGGCGGCAGATGCCTTGTAGTTGCGCAGAACGCTAGCGGCCGCCCGTCTGGGCCGCCGCGGCAGCAGCAGCACAGCGCGGCTCTCGCTGGGAACGACGAGCAACTCGATCTGTCCGGCAGAGCCAGGCGCCGTGCGGCCGCATCGGCGAATGCGCGCTGGCTCGGGCCACAGGGTGCGCAGCACCTCCCACAGGTAGGCGCTTCGCCCTGCGGGACCTGCCGATCCGGCCGGGAGCGGGGGTGATGGCTGTCGTTCCGGCATGGCGGCCCCGTCAGCGAACCCAGCGCGGTGACCAGCCCAGCAACGCAGGCAGCCGCTGGTTGCGCGCAGTGAAGTGCTCATCGAGCATGCGCCGGGTCGGAGGTGCCATTGGCGGCCCGGGATGGGCGTTGTGCCGCCCGAAGCCGGTCGGCTGGAAAGGCTCCAGCCCGAGGAACGTCACCAGGCGTTGAAACTCTGACGCTGGGTCGTCGAAGAACGCATCGCTGTCGATGATGTGCACCCGCTCGCGCAGGAACAGCTCAAAGACGCGCTCGAGCTGGTCAGCATAGTGACCCCGGTGCCGGTAGGAGTGATGGCGATGCGGGAAGCTCTCATAGCGGAGGTCTGCCCGCATGCGGCCGATTTCCCCGGTGAGCCGCTCATCCTCCAGTTCCAGCGCCTTCTCGAAGGTCTCCCACTCGTATCCGCGCGCGTACTCGTGCCGGTACGCGGAGAAGGCACGGTCGGTTGGGTCTCGCAGCATCGCGACGAGCTTCACCCCGGGAATATCGTGCGCGATCCGTTCGAGGGCGAACGGATGGTAGAGGTAATAACCACTCGCCTCGAAGGCCGCGGGGCCGCCATGACGTGCAGTCATGGCACGGGCCAGTCCGGTTACCGGGAAATGGCCGAGGTACCAGGTCATGCCGCGGTAGTAGTTCAGGTCGAAGTAGTTGATGCCCTTGTGGAACGCTGGCCGGACAACTTGCGGATGCGCCAGCAGCGCACGGAACAGCGTGGTCGTGCCGCACCGCTGAGCGCCGATCACGATGAAGCTGGGCGGCAGGCGCAGCGGCGCTGTCGCCGTGCCCACCCGGACGTATGCGCGGCGCCCGGCCTGCTTCAGCGGCTCGGGTGCGGCCTTGCGCACGGATGTCATGGTGCCTCCTCGTCTGCGAGACATGAGCTAGGCCAGTCCGCAGCCAAGCAGCCGTGCCGCGCGCAGCACATGCCGCCGGTCAATCCCGGTCGCGATGTGCGCGAGCGCGAGATGCGGATGGGGCGACGCCGGCCAGCGCGCGATAGCGGTCACCGCCCAGCGCAGAGCCTGCCGCCGCTCGCCGAGCACCGAGCGCGCGAAGGCGATCTGGCCAAGCGTGCGCGCGTGCCCGCGGCGTGATGCCACGATATCCGGATGCTTCGCAAGCAGGTACTCCAGTGCGGTCGCCGTGGTACGCGCGCTGCCCTGGTACCACGACTGCGCATTCTTGCGGATGTCCGCCAGTGGCTCCACCACCGTTCCGATCCGGCCGACCCGCGCCGCCCGCAGCACCCAGTCGTAATCCTCGGCGTATCCGTCAGGCAGTGCCTCGTCGTAGCGGCCCGCCTTCGCGAAAGCATCGCGCCGCATCACCAGCGTTGACGAGTGCAGCTCCTTTACCCGGTTGCGCAGCAGCAACTGGTAGCTGATCCGCTCGGCACGGCCCGGCCAGTTCACGATCTTGTCGCCGGACAGCAGCAGCCGGACGCCGGAGCCCGCCACGAACAGGTCGGGCTGGTCGAGCAGGCGCCGGATCTGTGCCTGCAGCTTGGCCGGATGCCACAGGTCGTCGTCGTCGCAACTCGCGATGAAACCGCCGCGAGCGAGGTCAAGCCCGGTATTGCGGGCGCCTGCCAGGCCGGGTGAGTGCCTGTTCCGCACGACCGAAACGCCGCGGCGCGCGGTGCCCAGGCGGGCCAGGCAGGGTTGCGGCGGTTCCTGGTCGTGCACGACGATGCACTCGATCGTCCCCGGGTAGGTCTGGCTGACGATCGCCGCAATGGTCTCGCGGACCAGATCGGGCCGGCCCCGCGTTGGCAGGATCACCGACACGAGCGGCCACTGCCCGGGCCCGCGGCTCACGGTGGCCCCTCCCAGGCCGGCGCCGTGGCCCGCCGGGCGAGGCTGGGCCCGCCCGCCGGCGTCGGCGCCCTGGCGGGGCCCGCGACGAGCCGCACCGCGGTGATGAACAGTGCCAGCAGCATGCAGCCGTAGAGCCAGCCGCTCGGGACGTCGGTGAACCAGTGCATGCCGAGGTAGAGGCGGCTGTAGCCCTCGTTGAATCCCAGCGCGGCCACCACCGCACCGGCCCAGATGGCACCCCGGCGGCTGCCGCTGAACTCGCGCCAGAGCAGGTAAGCGATCAGCCCATAGAAGGCGATGGCGCGCGCGGAGCCGCCGGACGGGAACGTCCCGTCCGGATGCCCGGGCGGGCCGATCCGGGGGATGGTGTGGTGTATCGCGACGGTGAGCCCGCGCCACACCACTATCAGCGCAGCCACCGCGACCGGCGGCAGCCAGCGCGCCCGGCGCCAGGCGACCGCTAGGCAGACCGCCGCCGTCACGACCGCGGCCCGGGTGGTCCAGGTGTCGCCGATCTTGGTCGCTTGTGTCATAACGCGGTCCCAGAGGTGAATCCGCTGGGCGCTTACCCAGTGCAAGACCGGCTTGTCGACCGCCGGTCCGGCATGCACCACGATAAGGCCGAGCAGCACCATGACCGCGTAGATCACCGCCGTCCCGGCGATGATGATGAGCAGGAAACGCGCGGCGCTGCGGGCTACCGCCGGGATGGTGGAGCCCGCGACGGGTCCGGCCGGCGGCGGGCCTGCGGGCGCGGGCGGAGATGAGCCGCCGGGCGCCATGGCCGGCGCGGCCCAGCGACGGCTGGCCAGCAGCGCGGCTGCGCCCACGATGACGGCGAGGCCTACCGGCCAGATCAGGACCGTCACTACCTTGACCATTTCAGCGCCCACTCCCTTCTGCCTGCTGGAACGTCAGCTCCGCTGGCCACCCCACGTGCGTTGGTCCGCCGGTGATCGCTGCGGGCCTGCGCTGCCGCGGCCCCGGGACCAGCGGCCGTGGGACCGGCTCTGTCCCAGGCGCGACAGGCCTGGCAGGGCGGACAGGCGCAGGGGCCCGCGGAACCACCACAAGCCAGCCGCCGTTACGGCGCATCCGGCTGCCACTGCCCCCGCCGATACCGCTGCCCCTTCACCCAGGACGGCGCGCGCAGCGAGCGGAATGGCGGCGAAACTCACCACCGCCAGGCTGCTGGCGGTCAGCGTGCCGAGCCCGAACGGGTGCAGCCGTGTCACGACCATCAGCTGGATCAGCGGTGTCAGGTTAGCGACCCCGATCGCGGCAGCCCAGCCGATCGCGGCGCCGGCGATCCCGTACCTGGGGATCAGGAGCAGGTCAAGTCCGACGTTCACGAGCACCGCCATGAGTCCGTTGGCGAGGCTCCAGCTACTGCGGCCGGTGGTAATCAGGACCATGTCGACCTGGCCGCACGCGGTGGCGACGAGCATGGTCACGCCAAGGATGATCATCACTACGTGGCCGGCCCGGTACGAGTGCCCGAAGACGGACAGGATCTCCGGCCCGTAGATCACTGCCAGCAGGTACAGCGGCCATGTCAGCAGGATCAGCCAGGCCGTGCTGGCCTGGTAGACAACGCTGGCACCGCGCCGGTCGTCGACCGCGAACAACTCGGCGAATCGCGGCTGGGCGGCCATGTTGAGCGCGGAGTTGGCGAACTGCCCCGCGACCAGGAACCGTGTCGCCGCGGTATAGATCGCGGCCGCCGCGAGGCCGCGCATGATCGCGACAAGCACTATGTCAACTCGCTGGATGGTGATCTGCCCAAGGTTCGCGAGCGCGCGCGGCGCGGTGAATCGCCAGAAGCCGCTGAAAGTCGCGTTGCCCAGGCCCGCGCCGGCCGATCTCGGGTCGGCCGGGGGCTCGGCGGAGGTGGCCGTCCGGCCCGTTTCCTTGGCAGGATCAGCCTGCGAGGGCTCAGCGTGCGGCCGCTGGCTGCGCCGGATCCGGCGCAGCCAGAACACTCCAGCCGCGGCAGCCAGGACATAGGGCAGGGCCCACAGCGGCGCGAGCAGCGCCACGCTTCCTGTCAAGGCCGCGACAATCACTCCCAGCAGCTGGCCGCCCGAGCGGCCCAGCCTGTCGATCACAACGGTGGGCCGCATGTCCCGGTAGCCGCGGGTGGCGCCAAGAAGCGTGTCGGACAGCGCCGCGAACGGGAGGGCGACCGCCAGGGCCCGGAGCGCGTCCGCTACCACCACGGGACTTGCTCCTGCGGGCCCCAAGTGGCTGCTGAGCAGCGTCTGCGCGAGCGGGCCAGCCAGGAGCAGCAAGATCACGGCGGCGGTGACGGAAACCGCCGTCACCGGGATGATGGCAGTGCGGAGAATGGCGGGGATCCGCCAGTCGTGCCCGAGCCTGCGCAGCCTCGCGATGAAGTTGACGGCGCCGACGTACGCACCAAGGCTGGCTGCCGCCTCGACGATGAGGAAGAGCGAGATGGCGGTGAAGAACGCGCCCGCGGCCGGCTTGCTGAAATGCCGGGTGATCAGCACGGTGATGGCGACGGCCGACACTGCGGCGACGGCGGCTCCAGCCAGGTTCAGCGTGCCGCCGCGGGCGACGTCCGCCAGCCGGTCTGGCCCGCCGCGGCCGCGCGCCCCCCGGCCGGGTCCTGCCTTGCGGACACGCCGCGCCTTCGTCGCTGTCATGAGGCGGCCCCGCCGGCGCTTCTCACACCGGGCACGTCGGGCGGCCCTGCCCGCTGGCGCGAGGCCTGCTCGTTACGCCACAGCAGGGCGTAAGTGAGCATGGTGAAGCCAAGCGGGGCACCGACCGCGTTGTACGCGACCATGAAGACGAAGGTCAGCAACAGCACGAGCACGCCAGCCAGCCCGTAGGGCGTTGTGTCGCGCCGGTACCGCCAGCACCCGTAGCCGAAGGAACCGAGGTACAGCGCGGTGCCGAGAAAGCCGTCGCAGATGAGCAGCAACCTTAACTCCCTCGTCAGGTTAGGTCCAGGGGCCTGGGACTCGCGGGCTTGAGCCTAGCGGCCGATTTCAGCCACTGACATGCTAGGCAGGGAGAACGACGTCAGCAGGGCGAGTTCTTCCTGGGTCAGCCCGGTTTCCCGCCGTAGGGCACCCTGTCAGAGGCTGCGGACTGCTACATCGGCTCTAGTGTGATGCGCCGGAAATTCGGGCTATATATCTTGCCAGTGAGTCCAGGATCTCTTCGGCGGTCTTGGTCCAGGTGAACGGCCGCGGGTCAGCATTCCAGTGCTCGATCCAGGCACGGATGTCGGCTTCGAGGGCCTGCACGCTTTTGTGCACGCCACGGCGGATCATCTGGCCGGTCAGGTAGCCGAACCAGCGTTCCACCTGGTTGATCCACGACGACCCGGTGGGCGTGAAGTGCAGGTGAAAGCGGGGGTGGCGGGCCAGCCAGTCCTGGATGGTGGCCGTCTTGTGGGTGGCCAGGTTGTCGCAGACCAGGTGCACCTCCAGCCCGGCGGGCACCGCCTTGTCGATCCGGGCCAGGACTTGTTGAACTCGGCGGCGCGGTGGCGGCGGTGCAGGGAGGAGATCACGCGGCCGTCGGCGATGCTGGACGCGGCGAACAGGCTGGTGGTGCCGTGCCGGACGTAGTCATGGCTGCGCCGCTCGGGCATCCCGGGCATCACCGGCAGCACCGGCTGGGACCGGTCCAGCGCCTGGGTGCCGGACTTCTCATCCACGCACAACACCACCGCCTTGTCCGGCGGGTCGTGGTA
>Ga0075423_10002697_pt1 | contig 16207 bp, 13 predicted proteins | sample SoiMethybrSBSTD2_FD_80114 | JGI IMG/M metagenome (GOLD analysis project Ga0075423, IMG submission 80114) | Bulk soil microbial communities from a Populus tree surrounding site in Tennessee, USA - Soil MetaG P. TD hybrid SBSTD2 | ecosystem: Environmental > Terrestrial > Soil > Tree plantation...
ATGTTCACCTTTGCGCCGACCGCGCCGAGAAGCAGGTTCAGGTTTCCAGGCGATGTGAGATTCAACTGTTGCTGCGGATCGCTCGACAGCGGTCCTCCTGCGACGGTGCGGTACTGAAATGTTGACGTCGAGGTTTCGAATCGCATCGTGTCTCGTACAGCACGCCCGATGACGTCGGCGGCCACGGTCAACCGCCGCTTGGGCGCCCAGTCGAAGCCGAACGTGTAGGTGAATTCGTCGGGCCGCGTGAGATCGATCGGCACCTGCGGCAGACCTGCGATCGCCGCGCTGGCAGGCTCGTCAGTCGGAGGATGAACTGCGAACAAGTCCTCATCGAGCTTGCCGGCGTTGATTACGTAGCCGATGTTGGCGTGCGGCGCGAATGCGCTGCGCGAGCCTCCGAGAATGAGCATCAAGCGCGTTTGATACCCGCCGCTTCCGAGCAGGTTCGCTTCGTCGCCGGTCGGCAGCCGAAGGCCAACTTCCGCACCGATGACGCCGGGAACGAACGCGACTTTCCCTCGGACGAGGACGTCGCCAATCCCTGACGCGGAGCCGCCAGTCATCGGCACGTCCTTGATCGTTGAGCCGAGCCCGTCCCAACTGTGTACCGTCGGCGTTGCAGCAGTGGCCAGCCGAATGATCGTGAAGCGGCCGCCGACTCTCAGATCGTTGTGGACGAACGGAACGGCAACACCGACCTCGACGTTGTTCGAGACGCCGTAGTTCAAATACGCGACGGTGGTGTCGGTCTTGAGCGCGAAGTTCAGTCTGGCTTCGATCAGATCGCCTTCGAACGGCGGGGTGCTGTCGCCGACATTGGTCGGGATGCCAACTCCGGCCGGGCAGCAATCGTTGTGCTGCATCACGAAGATGATCGATCCGTCGCTCAAATCGTTGCCTTCGAACGAGTCGTACTTCACGTGCTGGTAGTTGAAGCCGAGGCTGAACTTGCCCTTACCGATTGTCAGCGGTCGTTCCGCGAACGACGGCCCGAAGCTGTTGCTCGCCGGTGTAAACGCTCCGGTCGACGAGTCCAATTTGTAGGCGAAACCGCCCGAGGACGTGCCCAACGGAAACGTACTGAGCTGATCGATCAGCGCCTTGTTCATTTCGAACGGAGCGCGCTGCAAGTTCAAGCCTGGAAGGAAATGGACTTCGTGCGGATTGCCGGCCGTTCCCGCGGCGCCTGAGCGCATGCGGACACCGTCTTGAAGGAAGTCGACCAGAATCCGCGCCAGTTCCAGATTTTGAGCGCGCACCACGCCAGGGGTGCCGAACACGGCGCATGCACAGAGTAGCAACACGCGAAGAGGACGCATGGGGAGAACTCCTTGAGAAATGATGCCGAAGGGCGCGATGCTAACTGACGGTACGAGGGGATGCAAGCGTCGAAGCCGAGATATACTCCCTGCCTCCACACTCAACTGACTGACCCGCGAAGGGAGATCGCATGCGCGTCGGATTGATCGTGTCTGTTCTCGTTATGTCGTTTGCAGCGGCGCGCACCGCCGCCGCGCAGTCCGATGCGATACCCGCCGAGAAGTTTCACGTCGAGTTCGGCACGGCGTGGTGGCAGCCGACACCACACCTGTCTATCCAGACCGACGCCCTGGCGAGCGTCGGACTCGTCGACTTCGATTTCGCCGAGGAGTTCGCGATCGACCCGTCGTGGTTTTCGGAGTTCCGCGCTGTCCTGAAGCCCGCCCAAAAGCACAAGGTCCGGATCAGCTATGTCCCAGTGCGCTACGAGCAGACGTCGCCGCTGCTGACGCCCATCTCGTTCAACGGCAGCACCTTCTTCGGATCGGCGACGGCCAGCCTCAAGTGGAGCCTGTGGCGATTCGGCTACGAGTGGGATTTCATGTCGCGTGAGAAAGGGTTCGTCGGGATGCTCGCCGACATCAAATACAACAAAGTGTCGGCTGCCGTTCGCGGCCGGGGCGTGGCCGAAGCCACGAAAGCGCAAGCCCCGATTCCCGGTCTCGGAGTCATTGGTCGCGCCTACGTGCATCCGAAGGTACAGGTCTCCGGCGAATTCACAGGATTCAAGATCGTGGGCGGCGACGTGGATGGAGCCTTCTACGACTTCGACATTTCCGCGACCGCGAACATCTTCAAGAGCCTGGGCGTGCAGGGAGGCTACCGCGCGGTGAAGGCCAACTACACGATCGATGAGGATATCGGTGACCTGAGGCTACGAGGCCCGTACGTCGGAATCATCTCGCGATTCTGACCCGCGCTGCAGCGTCTGATCATCGTCACATTCTAGGGGGAATCATGAAACGGGTTGGAGTCGGCCTCGGGGTCTTGGTCGTCGTCGTGACTGCGATCGTCTCGGCGCAGCAACCGCAGCGCCCCGGCGAGGCCGCGAAGGGGCTGCGGATTGTCGTCCTCGAAGGTGAAGACGCCGTCAACATCGTCCAACAGAAGACGGCGGTGCGACCGGTCGTCGAAGTGCGCGACTCGAACAACCTGCCGGTTGCGGGTGCCACGGTGCAGTTCACGATCGCGCGCGCCGGTGGCGGCGCCGCCGCATCGTTCGCAAATGGGCAGAACGCGGTCACGGTCACGACAAATGCGGTCGGGCGAGCCACAGCATCTCCGCTGCAAGCGATTGGCAACGGTGCGGTTCGAATCAACGTGCAGGCGACCTATCAGGGTCAGGTGGCGACTGCGACCGTCAGTCAAACCAATTTCGCCACGGTTGCCGAGGCCACGCAAGCGGGACGGACGCCGACGCCATCGACCGGAGGCGGTGCCGGCACTGGGGCAGGTGCGGGCGGAGCCGGTGGCGCAAGCGGCACGGCGGGCGTCGTCGGGACTGCGGCGGGCCTGGGGGCCGCCGGTCTCAGTGGCGCGCTTGCGATCAAAGAGGTGAAGAAAGAGAACGACTCGTGTCGATCGTCGGCCGACACGTTTTCTGCGGATCTCAGCGCCGCGCTCGATGCATGCACGATAAGCACGGTTTCCGCGCAGTGTCAGTCCGCGAGTTCAACGGCCGCCAACTCGCTCGGCGCGTGGTGCACGTGTGATGGAGCCGCGGCTGTCGACGCACAGCTGCGCGCGGAAGGCAGCAGCCTGGCACAGTTGCAGACGCTAGCCGGTTTCCCGCGCGTCCCGTTCCCGGCTTCATGCCGGTGAGCTTCCTGATCCTGCTCGCCTCCGCGGTTGCGTCGACGGTCGACGTCAGTGGGAGAGTCGTCGATCCGCAGACGCTTCCGGTTCGAGGCGCGCAGGTGGAGCTGCGCTGCGACGCCGAAGTGACGCGCACGTCCACAAACGATGCGGGCCGCTTCGTGTTCCACGACATTTCCTCGCAGACGACGTGTGTGCTGGCGGTGACGCGCGAAGGGTTCGCGCCAATCACACAGCGGATCAAACCCGAGACAACCGACCCGATTGTTCTGCGCCTTCGACTCGCCGGCGTCAAAGAGGTGGTCAGCGTTGTCGCCGCTGCCCGACCTGAAATCAGAGAGCCGATCGGATCGGCGTCAATTGAAGGTGAGTTGCTCTCTCAGTTGTTCGGTCGAACGGAGGACATGATCCGCTACGCCGGTCTGCTCGGTGGGAGCGGCATGACCGGCACATCGGTCTATGTCGACGGACTGCCCGTGACCGTCATGCCGTCGCCGGAACTGGTCGGACGGATCACGGTGAACGCTGAGCCGTTGTCGGCAGAGTATGGCGACGGAGACGTCACGCAGATCCAGATCGTCACGAGGCCCGCGGCGCGTCGTCTTCGCATCAGCCCTGGGGGCTCGTTCCTCGGTTTCGGCGGAGGCGACGGACTGCGCGAGGGTCTGCGTTCGGAGTCTTCCTCTGGCAGCCTCGCAGTATCGGGGGGCGTTCCCCAACTGCCGATCACTATTGCTGGCAACCTTCAGACGAGCCAGTACGAGAGGGGCGTCGCCGTTCAGGCCGTCGTTTCGAACGATGCATCCCGAGCTCTGGGCATGGCGATGCCGTCGAACGATGCGACGTCAAATGGGAGCACGCGTTCGGGGTCGATCAGCGGTTTCTACAGTCCCGCTCCGTCCATGCGAGCGCACGTCGCCTACGCGGCGTCTCGATCGCGAAGCGCGAACGTTGGTGTCGGCGGCCTGGTCCTTCCCGAGGCTGGACTCGCGACCACGGCATCGACCAACGCTATCCATGTCAGTGTCGGTGTGATCCGGGGCGCACTGTCCTTCGAGAGCGGATTCGTTGCCCGAGACTCCTCTTCGCTGATGACGGCCAATAGCGTTGCCCGAGGTCTCTCGGTCGCGGGGAGCTTCGTTGCTGGAGGGGCGTCGGTCGCGACCCAACACTCCGACCGCCTCGCGTGGACGGCGAAGCAGATTGTCCGTTCGTCTTCGTCTCACCCTTGGGCGGCGGGCATGGAGGTGAGTGGGACGAGTCAGTCGTACCTGCAGGTGCCGAACGCGCAGGGAGTCGTTGAATTCGAGAGCCAGGAATCGTTTGAACAAGCGCTGGCCGGACACCCCACGGCCACTTTTCATGTGGCCCGCGGCAACGGATCGATCGACTACGACGGAGTCACCGTGGCTCCATTCGTTCAGAAGACGCTGATACGAAGCGCGCATGTCCAGGTCGACGGAGGGGTTCGCGCCGACTACCAGTCTCGTATTGGAATGAACCTGTCGCCGCGTCTCTGGGCGGCGACGGAATGGCACGGTCTGAACGTGCAGGGCGGCGGTGGCCTTTTCACCAGGTATGTGCCCAGCAACGTGTTCGTCAACGCCATTGCAAACGATGGGCAGCATTTGCGCCAGTACTTGGGCGTCGGGACGTCGCTGTCAAACGTGGACGCGAATCTGGCGAGCCGCGACATCGTGACGACGACGCTCGCGCCCGATCTGCATGCGGCGCGTCAAACCATGGAGCGCCTCTCGGTATCGCGACGCACCGGCCATTTCACTCCATCACTCGAATACACGCTGACGCGCGACGTTCATCGCCTCGGCTCGGATCGTCTCGAGACTGCCGACGGATGGCTCGACGTGGTCGAATCCAACCGATCGGCGACGCGGCATCGAATCAAGGCGAGTCTCCAGTACCTGCACACATCGCAGTCGGTGACGGCCCACTACGAGTGGTTGCGCGCGTACGACAATGGAGATGGACCGTTTTCGTATCCGGAGCGTCAGGGCCAGTTCGCGTCGGAATGGGCCCGCAGCGCTGGCCTGGCGCCACACAGCGTGACGCTGGCGTCGACGCTCAGTCTCCGGCATCGAGTGATCGCTGCGGTCACCGATACGTGGCAGAGCTCTGCGCCGTATGACATCACGGCCGGTGTCGACACCGATCTCAATGGGATCTTCAACGAACGAAATGGACGCCCGCGGAACAGCGGCGACAGCCCTTCACAGCACGTGCTGTCGATCCACGCGTCGCGCCGATTCGAGTTCCCGTACGTTCGGGGTTGGTTCGGCAGCCGCTTCCGAATGAACCTCGGAGTCCATCTGGACAATCTCACCGGCGCCCGCAATTACACGAGCATCGGATCGGTGGTGGGGTCTGACACCTTCGGCAAGCCGCTTGGCGCAATGCCAGGGCGTTCGGCGCGGTTTTCTTTGAGTATCGATTAGCGATCACGCGCACGCTGACGCGTGCGCTCTACGCGCAGAACGTCAGACGCCCTTGCACTTGAGCTTCGGCAAGAGCCCGGAGATCTGTTCAAGATAGAGGCGGGCGTTCTTCGACTCCTGGAGATCCGGGTTGAGCGACACCATCTTGTCGTAGTTGCGCGCCGCCGCCAGGATGTAGTCGCACGATACGTAGTCGTTGTACAGGTCGCGGTTGATATTCCCGAGCAGGAAGTACGTCATCGGATTGGCCTGGTCGTACTTCAGCGCCCGCTCACAATACTCCCGTGCCCGCAACCGGTGACCGACTCGGTTCTCCGTGATGCACAATCCCGAAAATGCGGATGTCCGCAGGCCTCGATACGAGTCCTCGCGGTCGGCGTGCTTACGGCTCCCGATGCCGTGACCAATGAAGTGAAACGCGACGAGTGACACCGTGGACGATTCGAAGTTGGTCAGGTTGACGACTGCGCGGTAGCCGTCGCGGGCATCGGTGAACAGGCGCGTGCGTCGCGCGGGATCTTTCTCGACGGCCGCGAGCTGGCGCAGCGCGTCGGCGCGCCAGAGCTGAGCCTGATCGTTCGATGCGTTGATGGCGATGGCCTTGTCGGCGGCGTCGACGACATTACTCCAGGAGCCGCGATCCCAATAGGCGCGAGCCAGCATCGCATGCAGGCCGTCGTTGTTCGGGTCCAGCCGCAAGGCGTCGGTGAGTTCGCGAATGGCCTGATCGGTGTCGCCGCTTTCGACCAGCAACGCCGCGTGCTGTGACCGCGCCTCGATGTAATTCGGATCGATGTCGATGGCCCGCTGCAGCGCCTTCAGGCTCGCCGTCTGGTCATCGAGTAGTTGGTGAACCTCGCCGAGGTGATAGGCCGCTTCCGGGTACTTGGGATCCTCCTCGAGCGCGCGCGTGAAGAGGTCGCGCGCGCGCATGAGATCCTTCTGGTCCTGCTTGCGGGCAACGGGAAGGATGTTCAGCGGGTTGATCGTCGAACGCTGGGTGTTGAGCAGGCGTTCGCCCTGTTGATTGAGCTCCAGCGCCGATTTCTTGATCGTCCGCTGATAGCGGATACGGAGCGTCACCGTGGCGGTCTGCCCGGGAGCGATCAGGATCTGCTTGACGTCGTCCTCATATCCTTTTCTGACGCCCCTGAACTCATGCGGCCCGGTGGCGAGACGTGGAACCACCAGCGGCATGTCTTTCTTGAGCGGACCGATCAGCTGTCCGTCGATGTACAGCGTGACTTCGTCGAGATTGACCTCGACGACCGCGGTGCCGAGCAGCGAGTCGGGATCCCTCGCCGGTTTTCCGAGGCAGACGAGGCTGACGCCCAGCAGCATTTGCGGGTCGTAATCGCCGCGAGCGGTCGGCGTTTGGAACAGATTTCGTCGCCGCGCGTACTCGCGCACGTTGGTCCGCACGTACTCGACCAACTCGTCGGCGGTGATTCTGCCGTCGCAGGGGTCGTTGTCCGCGTTGCCTCGCCACGCTTGTTCCAGGAAGTACGTGAAGAGCCCGAAGCCGGTCGACAACGCCGAGTCCTCGTGGCTCGCTTCGCGTTCAGTGGTGGCGGTCAGCGTCAGAAAGTTCGCCGGCATCTTGCTGAACGCGTCGCCGATGCTTTCGTTGGTCGACTCGACATTGATCTTCGCCGAGTGACACGCGTCGGCGAGTAGTACTTTCCAACGCGACTTGATGCGTTGCCCGATCACCTCGCCGGCCGTAGTCATGGAGTACGCGGTCGCGTCGACGTTGTTGGGATCGACGTCGTACGGCGCCAGGTATCCGCGTCCTTTGTCGACGAGACCGTGTCCGGCGAAGAACACGATGACGCGATCCGACGGTTGCGCAACCGACGGCAGCCAGGTTTCCAACTCGTATTTGATGTTTTGAAGCGTGGCTTTGGCGCCGGTCAGCATGTGGACGTTCTCGGGGGGAAACGCGCCGGCCTCTTTGCTGATCAGCAGGCGATAGATGCTCTGCGCATCGCTTTCGGCGAATCGCAGCTGTCGCTTGGCATCGAGGTTCTTGTAGTTCGAGATGCCGACGATGAGCGCGTATCCGCGCGGGACACCGGCGACCGCCTGGGCGCCGGCATTGTCCTTGACGATGGTCAGCTTCCGGCCGCGGATGGTCGAGAGCTCGTCGCTCTCCGATTGCGCGGTGACGGTGGACGCGGCCAACAACGCGACTGCGACGAGCGTGGCAAGGGAGCGACTGAGCATAGGCAGGTCCGTGCGCGGACGCGCGGCTACTTGTGGGTCATGTCGAAGGTCACCATCACGGCGTTTGCGAACGCGTCAGCGTTCACGACGTACACGCCCGAGCCGCCCGTCCCGGAGGCCGCGGGCACGTCGCCTTTCGCGACGACGAGCTTGCGCATGCTGATGGTGCTCTGCAGCTTGTCGATCTCCGATTGTGCCAGCGTGGCCTGACTCGTTACTGGACGATTGAGATCGGTGAAGGCGCTCACTGGCGTCTTGCTCAGGAAGACGAAGACCCGTTCGGTGCCCGAAGGCGGGTCCAGCTGAAACCAGTCAGGACTTGGCGCGATGTAATCCTGGTTCTTCTGTACCCGGTTGCTGCCGCCGTTCACACCGGGCTCGGGAAACACGACGTCCCAATCGCCCTGGTCGCTCTTTTGGGCGACATAGAGATAGCCGTCGATGTTCGAGCGGAACGCGAAACGAAACTGATCGCGGCCGGTTCGGAACACCTTGTCTCCTGGATCGACGCTGACGACGGCATCGCTGGCGTTGACGCGCTGAAGCACCCGGTAAATGAGGCCGGGCAGCGTCGTCGTTCCGTTCGATGCGTTGAAGAGTTCGTAGGCGGTTCGCGTGACGCTGGACGTGGTGGAGTCGCTAGGCGGTGGAGTCGTTGCGTTGCCACCCGGCTTGCTCAGATCAATCTTCGAGCCCACATCGGGCGTCGTCGTGCCGTTTACTGCAGTGCCTGCGGTTGCGACGGTGCCCGTGTTGCTAGCGACTGGCGGAGTCGAGGCGGGCGGCGCGACCGGCGGATCGGTCGGACCAACCGTGGTCGTCGTCGCCGCGTTCGTGTCAGTCGTCGGCTTGTCGAAATATGCGAGCGCTGTGTATAAGGCCGCCGGAACGATGATCACACATGCGGCGATCGCGACGTACTTCCATGTGTTGTTGGAAGGAGGCGCTGCGGCGGCGGGTTCGCTCGGTCTCTCCGGAGGTGCGTCGGGAACGACAGGGCTCGAGCGGCGAAGGTCACTAAGAACAGTGCCCTCGTACGGCGCTGGTTGTTCGCTGCCGACCGGGACCGGGTCGCGTTCTTGAAGTTCAGACGTCGTTCGCGAATTGACGATCTGCGTCGGCGCCAGCGCTGCCGGATCCGAGACAAAGGTATTGCTCCCGGGCGACCACGTGGGTTCCGCCGTCGCGGACCTGTTATCGATCACGACGGTTTCGGCAGGCGCGCCGGTGTTGATCCGCGGCTGCGGGCTCATCTCGACGCGAGCTCGCGCGGCGCGGACGGCGTCCGCGAACTCGCGCGCGGTCTGGAACCGCGAATTCTGATCCTTGCTCAACGCGCGGAAGACGATCTGTTCGAGCTCGGGATCCAGGTCGGTTGCACCGGCCTCGACGAACCGAGCCGGCATCTCCGACAGCACGCGGTGAAGGATCGTCGACTGCGTGTCGCCCGAGAACGCCCGCTGATACGAGAGGAGCTCGTAGGCCACCGCACCAGCCGCGAACACGTCGGCACGGGCGTCGATGCCCTCGCCGCGGATGTATTCGGGCGCCATGTACGCGGGCGTTCCGATCAGCGCGCTCATTGCGGTCCTGGCCTCGCCGAAGATACGGGCGATGCCGAAGTCAAGGATGCGCAGGCGATCGAGGTGATCGATCATCAAGTTCGCTGGCTTGATGTCGCGATGGATGATGCCCCGTTCGTGCGCGTACTGGAGCCCCTCGCACAGCTGCTCGATCCACAGGAGTCTTTTCGGCAGCGGCACTGGCTCGTGCTTGCCGATCACTTGGAGGATCGAGCGCCCCTCGATGTATTCCAGTACGAGATAGGGAAGCGTTTCCTCCTGGCCCGAGTGGTACAGGGTGACGATGCTGGGATGGTTCAGTGCCGCGATCGAGCGCGCTTCGCGGTTGAACCGTTCGCGCATGTCGGGCGAATCCACGTCCGCTTGAATCAGCTTGATCGCGACATGCCGGCCCAACTCACGATCGCGGGCGAGATAGACCGTGCCCATGGCGCCCCGACCGAGACGTCGTTCGACATCGTAGTTCGCGATGTGCTGCGGGATGCCGTTTTGCACGGGGAGCACCGATCATAGCACCACGGAACGGCAGAGATCCGCCGTGTGCCGACCAGCGCATACGCTTGCGCGCAATTGCAGCGCGGATGACAGGTCCGGCTGAAGCCGGACCCCACGACTGTGGTCAGTGCTTTTTGTTGCCGCGGCCCTTGCCGCGACTGCCGCCTTGATCGTTGTCGTCATCGCGATCGCGCTTTGCCGCGGCAACGCGATGTCCCGACACGTCGCCGTGAATGGTGACGAAGTCGACGTCGTGCTCGCGCAACTCCACGATGCGCTCGGGCGCCACGTGATAGTGCTCCGACATGAAGCGCAACTCGACCAGGTTGACGATATCGCCGTCGGTCAACACGATCGTGTTCCACTGCTTCTTCGGCTTCTTGTAATGGCCGTAGGCCCGCCCGTAGGGAGGTCCTGAGTGCACGACGGCCACCGGCACGTAGTAGACATCGGCGCCGAGGCCATACCGCACCGAGATGTCCCACCACGAGTCGCCATGCAGGCGCATGTCGACGATGCGCGCAGCAGGCACGTGGGCCTGCTGCGCGATGAAGAACACCACTGGCAGCTCCTCGTCGGGAATGCGGCGCTCGCGGACGACGACCACTTCGCGTTCCGGCACGTGATAGTAGTTCGACACCGCGACGTGAAAGTCGCCGACGCTCGCCGACACGCTGAATGCGGTCTGCGCATCAGCCCCGCGCGCGGCAACCAGGCCGCCGAGCGCTAGTGCGACGAGGAAGAAGCTGCCTGGTTTGGTCATTGCACACTCTTGACCCCGATCACGGGGCTCATCATGAAACGTCCATTACCGGTTTCATGGATCGACTTGTCGCCGTCGAAGTCGAGCACGATGGTCGTCGTGCCATCGGCGGCGAGATCGAATCCGCGATTGAGCTTCACTTCACCTGATGGGATGTCGAGGTTCGCGCTGCGACCGGCGGGCGCTGCGATCGTGGTGGCGCACGCGGGTCCATCGGCCGACGCATTGTCGAAATAGATCGTCGCGCTTGCGACGACGAGACGAATCTGCGTGTAGTGGCCGGCTGTCAACGGACCCGAGCCGAGAATGTCGATGGGGCCCTGCAGCTTCTTGAGATCGCACACGCGACCCGTCGCCGCGGCGTCGGCAAACGGCACCTTCGCCCAATCGGCATCTTCGCGGTGCGCGGAGACCTCAGAAAACGTGATGAGGACCGCCTTCGCATCGCTGAAGGGGCTGTCGGTCAATCGCATGTTCAACGTGCCCGTCCCGCCCGATGGACCGGACGGACTGCTGTTTCCACAAGCTGACGACGCAAGTGCCGCCACGCACGCGAAGGTCAATAAGTGACGCATTGCTTCTCTCCGCTACTCTCTAGGGGGTTGAGCAAGAGACGAACCGGCCGCAGCCTCGGTCACAAAGGTCATCAATGCCGCAAGTTCCACGCATCTGCGCAGTAGCGTGGTCGATCCCGATTGCAGTTCTGTTTCGGCGATATCATCTCTGCGCTTTGCGCGACCGGCTCTGACAGAGTGAGTGCTAGGGAGAGAAGGGTCGCGTCTCGCGAGACAGGAGCGGAGGCTGTGTTTGACACCCCGACCGCCGCGCTCGAGTCATATGCAGGAGCGAAGCGATCGGGGCGGGGGAGAGGGTGCGCCTCTTTCAGGGAGAGGCAGCGCTGAGCCGCCATGGCGTGCGGCGTCAGTGACCTCTTTTCATTTCAACCGGCGTGCCGTCGCGATTTGCACGAAATCACGCGGATCTGTGCTCGGAGAGGGCTGATTCGGCGCCCTGGAGGAAGACTTTGGTTCGGGAATCGGAGTACGCCGTGACTCCAATTCTGAGGGAGCGATCGATGGCGCGATGGATTTCAGCGGTGCTGATGTTCAGTGCATGCCTGGTATTACCGATTCACGCTGGCCCAATCGTCGCGAAACCGGAGGAGGTGGGGCTGTCGTCTGAGCGGCTCGCGCGCATTCACGAGGCGGTGCAGCGTCACATCGACGCAAAGGCGATCTCCGGCGCCGTCACGCTGGTCGCGAGGAATGGACGCATCGCTCATCTCGAAGCGCACGGTCTCATCGACATCGAGTCGAAGCGGCCGATGCCGAAGGATGGGATCTTCCGCCTGGCGTCGATGTCGAAGCCGATCACCGCCGTCGCGGTGATGATGATGCTCGAAGAAGGCAAGCTTCGACTCAGCGATCCGGTGTGGCGTTTCATTCCCGAGTTCAAGGGCGCGAAGGTGGCGGTTGCGAAGGGCGGCGTCGAACCGTCCGCCGCGCCGGGTGGCCGCGGCGGTCGCGGCGCGCCGCCCGTCGAGATCGATCTCGTTCCCGCGGCGCGCGAGATCACGATCCGCGATCTGCTGACGCACGGCTCCGGGCTGATGAGCGGCGGTCTCGGCAATCAGCATGCAGGCGCGGCGGCGACTCGCGGTGAAGGCGATACGCTCGCGACGTACATCCCGAAGCTCGGAGCAGTGCCGCTCGATTTCCACCCGGGCACACTGTGGCGATACAGCGGGCTGGCCGGCTTCGATGTCCTCAGTCGCATCGTCGAGATCGCGTCGGGTCAATCGTTCGACACATTTCTGAAGCAGCGTCTGTTCGATCCGCTCGGCATGAAGGACACCGGTTTCAGTTGGACGCCGGATCGGGCGTCGCGTGTGGTCACGTTGTATCAACGTACCCCGAATGGGTTACAGCGCGCGGAGAATCAGACCGGGTTGAGGAGCGCAACCTACTTCTGGGTGCGGGCGGTCTGGTGACGACCGCAGAGGACTACGCGCAGTTTGCGATGATGCTCGTGAACGGTGGTGAGTTGAACGGCAGACGCTACCTTGGTTCGCGGACGATCGAGTTGATGTCGTCGAATCACACCGGCGATCTCGTCAACGGTCAGTTCGGCCGCCCGGCGCACGGCATGGGCTTCGGTCTCGGCGTGCAGGTCGTCGAGGATCCCATTGCCGCCGATCTGCGCGTCTCGAAAGGCGCGTGGGGCTGGGCCGGTGCGTACGGCACCAACGTGCACATCGAGCCGCAGGAGCACATGGTGCAGATCATCATGATGCAGACGAGCACGCCGGCGCTGCAGCGCGACTTCGAGAACGCGGTCGCGCAGGCGATCGTCAAATAAGAGACTGCGCGATCAGTTCGAGGTTCGAGGCTCGACGTTCGCAGAGCTTGAACCAGCAACGAACCTCGAACCTCGAACGTCGAACCTCGAACGGTTCCATTGTTGGGACGCAGCTTTCGCGAATTTGGAACGATCGTCCGCCTGCCGGGAAATCATTCACGTTGATACGAACCGTTTTCCCGTTCGTACCGTCAAAAGCACAAAACTTGCTTAGTGAACCGAGCGAGGTGAGTTCGAGTAATACGGTTTGAAATGGAGAGGGCGGGGCACCGACGCGCGGCAACGCATCGGCGCCCCCTGATCACAACCCGCAGGCATAGACTGCGGGCCGGACCACCCCCCAGTATAGGGGAGGCCAGCCCGCGGCGGCCGATCGAAATTGATCGGCCTTTCGACCGTGGAGGCTGGCCATGCTCAGTGCCGCGTCAGCGCTCGTATGCGCGCTCGCGATCCTCAACCGATCGGCGGCAAGCATGCCGCCGATCGAAATCCTCGAGACCGCGCCCCCCTATGTCTCAGTGGGCGCCGAAGCGTTCGTCCGGCAGGACACCGGCAGGATCTACGTCATCGCCTCGTCGGTTGTCGTGCGCGACGCGACCGGTTCCCGCGGCCGTTGCGGCGATCTCCAGGCGGTGAAGAAGCTGGCCAGCATCCTCGTCCACGAGGAATGGCACCTCAAGCATCCTGGCGACGAGCGCGGGGCGTATTACCGTCAGCTCATCGCGCTCCAGGAACTGGGGCTCACGCCTGGAACCCGGGTCTACCGCGATGTGCAGCTGTCGATGCTGCGAGTGTTGGAGCTGCGCAAGCACAACAAACCCGACTTCGTGCTCGCGGAGCGTTGACATCCTAACGTCCATCCTGCAGGGTTCCTGAGTTTTGCGTTTTGCGTTTTGAGTTTGAGATACGATCCGCCCGGACGGCCGCAGTCGTGGCGCGCCGTCAGGGAGGAAACGTCGATGAGACTCATCGCCGCTGTTGTCGCGGGTGTCGCGGTTCTGATGGTCATGGCGCGCCCTGCGATCGCGCACCACTCGTTCGCCGCGGAATACGACGCGAACAAGCCGGTCACGTTGAAGGGGACGGTGTCGAAAGTGGAGTGGATGAATCCTCACGCACGCTTCTATGTGGACGTGAAGGATGAGAAGGGCGCGGTCACCAACTGGAATCTGGAATTGGCGAGTCCCAACGTGCTGGTTCGAAACGGATGGACGCGCAACTCGCTGAAGGTCGGAGACGAAGTCACCGTGGAAGGCTCGCGCGCCAAGGACGGATCGAACATGGCCAACGCGCGCGTGGTGAAGCTCGCCGATGGCCGCCGCGTATTCGCCGGCTCGTCGGGCGGCGATGCACCACCGCCGGCGCAGAAGTAGCGAGCCTATCGCCATGACGCGCATCGCGAGATTGATGGCGATCGTGTTTTGTGTGCTGGCGATCTCGGTACTAGGCGCACAGCAGACTCAACCGGCAGCGACGTCGCCAGCGGGATCGGGCGGGCTCGATCGCGCGCTGGTTGCGCCGACCGGGCCGGCGCCTCGTCTTCCCAACGGTCAGATCGATCTCTCCGGTGTGTGGCAAGGCGGCGGGCCGGTGGGCAACATCGCCGATGGACTCGCGAAGGGTGAGATGCTGCCGATCCGTCCGGAGTATCTCAAGATCATGGAGAGCCGGAACGCCAAGGACGATCCCGAAGCGAACTGTCTTCCAACCGGCGTGCCTCGCCGCGATCCCTATCCGTGGCGAATCCTGCAGACGCCGACGCACACGTTCCTGCTCTTCGAGGGAAACATCCACAGCTATCGTCAGATCTTCATGGACGGCCGTAAGCATCCGGCCGATCTCGATCCGACGTGGTACGGCCATTCAGTCGGACATTGGGAGGGCGCGACGCTCGTCGTCGACACCGTCGGATTCAACGACAAGTTCTGGTTCGACTTCCGCGGCACTCCTCACACCGAGAAGCTTCACACGATCGAGCGCTATACACGCACCAACATGGGCACGCTCGTCATCGAGACCACGGTCGACGATCCCGGCGCGTACACGAAGCCGTTCACGGTGACGTTCACGGCGCGTCTGCGTCCGGGCGAAGAGCTGATGGAATACATCTGCAACGAGAACAACGGATTCGTGCACCACATCACGGGTAGTGCCAAAGAATTCTAGTTAGGCCGGTCCAAAGGACCGGCCCCACGAGAGCCTCTTACCGGCCATCGTAGGGCACGTCCTTTGGACGTGCCTCAAATCCCAGCCCACCACGAGTAGCCGTACTCCGCGTTGATGCCGCCGACTCCTTTGCCGAAGCCGGCAATCGAGTCGGTGACCGTCATGCGGCCGAGATACTTGACGCTCTTGTAGCCAAGCTGTCGTGCGACGCGAAGGCGCACCGGCGCCCCGTGCTCGAGTGGCACCGCCGCGCCGTTCATGCCGTAGGCGAGGAACGTCTGCGGGTGGAGCGCATCGGCCATGTCGATGCTTTCCCAGAAGTCATCGAAGGAAAAGAAGACGACGTATCGAGCGCGGGAATCGATGCCCACGACGTCGAGGACGTGCGACAGGCGCACACCCGTCCATTCGGCGATGAACGACCAGCCTTCTTCGCACGCTTGATGCGTGATCTGCTTGTGTGCCGGATAGCCTGTTAGATCGGCGAGCGACAGCGACATCGGTCGGGCGACGAGGCCGTCGATGCGAAGCCGCCAGTCGCGAAATTCGCCATCGAGGAGACGGATGTACCTTTCAGTCTCTGGAGGCGGACCGTTCACGGGAATGACCCTCGAGATGTCGCCGCGGCTGAACTCGCGCGCGAGCGAGAGGTCGCCCGCGAGCACGCGCTGCGCCGCGTACGTCAGCGTCTCGCCGACGCCGAAGATCCCGCCGTGATCCGGTGGAATCAGCGCGTTGTGACTCGCGATGTGATAGAGGCTGCGGCCAACGGTTGCGCCAATTGCAGCGATGATTCCTGAGGCGATGAGCCGACGGCGAGCGAGGTTCTTCATGCGTCCTCTGCGGGCGAGCGCTGATCGCCGACGATCATCGATCGCATGTGTGCGGTGAAGCCGGTGACGGCCACCATGACGACATGGCCGATCAAAAACACGACGACGCCGGCTGCAGCGAAGAAATGAACCGTGCGGGCCGATTGCTGTCCGCCGAACACGCTGACGACCCACGGTGCGACCGACGCCAAC
>Ga0075423_10002701_pt1 | contig 16195 bp, 16 predicted proteins | sample SoiMethybrSBSTD2_FD_80114 | JGI IMG/M metagenome (GOLD analysis project Ga0075423, IMG submission 80114) | Bulk soil microbial communities from a Populus tree surrounding site in Tennessee, USA - Soil MetaG P. TD hybrid SBSTD2 | ecosystem: Environmental > Terrestrial > Soil > Tree plantation...
AGCTAAGGGGCAAGACGGCGGCGAAGCGGAAAGTGCTGGAAGCATACGGGTTGGGCTGGACGCCTCCGCGCCGGAACTGCCCAGTGGTGGCGATGATCTCGCGGATGGTCGACCAGAAGGGCTTCGACCTCCTCGCAGAGATCGCGGACGAGTTACCGGCGCTCGATGCGACGTTCGTGTTGCTTGGTACGGGCGAACGCCGCTACGAAGAGTTGTGGCGCGATCTCGCCGCGCGATACCCGGATCGCATCGGCGTGCGGATCGGGTTCGACGAGCGGTTGGCGCATCTGATCGAGGGCGGCGCGGATATCTTTCTGATGCCCTCGCGGTTCGAACCGTGCGGGCTGAATCAGATGTACAGCCTGAGGTATGGGACCATTCCGGTCGTGCACGCGACGGGTGGACTGTACGATACGGTCGACAATGTGCGCGTGACGCGCCGTGGCAAGTACGGGCGGCGCGCGGGGACGGGCTTCACGTTCGACGAGTACACGCCGGCCGCGCTGCTGGCGGCACTGCGTCGGGCGATCGAGACGTTCGCGAATCGGCCATCGTGGAGACGAATCCAGAAGGCCGGTATGGCGAAGGATTTGTCGTGGGACGCATCGGCGCGGGCTTACGTCGATGTGTATGAGCGGGCCGCAGCCGACGCTCATCGGATCGGGCGTCGGCAAGTCGCGCCGTAGCCTTTGGCGAAGGCGGGAGTCGTGTCCGGCTTTAGCCGGACCAGGACCAGGAGAGGGTAATGGCGTCAGAAAAGGTGAAGACGTTTACGGACAGCAACTTCGACGACGAGACCAAGACGGGCGTCGTGCTGGTCGACTTCTGGGCGGAATGGTGCGGCCCGTGCCGTCGCCTCGCGCCAACGGTCGATGCGCTCGCGTCGGAATACGACGGACGCGCGACGGTGGCGAAGTTGAACGTCGACGAGAACCCGAACATCCCGGGGCGCTACGCCGTGCGCGGTATTCCGACGCTGCTGATTTTCAAGGAAGGCGAGCTCGCCGAGACGATCGTCGGTCTTCGACCGAAGGACGACATCGCACGGCTCATCGAGCGGCATCTCGAGCCGACCACGGTTCAGCGCGGAGCGTAACGTGGCCGATCGCAAGGTCGTGATCATCGGGTCCGGTCCGGCGGGCTTGACCGCGGCGCTGTACACGGCGCGCGCGAATCTCACGCCGCTCCTGGTTGAAGGACTCGAAGCCGGTGGGCAGCTGATGCTGACCACGATGGTGGAGAACTGGCCGGGCTTTCGCGACGGCATCATGGGTCCGGACCTGATGACCGAGATGCGCGCGCAGGCCGAGCGCTTCGGCACCGAGATCGTGCAGGGCAACGTCACCCGCGTCGATCTCAAGCGTCGACCGTTTCCGATCACGTTCGAAGACGGGAAGCAGGTGACGACCGAAACGCTGATCATCGCGACCGGTGCGTCGGCGCGATGGCTCGAAATCGGATCGGACCGCAAGCTCGCCGGCCACGGTGTCTCGACCTGCGCGACGTGCGACGGCTACTTCTTCCGCGGCAAGCCGATCGCGGTTGTCGGCGGCGGTGATTCGGCGATGGAAGAAGCGGTCTACCTGACGCGCTTCGCGTCGAAAGTGACGGTCGTCCATCGACGCGACACGCTGCGCGCATCGAAGATCATGCAGGACAAGGCGTTCGCCAATCCGAAGATCGAGTTCATCTGGGATTCGGAGGTCGCGGAAGTGCAGGGCAGCCCGAAGGGCGAGGTGGACGGCATTGTTGTGCGCAACCTCAAGACCGGGCATCTGAGCGAACTGCCGCTCGACGGCGTGTTCATCGCCATCGGCCACACGCCGAACACGTCGTTGTTCGTGGGCCAGATCGATCTCGATGCCAATGGCTACGTCCTCACGCATTCGGGATCGAAGACGAGCGTGCCCGGCGTGTTCGCCGCCGGCGACGTGCAGGATCACATCTATCGGCAAGCGGTCACGGCGGCCGGTTCGGGATGCATGGCCGCGCTCGACGCCGAACGCTATCTCGAAGGACTTCACCTCGCCGCCGACATGCCTGACGCGGCGGCCATGTAAACGACAGCGATGCGCGGCGAGATCGATCAGCTGCTGTTTCTGATCGATACCGCGTACGACCACGTCTCGTGGCACGGGACGAATCTGCGCGGATCGATTCGCGGCGTCACGCCCGCGCAGGCGGCGTGGCGTCCCGGGCCGCGTCGTCACAACATCTGGGAGCTGGTCGTGCATGCGGCGTACTGGAAGTATGTCGCCTGGCGCCGCCTGACCGGTGCCGCGCGTGGATCGTTTGCGGAAGACGGATCGAACTGGTTCGTGCGCCCGACCGACAAGAGTGTTGCCGCGTGGAAGGCGGACGTCGCGATGCTCGGCGACGCGCATCGCACGCTGCGCGAGGCCGTGGCCGCGGTCAATCACCGCGATCTCGATCGCGCGCTCGCGAGGAACAGCCGGACGACGCCGCGCCGGCTGATCACGGGCGTTGCGTACCACGACGTGTATCACGCGGGCCAGATTCAATTATTGAAGCGACTGCGTTCGTGATCGCCGGGTCTGAAGACCCGTCCTGCATTGTCTATGTACGTTCAATCCCTGGAAGAAGAGTACAAACGATACAAGGCGCTCGGCGAGGCAGCGATCGCGCAGTTGTCCGACGAGCACCTCTCGACGCCTGCTCCCGGCGGCGGTAACTCGATCGCGGCGATCGTGTGGCACGTCGCCGGCAACCTCGAGTCACGGTTCACGGATTTCCGCACCAGCGATGGCGAGAAGCCGTGGCGCAATCGGGACGCGGAGTTCGAGACGCGCACTGTGAGCCGTTCAGAGCTGACGGAGAAGTGGGAACGAGGCTGGCGCGCGCTGCTCGGCGCGCTCTCGTCGCTCACCGATGCCGATCTGCAGCAGACCGTCACGATTCGTCGGCAACCGCTGCGCATCGATCAAGCGCTCCATCGATCGCTCGCGCACACGACGTATCACGTCGGCCAGATTGTGTTTCTCGCCAAGCAGTTCCGCGCCGAGCGGTGGAATTGCCTGAGCATTCCGCTCGGCGGCTCACGCGCGTACAACGAATCGCCACGCAATGAGAGCCCCGGCGCGCATGCGCGCGCGGCGTTAGCTCGTGCGCGCGGCGAGGGCTCGACGTAGGTCGAAGGGCAGTGTAGGCCGGGCCTGGTCTTTTAGGCCGGCCGTTCACGAATCAATCGATCCAGCCACCACCCACGACGACATCGCCGTCGTAGAAAACGGCAGCCTGGCCTGGTGTCACGGCTGGCTGAGGATCCACAAACTCGAACTCGGCACGCGCCTCGTCGATCGCGCGCACGCGGCCGATCGCGGGCCGATGACGATGACGGATCTGCGCCGCCGCTGTGAGCCACGACGCGGGCGCCTGCGTGGAGATCCAGTTCACACCCGACGCGGTGAACGATGCGCGCTCCAGCCGATCGCGCGGGCCCACGGTGACGTCCCCCGACTCGGCGTCGATCTTCAGCACGTACAGCGGTGTGCCCGTCGCGAGGCCGAGCCCCTTGCGCTGCCCGACGGTGAAGCGATGGATGCCGTCGTGCGAACGCAGTGTCTGTCCGCGCTGATCGACGATCGCTCCCGCACGCTGCGCCGCCGGCGCATGGCGCTCGACGAACTCGGCGTAGTCGCCGTCGGGAACGAAACAGATCTCCTGGCTGTCGGGTTTGTCCGCAACGACCAGACCTAGACGCCGCGCCTCAGCACGTACCTCGGGCTTCGACAGCGCGCCAACGGGGAACATGGCTCCTGCGAGCTGCGCCTGTGTGAGCGAGAACAGAAAGTACGACTGATCCTTCTCGGGATCCGCGCTCCTTTTCAGCAGCCACGTCCCATCGTCGGCGCGATCGATGCGCGCGTAATGTCCGGTCGCGACGATGTCGGCGCCGAAACCGCGGGCGCGGTCGAGCAGCGTCGAGAACTTCAGATCGCTATTGCAATGCGCGCAGGGCAGCGGTGTGCGTCCCGCCGAGTACTCACGAACGAAGTTGGAGACGACCGTGTCCTCGAATCGCTGCTCGAGATTCAGGATGTAATGCGGAAAGCCGAGTGCGGTGGCGACGCGCCGCGCATCGTGCAGGTCGTCGAGCGTGCAGCAGCTGCCGAACGGCTGCGTTCCGCTCTGATCATAGAGCTGCATCGACAGACCGATGACGTCATGCCCCTGCTGACAGAGCAGGGCCGCGGCCACCGAGGAATCGACGCCGCCCGACATCGCGACCACAACGCGCATAGCGATCCCTCAATGATCGCACGGCGCGGGCGCGATCGTGAAATCAGCTGGATGCCGAGAGCCGTTGCCGGCGAACGTGGACTGCGCCGGCGAGTAGAACGAGGAGGTATGGGGTCTGAGTGATGAAGGTCCACCACGGAGCGGGACCGAACACGACCTCGCGTACCAGCTGGCCGGTTGGAAACCGGGCACGACCGCTTGACAGCAGCACGATCAGGATCGGCAGGGCCATCCCGAGTAGTGTGGTGGCGATGCCGGGTGCGAGCTCGCGGCCTGGCGATCGCTTCGCGAGCACACGTCCCACCTGGAACTGCAAGAGCATCGTGAGCACCCAACCAAAAACAGCGACCATCGCGATGCCTCCGAAGCCGGCGCGGCCGCTCCACGTCGTCGAGATACCGAACGAAACCAGCGCGGACCACGTGAGTTTGAAGATGCCGAAGAGCACCCAGTACCCCGCCGCGACGCCGAGGGACATCAGTTGCTGCAGGAGGAGGCCGTATGCAGCCAACCGCGCTATTCGCAGCGGGCTCGCGGTCACGTCCTGCCATAACAGCGAGAGCGTGGTGATGAGCACGGCGCTCCAGAATCTCAACGCGCCGGCATGCACGCGATCTTCGAGCAGGTCGCCAACCGTCGCCGATGCACGTTCCGGTGTCGTGACGAGCCAGAGGATCCACTCCGCGAGACGTGCGTTACGCATGTGCCACTCCCGGCGGGCGAAATCAGTTGGAACTTGAAAGCCGCTGTCGGCGGATGCGTGCTGCCCCCGCCAACAGGGTCACCAGCGGCGGTATCTGCGAGAGGATCGAGACCGTCACGGGCGAACCGTACAGCGCCTCCTGTATCGACTGGCCAGTGGGAAACTCAGCTCGCCCCCTCACGAGCAGGTCGATGAGGAAGGGGATCGCAATCGCAACCAGGGTGGTCGCGATGCACGGCGCGAGCTCGCGCCCTGGAGATCGTTTCGCGAGCACGCGTCCAACCTGGAATTGCGCGACCAGCGTAAAGACGTAACTCGCAATCACGCCCAGCGTGGCGAACCCTGTCGGCGTGTCGGGACCCCACGGCAGGTGCGTGCCTGGGCTGATCGCCAACGCGACGAGCGCAACGAAGCCGTAGAGGATTCCGACAACGGCGGCCATCGCCAACGAGAGGACCAGCTCCAGGAAGACGCCGTACAGGGCGAGCCGAATCATGCGACCCGGATCGGCCATGACATCGCGCCACAGCAGTGAGCAGGCCGTCATCAACACGGCGCCCCAGAATCTCAGCGCGCCTGCATGAAGGCGATCTTCGAGCAGGTCGCCAACCGTCGCCGCAGCGCGCGCCGGCGTTGTGACGAGCGAGAGGATCCACTCCGCGAGCCGTGCGTTACGCATGTGCCACTCCCGGCAGCTTCAATCCTTCCATCAACCGTTGATAGGACTGCTGCGCGCGCGCCAGCGCCGCAACTCCTTTGGCCGTCACCTTGAAGTAGCGTTTGGCCCGGCCGCCGCGCTGCGGCGTGGGATCGCCGAACTTCGAGGCCACGAGCCCTTTCTCCTCGAGGCGATCGAGCGTGGTGTAGAGGTGTCCGGCGGTGGGCCGGCGATGGGTGCGATCCGCGATCACGTCGCGGACAGTGACGCCGTAGGCGTCGTCGCCCAGACGGAGGATGGCCAGCAGCACCACCTGTTCGAATTCTCCGAGCGCCGAGACCGTGCCGGCCATTTGTCCTGCATCATAGTTAAAATCGCGGTTGCACGCAACCTCACGTCTTCCGGGATGCGCGCTTCGCCGGCTTTTTCGCGCGCGGTGGCCGACGCTTGGGCACTTTTCCGATACGCGGATCGCGTTTCCGCACGAGCTCGCACGCATGAAGCGCGGCTTCTTCGAAGTCCTCGGCATCGGCCGGCAATACCTGCCAGCCCGTCACCGCGCCTTTGAGGATGCTGATCGAGCGCATGTTCGGGAACTCGCGGTGGAGGCTGCGGTGATGCTCTTCAGTGGTCGCGAGCCACACGCCGTTGTCCGGATCGTTCTTCCTGTCGCGGAGCACCATGACGATCTGCTCTCCGCGATAGATCGCAAGAGAGCCGAACATCGGTTGCGTCTCGATGGCCGTGGGGTGCAGCGCATCCAGAACGAAGGCGTACGGAACGTGTCGCATGCGGTTCTCTACGAGGAACGCTGTTCGGACGGCTTCTCGATGCGCGCCAGGTTGTGCGCAGTAGTCAGCAGTGCGATGTGCGAGAACGCCTGCGGAAAGTTGCCGACGAGGCGGCGTGCGCCAACGTCGTATTCCTCGGACAACAATCCGAGATCGGTGCGCAGCGACAGCAATCGCTCGAACAGTGCTCGCGCCTCGTCTTGCCGTCCGCTGAGCGCGTACGCATCGGCCAGCCAGAATGTGCAGGCGAGAAATGCGCCCTCGCCCGGCGGTAAGCCGTCGTCGGTGGCATGCGTGTCGTAGCGCAGTACGAAACCATCCACCAGCAGGTCGCGTTCGATGGCCTCGATCGTCCCGCGCACACGCGGATCGGTAGCCGGAAGAAAACCCGTCGTCGGCAGCAGGAGCAGGCTCGCATCGAGCTGTGACGATCCGTAGGCCTGCACGAACGCGTTTCGCTGGGTGTTGAATCCGCGCGCGCAGACTTCGTCGTGGATCCGCGAGCGAAGGGCCCGCCATCGATCGAGTGGGCCATCTGCGTTCATGGTCTCGGCATTACGGATGCCGCGATCGAGCGCCACCCACGCCATCACTTTCGAATACGTGAAATGCTGCGGTGCGCCGCGTACTTCCCACATACCCTGATCGGGTTGATCCCAGACCTCCTCGAGGTGCACGAGCAGCGCGCGTTGAAACGCCCAATCGGCTTCGCGCGTCTGCAGTCCACCGCAGCGTGCCTGATGCAGGGCATCCATCACTTCGCCGAACACGTCGAGTTGCAATTGTCCATGCGCGGCGTTGCCGATGCGCACGGGACGCGACTCGGTATACCCGGGCAGCCACGGCAGCTCGATCTCTGGAAGGTTCCGTTCGCCGGCGATGCCGTACATGATCTGCGCCTGCGATGGAGCGCCCGCCGCCGCGCGCAGCAACCAATCGCGCCATGCGCCAGCTTCGTCGAAATAGCCGGCGTTCATCAGTGCCAGCAGCGTCAGTGTGGCGTCGCGAAGCCAGCAGTAGCGATAGTCCCAGTTGCGGACGCCGCCGAGGTGCTCAGGAAGCGATGTCGTCGGCGCCGCGACGATGCCTCCCGTCGGCGCATAGGTCAGCGCCTTCAGCGTGATCAGCGATCGCATGACCGCGTCCGACCACTCTCCGGTCGATTTGTTGCGTGCGCTCCAGTCGGTCCAGAACGTCAGCGTCTCGTTCAGAGCCGCCTGGGGATCGATCGCCGCCGGCGGATCCACGTGCGACCACCCGTGTGTGAGCACGAACGGGATCGTGTCGCCTGCGGCGACGTCGAACTCAGCCACGGTCGTCAGGTCTTGGCCACGGATCTCGACCGGAGTGCGTAGCACCACCATGTTTGGACCGGCGATCGCGCGCAATGAGCCGTCCGGCAGCCGGGTCACCCACGGTATGGACAGACCGCAGTCGAACCGCAGGATCAACTCCATCCGCATCCGCACGCGGCCGCGATCGCCGCGAACAAGGCGAACGATGTCGGAGTTGTGTCCTCGCGGCGGCATGAAGTCGATGACCGTGACGGCGCCGTCCGCGTCGTCGATCTGCGTCTCGAGAATCAGCGTCTGGTCGCGATACGCGTGTCGACGTCGTGCGCGCTCGTTGACCGGCTCGATGAGCCACCGGCCATGCTCGGCGCCGCCGAGCAGCGCCGCGAAGCAGGCATGCGAGTCGAAGCGCGGCCAGCACAACCAATCGATCGACCCCCGCCGCGAAACCAGTGCTGCCGTTTCGCAGTCGCCGATGAGCGCGTAGTCCTCGAGTGGCGTGCTCATTTCGCAGACGTGAACTCGATGATCACTTTCACATCGTCAGGACGCCGTTCCAGCGCATCGTGAAACGACTCGAGCGGCACACGTCTGGTGATGAGCCGATTGAGCCACGCGCGATCCGCCTTCGCGAGCGCGTCGGCGGCAAGCCCGTAGTGCCTGCGATTCGCGTTCACCGATCCGAAGATGGCATCGTTCTCGAGAACCATGCGGGCATTGACTTTGCCGAGATCGAGATTGATCGTATGACCGCCAGACGAGACTCCGGCCAGGCACACGATCCCTGACGCGCCGCTGCGCGTGACGACGTCGGCGATCACCGGCGTTGCGCCAGTGCATTCGATGATGATGTCGGGGCTGAAGTCGCCAAGAGCGGACACGTCGCCACCGTGATAGATGCCGCCCGCGTCTTTGACCAGCAATGGCTTGGGTCCCGAGGTCGCGCGATCGAAGACGTGAACCTCGAGGCCGCGCTGGATTCCAAGGAGCGCGGCCAGCAGACCGATCGGACCTGCGCCGGTGATGAGCGCCGTCTTGGGGTTCCACGCGACGGATCGACGGCCGATCCGCTCCGCGTGATCCCACGCCTTGGCGACAACGCTCGCCGGCTCGAGCAGCACGCCCAGTATTCCGAGCGACGGATCGACGCGCACCGCGAAGCTCGGTTCGACGCGAATCCGTTCGGACCCGTATCCGTCACGCTCTTTGATGCCCCGTTCCGTGTACCGTCCGTTGCGGCACATGTCCCATTCACCGGCAGCGCAGTACGGACACGGCTCGGGATCGGGACGCCTGACGATGCCGACGATGAGATCGCCGGCTTTCAGATCGGAATCAGCCGGCGCTTCGACGACGCGCGCGATCGATTCGTGACCGAGCACGAGGCGGTCTCGTCCCGGAGGGGCCCATCCGTAGGCGCCGGACACGATCTCGACATCGGTGCCGCACACGCCGATCGCCAAGGTGTTGGCGAGGATCGATCCATCGCTGGCAGGAGGATCGGGCACGTTCTGGAGTTCGACTGCCCCTGGTGTCTTTGGCCGGACCGTGATCGCGCGCATTCCCTATGGTGATACAGGTTCATCGCGCAGAGATGAACGTCGATGAAATCAGGAACCGGAGCGGGTCCGTAGCCGTCTAGGATGCCGATCCACTCACCGGAGGTCCTGTGTTCGTCGAATCGCTCCTCCTCGACATTCGATACGCACTGCGCGGCATTCGTCGATCGCCGCTCTTTGCCGGCAGTGCCGCGGCAACGATTGGCCTCGGCCTCGGCATCCTCTGTTCGGGCTTCACGATTCTCAACGGGTATTTCCTGAGGCCGATCGACCTGCCTGACGCGCGTTCGCTGTATGGCTTGAGTTGGGATACGAAGACCGTCTCGCGACACGGGTTCCGGTTGTCCGATGTCGAGGCGCTTCGCGATGACGCGCCGTTCTTTGCGGGGGTCGCCGCGTCAGCCGATGCCGTGATCATGCAGGACGGCATTCCTCGGACGGGGCGCCTCGTGAGCGCCAACTACTTCCAGGTCATTGGCGGATCCATGCAACTCGGACGTACGCTCACGCCGGCCGATGCCCCCGCGCCCGGTGGATCGGCCGTCGTCGTGATTTCCGATGGTGCATGGCGTGTCCGCTACGGCGCCGATCCGCAGATCCTCGGCAAAGAAATCGTCCTGGGTCAGGAACGATTCGTCGTCGTCGGCGTCGCCCCGCGCGGGTTCGGGTTCACCGACGACATGGGCACAGCGTTCTGGGCGCCGCTGACGATGGCCCGGGCGTTCGGCGTTGCGGATCCGTGGAGCGGATCCGCTGAGTCTTTGCTCTCGGTGATCGTACGCCTTCAGGATCGAGCGGCGGAACCCCACGTCCGCGCCTGGTTCGATACCTGGCTGCGACAGAGATTTCCTGCGTCATCCGAGGCGTCGCCCGTCGGCGTGCGCGTCGAGCCGCGAGGCGATCGCGTACAACTCACGGGCCTCGTTCTGACGCTGTTGCTGCTCATTGTCTCGGCCTTTGCGCTCGTGCTTCTCGTGGCTTGCGCGAATGTGACGAACCTGATGCTCGCCCGCGGCTTCGGACGGCAGCGTGAGATCGCCGTGCGCCTCTCGCTGGGAGCGAACCGGCTGCGCGTGGTCCGGCAGCTCGTCATCGAAGGGCTCGTGCTCGGTGTGCCGGCCGCGCTTGGCGGTCTTGCGCTCACGTATGCCACCGCTCGCGCATTTCCCGCACTCCTTGCGAGCTCGTTTCCCATTGGCCTGGTGCCAATCCGGGAGATCATGCTGCCCATCGATCCGGACGTACGCGTGATCGCCGTGCTGTGTTCGGCGGCGATCGTGGCGGCGGTGTTCGTGAGCTTCGTGCCCGCCCTTCGAGTCACTCGTGCCAATCTCGTGCGCGCGTCGAAAGGCGAAGCTGCTCTCGATACTCGTGGATCTCGGCTGCGTACTGGACTCGTGGTGCTGCAAATCGGTGCGTGCGTGCTGTTCGTCGTGGCAGCGACCGGCCTCCTCGACGAGTCGAGGCGCCTGGCGAATCCGCACACCGGCCTGAGCTACGAGTTGGTGTCGGATGTTCGCGTGCCCCCGCGCATGCGTGAGGCCGTTGCGGCGCGGCTCGCAGCCGATCCGTCGGTCGACCGCGTCGCCGCAGCATGGCGTCCACCTCTGGGTGGACCGCTGCGCCTCGTCGACGTGATCGCATCGGAGTCGCGCATCGAACGCGCCGCGGGGTACGTGGTCGTCTCGCCGGAGTACTTCCCGGTGTTCGGCATCCGCATCGTCCGCGGCCGTGCATTCACGAAGCAGGAAGCCGACGAAGCCGCGCCCGTTGCCCTCGTCAGCGAGGCGACGGCGAGAACGCTATGGCCGGGACGCGACCCGCTCGGTCAGACGCTTCAACTCGTGCCAACACCGCCGCGCGGACCAGCGGGGCGAGGGCCGGTGCAACGCCAGCCCGATCACGCCAGCGTCCGCATCATTGGTGTGACGGAGGACGTTACCAATGGGCTGGCGACGGCGGGCGTCGATACCAGCTGCGTCTACTTCGCCACGGGATTGCGCACAGCGGGCGAGTTGTCGATGCTCGTTCGCGCCCGGCGCGATACCAACGCCGTGAAGGCGGCAGTGACCGCGGCTGTTACCGCATTGGATCCCAATGCACCGTATCAGACCCTCTCGCTGCCCGAACTCCTTGGGGTGCAGGCGTGGGCGTTCGATGCATTTTCAGTGGCCGCATCGCTGCTCGGCGTGATTGGTCTCTTCCTCGCATTCTCGGGAACGTATGCCGTGGTCGCATTCCTCCTCGCGCAGCGGACCCGTGAATTCGGCATTCGCATGGCGATTGGCGCAACCGTGCGTCAGATCGTCGCGGGCATGCTGAGTGAGACGATGAGAACCGCGTCGATTGGAATCGGCGTGGGTCTCGTGGTCGTCTTCGCGCTGGCGCGCGCATTCGGTGGCGTCATCCCGCTCGTCCCCGCATTTGCGCTTCGACCGTATCTCGTCGGCTTGCTTGTCGTGCTGGCCGCGACCACGACCGCCGCACTGCTGCCATCGCTTCGCGTCTCGCGCATCGATCCCTCCAGCGCGCTCCGCTCGGAATAGTGTCGAACTGTTGGTCGTAGAGCGGGGGCTTCACGCCCCCGCGGCGTTACCGCGCAGGCTGAAGTTACCGCGCAGGCTGAAGCCTGCGCTCTACGAGAACGGAGCCGGCACTGAGTTAGCATCGACGAACGTCGGAGGCATTGGATGAAAGCAGTCGTGATCGGGGAATCCGCGGGCAAGACCCGGGAAGAGGTCATGAAGGTCTATCCGCGTCACAAGGCTGTCGTGGACGCGTTTGTGGAACGAGGCGAGGTGATCGGCATCGGCCCGTTTGCTGATATGGGCAACATGGCGATCTTCAGAACTCGCGAGGCGGCTGAAGCGTTCGTGCGTGAGGATCCCTTCGCGCTCGAAGGGCTGGTCAAGTCCTACACGATTCGCGACTGGAACGATCAGATCCTGAAGTAGGTGACGCGCGACGAGGCGCGTTACGCCCGGACGGGGCGTGCGGTCAGGCTTCGCAGTTTTTCGACGATCGCCGGCAGGACAGTGACGATGCGATCGATGTCGGTTTCGGTGTTGGCCACGCCGAGGCTGAAGCGAATCGAGTTCTGCGTGCGATGCGCCGGGAATCCCATCGCCTTCAAGACGTGCGACGGCTCGAGCGTTCCCGATGAACAGGCCGATCCGGTCGACACGGCGATGCCGTCGAGGTCGAGCGCGATCAGGAGCGACTCGGCTTCGGTTCGATCGAAGCTGATGTTGGTGGTATTCGGCACGCGCGGCGAGCGCACGCCATTAATGGCGGTCCCGGTCACGGCCGCCAGCACGCCTTCCTCGAGTCGATCGCGAAGCACCGACAGTCGCGCCGCTTCGTCCTGCATCTTCGACCGCGCCAATGCGGCCGCGACACCCATGCCGGCGATCCCGGCCACGTTCTCCGTGCCGGCACGTCGACCGCGCTCCTGCTTGCCGCCGGTCATCGGCGACTGCAGGCGGAGACCGCGTCGGATCCACACCGCGCCCACGGCCTTCGGTCCGTAGAACTTGTGCGCCGAGATCGTCAGCAGATCGACGCCGAGCGCTTTGACGTCGATCGGGATCTTGCCGGCCGTCTGAACGGCATCGGTATGAAACAGCGCGCGCCGATCGTGGGCGATGCGGGCCAACTCGGCGATCGGCTGGATCGTACCGATCTCGTTATTGGCGTGCATCACGGATACAAGGGCTGTCGTGTCGGTAAGCGCCTCGCGCAACGCGTCGCACGAAACGATCCCGCTCTCGTCCACAGGAAGCAGCGTGGTCGACCACCCCCGGCGGCCCAACGCCTTGACCGTATTGAGCACGGCTTCGTGCTCGATGCTGCTGACGACGAGGTGCTTGCGGCCGGCGGCCTCCAACGCTTCGGCCGCGCCGCGAATGGCCAGGTTGTCGCCTTCGGTGCCGCTTCCGGTGAACACGACTTCGCCCGGATCGGCCCCAATGAGTGCCGCCACCGCCGTCCGAGCCTCGTCGATGACAGCTTTGGCGCGCTGGCCGAAGTGATGGACGCTCGATGGGTTGCCGAATTCCTCACGAAGTACGGTCGTCATCCGGTCGGCGACGGCCGGGGCGAGGGGGGTGGTGGCGTTGTGGTCCAGATAGATGCGATTCACGAGAGCTCTGAACCCTGATGGCCTCGTTCGATGTTCGATGTTCGAGAGTTCCGGTTTCAGTGTTCCGATTCGGTGCTCCGCGTTCTCGACCGCAGAACAGGCCTGAATCTGGAACTCCGAACCTCGAACGTCGAACCTCGAACCCGGAACGACAGGGTTCAGTTCCCACTGTACCACCGCCTAAGTCCCCGGCCCGAAACGACTAGACAGAAATTTCGAGCGGCCGATATACTCTGTGGGCTCCCGCCCAGTCCGCTCGCTCCCCGCGGGTGACATAGCGAGTCGGGCGTCCTCGCGACCAGCCCGGCCATACGACGGGGTCGTTTGTAATTCGGAGGCCCGCCGAGTCGGATTGACTGGGTTTCGTCGTGGGTCCCAGAAGGTACGTTCAGATAACACACGCCCAGCGAGGCGGAGGACGCGACATGTGGAAGCGAGATGAAGCGGTGAAACCGACCAGCAGCCAGCCACCGACACCGGCGCCGGTCGTCTCCCAGCCAGCCACCGCACCAACGGCGGCGGCGCCGCAGCCGGAGATCCGGCGGATAGAGAGGGACATGGTGAATATCGGCAAGTCCGTCGTCATCAAGGGCGAGTTGAACGGCAGCGAGGATCTGACCGTTGAAGGGCACGTGGAAGGGCGTATCGAGCTCAAGGATCACGTGCTGACCATTGGACCCAACGGCAAGATCAAGGCTCAGGTGTTCGCCAAGGCCGTGATCGTGTTGGGCGAAGTGAACGGCAACGTCACCGCGTCGGAGAAAGTCGACATCCGCGACGGCGGATCCGTCGACGGGGACATCATCGCCCCACGCGTCGCCATTGCGGAAGGCGCGCACTTCCGCGGCAGCGTCGACATGCAGCGCAAGGGCGGACAGCCTCAGCCGCAGGACAAGTCGTCGAAGCAGGCGGCCGTCTCGACGTCTTCGCCCGCACCGCAGCCTCAACCCGCCGCGCACTGAGCGCGGTCATCGAAGCGTGGTGATCTTCAGCCACGAAGATCACGAAGGACACGAAGACACGGGTCGTGGGCCTTCGTGCGCTTCGTGACCTTCGTGGCTGAAGATCGCTATCATCATGTCGGTGGCGCTTTCCGATCTGTTCTCTCGTCGTCGTAAGGAACCTGCCGACCCCGATGCCGGCGATGCGCCGGCACATCCTACGAAGATCCTGTCGCGGTTCGTGGCAGCGTTGAATTCGCGCGACCAGCCGGTGCTGCTCGATCTGGGTCCGGTGGTTGGCGCCAACGTCAGCTTTTTCGGCGAGCAGCTCGGCTGCAAGATCATCGTCGAGGATGTGGCGAAGGATATCGACCGCCACGTTCGCGAGGGCAAGCTCGAAGATTTGCCGGCGGCGTTATCGAAACGCTTCCCGCAGGAATCGGAGAGCATCGACGGCATCCTGTGCTGGGACGTGTTCGACTATCTCGAAAAGAAGTCGGCGCGCAGTCTGGCCGAGCAGCTCACCAGAGTATTGAGACCGGACGGCGTGTTGCTCGCGTTCTTCAGCACCGCGCAGCCGCAGCCAGGGATGCGGCCTGAGTACACGCGTCATGTCGTCGTCGATCCGAGCACGCTGCAGCATCGCGCCTATCCGGCGGCACGCGGCCGGCAGCGTCCGCTCCCGAATCGCGACATCCAGCTGATGTTCGAACCGCTGCGCATCACCGAGCAGTTCCTGCTGAAGACCAACCTGCGTGAAGTGCTGTTCCGAAAGAAGCCGGCCGCCGCAGGGGCTCCGACCACGGCTCCCAACGCTTGATGCTGGACTTCGACCTGACAGACGAACAACGGTTGCTGGAGCAGTCGGTGCGCGAGTGGGCGGGCCGCGAGATCGCGCCGCGCATTCGCGACCTCGATCGCGCGCACACATTCGACCGCGGCATCTTCCCGCAGATGGCAAAGCTGGGTCTGCTCGGGATCTCGGTGCCGACCGAGTACGGCGGCGCCGGGATGGACTATCTGTGTCTCGGTCTCGCGAGTGAGGAGCTCGAGTACGTCGACACGTCGCTGCGCGTCATCATGTCCGTGCACGCTGGTCTGAACTGCCTGACGCTGCTCTCGTGGGGCACCGAGGATCAGAAGCAGCGTTATCTTGTGCCGCAGGCGCAGGGCACGAAGATCGCGACCTACGGTCTGACCGAGCCCGCAGCCGGAAGCGATGCGCGCGCGATTCAGAGCGTGGCGATCAAGAAAGGCGATCGCTATCTGCTGACGGGCGAGAAGATGTGGATCTCGCTGGCCGACGTCGCCGACAACTTCCTCGTGATCGTCTGGACCGATCTGCAGAAGAAACAGCAGCGCGATCCATCGGGCATGAGCGCATTCATCGTCGAGCGCGGCTTCAAAGGGTTCTCCAGCGGAACGCTGACGCAGAAGTGGGGCATCCTCGCCGGCAACACCGGCTTCTTCAAGATGGAAGACGTCGAAGTGCCGGCCGAGAACCTCGTCGGCCGCGAGGGCGAGGGATTCAAGATCGCGATGTTCGCGCTCGATCAGGGACGCTACACTGTCGCGGCCGGCGCCACGGGATTGATTCGCGCCTGCCGTGATGCAAGCGTGAAGTACGCGAAGGAGCGCAAGACGTTCGGCGTCGAGATCGGCGAACATCAGCTCGTGAAGGAGCTGATCGCGCAGATGGAGTCGGATTACCAGGCGGCGCGTCTCCTGTGGATGCGATCGGGGTGGCTGAAGAATCAGGGCCGTCGGAACACGCGCGAGACCGGCCTCGCCAAGTGGTTCGCCACCGTCGCCTCGGAGCGGGCCGCGGGCGATGCCGTGCAGATCCACGG
>Ga0075423_10002702_pt1 | contig 16195 bp, 12 predicted proteins | sample SoiMethybrSBSTD2_FD_80114 | JGI IMG/M metagenome (GOLD analysis project Ga0075423, IMG submission 80114) | Bulk soil microbial communities from a Populus tree surrounding site in Tennessee, USA - Soil MetaG P. TD hybrid SBSTD2 | ecosystem: Environmental > Terrestrial > Soil > Tree plantation...
CCATCCGCTCGCCAACCTCGAGATGCGACTGATAGATCTGCGCGAGCCCGGTGTCGATGATCTCCTCGTGGAGCTGATTCTGCTCCTCGAAGCGGAAGACCTTCGCCGCCTGCTCGGTGAGGACGTTGACGATGCCGTTGAAGACGGAGTAGTGCAGATAGGGGTCGTACACCGCGACCGTTTCGATCTGTTTGTTGAACGTGCGTGCCAGATCGATGGCGGTCATGAGCGCGCCGAATGACTGTGGGCTCCCGTCGACGCCCACCAGAATCGTGTCCCGCTCCGGCTCGCCAGGTTCGGGTACATGCTTGACCACCCAGACGTCGCGATCGGAGTCGCGGGCGACGCGTTCGCAGACCGAGCCGATCACGCTGTCACGCGCGCGCCCGACGCCCAGGGCGCCGATCACGACGAGGTCGTGCTGTGAGCCGGCGAGATCCTTGAGGATCTCGATGTGATGCTTTCCGTCCATCATCCGCGGCTCGAACTCGAGGCCCGAATCCCCGCAGAGACGCGACATGCCATCGAGATAGCTGTCGGAGATCAGCTTGAGCCCCATGGTGATGAGGCTGTCGTGGATCTTCCGCTGGCGCTCCAGTTCCACCTCGTCGATGTACTCCTCGGGCAGGGTGTACTCCATCTGCCTGAAGCGATAGTCGTGCAGTTTTGCTGCATAGACATGACAGCCGACCAGCTTCGCGGAGAACGCTTTGCCCAACGCGAGGCTGCAGGCAACAGCGCGATTGGAGTGGTCTGAGTTGTCGACGGGAACGTAGATGCTCTTGTACATCGGATCCTCCAGATACCCCTGCGACCGCTCACGCTTTGGTGGCTGACGGTTGCATCGGCTTACCGTCCGCCTTTGTGCGCGCGTTCATTGCGCGGGCGCCAGCGAGACCGCGCCGCCGCACCCAACCGATGATTGCCAACTCGATGACGAGAATGACGAGCCCCGTCCTCACCATCGGGCCAACGGCGGATGGGACCACTTCTGGCTCGAGGTAGACAGACTGCCAGACCGTGAGACCTCGCTTGTTGCCACGCTCGCGCGAGAACCCGTCCCAGACCGAGAAGGCGATTGGCAGGAACCCTCCGGGTGAGAACGGGGCGCCCGAGGTTGGGCGGAGAGGCCGCTTGAAGATGGCCGACCATTCACCCTGGTCGTAGCTCGCGACACCGCTGACATCCCCCGCGTCGTTGGGCGCGATATCCGCGCTTCCTCGGCCTGTGAGTTGAAGTGGATCGGGTCGGGCCAGATCGAAGAACCACAGATCAACCGAGTTCTGCGCGTCGCCGAAGATGAAGTACGGCTTGCGGGCGCCGGTCGGCACTTGCGAGGGAATCTGAATCGACACGGCGTCGGAGAACTCGGACGGCTGCTCGGCTGTCGCCGTGTCGTCGGCAAACGGATCTTTCTCGGTCTTCTGAGCTGGCGCCACTTCCGCATCGCCGAAGGGATTCGTTGCGCTCGGCTTGGCAGCTCCCGGCGCTGACTCTGACTCCTCCTCTTCCGGCGGCACCGGAAGCGAAGGTCCGTTCTTCCCCGTTTTCTCCGCGCGCATGTCGTTCCATCGAACGAGAAACGCGATCGACTCGGTGTCGTAGATCGCCCGAACGGTCACAGCAGTTGCGGGAGGATGAAACGCGCGTCCGGGTTCCATGATCTGCCCGACGACCGGAAAACGTGCGACAGCCGCGGATTCGAAGCTCTTGGCCCCATTCTTCAGATCGATCGGATCCGGAACGAATTTGGCGACGACGAGATTGGTATAGCCAGGCCCGCTGCTCCCCGAAAGAGAAACGATGAAGTCGGTGATCGCCCATCGCTGCTCGGGCGTGAGGCTGTCGGCGAACGACGGCATCGGGGTTCCATTGAGCCCCGTGCTCATCGTTCGGAAGATATCTTCGCGGGACGACCCTCCCCGGAACGTCCAGCTCTGTGAGAGGTTTGCTGCGCGTATCGGCCGACCCAAGTCGTCGGTCAGCGTTGGAGCCGAAGGTCCGTCTCCCCGACCGAGGTTGCCGTGGCACTTCAGGCAGCCGGTGTCCGCGTAGAGTTTCTTCCCGAGCTCGATCGATTGGCTCGTCGATGATGGCGCGCTGGGGAACGACATGGGCTGCGGAACGATCTCTTTGTTCGAGAAATCGGCGGAGAACGTCGTGACGAAGTAGGCGAGATCCGACACTTGCTGGTCGGAGAGTACTGGCCAGGCGGGCATCGACGTGTAGGGCATGCCGCGCTTGATGATGTTGACGAGATCCTGATGGGTCGGGAGCGCTCCGTTGGGAGTCGTCCGAACCTTGAACTTGCCCAGTGTGAAATTGCGGGGTCGCGGGTACAGGTGCGGAGTCGCGTAGCCTTCGCCGTCACCCTTCTCGCCGTGGCACTGCGAACAGTACTGGAGGTAGAGCTTCTTGCCGGACTCGCGCTGCGCCTCGGTTCCGAGATCTTGAGCCGTCACGCGCACCGATCCCGTTGTTGCGGCCCACAACGACGCGATCAGGAGTGCCAGGCACGCAGGACCGATCAGACGGAAGGTCATTTCGCGGCCTCTTCCCTGGCCCGAGGTCTTCGGCCCGTGAAATCGTAGAGGAAGAGAATCACATCCCAGATCTCGTCTTCCTTCAGGAACTTCTCCCAGGCGGGCATGGCAGTGTCCCAGGGCCCTCCTTCTTCAGGAAGCCCGGGCCCGCCCTTGGAAATCCGCCAGAAAAGGAACGTCTCTCGCAGCATCGGGATCGTCCCCGGGTCAGCGAAGTTGGTCGGGATCGGGTCCAATCCGTGTACGAACATGCCGTTGGCGGACATGTTGTCGCCGTGACAGAAGACGCAGTTGCGATAGTAGACTTGCCGCCCGTTCTCGACGTGTTTGCGGAACTCTTCCGGGCTCGACGTCTCGAGATGTCGGAACGGATTCTCTCCGGCATCGAGATCGATTCGCTTGTCGTGAACGGTGATATTCGTCGGTGACGCCGGATGGACCGTTCGCGAGAAGAGAGGAGGCTGGATGGGAACGGTCATCCCGATGTAGACATTTGCGGCGGCGAGCGCAGGAATGGCGACGACCGTTGCGACGAGGAACGGTGTATAGCGCTTCTCGGTCATGAACCGGACGAGGGGCCCCGAGATCTCATCGCGGCGCTCCTGGCTCGAGGACATGTACGCCAGGATCGCAATCGAGGCAATTCCCATGTAGATCGTGATCACCGAACTGGGAATCGGAGCAGTGAATCCGAATCGAAGAAGGACGTATATTCCCAGCCACCACGTGCAGGCCCACATCAGCAGATTCGCCCGACGGAAGCGAAGGAGCCCGAGCACAGCGGCCACGACGAGGACGACCAGGATGTTCATCGTGTCCCTTTCGTGGGGGCGGTGGGCGCCGGCGCTCCGGCCGGCGCGGCCGCGGGTTTAACCGGCGCAGCCCCCGCTGCGGGCGCGGCGGGGGAAGTTGGCGCCCCACCCGGTGCGGCTGCCGGCGCGGCCGGAGGCGCACCCGGTGCGGCACCTTGAGCGGAAGCGGGAGCGGGAGCTGCACCCGGTGCCGCACCTGGAGCGGCCGCCGGAGTGTAGTAGTGATGACTCGTCTGGAGCGTGACCGTCGCCTTACCGCCAAGTGTCTGGAGGTAGGCGATCACGCAAAGGATCTCCTGATCGGTGAGGCCGATCGGAGGCTTGTTGATCGTGGGCATGCCCGGATTGAATCCCGGCACGATGAACGCGTTGGGTTCGTAGAGGGTCTGGGCGAAGTACTCGATATCACTCAGGCCCTTGACACGGGTCATCGCGCGTTCGTCAACCCCGGCGAGGTCGGGGAACCGGAACGGTCCCTCCGTCTTACCGATCGTGTGACACGTAAAGCAGAGTCCCTTGTTATCCATGACCTCGCGGCCCACCTTGACCATGTCGTCTGTCGTCAAGTCGGCTCTGATCACGGTCTCCTGAGGAGGCTGAACTTCCTTCTGCGGCACCATCTGACCGACATACGTGTAGAACGACGTTGCTGCGAGGACGAGCGCGCCGACCCGGATCGTGTGCGGGATCTTCATGACGCCTCGGTCAATCCGACATCGCCTGCGCCTGCGTGCTCCCGCACCTGGCGGTTTCGCTCACGCCCCTTGTAATCGGGCCGGTCGTGCAGGCTCGTGATCCAGAACACGAAGGCGATCAACGCAAAGAACATCAGAACGGTTGCGGAGACCACTTGCGTCGCGAAACCAAGAGTCGGCGTAAACGCGTCGGCCGACGTGTCCCGAATCACGCCGTAGACGTGCCAGTGCTGGCGGAGCCCGGAGCGGACGTAGCCCATGAGCCCCATGAGCCACGTGAACGTCACCGCGATGAAGATCAAAACGTACTGCGAGATCGCGGGCATCCTTCCCCACCGTACCTCGCCTGTCATGCTCGCTCCGCGGAAGAGGAAAATGTCGATGGCGGTGATGGAGACCATCGCGAACAGAACCGAGCTCACCTGCGGCACGGACAGACCGATCCGGACCGTCGCCTCCACGAAGTACCCGTAGATGCCGAGGAAGATGACGATGATCGCGGCGCCCGCGAAGATCGCGAGCTGCGTCGCATGGCCGGTCTTCGCCCATGCCACCGTCGCGATTTTTCCTGTCCGGCGATACAGCAGGAAGCTCATGAAGGTCGTCAGGATCAGGATGTTCACGGCGGTGTTCTTGGCGGACATCACACCGAGGTAACCCAGAATCGGATGCGCCGATCCTCCCATCGCCCGGATTTCTGAGACGGTTGCGATGATCGACCGCGGCGTTGCCCAGACTGCGAAGCAGAGCGCGATCCCAACGAGAAGAAACTTGATGAACTTCTGCAGGGGCTGCATTCCTTCAACTCGCCCCATGCCGAGCCAGAGATAGTAGTTGGCGGCGAGGAAGAGATTCCCGATCAAGACCGCCTGGATGATGAAGAGCCAGGAGAAGGCCCCGCCCATCATTGTCAGCCCGAGCGTCTGCGAGAACGCGTAGATCTCCTTCGCCAGCCAGTAGCCGGCGAAGGGAAGCGGCAGGAAGGCGCTGATGGCGACGAAGTTGCCGATGTATCCCATCCAGTCGTAGTGTGCCCGTTCCTCGTCGGTCGTCGCCTGCAGGAACTTGAAGGCCGCGTATGCAGCGGCGACCGATCCGCCGAACGCGACGTTCGCGATAATTCGATGGACGTTGATCGGCATCCACGTGTAGTTGTAGATCGCGTCCCAGACGGACAGAACCGCTCCCTGGTCCGAGACCCCCCGTGGCGACATCATGAACGTGAGCCAGGCATTGGCGATCAACATGATCCCCGTGCCTACGAGGTTGAGGCCGAGCCCCAGGCCAAGATGGACCAGGGGATGGAACTTCCCCCAGCCGTAGTAGTACGTGTAGAGGAAGAAGGCCTCGAAGAAGAAGAGCAGCACGTACGGGAGAAAGGTCGGGGAGAACACGCTCATCAAGTAGTTCGTGAACTTCGGATACAGAATGATGAGCATGAACGTCAGGAACGCGCCGAACGTTGCCGTGAGCGAGAACGAGGTCGAGAGCAGCTTCGTGAACTCGTACGCGAGCCGGTCGTATCGCTGATCTCCGGTCTTGTAGCCGATCACCTCGATGATGAACGCGAAGATCGGCACCGCAAGGACGAACGCCGCAAACAGCAAGTGCAGTTGCGCGACTGCCCAGATGGCGACGCGGCTTCCGACGACCGGAAACGTCCGGTACTCGACCTCTTGGTATGGCTTCGCCTTCGCCTTTGCCTCCGCGTCGGCCTTTTCGGCGGTCAGTCCCTCCGTGCGAGGCGTTGTGTCCACGGTCGCAGCAGGAGCGCGATAGGGTTCCTTGTACTCGCGGTTTGTCAGGAGGGTCGCGATGATCACGACAGCGGCGAACATCACCACGCCGGTGATGGGACCAAAAATGAACAGCAGTTTGCGGTTCATCGCGCCGTTCATTACGCCGTTCGTCACGGTGTCTCCCTCACTTGGTGGTCGTGGGCTTGTCCGCCGGCTTGCCCGCTGTCGCTTGAGCGGAGGCGGGAGCTTGAGCAGAGGCGGACGCGGCGGCGCGCGCCTGCCGCTCGCGCTGGAGTGCTCGCACGTGCGCGATGATCGCCCACCGGTCTGCAGGCGGGATCGGCCAGCGATACGACGGCATCAGTCCCATCCCGTTTGTCATGATGTCGAAGATCTGCCCGTCCGTGTACTTCAGGAGCTTCTCGTCGTGGAAACTGGCGGTGGGAACGTTGCCTCGTTGGAACAGAATCCCCTTGCCGTCTCCACGTGCGTCGTGGCACGGCTGGCAATAGATCACGTAGCGTTGCCGTCCGCGCTCGAGAAGCGCGTCGTCCACGTTCACGGGGATCGTGGCAACGAACTGCCCGTCCGCTTTCTTCCCGGTGAAGAAGGCGCCGTCTTCCTTCAGCCCGCCGATCGGGACCGTTCCGGGAACGGGCTCCCGCATGGACGAACCGTTGTAAAAGAAATCATTCGCCGTCTGCGTGAGGACCTTCGGCTGGTCGTCCATGCTCGGGTTGAGATGGATGGGAGGCCGACTCGACGTGCAGCCGCGCGCGCAACTCGTGACCGCGACAGCGGACGTAAGGGCGAGCGCACCGAGCAGACGCCTGCGGGCGATCATGCAACGGGCCTTCCTTCGCCCTCGAGGTCTGGATTCGGGTTGCGCACCTTGGCGAGATAGGTGGTCCTGGGTTTGGTGTTCAACTCCTCGAGCAGCGCGTAGTTGCGAGGGTCGGCCTTCGCCTTCGCGACCCGGCTGGATTTGTCGCGAATATCGCCAAACTCGATGGCCGCGGCGGGACAGGCCTGCTGGCAGGCCGTCTTGACGTCGCCGTCACGAAGCTCGCGCCCCGCGAGCTTCGAATCGATCTTGGCCTTGTTGATCCTCTGCGTGCAGTACGAGCATTTCTCCATCACTCCCCGCGCACGCACGGTGACGTCGGGGTTCATCGCGAGCTTCAGAACGTCGGGCGTGTCCTTGGTGAAGTTGAAGAAATTGAAGTGACGCACCTTGTAGGGACAGTTGTTCGAGCAGTAGCGAGTCCCGATGCACCGGTTGTAGACCATCACGTTGAGGCCTTCTTTGTCGTGAACGGTCGCGGCCACAGGGCAGACCTGCTCGCACGGGGCATCCTCGCACTGCATGCAGGGCACGGGCTGGAACACGATCTCGGCGTTGCCGGAGGGCTCGCCGGAGAAGTACCGGTCGACCCGAATCCAATGCATCTCGCGTGCTTTCGCAACTTGGATCTTGCCGACAACCGGCACGTTGTTCTCGCTCTGGCAGGCGACCATGCACGCGTTGCAGCCGATGCACGAGTTCAAGTCGATCGTCATCCCCCACTGATGGCCCTGATCGTACGTCTGTTCTTTCCAGAGTGAGAAGTGTTCCGGTTTCTCCTCGAAGACGCCGAGCGCACCGCGCCGTTCTTCCTCTTTTTTCGGGGATCGAAGTTCGGCCACCGTCGATTCGCGGACGAGGGGGCGGCCCTCCATGCTGCCGTGGTCCTGCGTCACTGAGAGCGGGTGCGTGCGTCCGAGCTTGGTGACTTTCACACCGCCATCGAATCCGGGTGCCTTGGATGCTCGGACCTTGAACGTGTCGAACCCCACCCCTGTTCCAACCCGTCCCGCGCGTTGACGGCCGTAGCCAAGCGTGAGGACCAGCACGCTGTCTGCCATGCCTGGCAGGATCCAGACAGGAAGCTCGAGCGAGCGGCCCGCATAGTCGACACGGACCAGCTCCTCGTTCGCAAGCCCCAGCGTCTCGGCCGTCTTCGGGCTCACGAGCGCGGGGTTGTCCCACGTGAGCTTGGTCAGGGGATCGGGCAGCTCCTGCAACCACCCGTCGTTCGCGAACCGGCCATCGTGAAGTGACGGCGACGGGAGGAACACGATCTCCAAACCGCTCGCAGATCCCGCAGCGCGCGCGAGCTCCGCAAAGGCGTCCCCCTTGACGTTGGGAACGACTTCTGCGAGCTCGCTGCCGGCGAGCAGCCCGTCATGCAGCACGCGGTTCCACTTCTTGTCGAAGTCGGCTTCTCCCAGGATCGGCTTCCAGGTGTCGCGCAAGATGTCGTAGGCAGGACGCTCTTTGTCCCCCTTGTCCCCGCCCTTCTCCCCGGCCATCAGCCCCAACACTTCAATCGGAGTGCGTCCGCCGAACAAAGGAAGGATCAGGGGCTGCACGACGCTGAGCGTGCCTCCAACGGCGCGCGCGTCTCCCCATGACTCGAGGTAGTGCGCAAGGGGAATGTGCCACTCCGCGCTGGATGATGTTTCGTCCATCGAGTGCCCGAGCGCGATGGTGTGAGGAACCTTCTTCATCGCCGCCGCGAAGTCGAGATCGGCGGGTGCATCGAACACCGGATTCCCGCCCAGGATGACGAGTGTCTGGACGGTGCCTCCGTTCATCGCCGACACGAGCGATGTCAACGAGCCCACGCTCGGAAGCGCCGCGTCTTTCGTCTCGTAATAGCTGACCGTCTTACCGGTGTTGCCGAGATGCGCGTTCAACGCACACACCGCAGCGTGGACACCCGCGGGCTGGCGCTCTCCAGCGACAACCAACCCCTTGCCGCGGTTCGCCTGAAGGTCCTTCGCCACAGCGTCGATCCAGCGCTGATCGACCCCGGCGACATCCGCTCCCGCCTGGCTGGAGGCCCCCGGCGCACCGAGGCGTGCCGCGAGCGCCGCGACAAACGCGCCGATCTGCCGGCTCTCGAGACGAAGCCGGTGATCCGCCATCGCACCCGTCAGCGAGTAAACGCCTTCGACAGCGTAGAGCCTGTTCATCGCGCCGCCGGAGGCTCCTGCACGCCTCCCGTCGGCGAAGCCGCGCGCGTGACGGATCGTTTCCGGATCGGTAAGCAGCGGATCGGCGTCGAGAGTGAGAATCACCGAGGCGCGATCGAACCGGAGCATGAGATCGACATCGCGCCCAGTGGCCTGGCGCAGACCTGCGAGCCGGTTCTCATCGCTGACGGCGTCGTACGTCGCCCATTGCGACTTGGGGAAGCGCGTTCGGAGCTCGGAGACCAGGCGCGCCAGCGTCGGCGAGGAGAACGACTCGGACAGGACCGCAAGGCTCGCGCCGCCATCCGCGGCGTGCGTCTTCGACAGTTCCCCCCACGCCATCACGAAATCAGCCCAGGACTTTCGTGACCCTTTCAGCGTGATCGATTGCGAGCGGTCGGGATCGTAAAGGTTCAACACCGACCCCTGGACGCGCACGCTCGAGGCCCCGAGCGTCGACGGATGCGCGGGGTTTCCTTCGATCTTGGTTGGTCGCCCTTCGTGACTCTCGACGATCAGACCGTAGGCGCTTCGTCGAAAGGGCATCGTCGTGGCGTAGTAGCGCGGAATCCCGGGGACGAACTCCTCGGGATTCGCGACATACGGGACGATCTCTTCGACAGGCCGCCGGCACCCCGCGAGCCCCGCGAGCGACATCGACGCGCCGACGAGCAGCATCATCTCGCGGCGCGTCATCCCGTCGGGAAGCTCGGAGGCGCCCTCCGGGAACTCACGCTCGAGCGCCGTGCGGTATTCCGGGAGATCCTCGATCTGTGCGAGGCTTCGCCAGTATTCGCGGCTCACCGGTGGCACCCTGAACAATCAGTCGGCGGATTGACCGGCCGTCCACCGAGCTGCGCCGCGAGCACCCGCATGTCCCGAGGCGGGGTCCACTTCATGTTGGTGACCTCCGAGGCAGGACGTCTGTTTGGACCGGGGTTGCGGTGGCAGTCGAGACACCAGCTCATACTGAGGGGCATCATCTGCGTGACGGTCTCCATCTCGTCGATGCGGCCGTGGCAGCTGACACAGCCGATTCCTGCCGCCACGTGCGCGCGGTGTGTGAAGTACGCGTAGTCGGGCAGCTTGTGGACGCGAATCCAGTGCATCGGCCGGCCGCTTTGGGCGCTATCCCGAATCGGTGCGAGCAGCGCGCTATCCCGCTTCACTGTCATATGGCAGTTCATGCACGTCTGCGTGGGCGGAATGTTGGCGACGTTAGAGATTTCGACCGAGGCGTGACAGTATCGGCAATCGAGACCGAGCTCGCCGACGTGGAGCTTGTGGCTGTACGGGACGGGCTGCACGGGACGGTAGCCCACGTCTGTGTACCACGGGGAAAAATAGTACCAGACGCCCGCGGTCGCGAGCGTTGGAACGAGGATGCCCGCGATGGCGGCCACGATCGGGAGCTTGTTCCACCAGGGAGGAAAGATCTGGCCCAATGACTAGGACTCCCGGACCTTGGAGAACTGCTGCACAGGCCACGAGTCCACGATGGAACTATGATGACTCACCGTCGCGCCCCCAAAAGATTTGTGGTAGGGGATGACTGAGATCCCGGATTGAGGCGCGATCTTATCTACGAACTCAGACGAGGGTCAAGCGCGCCGATGATGCGATCGCGCATCTCGTCGCAGCCCTGGTTCCTGATTCCCGATTCCTGATTCCTTCTGATACCGTCTTTGCCATGCGCGCCATCGTCCTCAACGATCACGTCGAAGTTCGCGACGACCGTCCCGCGCCCAATCCCTCTGACGGCGAAGTGCTCGTACGCGTCCTGCGTGCGGGCGTGTGCGAGACCGATCTGCAATTGATCAAGGGCTACATGGGCTTTCGCGGCGTTCTTGGCCACGAGTTCGTCGGCGTCGCCGAATCGGGACCGATGGCCGGCCGGCGCGTCGTCGGCGAGATCAACTGCGCGTGCTGGAACTGTGAGACCTGCCGAAAAGGACTGAACACGCACTGCCCGAACCGAACGGTGCTCGGCATTCTGAATCACGATGGCGCGTTTGCCGATCACATCGCCGTTCCTCAGCGGAATCTGCATCTCGTTCCCGACTCGCTGTCCGACGATGTGGCCGTGTTCACCGAGCCGGTGGCAGCGGCGTTTCAGATCCCGGCCCAGGTGACAGTGCGTCCCGAGGATCGCGTGATCGTGCTGGGCGATGGACGTCTGGGCAATCTCTGCGCGCAGGTGCTTGCCCGGTTGTCGAAGCGCGTGCTGGTTGTCGGCAAGCACGAGGAGAAGCTGGCGCTGCTGCTCTCGATGGGCATCGATGCGGCACGGCTGTCCGATCCGATCGACGAGCGATCGGCCGACATCGTCGTCGACTGCACGGGATCAGAGACGGGCCTGCCGACGGCGCTGAAGCTGGTTCGCCCGCGCGGAACGATCGTGTTGAAGACCACTGTTGCCGGCATGCAGAGCATGGCGTGGGCGCCGTTCGTGATCGACGAGGTGACGCTCGTTGGCTCGCGCTGCGGCCCGTTCGATCTGGCCTTGGCCGCACTCGAGAAAGGGCTCGTCCAAGTCTCGCCGCTCATCAGCGATCACTTCCCGTTATCGCGAGGCATCGATGCGCTGGCGCGAGCCCAGACCAAGCCGGTCTTGAAAGTGCTGCTCGATGTGAGCTGATCTCAACGCGCATCGCGAACGAGATCGTGCAGCGCCTCCGCCAACGGCGATCGCCCGTTCAGGTACGGCAGCCACGCACGCTCGAACGCAGCCCGCGTCGCCGCGGGAAGCATGTCATAGCGATCGACGTAGGGCACGTATCCCGGGCTGCCCGTGGCGGCCAGCTCCTGTCGCGCAAGCGCGCCCGATGTGAACATGATCGTGAAATGCCAGAGATCAGGCGGCGTCGACAGCTTCTGTCGCCTGCTCTCGTCTTCAATCATCCTGGTGATGCGGCCGCCGACCGCGGCCACGTGCGACGCCTCGTGGAAGATCAGCTCCAGCGGCGCATCGCCGGTGTTTCGCGTGCTACCGGCGCTCGCCTGAATGTGAGCGGCGAACCCGGCTGGTCCGTCGTGTGTGACAGCTGAATTTGGTCCGATCTCGCCAACGACGTCGACCAGATATGGCTCGCGCGGCCAGGTTGTGCCGTAGGCCTTCGCAAGCGCCGCAGCCATTGCGGTCTCATGGCGTACGACGAGCGCTTTCGCGTTGGCGCTCCACGCGTCGTTCTCTCGCTGGCGCGCCGGCCACAGCCGCGCACGATAGATCGGCGCCGCGGCGTTGAGCGCGCCGATCGTGCGTGCGTCGAGCACTCCATCGGACAAGCGCGCGACGTCACCTGCCGTCGCCAGCGTATTCGCGATGCGCCGGGCGTTCTCGTCGAAGATCAGATCGCCCTTGGCGACGTCGGTATAGACCTCCATCGTCGACATCCAGGCGGCGCGTTCGGCATCGGAGAGCGACGCAGGATCGATCCCAAGCGGCCGGTTCGTCCCTTGTCGGAACACCTCGCCGCGGAGAAACTGATGCAGATTGACCCAGAAGTTGTTCTGGAATACGAACACGGTCTGCTGCGTCTGCGCCGTTCCGGGCGGCATCGAGACGACGATCAGCAGAATGGCGATCGCCACGCGTGTGGCCATATGGTCAGTGTAGGCCGGGTGAGCTGACAGTGTAGGCCGGGTCTTGCTTTTTAGACCCGGCATGGAAAGATCTGATCACACCCACCATGATGAAGCTGGTTGAAGAAGTATCCGGTGTCGGCGACCTGAGTGCTGCGGGAGATGTGATTCGCCAGGTGCGGTATCAGATCGCGCGGTATCAGGGGATGCACGATGTGTCGGGGATGCCGATCCCTGGTCTTCATCGCATCGAAGGATCGGTCGACGCCGGCGGCGCGTTTGATTTCGGCCCCTTCGTCGGGTCGGCGCTCGTCTTGAGGCTCGAAGACGGCCGCGCGCTTGGCATCACGCTCGCCGACGGTGCCGGCCGCGTGCTCGCCGAAGGCCACGGTCCGTCACGCTGTCTCTGTTGCTAGGTTGGTTGCGCGTCTGCAGTCGACCGAGCTTCAGATTCCGCCCCACTTGTGGGAGGATTTGACGCCGCAACGGAAGGAGGGCCCGATGAGAGCGTTCCGTCTGACTGTCGTGATCGCGATGTTCGTGGCGCAGCCGGTCCTCGCCCAGCGTGGTGGTCCGGCACCTCGCTCTCCTGAGGTCCTTTCAGACGGCCGCGTGACGTTCCGTATCGCCGCGCAGAACGCGACCGATGTTCGCCTCACCGGGGAGTTTCTGAAGGCGCCCGAGACGCTACAGAAGGATTCGAAGGGCGTCTGGTCGGTGACGGTCGGCCCTGTCGCTCCGGAGATCTACTTCTATCAGTTCTCCGTGGATGGTGTCGCGATGACGAGGAACAGGCTCGACGTTCCCGCCGCGGCGCCGCGCTTCTTCGATGTGAGACCCGTGACCCACGGCGCGGTCGAGCAGCGATGGTACGACTCGAAGACGGTTCAAGGCGTGCGGCGCGTGTTCATCTACACGCCTCCGAACTATGCGCGGTCGTCAGAGCGGTATCCAGTTCTCTATCTCTTTCACGGTGCCGGTGGTGACGAGAGCGGTTGGACCGAGAACGGACGCGCGAACCTGATTCTCGACAACCTGATTGCCGACGGGAAACTCAAGCCGCTCGTCGTGGTGATGCCGTACGGCTACGCGTACCCACCGACCTCGCCGCTCGCCGACGGTCCAGATGCGATGAAGCGCCAGCGCGATGGCTTCAGCCGCGATCTGATCGAGGATCTCATCCCGTTCGTGCAGGCAAACTATCGCGTACACGCTGATCGCGATCATCGTGCGATTGCCGGCTTGTCTCTCGGCGGCGGGCAGGCGCTCGGCATCGGTCTGAGCCACACCGACGTCTTCAGCCGCGTGGCCGGTTTCAGCGCCGCGCTCGGCGCCGTGACGTCGCCTCAGGCCGGCGGACTCGACTTCAAATCACTGGTCGCCGATTCGAAGAAGATGAACGAGCGGCTGAAACTGCTCTGGGTCGGCTGCGGGACCGACGACACGCTGTTCAACTCGAACAAGGAGTTCGCGCAGCTTCTCGAGTCGAGCAGTATCAAGCACACGTTCCGCGTCAGCGACGGTGCGCATACCTGGCTGGTCTGGCGGCGATACCTCAACGAGGTGGCGCCGCTGTTGTTTCAGTAACGCCTGACCGAGGCTCCTCGAGATGCGTAGGTGCGCGGCGGTTGCAGCAGCGCTCGTCCTCGCCGTCGTCGTGCGCATAGGCGCCGCCGACTACTTGACTGCCGGCGTCGATGCTCAGCGCACCGGCTGGATGAAGGACGAGAAGATCTTCTCGCTGCAGAACGTCTCCGGCATGAAGCTGCTGTGGAAGACGAAGCTGGAGAGCACGCCGCGGGAGATGCACAACCTCTTCCCGCCGCTTGTCGTCGAGCGCGTGACGACGGCCCGTGGACCGCGGGAGGTCCTGGTGGTCCCCGGCGTGTCAGATGATCTGTTCGGAGTCGACGCGCGAAGCGGGGAGATGTTCTGGTCGCGGCACTTCGACAGCTCCTCCGATCTCGCCAATGGCGCGCCGGCCAACACGCTTTGCCCCGGAGGACAACTGGCGATTCCGGTGATCGCACACAGCGCGACGCCGGGCAAGGATGTCGCCTACGCCCTCAGCTGGGACGGCCGCTTGAGGCAGGTCAACGTCGCCGACGGAACCGACGTTGCGCCGGCGGAGAAGTTCGCGCCCCCGAATGGAAAACCATACGCGCTCAACCTGGTGAACGGCGTCATCTACACCACGCTTGCGCAAGGGTGCGGCGGCTGGCCCAACGCCTTCATCTCGTACGATCTCGCGACGAAGAAGAGCAGCGCGTTCCTGCCGCAAGGCGGTGGACTCTGGGGCAGGCGCGGTCCGCCGATCGATGCCGATGGCCGCATCTACATGGGCACCGGCGACAATCCGTACGTTCCCGAGAAGAAGAACCTGGGCAACGCGATCGTCGCGGCCAAGATCGACGGCAACCAGCAGCTTCAGTACAACGGTCACTACGCGCCGAAGAACGCGAACTGGTTGTTCAAGCGCGACCTCGACATCAATGTGTCGCCGCTGGCGTTCGATTACCAGGGCCGCAAGTTCTTGATCGCGACGAGCAAAGAGTGTCGCGTGTGGCTGCTCGATCGCGACAACCTCGGCGGCGCGGACAATCGAACGGAGTTGTATCGCACGCCGCTCGTCTGCAACGACGATCAGATGCTCGACGCGGCGGGCGTCTGGGGATCGATGGCCGCATGGCAGGATGCGCGAGGCACCGCGTGGGTGCTGGTGCCGTTCTGGGGCGCGGTGAGCAAGACGTTCCACGCGCCAATCGAATACGGCCGGCCGGTTCATGGCGGTGTCGCGGCGTTCAAGCTGGAACAGCAGAAGGGCGCGTGGACGCTCACGCCGGCGTGGCTCTCGGGCGACATCGACATGGCGGAAGAAGTGGTCGTCGCCAACGGCGTCGTGTTCACCTACGGGAGCGGTGAAGATACGCGCCAGCAGGGCATCGAGCGCGCATTCGACGAGCCACCGCCGCCGGCGCCAAACACCAAGGGCGTCACCGCCCAGTCCGCGCGCCGAATTGCGAGTTCGAGGCACGCGACGCTGTTCGCGCTCGACGCGCAGACCGGCAGAGAGCTGTGGTCGAGCGGGAACCAGATCACGTCGTTCAATCATTTCAGCGGTATCACGGTTGCAAACGGACGGGTCTACGTACCGACGTACGACGGCTACCTGTATTGCTTCGGCGTAGCGCAATGATCACGCGTCTCTTCGCAATCGGGATGTGCATTGGCTGCGCGACCATGGTTTTGTACGCGCAGATCGGCAAGATCACGCAGCAGGACTGGGTCACGAGCCGCGCCGATGCGCAGCGCACGTCGTGGATCCGCGGCGACATCGTCATCTCGCCGGAGTCGATGCAGAAGCCTGGGTTCGAGCTGCGATGGAAGGCGACGCTCGACAATCAGTCGCGGCAACTCAATTCGCTCAGCGCCGGCGTTGTGATCGGCAATCTCGGCTTCGGCAGCAAGCCGCTGTCGTTCATCACCGGGAGCGCGAACCGTGCGTTCGCGGTCGACAACGACACTGGGACCGTGTTCTGGCAGCGAACGTTTGGTGAGAGTGGCGCTCGCGGCACGCTTCAATGCCCCGGTGGAATCACGAGTGCGGCGACGCGCCCGAGCGCAGTCGTGCCTACGATTCCGGTGTGGCGAGGTATGCCGGATCGGCCCGCGTACTCGAGCGGCGTCGGGGCGCCCGGTGAAGGAGTGCCTGCGTACCTCATGGGGCGTGCCGGTCGAGCCGCGGCGCCTGCCCCTGCGCCAGCACGGGCTGGCGGTACTCCAGCGGCAAACACGCCTGCTCGCGC
>Ga0075423_10002704_pt1 | contig 16191 bp, 17 predicted proteins | sample SoiMethybrSBSTD2_FD_80114 | JGI IMG/M metagenome (GOLD analysis project Ga0075423, IMG submission 80114) | Bulk soil microbial communities from a Populus tree surrounding site in Tennessee, USA - Soil MetaG P. TD hybrid SBSTD2 | ecosystem: Environmental > Terrestrial > Soil > Tree plantation...
ATCCAAAGGTAGTCAAAGTTAGCGCCGTCTCAGCAGGAGCGTTTACCGGATCGCAGGCCGACGGCAACGGACCAACCTTCGCTCAGTCGGTGGACGCCACTGGTGTCTGCTTGCTTTCCATCTCAGCGCTGAATAGTAAGGTCGCTATCAAGGGATCAGGCGCGCTGTTCTTTGTTGATGTTGAAGCTATAGCAGAAGGAAACGCGGCATTGGTCTTGGACAAGGAAGCGTTGCATCTGGTGGCGACCGACGCAGGCGACATCACAGCTCGACTGACACAGGGAAGCGCAACTGTTAAGCAATAGATGTTCGAATCAGACAAAAGGCAGAACGCGGCCTTTGAAGAACGCGGCGACTGGATGAAGAAATCCATACCGACTAGTCGCCGCATTCTTCTGTCGAGCCGCAGAAATGACGCCGGATTCTCGTTGATCGAGCTGGTGATTACCATCACTGTACTCACGATCATGACGCTCGGCGTAATGCCGCTCGTCAAGATCTCCGTGCGACGTCAAAAAGAACAACAGCTGCGCGAAGCCCTTCGACAGATGAGAATTGCGATTGATGAATTCCATCGCGACACAGTTGGAATGGTTTGTACTGGTACCGCAATCGGAGCAACACAAGGTCAGCCCCCAGCTAACGTTTATATCGATGGACGCAGCAAAGTCGTTGTAAGTGACTGCACGATCTTTGGAGTTGATAATCCTGATCATTTTCCGCCAACACTGGAAACGCTCGTCGAAGGTGTGAACGTGGTGCCGCGCGGAGGAACCGGTGCCGGTGGCAAAGGATTGGAAAGTACCGGAACCAAGATGACGGATCCCACGTCAGTTTTAAATTCTCAGCTGGCGACAAAGAAGAAAGTTTACCTTCGCGAGATACCAATCGATCCAATGACGGGCAAGGCAGATTGGGATTTCAAGTCTTGTTACGACGCTGTCGATACAACTTCATGGGGCGGAGAGAACGTTTTTGACGTTCGTTCCAAATCGAAAGCGAAAGCATTAAATGGAGAGCAGTACAGTGATTGGTAAGTTGGACTTTAGTGATCGGAACCACCGGATCCGGCGCACGCTGGCGCAGGGTTTTACTCTGCTGGAGTTGATGATTGTTATCTCAATTATCATTATTCTTGCTGCTGTCACCTTGCCTCAGTATCAAAAGACAATAACGGCTACCCGTGAAGCTGTTCTGCGCGATGATCTCACTAAGATGAGAATGCTTATCGATCAATTCGCAGCAGACAAGGGTCGCCTGCCGCAATCAATCGATGAATTGGTAACTGAAGGTTACATGCGCGAGGTGCCGCTCGACCCGTTTACTGCTCAAAAGGACTGGGCCATTACCACCGGTGAAGACCCAAATTCGATCGACGGTCAATCAGGTATGACTGACATACACAGCAGCTCTTCGGACGTCTCAACGGAAGGCACGCCGTATAGCGAGTGGTAGGACATTGCCGGTTTTCGATTGCCAATTGCCAATTCGTACTTGGTGCTTTGTACTTAGTCCTTTGTACTTCGTAAAGAAGAGTCATGCTCTTAAAGCAATCGTCAAAGAGCTAAGTACAAAGCACCAAGCACAAAGTACAAATTGGCAATCGGAAATCGGAAATCGGCAATAACTTCATGCCCAATCTGATCTCAAGAATCATCGAACCCTGGTATCCAGCAACCGCCGTTGGTCTCGAAAAGGGAAGTGCGTCGGTTGTTCACCTGGAGAAGGGACGCGGTAGCACTTGCACAGTCAGAAGAGCAGCGACTGTCGAGCTCTCCGAGTCGATCATTCGACCGAGTTTTGACGAACGAAATATTGAGAATCCGTCGCAGTTAGTCGGTATTCTGAATGAACTCGCTACGAGTGCTGGTTTGCTTCGCCAGAAGCGCTGGTCGCTAAGTCTTCCGGAAGCTACTACCAAAACCCTGGTTCTGACAATGGAGACTCAACCCCAATCCGGATCTGAACTACAGGAAGTTCTGACGTGGAAGATGGAAAGGGGATTCGGCGCGCCCTTAGCAGAGTTGTCGATCTCTAAGGAGCGTTTGGAAAAGGATTCGCAAGGTCGAGATCGCTATCTCGCAATTGCCACGCGGCGGGAGGTAATCGCCGAATATGAAGGTTTGCTTGACTCGCTTGGGTGGCGCACCGGATTGATTCTGCCGCGTCACATCGGCGAGTCTCGATGGCTGGTTCGCAATGGCTCCTCAGGTGACGCGCTGTTGTTGAGTGGATCCCAAAATGGTTTTACTGCGGTCATCATCAGGGACAAGCACCCCTTGATAGTCAGAACAGTCAACTGTCAGGAGCCCGAATGTGAAGATGAGCTCTACAGGTTATTGTTGTTCTATCGCGATCGACGCTCAACAGACGAAGACGGTCGAACAGGGCTGGCTCGTCTGATGGTTGTGGGTAAAGGCCTTGCCCATGCACGCGCCCAGGAAATCGTCAACGAAACTACCGGAGAGCACCTGCGACCATTGAATGCGAACGACCTGGGGCTGACGCTTCCAGGGCGAGAGTTGGACTTTGACGCGATTGCCGCTCCGGCGGGATTAGCAACGCTATCCTTTTAGCTGTGTCGCATCAGAACGGGAGCGAAGCGACCGATTGACCTTCGTTTTTCGACAACTTGACAGGTCGTAAGGTCGATCGGTCGCTTCGCTCCCGTTCTGATTCGCTTTTAAGCCATCGCGCCTGAAACAATTCGTTTTGCCCAGACGTAACACCTTGTCATCATGAATATCGCGACATCCCCTCTAGCGCCTGCTATATCTCAAGACTTGACACTGGTGGACGATCGGGAACTGGTCGCCAGCGCTGTTTCCGGCCTCGACGGATGCTTTGAAGAACTGGTCAGACGTTACCAGCGACCAATCTCAGCTTATGTCTATCGAATGGTGGGAGACTATGAGTCAGCTCTTGATCTAACCCAGGAAATCTTCATTAAGGTTTACAACTCTCTGCGTCGTTACCGCTCAGAATTCAAGTTTTCTACCTGGATCTACAAAATTGCGCACAATTCAGCTGTCGATCACCTCAGAAGGACAGCCACGCGCGAACAATCACTCATTTGCGGAACCGAGGGCGAACAATTCGAACTGCCAATTGAAAGCAGTCGATTGACGCCAGAACAGGAGAGTGAGCGCAAAGAACGTCGCAGCGAGATCGAGAACGTTGTTAAGACCCTGCCCGCTAATTACCGCGAACTCATTATCCTCCGCCACTCACAAGATTTGACCTATGAAGAGATCGTGGAAGTCACAGGGTTGCCGCTTGGGACAGTAAAGAACCGGCTGTTCAGAGCGCGCGAGATGATGCGACAGCAGTTCGTGGAAAGAGGGATAACGGGTATTTAAATTCCGCAATGGAAGTCAAACTGGACAAGCTCTGCGAAAAAAACCTGGTTGCTGCGTATGTTGATGGTGAACTCGACGCCACCGTGCAAGCGCGCTTCGAGGAGCATCTGATCCACTGTAAGGATTGTCGCCTGGAACTGCGCGTGCATCGTCAATTCATTTGTGAACTCGATGCTCTGCTGGCTAACGATGTTCAGGTGCCAGTGCCGGTTAATTTTTCGCGCCTCGTGGCTGCCAGAGCAGTCAGTGATATGAGTGGTGTTCGCACGCGTTCGGAAAACAGAAAAGCATTAGTGTTTTGTCTGATTCTGGGAGTCACCGGCTTTGCCCTGCTTGGTTCCGCAAAGCGGCTGACGATGATCGGCCTCGTGCAGGTGTTTGTTAAAAAGCTCGTCTCATTGGTTGACCTCATATCTCATGCAGTCTACGACCTGGTCGCGAGTGTGGCAGTTATTTCACGAGTCCTGAGTCGGAAGTTAATCGTCGACAACGGCGATCTTCGCGTGGTTTTGGTGCTGCTTGTCTTCGCTGTTTTCGTCCTTTCGCGATTAATCTCCGGCTACCATCGCACGGATGCTATTGAGTAAAAAGGGCCGTGCGCATGAGTATTTCTTCTATCCACACCAATTTCATTGTTCTCGCAAGAAAATCAACGGTATCGATTGAGCTCTATCGGTTTAGCGCCCTGCTGGTCTGGTTGCTGATTCTCGTAGGTGTTGTAAATGCGCAGCCTGAACAGACCGCTGATCACGAAGTGGTGATCAGTGGCGTGGTAGACAACATTGTTATTGGAACAGGCGATACGATCAGAATTACCGGCACCGTCAAACAGGGTGCGATTGCATTCGGATCGGACGTTATTGTCGAAGGATCGGTTGAAGGCGATGTTGCTGCGATAGGGGGATCGGTCATTCAGCGTGCTGGCGCGAAGATCACCGGCGATGTGATTGTAATCGGTGGTACCTACCAACACGCCGACAGCAATCCGCAGCGTAACTCGGCTGCAATGACCATGATGGTAGCGGGCTATCAACAGGAACTGCGCAGCATTATCCGCACTCCGTCACAATTGCTTCGTCCCAATTGGTCACCCGGTTATTTGGGATCACGACTACTCTCAATTCTGTTTTGGTTCATCGTGTCACTGGCACTGACTGCGGCGCTACCGGGGGCAATTAGTCGCGGAGTGACGAGGCTTCAGTTAACCAGTCTACGAGTAGCATTGATCGGTTTTGTCGGGGCTTTGGTGATTGCCGTCGGCGTTGAGGCATGCCTTTGGGTCCTGCCTCAACCGGTTAGCGTATTTGTGTTGATAATGGGGCTGATGCTGATGCTGCTCGCGTTGCTCTTCGGCAGAGTCATATTGGCCGCTGCAACTGGAAAATGGTTGCAGCGCAAGTACATCCCTATTGGGAAGCACTCAGAATCAGTTGCCTTGCTGCTTGGGACCACTTTTTGGGTAGTCTTAACCTCACTACCGTACGTCTGGCCTTTTGTGGTCGCCATGATGTTGGTTATTAGCTTTGGTCTGGCTTTTACTGCTCGTTATCGTGTTGGTTGGCGCACGTAAGTAAACTAACCCTCCTTTGCCCGGTACATATTCTCGTAAACTTTCAGGCATCATATGGACTCCGGACACGTGTTCGGGAGGACTTCTGTAATGATGAGCCGGTTTCAGACGTCTTAAGTGCAGGACTCCTCTGGTCTGTCGTGGAGGGCGGCGACATCCGTAGAACATTCTGGACTGCAGTTGCGTACAGTTTTGTCAGAAGGTATTCCTCTTTACGACTCTTGCAGGTCACAAAACCGCATCTTGCGGTGTTCAGAAATCAGGATAGAAAGGACGAATAAATGAGGGTGCTCTTCTTTGCAGCCATGCTGATTACAGCAGCAGGCCTCATTTCCATAGGTTCAGGTTTTAACTCACAAGCAATAATTCAGCAGACACAAGACCCGAGTATCACGGCAAAGTATGCCATAGGAGAAGTCAAGTCTATCGATACTACCGGAAAGCTAATTACCATCAAGACTGACGCCGGTTCAGTCGTAATGGCTCTCTATATGGATCGCACCACGTTCAAGAAGTTAGCTCCGGGGGAAACTTCGCTGACAAACGCGACGGATATTACGGTCTCTGACGTGTCTGAAGGTGATCGCATTATGGCGCGTGGCACAGTTTCCGAAGATCGTAAATCGGTATCCACTCTGCAAGTCCTCCTCATGACAAAGGGAGATCTTGCTAAGAAGCAGGAAGCGGAAAGACTCGAATGGCGTCGACGCGGAGTACTGGGCGTTATCCAGGCACTTAAGCCGGAGAGTTATGAGATCACAATTCAAAGTCGCACCATGGCTGGGACTTCTTCCATCATTATTCCGGTCACAGACAAGACCGAGCTGAAGCGTTACGCTCCCGACTCGATCAAGTTCGCTGATGCAAAGCCAAGCGATTTCACCGAACTCAAAGTAGGCGATCAGCTGCGGGCTCTCGGTGACCGCACACCAGATGGAACGCACTTCAATCCGCAAAAAGTAGTAACCGGCAGCTTCAGAACGGTTGGTGGTGTTGTTACAGCGGTAGACCCTGCCACGGGCGAGATAAAGATCAACGAGCTCGAAAAGAAGCATCCGCTGACGATTGTTATCAAGCACGATTCCGTTCTGCGTCGCTTCCCTCCGGCGTCCGAGATGGGAGCGATGATGGGCGGATTCAACCGAGGTGGTGGTGGCGGTGCGCCGGGTGGTGGAGCTCCTCCACAAAGTGGCCAGGCTCAGGGACAGAGACCTCAAGGCGGACCAGGTGGTCCCGGCGGCCCTGGCGGACCCGGAGGACGCGGCGGGTTCAACATCAACGACATGCTCGAGCGACTCCCAACTATTTCGATTGCGGATGTTAAGGTCGGAGACACAATCATCGTTTCCAGTACGCAGGGAGTCGATCCGTCTCGTCTGACTGCAATTTCTCTTGTCACTGGAGCGGACACATTGTTAGCCATGCTCGCGCCAAGACCGCAAGCAGGCCAACAAGCTCCTAATCCGGCAGCTGGCTTAGGTAGCAGCGGCATCTCGTTTGGAATTGGTTTGCCTTAACGTCAACAAATCAGAGCGCCGCACATACGTGGCGCTCTGAGGAATCACCCGTAGTGGTGTCACGCCGTTTTCCCCAAAGGCTGAAACATGAAATCTACCCGATCAATTTCCCGCATTTGCTTTAGCATTGTTCTAATCTTCGCTCTGACTTGTGCAGCCTATGGTCAGGCAAGAAGCACTCTCCGCGGCCTGATAACTGATGAACTTGGCGCCGCGATTGTTGGTGCAAGTGTTACGCTGACCGATGCTAGCGGGGTACAGAAAAAAACGACAACGAATGGCGAAGGTATCTACACGTTCACTGGTTTGACGTCCGGTAAATACCTCGTCTCAGCAGTAGCCTCAGGTTTCGCACCCACGCTGAATCAAGAAGTGAATGTTGCGGGCCAACGGCAGACCCTCGATCTAACTTTGAAGGTCACGATTGAGGAGAAGGTGACAGTTGGTGCGGAGCAAAACGTCAGCACTGAGGCCTCCAACAACGCGAACCAGACCGTGATCTCGGGAAAAGATCTGGATGCATTACCCGATGATCCCGATGAATTGGCGGCCGTACTACAAGCATTAGCAGGTCCGTCGGTAGGACCAAATGGCGGGCAGATATTCATCGACGGTTTCACGGGAGGAAACCTACCGTCGAAGGACGCCATTCGCGAGATTCGGATTAATCAAAATCCTTTTGCAGCCGAGAATGATCAGCCCTCTGGTCGTATTGATATTCTGACTCGTCCAGGCACTGACAAGTTACGTGGTGGCGCATCGTTTAACTTCAACGACGAAAGTCTAAACTCCAGAAATCCGTTCGCGATAAGTTCCAGCAAGCGCACTCCCTTCCAATTTCGTCAGTACAACTTCAACCTCAACGGCCCGTTGGTAAAAAGAAAGGCGTCGTACTTTGTTGAATTCAACAGAAATGAAACTGACGACAATGAACTGATTCGCGCGACAGTGCTCGATTCGAATTTTAATACTGTCCAGTTAGGTGAAGGTTTTCTTGTACCACGTAGAAACACGAATTTCAGTCCTCGTTTTGACTACGCCATCAACACTAATAACACCCTGATCGCAAGGTACAACTACAATCGATCTCGCACAGAGAATCAGGGTGTGGGCGGGTTCAACTTGCCTGAGCGAGGATTCGATGTGCTAACTACGTTTCATAACATCCAGCTGACCGAAACCGCGGTTTTGAATCCAACCACTATCAACGAAGTCCGCTTTCAGTATTCGCACAACCGCGGAGAAAACGTTGGCAACAATTCGATACCCGCGTTGAATGTCAGCAGCTCTTTTAACTCCGGTGGAAGCCAGGTTGGTCATTCCATAAACACACGAGTCAATTGGGAACTGAACAACTTCACAGCGAAGCAAAAGGGGACGCATGCGCTCAAATTTGGCGGTCGCGTCAGGCACGTCAGTATTGATGACACTAACCCTAATAACTTTGGCGGGTCCTGGACATTCACCGGAGGGTTTGGGTTAACCAGCATTCAGCGTTATCAGCTGACCTTGCAGTTACAGCAACAAGGAAAGACGGCGGCGCAGATCCGCGCTGCAGGTGGTGGTGCGTCGGCCTTTAGCATTAACACTGGAAATCCCTTCGCCGATGTAAGTCAGACGGACTACGGTGTGTATCTGCAGGATGATTGGCGAATTAAACCAAATCTCACGTTCAGCTACGGCTTGCGTTATGAGACCCAAACGAACGCGCACAGCAAATATGACTTTGCACCTCGACTTGCAGTTGCGTGGTCGCCAGGCGCGGCAAACAGCGCCAAACCGCCGAAGATGGTAATTCGGTTTGGAACTGGATTCTTCTACAACCGATTTAGCGAGAATTGGACGTTAACTTCCAATCGTTACAACGGAATCAATGTGGAGCAGACTCAGATTACTGAGCCAATCTTTACTGATTCCAATGACCCGAAACATCTACCCGTAGCACCGTCGCTTGCGCAACAGCAACTGCCAAACGTTGCGCCGATCTACGCACTCCTCAATCAGTTTAGTCCGACGAGTGTTCCATCTGTTGACGCTGTTCCGGCCACTCAGCAAACCATCTGGAAGGTCGATCCAAATCTTCAGGTACCAACTGTGTGGCTTGCAGGAACGCAGGTTGAACGACAACTGCCACGGAACATCACGATGTTTGTTGGCTTCTACAACATTCGCATCATGCACGTGATTCGTATCCGCGACATCAACGCACCGATACCTGCGACGATCACTACCTTGACACCTAACGGCATCCGTCCGAATCCGACGCTCGTCGATGTCTATCAATACGAGGCGAGTGGGCAATTCAATCAACGCCAATTCTTCATCGGATTCAATAGTAGACTTAGCAGGGCGTTACAAATTCAAGGAAACTACAGTTTAAGTAAAACGACCAATGATACAGACGGACAGGGGTCGAATGCTTTTCCGGTGAACTCATACAACACCAGTGGAGAGTTTGGTCGAGCAACATTTGATGTTCGTCATCGCTTCACAATCTTCGGCACGGTTAATCTTCCCTGGTACAAGATCGTGTTGAGCCCATTCGTGGTAGCAAACACAGGTCCTCCGTTCAATATCACCACCGGTCAGGATTTGAATCTTGATCGACAAGTTAATGAGCGACCAAGTTTTGCTGGGCCAAATGCTGATTGCTCGTCAGAAACAATCAGGTGTACTCCTTTTGGCAACTTCGACTTGAGACCGCTTCCAGGTGAAACGATCATTCCACGCAACTACGGTCATAGTCCTGGCTCGTTGAGTGTGAATCTCAGAGTTGGCCGCACGTTCCAGTTCGGAGAGATCCATCGAAAGAACGCTGCCGCAGCAAAGCCGCAAGCACCTGCGGCATCTGGAGCAGGAGGCGAAAAACGCGGTGGGCCAGGCGGACCAATGTTGACTGGTGGTGGCGGCGCTGAAGCCGGGATGAAGGTCGCGGCTGCCGGTGGCGCACCTCAGCGCGGTGGTGGCGGCGGTGGCGCACCAAGTGAGAAGCGATACACGTTGAATGTATCGATAAATTTCCAGAACTTGCTCAACCATGTGAACCTCGCACAGCCAGTAGGGAATCTGTTATCGCCGAATTTTGGTCAGTCGCTAGGACTCGCCGGAACTTTTGGAGGCTTCGGCGGAGGTGGGGGAGGAAGTGCCGGAGCGGGGAATCGCCGAATCTATGCTCAGGTGCGTTTGAACTTCTAATAATGAATCCGAAAAGGGGTCTGTTATGAGAAAGAGTTTTGTATTCATTGGTCTAATGCCGTTAATTCTAAGTGTGAGCGCATTCGCCCAGGAGACTGCGCCTAAGAACAGTGGAGGAGCGCCCGCTTCAACTACTGCGACAACACCTGCAATAGCAATTACGCCAACAACTACTCCAGAGGATCTCGCGAAAGCGGCTTTCTTGGCGCAGGGAGGCGAGAAGTTTCGTACGGTTCAGAACATGATGCTGCGCGGCTCGGTGCAGTTATATCCACCGAATAGTCCCCAATCAATCCCCGGTGCGTTTTCGATCGTAACTGCCGGCGACAAGTTGAGGATGGAGATCGATGCGCGCCCGATCATCGTCTTCAAGCAGATCTACGATGGACAACAGTCGTACAGTTCGATGCCGAATGTCGAAGTGCCACCGCTTTCGAGATTCGGGTTATCGTTGCTAAGGAGGTATGACCAGCCCGGACATACAGTCTCAAACATTCCCAACAAGAAAGCACTGCGCGGCTTTCGCGTTGCGGATTCCGACGGTTATACGACAGATTTTTATATCGACGCGACCAACGGCCGCGTGATGGAGTTCTTCTTCTATTACAACGGGTATACTTTCGGGACTGCGAACAGCAAGTTCAAGGAAGTGGATGGCGTATTGATTCCGTTTAGTTTCTCCCAGCGTTTTGAGATGCCACAAGGCGCTTTTTTTGCAGAGTACTCCGTGAAGGAAGTAAAACTGAATCAGACGCTTGGCGAGGATGCGTTCGTGATTCCGAGGTAAGAGAAATGTCCGATATGCTTTAGCTTGTCGTGACGAAAGAAACAAGCCCTCTGGTTGAATGATTGTGCGTGCTGTTCATCCAACCAGAGGGCTTGTTTCCTACGTCACGACAAGCTAAAGCATATCGGACATCAAACGCTCATGATCTCGTTTTCTTTACTCTTTGAGAATTCGTCGATCTTCCCGATATAAGAGTTCGTTAGCTTTTGAATTTCGTCCAGTCCGTCGCGCTCCGCATCTTCCGAGATTACCTTGTCCTTCAACATCTTCTTCAACCGCTCATTGCTATCGCGTCTGACATTACGAACTGCGGTCCGATGGTCTTCCGCAATGTCATGAACTTGTTTGGCGAGTTGCTTACGACGCTCTTCAGTGAGCGGCGGAATCGGAATGCGGACCAGCTTGCCGTCGTTTGACGGGTTTAATCCCAGATCAGCTGAGCGAATTGCTTTCTCAACCGAACCGATTTGCGACTGGTCCCAGGGCTGAACAGTTAATAACTGCGGCTCGGGCGCATGAACTGAAGCCATCTGACTGAGCGGCGTCATCGTCCCGTAGTAGTCGACCATTACTGTATCGAGCAGACTGACTGCGGCGCGACCCGTACGTATCGTTCCGAGTTTGCGCCTGAAGTCCTCAATGACTGTTTCCATTCGAGGTCGCGTCTCTTTTAACACGTCTTTCTCGCTCATCTCATCGACTCCGCTAATCAGATTCGGTCATTACTGTCCAAGCCACACTCGAGTGCCAACTCCAAGTTCACCAAGAACTACTCGTTTGATGTTTCCCGGATGACGCATATTGAAGACAACAATCGGTAAGTTATTGTCCATACATAGTGAGATAGCCGAGGCATCCATCACCTTCAACTGTCTCTCAAGCACCTGCTGATAGGTAATCTCGTTGTAGCGTTCTGCCTGTGAGTCAGCCATTGGATCCGCCGAATAAACGCCATCCACCTTCGTAGCCTTGAGAATTATGTCGGCTTTTATCTCGAGAGCACGTAACGCTGCTGCGGAGTCAGTGGTGAAGTAGGGATTGCCGGTACCGGCTGCAAAAATGACGATGCGCCCTTTTTCAAGGTGGCGTACGGCCCGGCGTCTTATAAACGACTCGGCCAATTGTGGAATGTCGATGGCTGATAGGACTCGCGTATGTACGTCTATCTTCTCGAGCGCGTCTTGCAAGACAACCGCGTTCATAACGGTTGCTAACATTCCGATGTAATCAGCGGACGAGCGGTCCATGTTGCCGGCGCTCTTGGAAACTCCACGAAAGATATTCCCACCGCCGACGACAACGGCAACTTGAACTCCAAGGTCATGAACAGCCTTCAACTCTTCCGCAACACCGCGCGCGACATCGACGTCGATGCCGTAACTCTGTTCACCCATTAGCGCTTCACCCGAGATCTTCAAAAGAACGCGGGAGTAGGTGAGTGGAATTTGCTTGTTCTCAGGTTGCATTTCGTCAATTGGCATTAAGCGACGTTAGCTTAGTAAGGAAGCTACTTCGTTTCCGAAATCATCCCCAGGTTTATCCAGGCCTTCGCCCATCTTGTAACGTGTGAAGCGACGTATCGCTATACGCTCACCTGTCTTGGCCGTCTTTTCAATTACTAACTCTCCCACGGTCTTTGCCGCGTCTTTAACGAATGGCTGATCAACCAGAACTGATTCTTCGTAGAACTTGTTCAAGCGACCTTCAACGATCTTTTCAATCACCTGATCAGGTTTGTTTGCGTTCTTTGGATCGTTCTTAGCCTGTTTCCGGGCGATGTCGCGTTCCTTCTCGAGAACACTGGCCGGCACTTCATCACGCGAAACAAATCGCGGTTCGGCCGCCGCGATGTGCATTGCGATATCTTTTACGAGTTGTTGAAACTCTTCACCACGTGCAACGAAGTCAGTTTCACAATTCAATTCCACGAGCACACCAACTTTTCCACCCATGTGAATGTAGGAACCAACGATGCCTTCTGCGGCTATACGCCCTTCACGTTTCTTGGCTGACGCCAGACCACGCTCGCGCAAAATATCTATCGCCTTGTTTTCGTCTCCCCCGGCCTCGACCAGCGCGTTCTTGCACTCCATCATTCCGGCGCCGGTCTTCTCTCGAAGCTGCTTAACTGCAGCTGCTGTTATTTCCGCCATGATTACTGATCTCTCGACTCTCTTTTTCAACGCAGACCTTCGGCCTGCCAACAATCGTTCAATGAAAAACGCAGCCCGGCGGTTGAAACCGCTAAAGGCTGCGCTCGCCGCTGAGTAAGATATCGTCTAGCTGGCTGCCACCACTGATTCGGTGCTCTCATCAGGCGCCGATGTTTCAGTGTTTTCCGCTATCTCAGAAGTTGTTTCGGGTTGCGCGCCCTCGTCATCCAAGTCGTTGCCTTCATCAGCTGCGACTTCCGTAACTGTACCGCCCGACTGATCGGTTGCTTCGTCAGAAGGTTCGCCTCCCTGAGGAACGACGCCGCCTTCAGTAGCAATCTGGTTGCCTTCAACTATTGCGTCCGATATTCGCGACGCAAAGAGCCGAACAGCGCGCAGCGCATCATCATTTCCCGGTATCACATAATCGATACCTTCAGGGGAACAGTTAGTGTCAACTACGGCGACGATAGGAATACCTAACCGGTTTGCTTCAGCGACGGCGATCTCCTCTTTCTTCACGTCGATAATAAAAATCGCATCGGGAAGACGACTCATTCCCTTAATACCGGAAAGGTTCTTGTTAAGGCTCTCGCGTTCGCGGTCGAGCTTAATGCGTTCTTTCTTTGTCAGTTTCTCGTAGCGACCATCGGTCTGCATCGCCTCGAGATCTTTAAGACGCTTAATCGACTTCTGCACAGTCTGAAAGTTTGTCAGCAGACCACCTAACCATCTTTGGTTCACGTAGAACTGACCACACTTTTCTGACTCTTCACGAATCGCGTCCTGCGCTTGTCGTTTAGTGCCGACGAAGAGGACTGTTCTGCCTTTGTCCTCAGCGATAAGGCCCGTTACAAAGCCAATCGCCTCGCGAAACATTCGCTGAGTCTTCTGCAGATCAATGATGTAAATGCCATTGCGTTCACCAAAGATGTATTCCTTCATCTTTGGATTCCAGCGTCTAACCTGGTGGCCGAAGTGAACACCGGCCTCCAGCAATTCTTTCATGGTTACCGAAACCAAACCGCGCTTCTCCTTCTGCTAATTGGTTTAATGTACTCGTCGCAGCCTCTCGACTTCTTTTAGCGTAAGCAACCAATCGTGCTGCGACAATGGATTCAAACAAACTCGAATCAGAAGATTCGAATTGTGAAACTGATGTTAGCGCTTCGAAAACTGGAAGCGTTTGCGTGCACCCTTTTGACCGTACTTCTTGCGTTCTTTAATTCGCGGGTCGCGAGTTACCAGACCGGCGTGCTTTAGGGTGGGTCTCAAATCGGCGTTGAACTCGATCAATGCTCGAGTTATACCATGTCGAATCGCGCCTGCCTGGCCGGCTGGCCCACCGCCGGTTACGTTGACGACCAGATCAAATTTTCCCACCGTCTCCGTCAGCTGCAACGGTTGTCGGATAATCATGCGAAGGGTTTCATTGGGAAAGTATCGGTCGAAGGGTTTTTTATTGACCTTAACTTCACCGGAACCCGGTCGCAAGTAAACTCTTGCGGTTGACGTCTTGCGCCGTCCCGTTCCGTAATACTGAATTTCAGCCACCGTAATCTTCCTTATTGTTAGTGTGGTTATTAAGCTTTTTGAATGAGATTGTAGATTTGAGGGCGTTGGGCTGAGTGTGGGTGTTCGGCATCGGCATATACCCTGAGCTTTTTCGCCATCGCGCGACCGAGTTTGTTCTTCGGCAGCATGCCCTTGATGGCGAGTTCCACGACTCGCTCGGGCCGCTTGGCGATCATCTCACGTGCGCTAATCTCTCGCAGCCCACCGGGGTAACGAGTGTGATGGCGATAAACCTTTTGCTCCGCTTTATTACCCTTCAATACCGCCTGACGGGCATTAATCACGACCACGTGATCGCCAGTATCGAGGAAAGGAGTCCACTGTGGACTTCGCTTCCCAGTCAGTATTGAAGCAACCTCAGACGCGAGGTGACCTAACGTTTGGCCAGCCGCGTCTACCACGTACCATTTCCGTTGTCCAGCGAGCTCCTTGCCACTGGGAAAGTATGTCGACATAGTTAACTATCTCTGTTTTCAGCGAGTAAAACGCGAACGGTTAGGATAAGGACGCTTCAAAATATTGTCAAGTTGCAGAGTCATTGGCCTTTATCAAGGAAGATTCGATGCCAATTAGCCATTGGTTTCCCGTGCCTGTTTGCGCAAACACATGAGTCCCTTTGAAGAGAACTGAACTCGGATCTGTGTTCGGACCTATAAATAGTTAAGGTGCAGCTTTCGCCGCCTGGCTGGCCAATTCGTCGACTTGACGTTGCAACTCTTCGACCTTCTTGTGAACCACGTTCCGCTTTGCATTCAGCGTCGCTGTAGGCTCGTCTGATAAAAGCACTTCCGCGTATTCGCGTTGTGCGTCGATCAATTCGGCAAATTTTTCATAATAGCGCGCACTTGCTGCGAGAAATGTCCGGTTGCGTTCTCCAACCTTCATCTGCGCGGCCTGATCTGCTTTTTGGGCGGCCGTCCGGACCATAGCTGCTGCTTGGCTAAGCGCTTCGATTTCTTCACTGGCGAGCCTTTGAAGATCCGCGCGTTCCCGCGATACGTCTTTACCGCTAGCTTGGTGTTCAAATGAATTTGCTTGCTGCACCAAGTCCATCGTTTGCTTCTGTAGTGCGTTGATCTCGGCAATCAGCTTGTTTGCATCCCCAACTTTGCTAGCTTCGACGAATTCTGAATAACGCGGATTGGCCGTAAGCTCATATCGCTTGAGGAATTCCCAGGCAGCCTCATTTATTTTCGGCGCGAGGTCATAGTACCAATGGTCGTGCCCCGGAATTTCGGTTACTTCGACCACAAATCCATTACTCTTAAGCGCGGCCGCCGTCGCGCGCACGGATTCCGTTGAAAAGAACGGATCTCTGTTGCCCACCCAAATTGCCAGAGGGATCTTTCGTCGCGCACTTTTGAGCATTTCGAATTCCTCTCGATCGCGCCACGAACCCGCGTGCACCGCGCTCGCCACAAAATATTCTGATTCAACCATCGCCAAATCGATTGCGAACACGGCTCCGGCGGAGTGGCCAAACAAGTAGACGCGGCGTGAATTGATGGGATATTTCGATTCTAGCAACACCACCAGATCGCGAACGACAGCGGGACTATCTGCGCTCATCGACCAATGCGAGGAATCTCGCGAGTCGAGGCCCGCTACTATGAACCGTTCTTTCGTCGCCAGATCTTTCCACTTCTCCACCAGTGATAAGCCATTGCGACCAGAGCCGTGGAAAACGAGCAGAAGCGGAACTGGTTCTGCCGCCGCCAGCGAATCCGGCACAAACAAGTAGAATGTCCGCTTCTTGTCGTTAGAAATAAATGTCTGCTTTTCAATGTTCGGATTGGCGGAAACTACGATCGGATAGAACAGCGCGACACCAAGAATCAGCGTCGGGCAACCACGCGTGATCGCCTCAATCTTTCCCGCCACGCACATTAACTTCGAGCAGTTTTCACTTACGCCTAGCATTTTGCTCATTATAACTTTTGCGGAGTCCATAGCCCGAGCCGCAGCTACGCATTATTACCCGACTACCAGACTGCTGAAGTTGTTCTACATGTCCAACGACCGATGTCGCGCAAGG
>Ga0075423_10002705_pt1 | contig 16191 bp, 15 predicted proteins | sample SoiMethybrSBSTD2_FD_80114 | JGI IMG/M metagenome (GOLD analysis project Ga0075423, IMG submission 80114) | Bulk soil microbial communities from a Populus tree surrounding site in Tennessee, USA - Soil MetaG P. TD hybrid SBSTD2 | ecosystem: Environmental > Terrestrial > Soil > Tree plantation...
ACCGCGAACGCGCCGAGGACCGTGACCGCCATCATCTTTCCGTACCGCATGGGTGCTTCCTCCTTGAAGTCTGGTTGGTTTGACTGCAGTGGGGAGCCGGTTACCGTCGCGGCAGAGGCGGCGGCGGGGGCGGAGCGGCCCCGGCCGGCACCCACACCCAGTAGTTCGGCGACGCGGTGGTTCCGTCGCCGTAGAGAGTCCAGCGACCTTCGGGGTACGTGACCACCCGGTCCGTCGCGGCCTGCGTCACCACCGTCGTCGGCGGCGCCGGGGACTGGACGACACGCTCCTTCTCGGTGCTGCTGTAGATGCAGCCGCCCATGGCGACCGCGGTGAACGCCATCGTGGTCACCAGCATGGGGATCCTGGTCGCGCTTCTCATTTGGGAATCTCCTGTTCCTCGCTCGGCCGCGCCGAATCGGTTCCGGGTCGGCGCGAGCGGCCTTCCTCGTCGAGCTGCACCGGCCGCCCCGCTCCCGCGTCCCGGTCGCTGCGCTCGTTGCGGTCCGGCTCGCGGTCCACGCCGCCTTCGCGCGGCGTGCGGACGTCGCGATCGGGATCCTGGAGATCCTTGCGTCCGATGCGCGGCGCCGGCTTCTGTCGTGGCTCTTTCATGGTTGCCTCCCGGGTCGCGTCGTGGAGCTGCGATCGGCGCGACGCCGATGTGAGGGAGCAAGCGATGTGCCACCGCCGAAGTACACGCGGAACAAGGGCGATCCGGCGCGCCGTGAGACTCGGTCCGTAAAGACGCCCGCGTAGTTCTTTCCGGCGCGACGGAGGCGCTGCGCGGAGCCTGAGTGGTGCGGAACGTGCACTTTCCCGTGGTGGGCGCGAGAGCGCAATCAGAGCGCGGCCGCGCAATCCGAAGGGGAAACGGAGGGATGAACATGGCGAGCACGACCGAAGCGATCGCGTATCGATCGGCGCGGCAGGTCCCGCGGCGCCGCGCGGAGCACGTGATGCGGCAGGGCGTCGTGGTGGGGCTCATCGGGGCGGCGGTCGCGATGCTGCTCTTCCTGCTGGTGGACCTGGCCGCCGGGGTGCCGCTTCGCACTCCCGCGATGCTCGGCAGCGCGCTCTTTCATGGTCTGAGCGGGGGGGCGGGCGACGCGCGCGAGGCGGCGATCACCACCAAGGTGGTCCTCGGCTACACCGCGGTGCACGTGACCGGCTTCGTGCTGTTCGGGCTCGCGGTCTCCGGTCTCTTCGCCATCGCCGAGCGCGAGAAGCGGGTGCTGGCACTGATCTTCATGCTGGGCTGCTGCTTGGCGGCCGCCTTCGTGATGATGGTCTACGGGCTCTCGCAGTGGGTGCGGGACGCGATGACCCCGTGGGTCTTCCTGGCCGGACACGTGCTGGCGGGGGCCGCGGTGGTGATCGCGCTCTTCTACTTCCACCGGCGGCTGCTCCGCGAGTTCTCGACCTCGGCGGAGTAGACGCGGAAGCGGCGGGGGCCGGTTCGAGGCCCCCGCCGCGTAATCGCTACCGGGTAGATCCGACCCGCGGGGCTCAGGCGATCCAGACCGACTTCACGTTGACGAACTCGCGGATCCCGTACTCGGACAGCTCGCGCCCGTAGCCGGACCGCTTGATGCCGCCGAAGGGCAGGCGCGGGTCGGACTTCACCACCCCGTTCACGAAGACCGCGCCGGCCTCGACCTGCGCGGCCAGCCGCTCCGCGCGGGCGCGATCCTTCGTCCAGATCGCCGCGCCCAGCCCGAAGGACGAGTCGTTGGCGAGGCGTACCGCGTCGGCCTCGTCCTTGGCCCGGATCACCGCTGCGACCGGGCCGAACGTCTCCTCGTCGAAGGCGGGCATGCCGCGATCGACCGCGGCGAGCAGGGTCGGCGGGTAGAAGGCCCCCTTGCCGGGCGGGATCTCGCCGCCGAGCAGCCGGCGCGCGCCGCGCTTCACCGACTCCTCGACCTGGTGGTGCAGCTCGTCGCGGAGATCCACCCGGGCCTGCGGGCCGACCTGGGTCTCGCGCGCGGTGGGATCGCCCATGCGCCGCGCGGCCAGCTCGCTCTTGAACCGCTCGAGGAAGCGATCCGCCACCGGCTCCACCACGATGAACCGCTTGGCCGCGATGCAGCTCTGCCCGCTGTTGATCAGCCGGCCGTCCGCGGCCGCGCGGGCCGCCACGTCGAGATCCGCGTCGGCGAGCACGATGAAGGGATCGCTGCCGCCCAGCTCGAGCACCGTCTTCTTGATCTCGTGCCCGGCCTGCTCCGCGACCGCGCGGCCCGCGCGCTCGCTGCCGGTCAGGGTGACCGCCACGATCCGCGGGTCGGCGATGAGGCCCTTCACCGCGCCGGAGTCGACCAGCACCGTCCGGAAGAGCCCCTCCGGGAAGCCGGCGCGCCGGAACACCTCCTCGATGGCGAGCGCGCAGCGCGGCACGTTGGAGGCGTGCTTGAGCACGCCCGCGTTGCCGGCCATCAGGCCGGGGGCCGCGAAGCGGAAGACCTGCCAGAAGGGAAAGTTCCACGGCATCACCGCCAGCACCACCCCGAGCGGGTCGAAGCGCACGTAGCTGCGGGAGGCGTCGGTCTCGCGCGTCTGCTCGGCGAGGAACGCCTCCGCGTGCTCCGCGTAGTAGTCGCAGGTCCCCGCGCACTTCTCCACCTCGGCCTCGGACTGCACGATGGGCTTGCCCATCTCCCGGGTCATGGTGAGCGCGTACTCGTCCTTGCGCGCGCGCAGCTCGCGCGCCGCCCCGCGCATGAGGGCCGACCGCCGGGCGAAGGGCTCACCGCGCCACTCGGTGAAGGCAGCGTGCGCGCGGGCCAGGATGGTGCCGATCTGAGCGGGGCTGGTGGGCTCGAGGGTCTCGAGGACTTCCCCGGTCGCCGGATTCACGGATTGGATGCTCATGGTGGCCTCCTCGGAGGCAGCATGGACTCGGAGCGGGAGCGCGGCAACCGGCCTTCGGCTGGCCGCGTCAGCGGCGTGAGCGTAGAGTGGGTGGCCGGGGGAACGCCATGAAGACGTCGGATCTGATCGCGCGCTGTCTCGAGAACGAAGGGGTCCGCTACGTCTTCGGCGTGCCGGGCGAGGAGATCCTCGACATCGTGGACTCCCTCGCCGATTCGAGCGTGCACTTCGTGCCGACCCGGCACGAGCAGGGCGCCGCCTTCATGGCCGACGCCTACGGCCGACTCACCGGCCACGCGGGAGTCTGCCTCTCCACCCTCGGGCCCGGAGCCACCAACCTGGTCACCGGGGTGGCCGACGCCAACCTGGACCACGCGCCGCTGGTGGCCATCACCGGGCAGGCCGGGCGCGACCGCATCCACAAGGAATCGCACCAGTACCTCGACATCGTCGAGCACATGCGGCCGCTCACCAAGTGGAACACCCGGGCCGAGATGCCGGTGGTGATCCCCGAGGTGATCCGCAAGGCCTTCAAGATCGCGGAGGCCGAGAAGCCGGGCGCCTGCCACGTCGAGGTGCCGGAGGACGTGGCGGAGGAGCCCGCCGAGGGCGAGCCCCTGTCGACCGAGCGCCCGCGCCGCCCCTCGCCCGATCGCCCGGCCCTGCAGGCGGCCGCCCGCCTGATCGAGGCCGCGTCGTTCCCCCTCATCTTCGCGGGCAACGGGGTCATCCGCGGCAACGCGGCCAAGGAGCTGCGCGAGCTGGCCCGCACCCACGGCATCCCGGTGGTCAACACCTTCATGGCCAAGGGCGCGATGCCCTACGACGATCCGCTCGCCCTGCTCACCGCCGGGCTGCAGTCGCGGGACTACGTGTCGTTCGGCTTCGAGAAGGCGGATCTGATCATCGCGGTGGGTTACGACCTGGTCGAGTACGCGCCCAAGTTCTGGAACCCGGAGCGGAAGAAGCACGTCATCCACATCGACTTCACCCCCGCCGAGGTGGACAGCCACTACCAGCCGGTGGTCGAGGTGGTGGCCGACGTGCGCGAGGCCCTCGAGCTGCTGAACGGCCTGGTGAAGGGCCAGAAGGATCCCGCCCCCTACCGCGCCCTGCGCGGCTACATCCTCGAGCAGCTCGCGGAGGGTGCGGACGACGACGCGTTCCCGATCAAGCCGCAGCGCATCCTGCGCGACCTGCGCGCGGTGATGGGCCGCGACGACATCCTGGTCTCGGACGTGGGCAGCCACAAGCTCTGGATCGCCCGCACCTTCCCGGCCTACGAGCCGAACCGCGTGCTGATCTCGAACGGGCTCGCCGCGATGGGCTTCGCGCTGCCCGCCGCGGTGGCGGCCAAGCTCGTGCACCGGGAGCTCCGGGTGGTGGCGGTGAGCGGCGACGGCGGCTTCCTCATGAACGTCCAGGAGCTCGAGACCGCCAAGCGGCTCGGCCTCGCCGTCGTCAACGTGATCTTCCGCGACGGCGGGTACAACCTCATCCAGTGGAAGCAGCAGGCCCGTCTCGGCCGCGAGTCGGGGGTGGCCTTCACCAATCCGGACTTCGTGGCGCTCGCCCAGGCCTTCGGGGCCCGCGGCTTTCGGGTGGACTCGGCGCGCGACCTGCGGCCGGTGTTGACCGAGGCCCTCGCGTGCCCCGGCCCGTCCATCGTGGACGTGCCGGTGGACTACCGGGAGAACCCCAAGCTGACCGAGCGCCTCGGCCACCTGGTCTGCCCGATCTGACCGAGCGGACGATCTGACGGCACGCGCCTTGCTGTGTCCCGGATCGTGCGAACGGTCTGGGAGCTGGTCAAGCGGGCCGCGGTCAAGTGGAACGCGGACGACTGCCTGACGCTGGGGGCGGCGCTCGCCTACTACACCGTCTTCTCGCTGGCCCCGGTCCTGGTCATCGTGATCGCGGTGGCCGGCGCGGTGTTTGGGCCGGAAGCCGCCCAGGGTGAGATCGCCACCCAGATCCGCGGGCTAGCCGGCGAGGAGGGCGCCAGCGCCATCCAGTCCCTCATCCAGAGCGCGAGCCGACAGGGCGCCGGGCCGCGCGCCACCATCATCGGCCTGCTGGTCCTGCTCTTCGGCTCGACGAGCGCATTCAGCCAGCTCCAGTCGGCGCTGAACACCATCTGGGAAGTGCCACCGCAGGCCCACGCGGGGCTCTGGGCGATGATCCGGGCGCGCTTCCTGTCGTTCGCGGCGGTGCTCGGCACCGGCTTCCTGCTGAGCGTCTCGCTGGTGCTGAGCGCGGCGGTCGCCGCGTTCGGCCGCTACGGGTGGGGCTGGGTGCCGGGCATCGGCCACGTGCTCGAGCTGGCCGACCTGCTGGGCTCGATGCTCGTGCACACCCTGCTCTTCGCGATGATCTTCAAGCTGCTGCCCGACGTGGAGATAAGGTGGCGCGACGTGTGGGTGGGGGCCGCGGTGACCGCGGGTCTCTTCTTCGTCGGCAAGGTGGTGATCGGCGCGTACCTCGGCAGCAGCGAGCTCGGCGCGGCCTACGGGGCCGCGAGCTGGGTCATCCTCATCCTGGCCTGGGTCTACTACTCGGCGCAGATCCTCCTCTTCGGGGCCGAGTTCACCCACGCCTACCAAAAGTTGTCCCTACCTCATACCCCTCTCCCCTCAGGGGAGAGGGCAGGGTGAGGGGTGGTCTTCCTCTTACATCTCCACGATCCCGTCCCCCACGCGTTTGAGCCGCTCGAGGACGAGCGGATCGTGGCCGGGCAGCACCAGGTCCGGCGAGGAGGCGAGCTCGCGGATCTTGGCGAAGGCCGAATACATCCGCGGCAGGTCTTGAAGCGTGTTGAAGGGGATGCCCTCCTCGAAGTTGCGGTAGTAGTGCGAGGCGTCGGAGGCGACGACGGCCTGGCCGCGCGCGTGGGCGACGGTGACGATCTGCATGCCCGCGGTGTGGCCGCCCACGTGGTGCACCGCGATGCCGGGCACGATCTCGCGTGAGCCGTCCACGAACTGCATGCGCCGGTCGTAGTTGAGGCGGATCAGCGCGCAGACGTCGTCGACCTCCACCGAGTGGCGGAAGGCGGGCAGGGAGGCATTGCGGCCGGTGTAGAAGGCCATCTCGGAGTCCTGCACGTAGAAGGTCGCGTTGGGGAAGAGCGCGTAGTTGCCCACGTGGTCGTAGTGGAAGTGGCTCAGGATCACGTGCTTGACCGCGGCCGCCTCCACCCCGATCTCGGCCAGGCCCTTGCCCGGGTCGCGCAGGAACTGGCGGCCGCGCCGCGTGCCGACCGCCTCGGTGAACCCGAGATCCACCACCACCGTCTCGGCCCCGTTGGTGAGCGCCCACACGAAGTAGTCCATCGTCATGGGGCCCTTGTGGTAGTCGCCGTAGAACGCCTCGGAGGTGGTGCACTTGCGGTGGGCGTAGCGCACGGCGTAGATGCGGTAGGGCGCATTGGGCATGGTCAACTCTCCTTTCCCGTGGCAGGATTCTACGCGTTTCCAGTGTTCACGGAAGTCCCACTCGAGAGGAGGAGTCCGCATGACCCTACCAGCCGCGGTATCGGCGTCACGCAACGAGGTCCGCACGGTCGCTCCCCGGCTCATCGAGCTGACCGAGACCCTCGTCTACCCTGACATCTGGGAGCGCCCCGGGCTCTCCAAGCGCGATCGCAGCCTCATCACGGTGGCGGCCCTGACCGCGATGTACCGCCCCGATCAGCTGAAGGGCCACACCGAGCGGGCGCTCGCCAACGGGGTGACCCGGGAGGAGATCGGCGAGATCATCACTCACCTGGCCTTCTACGCGGGCTGGCCCAGCGCGATGTCGGCGGCCAAGGTCGTGAAACAGGTCTTCGACCAGGAGAAGCGGGCATGAAGGTCGGGTTCATCGGTCTCGGCACCATGGGCGCCAGCATGGCGTCCAATCTGCAGGCGGGCGGCCACGAGCTGCAGGTGAGCGACATCCGGAAAGACGCGGCCGCGCCGCATCTGAAGGCGGGCGCGACCTGGAAGGACACTCCGCGCCAGGTCGCGGAGGGCGTGGAGGCGGTGTTCACCTCGCTGCCCGGGCCCAAGGAGGTGGAGCAGGTCGCGCTCGGTCCGGACGGGCTCATCCACGGCATGAAGAGGGGCTCGGCCTACTTCGACCTCAGCACCAACTCGCCGGCCCTGATGCGGCGGCTCTATCCCGCGTTCAAGGAGAAGGGCATCCACGTGCTCGACGCGCCGGTGAGCGGCGGGCCCAAGGGCGCCAAGTCGCGCAAGCTCGCGCTCTGGATCGGCGGCGACCGCGAGGTCTACGACCGCTTCAAGCCGGTGCTCGACGCCATCGGCGACCAGCCCTACTACGTGGGCCCGATCGGCGCCGGCTCGGTGGCCAAGCTCGTGCACAACTGCGCGGGCTACGCGGTGCAGACCGCGCTGGCCGAGGTGTTCACCATGGGGGTCAAGGGCGGGGTGGACGCGCTGACCCTCTGGAAGGCGGTGCGGCAGGGCGCGGGTGGGCGGCGCCGCACCTTCGACGGCCTCGCCGATCAGTTCCTGCCCGGCACCTTCGATCCGCCCGCGTTCGCGCTGCGGCTGAGCCACAAGGACGTCTCGCTCGCGGTCGGCCTCGCGCGCGAGCTGGGCGTGCCCATGAGGATGGCCAATCTGGTGCTGGAAGAGCTCACCGAGGCCATGAACCGCGGCTGGGGCGAGCGCGACTCGCGGGTGGCCATGCTCCTGCAGGAGGAGCGCGCCGGGGTGAAGATCGCCGTCCCCGCCGAGCAGCTGAAGGAAGTGCTCGAGAAAGACGGCAAGTAGGCGCGAGTAGTTCGGAGAGGGCGGGGCCGCGGGCGGGCGGCGTGCCCGGTGAGTGGGGTATCGAACAAGGGCGCGCCGCCCGCCCGCGGCCCCGCCCTCTCCGGGCCGCTAGGCCCCCTTCGATCTAAAAAACAGGGGCTCGATCTTCGAGAGATCCTTCGAGATCGCCATGGTCAGGAGGTCGGCGAATCCCTGAAGGATGATGAGGGCGTTGAGGTCGGCGTCGTTCGCGACCACGCCCTTGATGCGATCGAGGATGCCGTCGTTCACCTTCTGGATGTTCTCGTAGCACGTCTCGAGCTGCTCGAGGCCGAGATCGGGCGCGCCGCCGCGCTTGGCCACGAAGTACTGGTGCAGGAGGTACATGGAGACCGAGCGCACGATGGTCTCCTCCGCGGTGGAGAACGGGAGGTGGAAGCGCGCCATCGGCTTGAGGAAGTCCATGTAGGGACACGAGCTGGTGGCCATGACGAGGCCGAAGATGCCGAAGATCCCGCGCTGCAGCGGGAGGTGCTTGACGTAGGTGCGCTCCTCGGTGGTGACGGTGACGGTGGCCTCGGCCACCGAGGCCTTGTCCTTGAAGGCCTCCACGAGCGCCGAGAGATTGGTGGCCACCGGGCAGTAGGGGTGCTCCGCGGGCGCGAGGGGACAGTGGCCGCACTGGTGGTTCTCGAGCCGGGCCCAGTCCGGCGGAGCCTCGTGCCGGTCGGGCAGGTAGGAGAGCGTGGCCCGGTCGAACGCGACGGCATACGACCGGGTCCCTCCATCCGGGAACGCGAAGTCGTAGACGATGCGGACGGTGTTCTGGCTCACCGGCACCCCCTTCGGCCCTCGGGCGGACCGACCTCTCTTCCCGCGAGGTTAGCGAGCCCGGGGGCGGCGCGTCAATGAATCCGTAGCCCGGTCGGGGGAGTGCCGGGCCCCCCGGACCCGCGTGCTATCCTCGGTCCGTGGCGTCCGAGCCCGAGCCGCCCACCATCGGCCATCCGGCGCCCGTCTTCAGCCTGACCTCGGTCCAGGGCGGCACCGTCGACCTCGCGACCTACCGGGGCCGCTCCAACGTGGTGGTGTGGTTCTCCCGCGGCTTCACCTGTCCCTTCTGCCGGGTCTACATGGAGGGCATGACCGAGGGCTACGACGGCCTGCGCGCCGCCGGCACCGAGATCATCCAGGTGGGGCCCAACCTGCTGGAGTCCGCGCGCATCTTCTTTGGGCACAGCCCGACGCCGTACCCTTTCGTCTGCGATCCCGACAAGCGGCTCTTCGCGGTGTACGGCCTCGGCGACCGGGGGGCGCTCGAGGCGACCCGGTCCGCGGTGGTGAGCTTCTCCTACGCGTTCACCCACGGCGACACCGGCCCCCAGCTTCGCGGCGCCTGGCTCGACGTCATGAACCGCAACTTCGTCCGCCGCCTCCACCATCACGCCATGACCGCGCTCGAGCAGGGCATCTTCCTGGTCGACCGGGACGGGGTGATCCGCCACCGCACCGTGGTCGGACCGACCGACCCGGTGCCCCGGGGCCGCGTGCTGGCCGAGCTCGTCCACACCTATTGCCCCCGCGATGCCTCCGCCTAGATCCGCGTCACCCGGCCGGGGCGTAGACAAGGGCACGGGGCTAGATATGGGACGGTCATTGAAATACAACCCACAGTGTCGTATGAAATGACTCGACCGATGGCAGCGTTCGACCTCGATACATATGTGGAACGCTCGCGGGCGGTGGACCTCTCGGCCATCGACTGGGCCGAGGTGCCCCGCTACCCGGTTCCCCCCGAGACGCTCCGGACCCTCCGCTACATGCAGGACATCGAGAGCCACACCATCATCTATCTGCGGAGCCTCCTCGCCACGCGGGCCATCGACGATCCCGAGGTCTCCACCTTCCTGGCCTGCTGGCTCTACGAGGAGACCTTCCACGGCATCGCGCTCGCGCGCTTCCTGGAGGCGGCCGGCGCGCCGCTCCCACCCCGCGCCACGCCGCGGGGACAGGAGTCGATGGCCAAGCGGATCGAGGCCGCCGCGACCGCGATGGTCTCGAAGGCGTGGCCGGACTTCTGCGCGGTGCACATGACGTGGGGGGCCATCAACGAGCTGACCACGCTCACCGGCTACCGGCGGCTCGCCCTCGTATCACCGCATCCGGTGCTGAACGACCTGCTCGACCGCATCGTGCTCGACGAGTCGCGCCACTTCTTCTTCTACTATCGCCAGGCGGAGCTCCGCATGCGCGGGCGGGCCGCGGCCCGCATCGCGCGCCTCCTGGTGGATCGCTTCTGGGCGCCGGTGGGTAGCGGAGTCCAGCCCGACGCGGAGCTGCGTTTCCTGGCCACCTATCTCTTCGCGGGGCCCGACGGACGGATCGCGGCCCGCAAGGTCGACGACACGATTCGGCGCTTACCCGGGTTCGAGAACGTGCAGCTCCTCGAGGCGTGGATGGACCGTCACCTCGAGACGCCCGCCGGCTCCCAGACATGAGCCCAGCGTAAGGAGGATGCGATGGCGACCGTGATCACCGAGCGACCCACCGACCCGAGAAAGCCCGACGGCCACTACCGCGCGTACACCCCGCGCCCGTTCACGCGCGCGGAGCGCGATTCGGTCACCATCCTGTTCGGCGGGCTGCACTGGCGGGTGGAGCGGATCCTCCAGGCGGTGCTGGAGAGCGCGGGTCACAAGGCCCAGGTGCTGCCGGTGGCCACCAAGGACGACCTGCTCACCGGGCGGGAGGTGGCCGACATCGGCCAGTGCTGCCCCACCAGCTTCACCACCGGGAACCTGGTCAACTTTCTCAAGAAGGAAGCGAAGGAAGTCGGGGCCAAGCAGGTGAACGAGAAGTTCGTCTACCTCACCGCCGGCTCCTGCGGGGCGTGCCGCTTCGGCCAGTACCACCAGAGCTACGAGCTGGCCCTGCGCAACTCCGGGCTCGAGGCCTTCCGCATGTTCCTCCTCGCCCAGGACCAGCTCGACCAGAAGGCGGCGATGGGCGACGGCCTCGACCTGAACCTGCCGGTCACCCTCGGCTGCCTGTGGGCGATCTTCTGCACCGACCTGGTGCAGGACCTCGAGTACCAGGTGCGGCCCTTCGAGGTGGTGCCCGGGCAGACCGAGGCGGTGGTCAAGGAGTCGATCGAGCTGCTCTACCAGGCGTTTCGGAACCGGCCCAAACACGGGCCGTGGCGCTCGATCCTCTGGTTCCTCGCCACCGGGTACTTCGCGAAGGCGATGCGGGAGATCTGCCGCAAGTTCGACGCCATCGAGGTGGACCGGCTGCGGGTCAAGCCGGTGGTGAAGATCACCGGCGAGTTCTACCTCCAGACCGTCGAGGGCGATCCCAACTACAACATCCACCGCTGGCTCGAAGCGGAGGGCGCCGAGGTCTACCCGGCCGGCATCACGGTGTGGATGGACTACCTGCTGCGGCTCGGTCTCCAGCGCTTCGAGGACTACTCGGGTATCGAGAAGGGCGCGCGGCTCAAGCTCGGGCTCGGCCGCACGGTGCAGGCCCTCTACCGGGGCATCGTGGCCCGGCTCCGCCGGGCGATGGACAACCTGCCGCACGACATCCCGCGCCAGCTCGAGCTGCGGCGGCTGGCCGCGCCCTACTTCCACAGCCGGCTCGACGGCGGCGAGGGCGACATGCTGGTGGGCAAGGCGATCTGGGCGCACCAGCAGAAGAAGGCCCACATGATCTGCGAGCTGTCGCCCTACTCGTGCATGCCCAACACCATGTCGATCGGGGCGATGGCGGGCGTGATCGGCAAGCACCCGGACCTGCTCTACGCCCCGCTCGAGATCAAGGGCGACGCGGAGGTGCACGCCCTCTCACGCTGCCAGATGATCCTGACCGAGGCCAAGAAGCGGGCCCAGCGCGAGTTCGACGAGGCGCTCGAGAAGAGCGGGATGACGCTGGACGAGGTGCGGGCCTACCTCGACGCGCACCCCAAGATGAAGCGCGCGACCTACCGCGTGCCGCACCTGGGCTGCGCCGGGCAGGCCGCCAACCTGGTGTTGCACGTGGCCGCGAAGGCGCGCTGATGAAGCTCATCGGGATGGACGTCGGCTCCACCACGGTCAAGGCGGTGGTAGTTGATTGGCGAGCCGCAGCCGAAGGCGAGGCGAGCGGATCAAAGGAGAAGTCACGGCTGCAGGTCGTCTGGCAGGACTACCAGCGCCACAACACCCGCCAGGCCGAGAAGGTCCTGGAGTTCCTCGGCCGCATGGAGGACGAAGCGCAGGTGATGCCGGGGCGCGACCGGGTCTTCTTCACCGGCTCCGGCGCCGGGCTGCTGGGGCCGCTGGCCGGGGCCAAGATGATCCAGGAGGTGGTGGCGGTCGCGGCCTGCGTGGAGAAGCTCCACCCGGAAGTGCGCTTCGTGTCGGAGATCGGCGGCGAGGACATGAAGACGATCTTCTTCACCCCCACCGGCACCGGCCGCTCGAAGCAGGTCTACATGCAGTCGGCGTGCAGCGGCGGCACCGGCACCTTCATCGAGAAGACCGCGCGGAAGCTCCAGGTGGCGACCGAGACGCTGGCCGGGCTGCCCTACGCGGGGATGAGCCTGCACAAGGTCAGCAGCAAGTGCGGCATCTTCGCCGAGACCGACGCCAACACGCTCGTAAAGACGGGGGTGCCGGTCGAGGAGATCATCGCGAGCCTGTTCGAAGCGGTGGTCTACCAGAACCTCGCCACCCTGACCAAGGGCAACACCCCGTCGCCGGAGGTGCTGCTCCTCGGGGGGCCGAACCTCTTCTTCCGCGGCCTGCAGGAGGCGTGGCGGCACCACCTCGGCAAGCTGTGGGAGCAGCGGAAGATCGTGCTTCCCGAGGGTCGCGACGCGGCCTCCTGCATCACGGTGCCGGCGGAGGCCCTCTACTACGCCTGCCTCGGCTGCGTGGAGATCGGGGCGGGCGAGCCCGAGGGTGTCGCGGTCTACGAGGGCCGCGACCGGCTCCGCTGGTGGGTGGAGGAAGGGCAGCAGGAGCAGAAGGCCAAGGCGGGCGGACGCGCCCTGGTGGCCTGCGCCGACGATCTCCAGTCGTTCGTGGCCGAGTACGACCTGAAGCGCGGCACGGCCGCCCGCGCGGCCGCCCCCGAGAAGGAGATCACGGCGCCCGCGCTGATCGGCTGTGACTTCGGCAGCACGACCGCCAAGGCGGTGGTGGTCTCGCCCGAGCGCGAGCTGCTCTTCACCTGCTACGCGCTCTCCAAGGGCAACCCCATCGAGGACGCCCAGTCCCTCTTCCGCCAGGTGCGCGAGGCGGGCTACACCAACGTCGCAGGGCTGGCCCTCACCGGCTACGGGAAGGATCTGCTGAAGGACGTGGTCGGCGCCGACGTGGCGGTGGTGGAGACGGTGGCCCACGCCACCGGCACGCTCCACTTCCATCCCGACGCGGACGTGATCTGCGACGTGGGCGGCACCGACGTCAAGATCATGATCCTGCGGCAGGGCACGGTGGCCGACTTCCGACTCAACTCGCAGTGCTCCTCGGGCAACGGAGCGTTCCTGCAGGGCGTGGCCGAGCGCTACTCGATCGCGCTCGAGGACTACGCGGAGAAGGCCTTCGCGGCCAAGGCGATGCCCACCCTCGCCATGGGCTGCGGCGTCTTCCTCCAGTCCGACATCGTCAACCAGCAGCGCAAGGGCTGGGCCGCGGAGGAGATCATGGCCGCGCTCGCCGCGGTGCTCCCGGTGAACGTGTGGATCTACGCGGGGCAACTGCAGAACCTCCGGGCTGTCGGGCGCAAGTTCGTGCTCCAGGGTGGCACCCACCGCAACATGGCGGTCGTGAAGGCCCAGGTCGACTTCATTCGCGGCAAGGTGCCGGAGGCGGAGGTGGTCCTGCATCCCTACTCGGGCGAGGCGGGTGCGATCGGCGCGGCTCTCTGCGCGGCCGACTGGCGGGAGGCGGAGAGCGGGCGGACGAGCCGATTCCGCGGATTCGAGGCGATCGCGGCGCTGACCTACACGAGCACCACCGCGGCCGACACCGTCTGCAAGTGGTGCCCGATCAACTGCACCCGCACCTTCATCGACGTCCAGCTGCCCGGGGCGAAGGGCCGGCCGTGGAGCAAGCTGCCGCTCGCGGCGGGCTGGGAGCGGGTGATCAGCGGCAACTCCTGCCCGAAGGGGTTGGTCGAGGACGTGAACGAGCTGCGCGAGGTGAAGGCGAAGCTCGAGGAGACCAAGCGTGACTACCCTAACGTTGCCGAGATGGTTCGGAAGGACGCGTTCCGTCGCTCCCGCGTCGGAGAGCCAGCCGTCGCGGGCTAAGCTCCGGATCGGGATCCCGCGGGTCCTGAACCTCTGGTCGACCCACCAGTTCTGGGTGGGGTTCTTCAGCGAGCTGGGGGTCGACCCCCGCCACCTGGTCTTCTCCTCCGACACCTCGGAGGAGCAGGGGCGCCAGTACGGCAAGGGCCGCGGCACGGTGGACTGCTGCTACCCGGTGAAGTGCATCGCCGGCCACTACGGCGAGCTCATCTTCGGCCAGCGCGAGAAGGTCGACGTGCTCTTCTCCCCCATGATCTACAACCTGCCGTCCTTCCTCTCCGGCCACGTGGCGCGCACCCTCACCTGTCCCCGGGTGATGGCCGCGCCGGAGAACATCAAGGCCGGGTTCATGAAGGAGCGGGACGTCTTCGCCGAGCAGGGCATCCGCTACGCCGCGCCCTTCGTCTCCCTCGACGAGCCCAAGCTCGTACCCAAGCAGCTCTGGGAGGGGCTCCGCGACGCGATCCCCGGCCTCACCGCCGAGGAGACCGCGCGGGCGGCGGCGGCGGGCTATCGCACGCTCGACGACTTCAACACCCGGCTGCGCCGCAAGGGCCGTGAGGTGCTCGAGTGGTGCGCGCGGGAGAACCGCGCGTGCCTGATGGTGCTGGCCCGGCCCTATCACATGGACCCCGGCATCGGCCACGAGATCGAGGTGGATCTGCAGGCCTACGGCTACCCGGTGCTTTGGGCCCAGTACTTCCCCATCGACACGGACCTGATGGACTGGGCCTTCGGGGAGGACATCCGCGCCGGCCACGTCCGCTCCGCCTTCGACATCCGCGACGTCTGGCCGTCCTCCTACAGCAGCAACACCAATGAGATCCTGTGGGGCGCCAAGGCGGCCGCGCGCATGCCGTGGGTGGCCTGCGTGGTGCGGCTGGCCAGCTACGAGTGCGGCATGGACCAGCCCACCTACACCCCGGTCCAGCAGATCGTGGAGCGCTCCGGGACCTTGTTCTTCTCCTTCCAGGACCTGGACTCCACCAAGCCGGCCGGCTCGGTGAAGATCCGGGTCGAGACCATCACCCACTACCTCGAGCGCTACGCCACCGGCATCATCGAGAAGAAGAAGTCCGCGATGGGGCCGGGGTGCCCGCTCCTGCCCCGGGCGGTGGAGGCGCCGGCCGCGGCTCTTTGACAGGGGCATACCCCCCCGCCTACACTCGCCAGAGTGACGCCGGGAAGCCCTTGCCCGCCGTGTTTTCAGCTCGGTAGCCCCGGGCGGGGCGCCTGATGCGTCGGCGCCGGCTGTTCTGGAAGTACACCACCTTCTTCGTGCTGCTCGTGACGGCCGAGCTGCTCGCGAGCGGCATCACCGAGCTCTACTTCTCCTACCAGGAGAACCAGGCCGCGCTGGTGGCCCTGCAGCGCGAGAAGGCCCTGGCCGCCGCCTCCCAGATCGAGGGGTTCATCAAGGAGATCGAGCGGCAGATGGGCTGGGTCACGCAGCCCCAGCGCGCCCCGACCGGGACCACCCTCGAGCAGCGGCGCTTCGACTTCTTCCGCCTCCAGCGTCAGGTGCCGGCCATCACCGAGGTCAGCTACATCGACGCGGCCGGGCGGGAGCAGCTCCGCGTGTCCCGCCTCGCCATGGACGCGATCGGCAGCCAGGCCGATCTCTCCACCGATCCGCGGTTCGTGGAGGCCAAGGCCCGCAAGGTCTACCGTGGGCCGGTGTACTTCCGGAAGGAGTCCGAGCCCTACATGGTCATCGCCATCGCGGAGGGTGGCCAGGCCGGCGGGGTCACCGCGGCGGAGGTGAACCTCAAGTTCATCTGGGACGTGGTGTCGCAGATCAAGATCGGCAAGGCGGGCCAGGCCTTCGTGGTGGACGGGCAGGGCGCCCTCATCGCGCATCCGGACATCAGCCTGGTGCTCCAGAAGACGGATCTCACCCGCCTCGACCAGGTGAAGGCCGCGCTCGCGGGCCGCCCGCAGCTCGGCGAGGCCTCGCAGGAGGGCACCATCGCCCGGAACCTGCGCGGCCAGCAGGTGCTGACCGCCCACACCACGATCCCCTCGCTCGGCTGGACGGTGTTCGTGGAGCAGCCGCTCGAGGAGGCGTTCGAGCCCCTTCGCGCCTCGGTGCAGCGGACGGTGCTGCTCCTGGTCCTGGGCATCGTGCTCTCGGTGGGGGCGAGCCTCATGCTGGCCCGCACCCTCGCGCGGCCGATCCGGGCGCTGCAGGCCGGCGCGGTGCGCATCGGCGAGGGCAACCTCACCGACCGCATCGAGGTGAAGACCGGCGACGAGCTGGAG
>Ga0075423_10002706_pt1 | contig 16190 bp, 11 predicted proteins | sample SoiMethybrSBSTD2_FD_80114 | JGI IMG/M metagenome (GOLD analysis project Ga0075423, IMG submission 80114) | Bulk soil microbial communities from a Populus tree surrounding site in Tennessee, USA - Soil MetaG P. TD hybrid SBSTD2 | ecosystem: Environmental > Terrestrial > Soil > Tree plantation...
GATCGATGAAGGCGTTGAGCGATTCAGGACTCGTCGAGACCGCATCGCCCCGACGGTCTTGCCGGTCGTCACAGCATCGCTAGAGATGAATTCAGCAAGGACCTCAAATTCAGCCAAATGGAAGAGGTCATGATGCACGTCGATCTCTCCCCGGCGATGGCGGTCGAGATCTCTGGTGACGTTCTGGACATGGTAAATTCCACGTTCCTTGACCGCGCGACTTGCCAATATGTCGGCGATGGGTTCGTAGAGATCCTGGGCGAACCACTTCTGCCCTGCAGTTGGAAAGCCCATCTTGTCTGGACGCGATCGGACTGACTCAGGAATTCGGCCTCGCATGGCTTCGCGCAAGACGAACTTGTTCAAGTGGCCCCGCACTTTCCAATGAGCGGGAAGACTGAACAGATGGGTGACAAGTCGATAATCGAGGAATGGTAGTCGGGCTTCGACAGAATGAGCCATCGAGTTGCGATCTTCGATCCGAAGATAGAGGGGAAGTGGGGATTTGGTGACGGAATCCTTCAGCACGCCATTGAGTTGATTCGCGGTAACCGGTCGAACCGTCTTTGGGAACTGCGCCGTTAGGTCCCGGGTGAACCAGGCATGACGCTGTACCCTCCGGGCATGACGGCTCTCTGCGGATGCTCGATAAAGCGGATTCTGACGCAGTGAAAGCGCGAGCAATCGCAGAGCCGCTTCCTTCAGATATCCTGCTGGAGTTCCGCCATGCTTTCTCGCAAATGCTGTTGCCTCAGCAGCGGCGCGACCCCAACGCCCTCGACCGAGCAGTTCGCGCCAATAGTCCGAAAAGTAGCTGAAATACCCGCCAATCGTCTCGTCGGCTCCCTGGCCATTCAGGACGACCCGGATTCCGTGGGAGGCGACCAGATTCATCAAGTGATACCCCACCGCGGCGGTCATCGTATGGACCGGCTCGTCCTGGTACCAGAGCATCCGACGAACGCTGTCCCACAGTTCCAGAGGTGTCGTCTGGAGGTCTCTCAACTCAGCACTGGTCATCGCGAGTGTATCGGCGATATAACTGGATTCATCGAACTCCTGGGCGAAATAGCAAAAGGCTTGCAGCGGACCGTTTGCCGACTGGTTGCTCTCCGACCGCTGCCGTGTTGCCGCACAGAGAATGGATGTCGAGTCCAGCCCTCCCGATAGGCACACACCAACAGGTACATCGCTGCGCATCCTGAGTCGCACGGCATCTTCGAACAGTTCCGCGAACTCACCGGCAGGATCTCGAGCGTCCGGCGATTCGAGCTTGTTCAAATCCCAATAGAGCCACTCCCTCGAGGTGCCGGCAGCATCCAATTGAAAAGCCGACCCCGCAGGAACGGATTCGATCCCTTCGTAGAAAGTCTTCGCGCTATCGTCGAGATGACCCTCTAGGAGGAACCGCGAAGCGACCTTCCAATTCACGCCACCACGATACAAGCCCGAGGCGCGAATGGACTTTATCTCCGAGGCGAACAGCACCTGCTCGGAATCCCGGTAGACAAACAGAGGCTTAACCCCAAACCGGTCACGTGATCCGAACAAGCTTCGTTGGACTCGGTCATATACCAGGAAGGCCCACATTCCATTCAATCTGGGCAGACAATCGGCTCCCCAATGACGATAGGCGTTCAACAGGACTTCGCCGTCGCCCGTGGAACGAAACTGATACCCGGCCTCGACGAGTTCTTTACGCAGCTCTACGTAGTTGTAAATCTCTCCATTGAATATGATGACGAATCGCCCGTCATCACTGATCATGGGTTGATGGCCGGTCGGCGACAGGTCAAGAATGGCCAATCGTCGGAAGCCGAGGCCGACTGCGCCCTCGAAGAAGTTGCCGCAATCGTCCGGGCCTCGATGGACGAGACTTTCCGTCATGCGCTCGATCACCGCCTGATCGACGGGCTTTCCTGAAATTCCAAAGACGGCCGCTATTCCGCACACGTGTGTGACTGTCCTCTCTTCAGTTGCCGCAAAGGTCTCCGTCTACACCGAATGATTCTATACTGTCGCCCTCGGTCCGGGCTTTACGCCGCGTCATTTTCCTTGGCCCAGCGTCCAGAGAGAGCGCAGCGCCTGAGGCCTCAAGGCGGCCATCAGGGCGCCGTAGATCCCCGCCCCGAGGAGACTCAAGCTCGCGAGCGCGGCCGCTGGGGGCAGCGCTTCCGCCACGAGGATCCGCGCGCCGACCACCCCGCCACCCATGACCAGCGTTGCGGCCAGGGGGATCCCCATCGCCGCGACGGCCCGGCCGACGGGCATCTCCAGCGTCGCCAGGGCCCGGTAGGCAGTCACGCAGAAGATGGGAACGTAACCGGCCAGCCAGCCGACACAAAGGCCGACGACGCCCCACTGCACGCCGACGATGAGCGCGACCGCCACAGTGACCAGCGTGATGGCATTGTTCTCGACGGCGACCCGGGGTTGTCCAGTTCCAAAGAGCGCTGGGGTGAATAGCAGACCGAGGGCCCGGAACGGGAGCGACAGGCAGAGAATCTGGAAGGGGATTACGGCGTCGGCCCACTTGGGACCGACGAAGATGGCGAGGGCCTCGGGGGCTATCGTGGCCATGCCGACGGCGGCGGGGAACGCAAGCAGGCTCACGGATTCCAGTGCCTGGAGCATGCCGCGCCGGAGGCTCTCGCGATCGTCCTGGATGCGCGAGAAGGCCGAGAAGGAGACTTGCGTGACGATGGACATCACCTTGTCGAACGGCATGGAGGCCAGGGAGAGCGCCACCGAGTACACGCCGACGAGAGCGCCGCCGAGGGCTCGCCCGGCGATGGCGATGTCGAGATTCGTGTAGCCGAACCACAGGATCCTGTCGACTGTGACCAGCCCGCCGAAGTGCACCATGTCGCGGAGCACCGCCAACGACGGGAACGGCCCGAACAGGCAAGGGCGCACGATCTGGAAGGCCGCTGCCCTGAACGCGTGAATAGCCAGCGTGGCGCCGACGAGCGACCACGCGCCCCAGCCGCCCAGCGCGAGGGTGAGTGCGACGACTGACGAGACCAGCGTGGCCAGCACCTCGATCTTGGCGTTGCGGTCGAACTCGAGCGTTCTCAGCACGAGTGCCTGCGGTACCGCGTAGAGGCCGGCGAAGACAAAGCTGAGGCTGAGCGCGCGCACGATGGAGATGAGCCGCGGCTCCGCGAAAAACGCCGCAGCCACTGGCGCCGACGCGAACGCGACGATGGCTCCCAGAAGGTAGGCCCACAGAGCGACGGCGAACAGAGCCTGGAGTTGCGGCCGCTGCAACGCGGGAGCCTGGACGACCACCGGCCCGACACCGAGATCCCCGACCAGCATGAGAAAACTGATGGAGAGCCCAGCCATCGCCACGAGCCCGTAGTCGCTCGGCGAGAGCAGCCGGATGACGATGAGCGTCACAAGCCACGAGATCGCTTGGCCGACGAGGCTCGCAGAGCCCTGCCAGAGTAGGGACGCGACGACCTTACGCCTCATGGGACTGCGCGAGGGTTCTCCTTCGGTCAGAAGCGGACGCCCGGAGGGCTCAGACGCAGCCACAGAATTTCCTTCTGCTCGGACCGCTCTACTGGACTCGAAGCTCTCAGCTTTCGACATTCGGCGCGGTGAGAACGGCCGCATCCGTCGGTGTGATGTGTCGATTCGATGTTAGGTGGGCGGACCGACATTTGTCAACTTAGCGGGTTGCTACAAATCAGGCCAGCCGTTCCGACGGAGGGTTCTGCTACTCTCATCACATGGCATCCCCTCTTGGCCCCGCTGAGGACACCCTGCCCGGACGTTCCCTCGCCCGATCGCTCCTCGCTTCCGGAATCGTCCGGAGCCCATCCTTCCGCGGGCTTGCCAATCGCTCGACTGGACGTCAACGCTGTAGGTGGCGCGAATCCTGATTCCTTCCGATTACGACGTCGTGGCGACGGCTACCATTCGGTGGGCTGGCGCGGCTGACGGGGAATTCGGGGAATGAAATTTCTCATCACCGGTGGCGCCGGATTCATCGGATCGCATCTCGCCGAGCGACTGCTCGACCGCGGGGATCAGGCCATCGCGCTCGACGATCTCTCCACCGGAAGCATGGCGAACATCGAGCATCTCGAGGGTCGGCCGGGATTCAGCGTCCGCGTCGGCTCGGCGCTGGACGCGCCGCTCGTACGCGAGCTGGTGGACCGCGCCGACGTCACGGTCCATCTCGCCGCCGCTGTCGGCGTCCGGCTCATCGTCGAGCGGCCGGTGCACACGATCGAAACCAACGTGCGCAGCACCGAAGTCGTCCTCGACGCCGCGGCCAAGAAACAGAAGCTCGTCGTCCTCGCCTCTACGTCCGAAGTGTACGGCAAGAGCTCGAAGGTGCCGTTCGCCGAGGACGACGACCTCAGCCTCGGCCCGACGACGCGCTCGCGCTGGGCCTACGCCTGCTCAAAGGCCCTGGACGAATGGCTCGCACTCGCCTACTGGAACGAGAAGCAGGTGCCGGTGATCGTCCTGCGCTTCTTTAACACCGTCGGCCCGCGACAGACCGGCCGCTACGGCATGGTATTGCCGAACTTCGTCCGCCAAGCGCTCAAGGGCGAGCCGATCACGGTGTTTGGCGACGGCCGCCAGTCGCGTTGCTTCGGCCACGTGAAAGACGCCGTCGAATCGCTCTTGCGCCTCGTCGCGACGCCGGCCGCCGTGGGTCAGGTGTTCAACATTGGCGCCAACGAAGAGGTCACGATCCTCGAGCTGGCCGAGCGGGTGCGGGCCGCGACGAAGAGTTCGTCGCCGATCGAGCTCGTGCCCTACAAGGATGCCTACTCCGAAGGTTTCGAGGACATGTTCCGTCGGGTCCCCGACGTGACGAAGCTGGAGCGCACAATTGGCTTCCGTCCCCGGACGACACTCGATGACATCATTCGCGATGTCGTCGAGGATCAGCGACGGCGGCTCTGACCAAGCATTCATAGGTCGCGAGATGTGTTCACTGGAGCTGGGACCGGGAGATGAACAGCATTCCGAGGTCGTGAACGTCACGGACACTTCCACGATCACGCCTCGCATTTCTGTCATCGTTCCGGCATACAACAACCCAGACGTTCTGGGGCATTGCCTGGCTGCCTTGCGTACTGCGACGTCCCGCGATGAAGAGACCGATGCAGAGATCATCGTCGTCGATGATGCATCGACCCAAGATATCGCCTCCGTGGCCGGCCCCGGGATCCGACTGCTCCGACTGACCAAGAACGCGGGGCCTGGGGCGGCGAGAAACTATGGCGCTCGACACGCGCGCGGCGACGTCCTCTTGTTCGTGGACGCCGACGTGGTCGTCGCGCCGGGCACAATCAAGCGGGTCGCGCGTCTGTTCGCCGAACATCCGGATGTGGCCGCCGTGTTCGGCTCCTACGATGCGCGGCCGACGGCGCGCGGGCTGGTCTCCCAGTACCGCAACCTGCTCCACCACTTCACCCACCAACATGGAAAGGCCGAGGCCGCGACCTTCTGGGCTGGGTGCGGTGCCATCCGCCGATCCGTCTTCAACGAGGTTGGCGGATTCGATGCGAAGAGGTTTCCCCGGCCCTCGATCGAGGATATCGAGCTCGGGTATCGCCTGCGACGCGCCCATCATCGGATCGTCCTCGACAAGGGGCTCCAGGGGACCCATTTGAAGAAGTGGAGATTCCCATCGGTCGTGTGGATCGACGTGACGTGCCGCGCCATCCCTTGGGCGCGACTCATGCTGGAGAGTGGCAGCATGCCCGATGACCTGAACCTCAAGCTCGGCCAGCGATTGAGCGGCGGGCTGGTCGGGGTGGCATTCGCGCTGCTAGCGCTGGGAGTATTCTGGCCCCCGCTCACGGCGGTGGCCGCCTCGGCGGTTCTGGCGGTGGTCGGTCTCAACCGCGATCTGTTCGCGTTCTTTGCCCGACAGCGTGGGCTTGCCTTCGCCGCGGCGTGCGTGCCCCTCCACCTGCTTTACTACCTCTACAGCGGTCTCAGCTACGTGGCCGTCTGGATCGCGTGGCAGGTCGGAGCGATCCGAAGCCCGGACAACCGCTTTCCCGAACGTGGAGATGTGCGATGACCCCCCAATCAGCGTTGGACCATCCGTATACCGGTATAGGGGCAGGCCCGGCCGGGCTCACCGCCTCCTAGGCTTCAACCGGGTGACTTACTCCCCCATCCGCTGGCTGCAGATGATGTTCGCTGAGGCGGCCACCCTTCGAGCCGCGCCGTCACCTCCGGCGGTACGCGTGGGCTTTTCCGTCGTGACCTGGGCGGCCCTGGGGATCCTCGCGCTTGGTGTCCTCCTGCGCATCTCGTACCTGGACGCCGACCCCGACTATTACGCGTGGGCAGGATACATCACCGACGAGGGACGCTGGGTCCAGAACGCCCGCAGCCTGGCCCTGCGGAGGACGCTGTTCGAGGAACCATGGAACATGCACTTTCTGTTGGCGCCCCTGTTCCAGCTTGGCACCTACGTGGTGTTCGCCGTCGGGGGTGTCAGCATGCTGACGTCGCGCCTCCTGACGGCCGTATCCGGGAGCGCGATGCTCATGCTCTTCTGGATGCTATTACGGCACACCGTGAAGCGGGAAGCGCTGGTGCTCGGTGTGACGCTTCTCGCCGTGCAGGCCGACCTGGTCATGCTGAGCCGGATGGCCGTCCCGGAAATCGCGAGTATGCTCGCCCAGTTCGCCAGCTACGCTCTGATAGTCGGTGAGCGCTCTTCCCCGGGGCGCGTGGTCCTGGCCGGCGTGGTACTGGCCACCGCGGTAGGATTCAAGGCGACCGCGGCGCTCGTGCTCCCGATCTTCTCGATCATGGTCCTCGCGGCCGCCCGGCTGCGGCCGACGGTCGAGCGTCCGCGGAGCACGTGCGACCTGCTCCTGTTTTTGATCGGCTTCGGAGGGCCCATCGGCCTGGTGGCGTTTGCGGGGTATTGGTACGGTCTGCGGGCCAGCGGCGGATTGTTAGCCCGTCAATTGTCCGTCATCTGGACCTTCCTGGAACTCGGGGACGCCTACACTGCGATGAGCTTCCCCTTCGAGGACACCTTCGCCCAAACGGCTAACTTGTGGGGGCTGGGGTTGTGGATTTCCAGCCTCGTGTGGATTGCCGCCCGGGATCAGCTGGATTGGCCGACACGGCGCTACCTCGCCACATCGGCCCTTTGGTCAGGGCTCTTCGCCCTGCTCATGCTCGGGACGGCATACTTCCCGAACCGATACAAGGCGCACATCCTGCCGATCCTCGCGCTGAACATTGCGGTGGGCGCGAGCGTGCTCCAGGACTTTGGCCTGCGGCGACTCGCGAAGTCCTTGGACGTGGTAACGGGTCCGGCTCGCGTGTTGAGCCGGCTGCTGCTCGCTCTTCCTACCGCTGCGTTCCTCGCGCCGTGGTTGGCCTCCACTGCGGCGGCGGTGGTCGGCCTGGACACCGAGCGGCTCCGCGCAAAGTTGCCGTGTCTCCTGCTCGCTGTCGCGGTAGTTCTCTGGGCGAGGAGCCGATGGCGCGGCCGCGAAGGAGCCACCGAGTTCCTACTCGTGTTTCCCGTGGTCGCCAGTGCTGGGTGGCTGGCCCTGGATGCGGCTGGAATGCCCGGGCTCTCGTTCTGGGCACGCGGGGCGCCGGCCACGCACCTCGCAGTGTGGTCGGCCTTCCTGACAGGGGCGGGTGTCGTGGCTGTCATCTTCGCGCAGCCGACGTGGGATGCAGCGAGGAGCCGGGCGCGACTCGTGATGGCGCTGGCCGTGGGCTATCTGTTCGTCTCGCTCGTGGACATCGCACCGAGCTACCTTGATCCTCATTACTCGATCCGAGACGCGTCGCGAGACCTCGGGAAGCTCCTCCGGGACTCCAGCTTCATCATCGCGGTGAGATCCGAAGGCCTGTTCACGGAAAACACGCTCCGATATCATCACGTGAGCCCCGAGAATCTGCGGCCGGATAAATCCGAGACCGTGGTCATAGCCTTCGAGTCCTGCCGTCCCGACTTGACCAGGGTCCTCGAGCGCGAATATCAACTCGTGAAGAACTACACCTTCTACGTCTCTCCGGCCCTGCATGCGCTGGGGTGCGAGCCCACGCTCCCGAGCGCGCACTCCGCGCAGGCCGCTGTCTACCGCCGGCGATAGCATGATTCCCTTCAGGTCTGGGGCGAAGCACCTGCCGGTCCTCACCTACCACTCGCTCGACGACAGCCAGTCGGTTCTCTCGACCTCCCCCGCGGTCTTTTCGGAGCACATGAGGATCCTGCACGATCTGGGTATCGCCACGCTGTCGCTCTCCGAAGCGGCTCAGGCGCTTCGGCGGGGGCGCCTCCCCGCGCCGGCCGTGGCCATCACGTTCGACGACGGCTTCCGCAATACCTATGAGATGGCCCTCCCGGTGCTCGCGCGCTATGGGTTCACGGCGACCGTGTTCCTGGTTACCGACTATTGCGAGCGGGACAACTCCTGGCCGACCCAGCCCGCCGGCGCCTTGCGCCGCCCCCTCCTCGGGTGGTCGGAGGTGCGGGAGTTGAGCCGGGCAGGTCTCGTCATCGGGTCTCACACACGAACCCATCCGAACCTGACCCGGCTCTCTGCGGACGAGGCCGAAGCAGAGATGGTCGAGTCGAAGCGGGCGATCGAGCACGAGATCCAGCGTCCCGTCGACGCCTTCGCCTATCCGTACGGATACTGCAATGAGACGGTCAAGCGACTGGCTTCGGCCCACTTCACGGTGGCCTGCTCGACCACTCTCGGCTTCGCCACCTCGGCAAGCGACCCGCTGGCTCTGGAGCGCCTCGACGTGTACTACGTCCGCTCGCCCGCGCTGTTTCGGCGTGTATTCGCGGTCGAGGGGCGAGCCTACGTGCGCCTCAGGCGGCTTGCCCGCGACCTGCGCCGCTGGGCGCTAGCGCGGCGAGCGCGATGAGACGCAGCAATGGAGTTGAGCAGCGTTCGCCGGGGCCGGCGTTCAGCGTGCCCCTGGCGGCATGGTGGGGATTATCCGCGGGTCTGGTCGAGGTGGCCATCTCCGCTGCGCGGCGCGTGAACACACCCCTGATGGATTTGGGGCGTGACTATGCATGGATGATCCCACTCGCGCTGTCGGGGGTCTTTCTGCTCCTTGGCCTTTTCGTCTTCCTCACGAGCCAGCTCTGGAGCCGGATCGATTCCCGGGTCGTCACAATTTTCCTTTGCTCCTCACTCGCGTTTCTCGACCTGTTGATGCTCGTGCCCCGCCTCCACCATCTCGCCGCCCTGACCCTGGCGTTGGGTATCGCAAGCCAGATCACACGCTACGTGGCGAGACACATGGAGAGTTTTCATGTCCTGGTCAGGAGAACCTTGCGCCTCTTGATCGGAGTCCTCGTGGTACTCGCCGTGGGTGTACCCACCGCGCGGATCTTGTCGGAAAGGGGGGCCCGCGCCGCCATACCGCCTGCGCGCGCGAAGGCGCCAAATGTTCTCCTCATCACACTGGATACGGTGCGCGCACCCAGCATGAGCCTGTTCGGCTACGCACGACGGACCACGCCCTACCTCGAAGGCTTTGCGAAAACGGGCGTCGTCTTCGACCGCGCTCTGTCGACGTCGCCGTGGACCCTGCCGTCACACGCCAGCATGTTCACTGGTCGCTGGTATCACGAGCTTTCTGCCGACTACGCCGTCCCGCTCGACGCGACCTATCCCACGCTGGCGGAATATCTCACCGCCCGTGGTTACGCAACCGCCGGATTTGTGGCGAATCTTGGTTATTGCGGCGCCCAGACCGGCCTCGCCCGCGGCTTTGCGCACTACGAAGACTATCCGGTCTCGTGGGGGCAACTGGTGTCCAGTTCGATCCTCACTCGCACCATCGCGAACAACTTCAGGCTGCGTCGCCTCATCGGCAACGACGAACATTTGAACCGTAAGACGGCTGATCACCTTAACAACGACGTCTTGCAGTGGCTGGACCGTACAGGAAGACGCCCCTTCTTTATCTTCGTGAACTATTTCGATGCACACGATCCCTACTTACCATCCGCGCCCTTTGATACGAAGTTCGGCCCGGGCCGACCGAACGGACGTCACAGCCCACTGCATCACTGGCTCTTTAATCCAGCGTTAGGCCATCGGGAGCTGGACGACGCCACGATCCAACACGAGCGCGATGCTTACGATGGCGCGCTGGCCTATCTTGACGATCGCCTCGGAGCGCTCTTCGGTGCCTTGAAGGAGCGCGGTCTTTGGGACAATACCCTGGTCGTCATCACCTCAGACCACGGGGAGGAATTCGGAGAACATCGCGTCCTCGAACATGGCTATAGCCTCTACCTTCCGTCCATCCACGTCCCTCTCATCGTGTCCCTTCCCGGGCGCGTGCCCACAGGGAAGCGTATCCAGACACCGATCAGCCTGCGCGACCTCGCGTCGACAATCGTTGACCTGCTCGACTTCACACGCGATGCCCCGTTTCCCGGCCGGTCGCTGGCTCGGTACTGGGAGACATCGCCGGTTCCGAGTCGTATGCAAGAAGAACCGTTACTAGCTGAGCTCACGCATGTGACCGGTCAGCCCGATTGGTTTCCGGCCAGTAAAGGAGATATGAAGTCCCTCGTGTTCCAAGGCATGCGGTACATCAAGAACGGGGATGGTGCCGAGGAACTGTACGACTATTCCAAGGATCCCTGGGAGGTCAACAACCTGGCCGCCTCGGCCGGTCATTCCGAGACGCTGGCGCAATTTCGGGTCCTTTTGGCCAAAATGGTCCCTCATTGATGCAGGTATCCATCGTCGTCCCCGTGTACAACAGTGCGGCCTGCCTGCCCGAGCTTGCACGCAGAATCCAGCAAGACGTCGGCGCCCATTTTGAACGTTACGAACTCATCCTCGTCAACGATAACAGCCCGGACAATAGCTGGCCGATCATCGTTCAGCTCGCCGGGCGATACGATTTCATCGCGGGCGTGAACTTGCGACGGAACGTGGGGCAGGACAACGCGATCATGGCGGGCCTTCACCAGGCTCGCGGCGAGGTCACCGTCATTATGGACGACGACCTCCAGCACGACCCCTCGGATATCCCGCCACTCTACCGGGAGCTCCGCAAGGGAAGTGACGTCGTCTACGCACATTTTCTCAAGAAGGAGCAAGCACGCTGGAAGAATCTGGGCAGCTGGTTCGCGGGTCGCGTCGCGGAGCTCGTTCTCGACAAGCCCCGGCACATCTATCTGTCGCCGTTCAAAGCCATCCGTCGCGAGGTGGTCCAGGAAATCATCAAATACGACGGCCCGTACAGTTACGTCGATGGGCTCATCTTCACGGTTACCTCCAACATCACCCAGATCGCAGCCACCCATCACCCCCGCTTTGCCGGCGCGAGCAACTACAACATCTGGAGATCGTTTCGTGTATGGCTCAAGCTCGCAACTAGCTTTTCAATTATTCCTCTCCGGCTGGCCACCATCACGGGCGGCATCATGGCGCTGTTTTCATTCGTGATGGGCGCCTTCTTCCTCCTTGCGGCGTTGCTCCTGAATTCGCCGCCCGGGTACCCTTCCTTGATCGTCAGCATGTTCTTCCTGGGCGGCATCCAGTTGATGGGAATCGGTGCCGTTGGGGAGTACATCGGCCGGATCTTCATCACACAGAACAAGCGCCCGCAGTTCATCGTAAAAGACGTCTGCCGTAGCCCCGGGCCGGGACCCACCCAGCCGCCGCCACTACCTCCCACGCTCTAGTAGGATGACTCATACTTTTGACCCGTCGCCCCCACTCCTGCACTGGCGCTATACGGCCCTGACCATAACGCTATGCGCCCTGATGCTCGCTCCAACGCTGGCCTATCGGATGGCAGTCGATCATGGAGTCTTTGCATATATGGGCGCCGGGGTCCTCGAAGGGCGGTGGCCGTACCTCGGCACGTGGGAGAGTGACTTCCCTGGCCTGATGTTCTTACAAGCCGCCGTGATCTTCCTCTTTGGGAAGTCGATTTTCATGTTCCGCCTTTTCGACTACCTGATTGAACTCGGGAGCGCATATCTGATCTATCGGATTGGGTACCGCGTCGGGAGCCATCGGGCGGCAGCCCTGTTGGCCGCTGCCCTCTTTTGTCTGATCTATCAGGGGTACGGAACCTGGAACACGGCCCAACGGGAAGGATTCGGCCTATTCTTCATTCTGCTGGGCTACTGGCTTTACCTGACCGCCGAACGAAGGTCTGCTCTCGTTACGGCGCTGGGCATCGGGCTCGGTGTGGGTGTCGCCGCACTGATCAAACCCACGCTGCTCGCTCTCTCAGCGTTCTACGCGCCGTTGCTGTCACAACTACGATATCGCCAGGCCTGGAAGCCGCTTTTAACGGCCCTGGCAGGTGCCCTGACTCCATCGGCCGCCGTGCTGATATTTTACTGGATCCACGGGGGACTCTATCAGCTGTATGAGGCCTGTGTTCTCTTTCAATCCGTATATACTCTACGACTTCGCGGCGACGAGGCAGCGTGGTCCTATTGGTTGTCAAAGGTACGGCGATTAGGGAGCCACGCGGTCGGGCTTGCGATCCTCGCCGCCCCCTTCTTGCTCTGGGGGAATTTTCGTCGTGAGCGATTCATGCTGTACCTGGCTTACCTCGGTTCCGTCTATGGGGTATTCGTCCAAGGCACGTTCGCCGGCTATCACTACCTTCCGGGTTTAGGCGTGGGTTCGATCCTGGTCGGCAACGTGTTCTCACAGGTCACCGCGTCCGCCTTCGGAGACCACGCGCTTCACGCAGGGCCGGTGCGCATTACGTTCCGGGAGATCGCCGCATTTGGGATGCTCCTGATCGCAACGCCCTTCTATGTGACGCCGCAATCCGTCAGCGCCCTTCTGAGTTTCCGCTTTCTTGAACGTCCCCTTCCCCGCGAATACCGAAATGGCAACGTGTTCGACATCACTGAAGCGTATGACGTGGCTGAATACTTGAACACCCATACGCGGCGGCTCGAGCCCGTCCAGATTTGGGGCTACGAGTCATTGGTGTACTATCTGGCCGATCGACGCGCCGCGAGCCGTTTCCAGATGTCACATCCACTGGTGATGAGGATGCCGGGCCGAGGTATTACGCCGATGCAGCAACGATGGCGGAAGGAGTTCATGGATGATATGTCGCTCCGCCGGCCCAAGTACGTCGCCGTCGTAACTCAAGACAACTGGTGGTGGGCCCCGGACCAAAAAACGTCCGAAGAGCTCCTGGACGATTTCCCGGAGTGGAAAGCGTTCATCAAGGATAATTACATTCTCGAACACACGATTGGGAGGTTTTTGATCTATCGTGAGAAACAAGACCGCGCCCGTTCGTAGCGCCGACAAGTTCTTGGTTTTCGGGTCTCCGTTGATTGGCGAAGAAGAAAAGAAAGAGGTTCTCGACTGTCTGGCGACCGGGTGGCTGGGCACCGGCCCCAAAGTCGCCCGATTCGAGCAGGACTTTCGCGCGTACAAGCAGGCGGGCTTTGCCGTCGCCATGAACTCCTGCACGGCGGCCCTTCACCTCAGCATCCTCGCCGCCAATATCGGGCCGGGAGACGAGGTCATCACGACGCCCTTGACCTTCTGCGCCTCTGTGAACGCGATCATTCACGCCGGCGCCCAGCCCGTGCTGGCGGATGTGGATCCTACTACGTTTAACATCGACCCCGTCCGCGTCGAGGCTCAGATAACGAAGCGGACGAAGGCGATCCTCCCCGTGCACTTCGCCGGCCGTCCATGCGATATGGACGGCCTCGGCATGCTAGCGACGAAGCATGGACTCCTGTTGATCGAAGACTGTGCCCACGCTATCGAGACGACATACAAGGGGAAACACGTCGGGACGTTCGGGGAGTTTGGTTGTTTCAGCTTCTACGTGACGAAGAACGTCGCAACGGGCGAAGGGGGGATGGTCCTCACGCCTCGCGAAGAAGCGGCGAATCGCCTCAAAATACTCGCACTGCATGGGATGAGCAAGGATGCATGGAAACGATTCACCGACGAGGGCTATAAGCACTACCAGGTCGTGGAGTGCGGCTTCAAGTACAACATGATGGATATCCAGGCGGCGCTCGGGATCCACCAGTTGCGACGCGTCGAAGCAAACTGGAGGCGGCGCCAGGAGATATGGCAGATCTATCAGCGTGCATTCCAGGATCTGCCCTTGACGCTGCCAGCCCCGCCCGAAGAAGGGACCCGCCACGCCTACCATCTCTATACCGTCCTCGTAGATTCCGAAAGAACCGGTGTCTCTCGGGATGCGTTCATGGGCGCGATGACCGCCGAGAACATTGGGGTAGGCGTGCACTATCGGAGCATTCCCGTACAGCCGTACTACGCGGAGCGATTCGGTTGGAAGCCTGAAGACTGTCCGAACGGCGTGAGCATCGGAGAAAAGACGGTGAGTTTGCCTTTGTCGGCAAAGCTCACGGATGAAGATGCTCACGACGTGATCCAGGCGGTGCGAAAAACACTTGGGGCATAGTTTCCCAAACTGCCGGTAGCGGTGATTGCTAAGAGTCGATGCTGCCATGCATGGCTGGTCTCTCCTCACTGCGGTTGACCGGGAGTGTGCTTTGGTGAGCCGCGCAGGCCGCCTTCACCGCATCCGAAGAGCCAGGTTGTGGCCCCGCAACGAGCGGGTCTTGCATGGATGCGATTGTAGGAATTTGACCCGTGCAGGGGAAGACGTGTCGGCCGTTCGTGGCGTAGGTTCGGAAAGTTTTGACGTGGAGAGCCAGTAATTGTGAAAGCATTTGAAGATGAACATACTGGGAGAAGCATGGGACGCAACGCCGCACATCGCCTGAGCCCATATTAAAAAAATGAGACCGGTTCTGATTGACGGAATCCCCTGCTACGCGCCACATCTTGCTTTTGATAATTCAGGATTTCATCCCGAAGCGCTGAGAATCCTGTCGAATCTCGAAAGAAACAATTTTTGGTACAAGTCAAGAAACGAAGTCTTGAAAAAATGTTTCAAGAGATTTCTGGGTGGAAAACCCTCTGATGTCCTCGAGGTCGGCTGCGGGAACGGAACAGTATTGAGGGCCTTGTCGGAACTGAAGAACCTCAACTTGACCGGAGCGGATATTTATTTGTCGGGTGTCAAATTCGCAAAAACACAAGTTCCGCTCGTGGATTTTGTGCAGATCGATGCGGAAGACATCCCCTTCGAAAACAAGTTTGATGCGATCGGCTGCTTTGATGTCTTGGAACACGTTGAGAATGACGTCAAAGTCCTGAGACAGTGTCATAAGGCGCTCAAGAACCGTTCGCACCTCTTCATCACGGTCCCGCAATACCCGTGGCTGTGGAGCGAAATCGATGATGTTGACCGGCATAAACGGAGGTACACAAGATCAGAGTTGCGGGAAAAGGTGACGAAGGCGGGGTTCAAGATCGAGCGGGTGAATTGTTTCGCCTTCGCGATTTTCCCGCTGACCCTGTTAACTCGCCTTTTAAGAAAGGCGAAGAAGCAATCATCGCAGGTCAATTCCTATGCGGCGCATTATCCCGAAATAGATATTTCTCCTTGGGCGAACCGCCTGCTGCGGAGAGTGATGTACGTGGACGAAATGTTGTACGATCTTCATCTCACACTTCCCTTTGGAAGTTCGCTGGTGCTCGTCGCGACCAAGGAGGGATAGCCTTTCGACGGTCTCCCCGGTTGGGGACGATCGCCGGTCACTGAAGTTACCGGAAATCTACCGGCCCAGGAACGCCGCGGTCCGCGGCGTGCTTGCTTCCGCTGGAGATCTCGCCGTCGAAACGGTTAGGCCGAGGCTGCCGCCTGGCGACGATATTTTCACGGCGGCCGAGTCGGCTTAAATGCGGATAATGGTATGAAACTATTGTCGATTGCATGCGGAGGATTGACCGGGCTCCGACCCGTCACCCAGGACGTTCACTGCAACCGGTTGGAGGGTTTTCGCTATGTTCGTATCGACCATGACGCTGGCGCTCGTGATGGGTCACCTGCTCCGGCCGGACGCTGGGCTGTGGACACTCACGCTGCTCTATGTAGGCCCGGACCAGATCCTGCCGCTCGCCTCGTTCCTGAGCGCCATCGTCGGTGTCCTCCTCATCTTCTGGCGCTACGTGGTCGGGCTCGTGAAGCGGGCCTGGTACGCGCTCGTCAAGAGAACATGAAGAAAGTCATCGTCATCGGGCTCGACGGCTTCGAGCCCACACTCGTGGAGCCGCTACTCGCTGCCGGTGCCCTACCGAACC
>Ga0075423_10002707_pt1 | contig 16187 bp, 12 predicted proteins | sample SoiMethybrSBSTD2_FD_80114 | JGI IMG/M metagenome (GOLD analysis project Ga0075423, IMG submission 80114) | Bulk soil microbial communities from a Populus tree surrounding site in Tennessee, USA - Soil MetaG P. TD hybrid SBSTD2 | ecosystem: Environmental > Terrestrial > Soil > Tree plantation...
GATCTCAAGACGTGGACCCTGCGGCTTCGCCGCAACGTGAAGTGGCACAGCGGCCGCCAGTTCACTGCCGACGACGTCGTGTGGAACCTCAAGCGCGTGCTCGATCCCAAGACGGGCTCGTCCGTGCTCGGGCTCATGAAGGGTTTCCTGCTCGAGGAATTCGAGACAGGGGAGAAGGACGACAAGGGCAACGCGAAGAAGTCGACGCGGCTCTGGGACGCCAACGCGATCCAGAAGGTCGACGCGTTCACGGTGAAGCTCAACGGCAAGACCGCGCAGCTCGCGGTACCGGAGCAGCTCTTCCACTATCCGTTGCTGATCATGGATCCGGCCGAAAACGGCGAGTTCAAGGTCGGCTCGAACGGCACCGGCGCCTTCAGCCTGGTCGAGGCCGAGGTCGGGCGCCGCCAGGTTCTCAAGGCGTGGAAGGAGCCGTACTGGGGCGGCGGGCCGTACCTCGACGAGATCCAGTTCATCGATCTGGGCGACGATCCGGCGGCGGCCGTTGCCGCGCTCGCGTCCAAGCAGGTGGACGGGCTCTACGGCGCGGACATCATCCAGCTCGACGCGTTGCAGAAGATTGCCCACGCGCAGATGTACCAGGTGACCACGGCGTACACCGCGACGGCCCGCGTGCAGCCGGTCAAGCCGTTCGACGACAAGCGCGTGCGCCAGGCCCTGCGCTATGCGATCGACTCCAATGCGATCCTCCAGCTGGCGCACAAGGGCCTTGGACAGGTCGGCGAGCACCATCACGTCAGCCCGGTTCACCCGGAGTACGCGAAGCTGCCCGCGTTTCAGCGCGACGTGGCCAAGGCCAAGAAGCTCCTGGCCGACGCCGGCTACCCGAACGGCATCGACACGGAGATCATCGCGCGCCCGCAACCGGCGTGGGAGCTGCTCGCGGTGCAGGCGATGGTCGAGCAATGGAAGGAAGCCGGCATCCGCGTGAAGATCAACGTGATGCCGTCCACGCAGTACTGGGAGGTGTGGACCAAGGTCCCCTTCGGCTTCACGACCTGGGCCCACCGGCCGCTCGGCGTCATGAGCCTGGCCCTCGCCTACCGCACGGGTGTGCCGTGGAACGAGTCGAAGTACTCGAACCCGGAGTTCGACCGGATCCTCACGGTGGCCGAGGGCACGCTCGACGTGACGGCGCGCCGCGAGCTCATGGTGCAGCTCGAGAAGATCCTCCAGGACGACGGGCCGATTGTGCAGCCGGTGTGGCGCGCGATCTTCACCTTCCACGACAAGCGCGTGCAGGGCTTCAAGCTGCACCCGACGCTCTACATCTTCGGCCACCAGCTGGCGATCACGGCGTAGCGGGCCACCTCGGCAGAGGAGACACCCCATGCAACCCACCACCCGACGGCGTTTTCTCCAGACCACGAGCCTCCTCGGCGCTTCGACCTTGCTGGCCGGCGGGCTTCCCGATGAGGCCCGCGCCGACAAGCCGATCAACCTGGCCGGCTGGGTCTTCAAGCCGGACACGGTCAAGGACTACGTCAACTTCTACAACCAGAAGTTCGGGGCGCAGGTGAAGTACGAGGCGATCCCGTGGAATCAGTACCACCCGACGATGGAGACGCGCGCCTTCGGCGACGAGCTCTTCGACGTGATGTACTGCGCGCACAATTTCCGCGAGCGCTGGTACGAGAACGGGCTCATCCGGGCGGTCGACGACTTGCCCGGGATCGACGAGCTGAAGAAGAAGATGAACCCGCAGAACCTCGAGAGCCTCAAGGCCAAGGACGGCAAGCTCGCCGGCCTGCCCTACTTCACGAGCCTGTTCGTCCTCATGTACAACGAGCCGATGCTCCAGCAGGCCGGCATCAAGGCGCCGGCGAAGAGCTGGGATGAGCTGGTCGAGCACAGCCTGAAGCTGAAAAAGGACAAGGTCAGCGACTATCCGTTCCTGCCCAACTGGAACGTCAGTCCCTCCGGGACCATGCCGCAATTCATGACCGACGCCTTTTCCGAGGGTGCGAACGTCTTCGACGCCAAGAACCGCGTCATTGTTGACCAGGAGCCCGGCGTCGCAAGGGCGATGGAGCGTTGGCAGAAGGTCTGGAAGGCCGAGCTGGTCAATCCGGAGGTGATGACCAAGACGTCCTCGACCGACACCCATCGCCTCTTCTGGACCGGCCGCTACGCCTATCACACGAACCACTCGTACTATCTGAAGACCATCGCCGGAGAGCCCGAGAACTCGAAGCTGGCGCCGAAGAAAGCCAGGATGACGATGTATCCCGGGACCGGTCAGACCTACATGTGGACCGACTCCTACACCATCAACGCCAAGACGAAGAATCTGGACGATGCCTGGAAACTCACCCGCTTCCTCGGCGGCAACCTGACGGGCGACTGGTACGTCCAGCGCCAGTGGTGCTTGATCTCCGGTCTCGACAATCCGTATCCCGAGATGTACGAGCGTCCCGACATCGTCGCCTCCTACGACCGCTGGGTCGACCTCAAGCTCCTGCGAAAGCAGTACGAGAAGGGACGAGTCATCGCGGCCTACAAGGAGCCGTGGTACAGCGAGTACGACGTCAAGGCGGTGCCGATCGTCCACAACATGATCCGCGGCAGCGTCACCGTTCCCCAGGGGCTCAAGGAGCTCGTGAAGCTCCAGAAGTCGCTGGAGTAAGGGCTGATCGTCCGGCGGTTCCGGTTGTCGGAGCGATCGTTTGCCTCGCTCCTGATTCTTCCGGCTGTCGTCGTCATCTGCTTCGTCGTCGTGTTTCCGCTCGCGTACTCGCTGTGGATGAGCTTCGCCGACGTGAATCTCCTCCGCACGACGGGCCCGGCGCTGGAGCTACTCGGCATCCGCATCCCGCTCTTCCGCTACGTCGGCCTGCAGAACTACGTGCGCCTGCTCGCCGATCCCCTCTACTGGGACTCGTTCTGGCGGACGGCCTACTTCGTCGCGGCCTTCGTCGTCGAAACGCTGGTGGCCGGGCTCGGGATGGCCCTGGTCCTGCACGAGCGATTCCTCGGGCGCCCGATGATGCGAAGCCTACTGCTCATCCCCTGGTCGCTCTCGCGTGTCGTGGTGGGGCTGCTCTGGATCGGCATCCTCGACGTCGAGTTCGGCGCGCTGAACGGTCTGCTCTACAAGGCCGGCCTCATCGACGGCTACGTCTCGTTCCTGAAGTCCGGCTTCAGCGCGCTCAACGTCCTGGTGTCCGTGTACATGTGGAACCAGGCGCCCTTCGCGACGCTCCTCTTGCTCGCCGGAATGCAATCCATCCCGCTCGAGCTCTACATGGCCGCCGAGGTCGACGGCGCCGGCTACTGGCAGCGCTTGCGCCACGTGACCCTGCCCGCCTTGCGGGGCATCCTCTTCCTCGTTCTCGTCGTCTCCACGGTCAACGGCTTCCTGATGCTGGACCTGATCTACATCCTGACCATGGGCGGTCCCGGCAACGAGACGACGACGATTTCCTGGCTCGGATTTCAGACGGCGTTTCAGTTCTTCAAGTTCGGGCCGGGGACGGCGATCCTCTACACGCTCACGGCCTTGTGCCTCGTTCTCACCGTCGTCTATCACAAGCTCGTGTTCCGCCGACTCGAGGCCGACGAGATCGGATGAAGCGGCGCGCGAGCCGGACATTCGTCTACGTGTCGCTCGCGCTGGTGGCCGTCTGGCTCGTGGGGCCGTTCGTCTGGCTCTTCGTGACGAGCGTCTCGTATCAGCGGAACTTGCTAACCCGCCCGCTGGCGTTCGTTCCGCCCGAGGTCACGCTCGACAACTACCGGATGGTGCTCGGCATGATGCGCTTCCACGCCGAGGGACAGGCCGCCAAGATCCTGCCGTCCATGCTCAACAGCATGATCGTCGCGGCCGCGGTCACGATCGTGAACCTGATCGTCGGCACGACCGCCGGCTACGCCTACGCCCGCTTCCGGGTGCCGCTGAAGACGCTCTCGCTCTTCGCGCTCTTGTTCACGCGCATGCTGCCGACGGTCGTGTTGATCCCCGCCTACTTTCTCTTGTTCAAAGCGCTCGGGCTGCAGAACACGCTGACGGGCCTCGTGCTCGCGTACTGCTCGTTCACGTTGCCGTTCACGATCTGGATCATGAAGGCGTACTTCGAGACGATTCCGGCCGACCTCGACAAGAGCGCGCTGGTGGACGGGTGCAACCGCCTCCAGGCCTACTACCGGGTGGTCATTCCGGTCTCGGGCCCGGGACTGGTCGCCGGCGGCGCCTTCACCTTCATGCTGTGCTGGAACGAGTTCATCGTGGCCCAGATCCTGAACACGAAGCTCGGCACGACCACGTTGCCGCCGGTGATCGCCGGCATGAACGGACAGATCAACATCGACTACTCCGTCATCGCCGCCTCGGGCTTCCTGTCGGCCCTTCCCGCCGTCCTTCTCGTGCTGGCTTTTCAGAAGTACATGGTCCAGGGCCTGACGGCCGGCTCGGTCAAGGGCTAGCTCACCGCTCGTCGCGTTTACCTCGCACGTAATTGCTAGGCGGCGGCGCCTCGGTGAAGCTCCAGTCAGCAGCTCACTCACACCGAGGAGGTTCGACATGGGCGATGCCACGACGATCGTTGACACGTACCTGGCCATGTGGAACGAGACCGATGCCAAACGCCGCGCTCAACTGATCGAGCGCGCCTGGAGCGGCGACGGCCGCTACGCGGATCCGATGCTCGAGGCGCAGGGCCACGCCGCTCTGAGCGAGATGGTGGCCGGTGTGCACGCCAAGTTCCCCGGGCACCGCTTCCGCAGACGCAGTGGCGTCGATGCGCACCACGGGCAGCTCCGGTTCGCATGGGACCTGATTTCTCCGGACGGTGCGGTGGTAGTAGCCGGGATCGATATCGGCGCGCTGGCGGCCGACGGCCGGCTCGAGCGCATCACCGGGTTCTTCGGCGAAGCGCCGGCACTGGCCGCGGTCTAGTTCGGTTTGCTCACTCCGCCCGTGACCGTCGTCGCGAAAAGCGCGCGGCGACGGTCACGGCGGGGCGATCAGATCTTCCGGGCCACGCGCGTAGCGTCGAGAATCGCCTGATGGACGCCGCGCGGGGCCACGCAGTCGCCGACCGCATAGAGCTCGGCGACCTGGCCCTTCAGCGCGCGATAGAGGCTGTCCGTCGACCGGCTTCCGGCCGCCAGCACGACGGTGTCGACCGGCTCGATGCGTCGCTCGACGCCCGAGTAGACGTTGGCCACGATCACGGTCGAGCCCTCGACGGCGCGGAGCTCGGTGCCGGGCGTCAGCACGACGCCCCGGGTGTGCAGGCGCGCGTAGAGCGGGGCGATCGACGTGACGCCGATGTCCTGGCCGACGTAGAAAAGCGGCGAGATCACCTCGACGCGCTTGCCCTGCTCGACGAGCAGCTCGGCGGTCGAGAGCGCCTCTTGCGTGTGCACGTCGTCGACGACGACCACGCTCGCTCCCACCTTCGCGTCACCGGCGAGCACGTCGCGATCGGTGACCACGTGCTTGCCGTCGCACCCCGGCAGCGGCGGCACGTGGGGATGTGAGCCCGTCGCGACGATGACGACGTCGGGCCGCTCGGCCAGCACCGAAGCCGGCGTGGCCTCGACGCCGAGCCGGACCTGTACTGCGAGCTTCTGGACCTGGGCGGCGAGGAACCGCACGATGCCCGCGTACTCGCCGCGCTCCGGAGCGCGCGCGGCGAGCAGCACCTGACCGCCCAGCTCGGGCGCCTTCTCGAACAGCACGACGCGGTGGCCGCGCGTCGCCGCCATGCGCGCCGCCTCGAGCCCCGCCACACCGCCGCCGACCACGACGACGTTTCTCGGCGTGGCCGCCGCGCGCACCTCGGCGAGCTCGGCCTCGCGGCCGGTGGCCGGGTTCTGAACGCACGTGACGGGCCTGCCCTGGTAGATGCGGTCGATGCACCCTTCGTTGGCGCCCACGCAGGTACGGATATCGTCGAGCCGGCCCTCGCGCGTCTTGCGCGGCAGATCGGGGTCGGCGATCAAGGCGCGGGTCATCCCGACGACGTCGATCTGTCCCGCGGCCACCAGTCGGTCGGCGTGGACGGGGTCGACGATGCGGCTCGCGTGAAGGATCGGCATCCCCGGCGCCGCGCGCTTGATCGCGGCGGCCATCGGCACGTAGACGCCGGTGGTGTAGCTCATGTTCGGCACGGCCGCCGCCTGCAGCTCGTAGGTATGCGCGCCGCCACCGATGATCGAGAGGAAGTCGACCAGCCCCGACGCCGCCAGCCGGCTCGCGATCTCCGCCATGTCGGCGGCCGTCAGGCCGCCGCGCGTGAGCTCGTCGCCCGAGATGCGCGCGCCCACGACGAAGTCGCGCCCGGCGCGGCGCTTGATCTCATCCAGCACCTCGAAGCCGAAACGCATCCGATTCTCGAGGCTGCCGCCGTAGTCGTCGAGCCGCTCGTTGAAGAGCGGCGACCAGAACTGGTCGATCAGATGGTTGTGCGCCATCGAGATCTCGACCCCGTCGAGACCGCCGTCGCGGCAGCGGCGCGCCGCGTCGCCGAACGCGCGGACGAGCTCGGCGATCTGCTCGGCCTCGAGCTCGTGCGGCACCTCGCGGTGTACCCGCTCGGGGATCTGCGAGGGCGCCAGCAAAACAGTCGCCTCCTCGCCATCGGCCTGAGCCCGGCGGCCCATGTGGGTCAGCTGGGTGAAGACGAGGCAGCCGTGCGCGTGCACGGCATCGGCGAGCGCGCGATAGGCCGGGATGATGGAGTCGTCGTGGTTGGCGATCTGCTTCCAGGCGGCGGCCGGCGACGAGGGATGCACGCTCGAGGAGCCGCCGAAGATGGTGAGAGCGCAGCCGCCCCGCGCCTTGGCCTCGTGATAGCGGATGAGCCGGCCGCCGGGCTTACCGCTCTCGGCCATCGCCTCGGCGTGGCCCGACGAATAGATGCGGTTCTTGAGCGTGAGCCGGCCGATCCCGATCGACGCGAACAGGGCGCGAAGCTCTGGCGCCATCGCGCCGCTACGGTACCACCGCTACGCGCTCACGTCCTCGCCTCGTCCTGCCGGCTGCCCTTGGTCCGGGCGCGCGGCCGGCGGACGGTCCATTCCTCCGGATGCAGCCGCGCCCGCTGGCTCTCGCCCCGCTCCTGGCAGGCGACGCACGTCGTGACGCCGGGAAGCGCCTTGCGGCGGGCGTGGGGAATGGTGGCGCCACACTCTTCACAGGTGCCGTAGCTGCCTTCGCGAACGCGCTCGAGCGCATTCGCCAGCTCACGGGCCCGGCGCGACAGGCGCTCGTAGCTGAGCGCGTCGAGGTTGCGCGAAGCGACGACCTGAGCGTCCGCGAACATGTCGCCCACGAGCCGAGCGCTTTCCGAGCGCGCGTCGGTCAGCGCGGTCTGTTCGTGGCGTTCGAGGCGCACGAGAATGGAATCGAGCTCTCGGCGTAGCTGCCCCTCGGCGGTCTGATCCGGCATGCGGCGTCCCCCCTCAAAAAAATAGGCCTCAGCGACTCTGTGGCGCGAGCGAGGCCGGCGTCAACGACGCATTCACCCGCGTCCTGAGCGGCTTCGTACGATGTCGGAGCCGTCGACCCGCGCCTGTCGCGAGATTCGGCGCCGAACGGCCACCGCGTGCGCGAGAACAGCGGATGTTGCGGGCGGCGCCCGGCGCAGGCCGCGCCGGTGCGTCACATTTTCGCGGTGTGGACAGTTGTGGAGATGTGGAATACTCGCGGGCGCGAGTCCTGCGATGAGTGACTGGAGCAAGGTGACCCGGCCGATTCCCGTCCCGAACGAGTGGACCAAGCCGTTCTGGGACGCGGCCAAGCGCGGCGTGCTGGCGCTGCAGCGCTGCCAGGCGTGCAAGCACTTCCAGCACCCGCCGTACGCCACCTGCGTGCGCTGCATGGCGATCGATCTCGCGTTCGAGCCGGTCAGCGGCAAGGGCGCGATCTATGCGTACACGATCATGTACCACGCGGGCGACAAGCGCTTCGCGTCGGCGATTCCCTACGCGAGCATCATCGTCGAGCTCGATGACGCGCCTGGCGCGCTGCTGGCCGCGAACCTGCTCGACGCGCCCCACACCGAGGCGAAGGTGGGCCGTCGCGTCGAGGTGGTGTTCGAGCCGCTCAACGACGAGATCACCCTGCCGCAGTTCCGGCTCGCGCGCGCCGCCGGCTAGCTGCGAGGAGACCCAATCGTATGTGGGAGCACCGGTGCAAAGTGGCGGTGAGCGGCGTGGGGTTTTCGAAGGTCACGCGCTCGGCCGAGATTCCGCTGGCGGCGCACGCGCTCGAGGCCGTCAAGGGCGCCGTGGCGGATTCCGGCCTCGCCATGTCGGACATCGACGGGCTCGCGACCTATCCCGAGCTGCCGGCCACGGGCCACGCGATGATCGACGGCGTTACCGTCGTGTCCGTGAACTGCATGATGGCGATGCTGAAGCTCCCGAACCTCGCCTGGCACGTCCAGGTGGAGACCGTCAACATCGGCGGCGCCGTCCAGCAGGCCGTCAACGCGCTGCTGGCCGGCGTCTGCAAGTACGCGGTGGTCTGGCGCGCGATGCACAACCCCAAGGGTACGTACCAGAACCTGCCGGGCATCTACGCCCAGGGACCGGCGCAGTTCACGGCGCCGTACGGATTCGGCGGACCCGGCCAGGGCATGGCGGTCGCGTACACGCGCTGGCTCGAGCGCCACAACCAGAGCCGCGAGAAGATGGCGACCCTGGCGGTCACCCAGCGCCGGCACTCGCACAAGAACCCGCACGCGTATTTCTGCGGCCAGCCGCTCACGCGCGAGGACTACCTGAATTCGCGCATGGTCGCCTACCCGTTCTGCCTCTACGACTGCGACATCCCCGTGCAGGGCGCGGTCGCGATCGTGCTCACGACCGCCGAGCGGGCTCGCGCGCTCAGGCCCAAGCCCGCCTATATCGCGGGCTACGGCCAGCGGCTCGCGTTCGAGGTGGCCGGGCGCATCGGAAGCCTCAGCAGCTACATGGAGGGCGGCCGGAGCTCGTCGAGTCTGACATGGGAGCGCTCCGGCTTCTCGCCCAAGGACGTCGACGTCGCGCAGATCTACGACGGTTTCTCGGCCTCGGTCATCTACGGCCTCGAGTCCTACGGGTTCTGCAAGGAAGGCGAGGCGCTCGACTTCATCCAGGATGGCCGCATCGAGCTCGACGGCGAGCTGCCGCTCAACACCTTCGGCGGCAGCCTGGGCACCGGCCGCATCCACGGCCTCTGGCACATCATCGAGGGCGCGCTGCAGGCCTCAGGACGTGCCGGCGAGCGCCAGGTCGAGGACGTCAACGTCTCGTTTGTCGGCGCCAGCGCCCCGATCGTGCAGGGCACCACCTTCATCTTCGTCCGGGAGCCGTACTAGGGTCGTTTTCCGGAATGTCGATGGGTTGTTTCCCACAGTGGGAGTGTGGGATAATCCCACCAAGAGGCTAAACCATGGCAATCAAGCTGGAAGAGCTCCAAGGCATCGGGGAGACCGCCGCGGACAGCAAAGAGCGCGTGACTCTGGCTCGCGCCATGAGGCAGCTCCGCGCTCGTTTCGGTGATCGCAAAATTCGATTCAACGTCTTCATCGAGCAGTCGACAGGAGCGATCGTCTTGGCCCCAACGACCACCGTCCCGCTGCAGGAGGCGTGGCTGCACGAGAACCCGAAGGCACTGAAGATGGTGCGGACAGGCATCGCGCAGGCTGGGCGCGGCGAGCTAGTCAAGCGCAAATCATTCGCCAAGCATGCAGACGATGACGCCGGGTAGCTGAAATAGCCCGGTTCACCCTTCTCTGCACACCGGCTGCCGACAAGGAATTGACGGCCCTCGAGAACGATCCGAGGCGCGCAAGCCGGCTCCGCGCAGTCCGTAACACCCTCGGTCTCCTCGAGCACGATCCGCACGATCGACGGCTTCATACGCACGAGTACCAAACACTACAAGGCGCCAAGGGCGAGAAGGTCTTTGCGTCACACGTTGACACCAAGGCCGCCGAAGCTCATAGAGTGTTCTGGCACGGCGCGCCGATCGCCAACCACCTCATCGTTGTCGCAATCACCTCGTATCCCTAAGCATTCGCGTAAATGCCTACCGGCCAGTATCTGATTGCGATTTGTGACGTTCTGGGCTTCACCAACCTCGTTGGTTCGACGCCGCTGGACCAGATCGCCCAGAGATATCTCAGTCTGCTCGCCGAACTCGACCCGCACCCCTTGTTCCGTATCACGCCCGCGACCTATGAGCGAGAGGTCGTCTTGAATCGGGTTGTCTTCAGCGACACGATACTGATGTGGGCACCAGCTGGCGACACGATGGAAATCCTTCCGTTCGTGCTCGCACAGCTCATGGGAAATGCGGTAGGCTCAATGCCGCTGCGCGCGGGGCTGGCCTTCGGCGAATGCGTCATCGACCCTGGGAACGAGCTTTACATCGGTCAGCCGATCGTAGACGCCTATCGCACCGAGCAGGCTCAGGAATGGATGGGCGGCGCGTTCCATCCTTCTTGTTGGGCGCGAGGGGGTTTTCGAGATGCGCTCTTGCATGGCGGAAGCGCTATCGAATACCCAGTTCCCGTCAAGGCTAAAGCGCCGCCCCTCGAGTACGCTCTGAATTGGCCCGGGTTCGTCGGGGCAGACTTCTCGGTCGACGTCCTAACTACCTCGGAAACCCATCCTACAGCGGCAGCCAAGGTGAAGTGGCTGAATGCTCGGCGCTTCTATGAAGCGGTTGTGAACCGGAGCGGCCGCCGCTAGAAGCCTGCCGCTGCCCATCGGGCTTTTCGCCCGACAAGCTGGCTTGCACGTCGACGCTCCGCTCCATTGCTCCACCTTGCACAGGTCTCGCACGTAACGGCGGATACTTGGCGTCGGGAACCACCGTAGAGGCGCAATCCGGGATTGCACTCGCGCCGGCGGCGCTCTCGAAAACCGGCTCTTCTGGCGTCCCCTCGCTCGGCACGAACGTTGCCCTTGAGACGGCCAGTCGAACACCGAACCTCAGGAGGAGGACGACATGGCCGTGACCGCGAAGGGATCCGTGCTTTCCGATGCGATGCTCAAGCGCTTCGAGGAGCGAGCGCCGGGCTACGATCGCGACAACAAGTTCTTCATCGACGACTTCAACGAGCTCAAGCAGGCCGGCTATCTCACGGCCGCGGTGCCGCGCGAGCTGGGCGGTGGCGGCCTCACCTTCGCCGAGGTGATGCGCGAGCAACGCCGCCTGGCGTCCCACGCGCACGCGACCGCGCTCGGCATCAACATGCACGTCTACTGGACGGGCGTCGCGGCCGATCTGTGGCGGGCGGGCGACAAATCGCTCGAGTGGCTCCTGACCGGCGCGGTGCAGGGCGAGGTCTACGCCGCCGGACACGCCGAGCGCGGTAACGACATCCCCGTGCTGCTGTCGACCACGAAGGCCGAGCGCGTCGAGGGCGGCTATCGCTTCACCGGGCACAAGTTCTTCGGGAGCCTCACTCCGGTCTGGACCTTCCTGGGCATCCACGGCCTGGACACGAGCGACCCGGCCGCGCCGAAGGTCGTCCACGCCTTCATGCCGCGGGCGAGCACCGGCTACAAGATCAAGGACACTTGGGACGTGCTCGGCATGCGCGCCACCGCGAGCCACGACACGATCCTCGAAGGCGTGGAAGTACCGGACAAGTACATCGCGCGCGTCGTGCCGGCTGGATTCGCCGGCGCCGATCTCTTCGTCCTGGCGATCTTCCAGTGGGCGCTGACCGGGTTCGCGAACGTCTACTACGGCCTCGCGCGTCACCTGGTCGACCTGACCGTGGCGGGCGTGAAAACCAAGAAGTCGATGGGCATCTCGCGCGGATCGATGATGTACCACCCCGCGGTCCAGAACGGCATCGCGCAGATGGTGATGGAAGTGGAGGCGATCGGCCCGTACCTCGACCGGCTGGCCGAGGACTGGACCAACGGCGTCGATCACGGCATGGCCTGGCCGCTCAAGATCGTGGCGGCCAAGCATCGCGCGGTCGAGAGCGCCTGGAAGGTGGCGGATCTCGCGCTCGAGCTCGCGGGCGGCTTCGGCATCTTCGCCGCGTCGGGGATCGAGCGCCTGCTGCGCGACGCGCGCCTGGGCCGCATCCATCCCGCGAGCCCGGCGCTCGCTCACGAGATCGTCGGCAAGCTGAGCCTCGGGATCAACCCGGACGAGCAGCCGCGCTGGGGTTGAGCACGGCGGAGGGGGTCTCGCCGGCCCCCTCCGTTGACAAGCCGGGCGGTCACGATAGAGTGCGGGCACGCGCCGCCGCCGAGCGAGGCGCGGACGAGAGGTCGTGCCCATGGACTTGCTACTGCGCGCGAAGTACGTGCTCACCAGCGCCGAGGAGCCTCGAGTCCTCACCGACGCGGCGATCCGGGTTGCCGGCGACACGGTCGCGGAGGTCGGCGACTGGGAGACGTTGCGGCGAGCGCATCCAGACGCCCGCGTGCTCGGTGACGGCAAGCAGCTCCTGCTGCCCGGGCTCGTCGACGCGCACAGCCACGGCCGCGCCATCTCGCCTGTCCAGAAGGGCGTGCTGAACGACTACCTCGAGAACAACCTGCTCGACTGGGCGATCATGCCGCCGTTCGATCCCGAGCTCACCGCGGCTCTCGGCGTGGTGCGCCACCTCCGGAGCGGCTGCACGACCATCCATCACATGGGCTTCGACACCGAAGGCCCGAAGGCGCTCGATCAGTGCGAGCGCGCGATCCGCACCTATCTCGACGGCGGGATCCGGCTCGCATTCTCTCCGGGCGTGCGCAACGTCGACAAGCTCGTGCTCGATTCGAAGGCCTTCCTGGCCACCCTGCCCGACGACCTGCGCGCGTTCGCCACGCCGCTCGTCGAGCTCGACAGCGCCGGCATGGAGCGCGACTACTTCGACCTCTTCGAGCACCTCTATCGGAAGTTCAACTCCGACGACACGCGCGTTCTCCTGAGCCCGAGCTGGGCGCAGGCTGTGACCGAATCGTTTCTCGCCCGCACGCGCGCGACGTCCGATCGGCTCGGCAAGGTGCCGATCCACATGCACTGCCTGCAGACGCCGATCCAGAAGGCGTTCTCGCTGCGCCGCTACGGGCAGACGGCGATCGCCTGGCTCGACGAGCGCGGGCTCATCGACGCGCACGTGGCGCTCGGGCACGCGATCTGGGTGACCGACCGCGACATCGACATCCTGGCCGCGCGACGGGCCTCGATCACGAGCCATCCGAGCTGCAACCTGGGCATGCGGAACGGACTGGCGCCGGTCTACGAGATGGCCCGGCGCGGGGTGAACGTGGCCATGGGCCTCGACGACAAGACGATCAATGACGACGAGGACGCGGTGATGGAGCTGCGCATGCTCCACAAGCTCCACCGGGTGCCGAGCTACGAGCTGACCACGCCTCCGCTCTCGGCCCGCGAGGTGCTCGCGATGGGTACCGTGAACGGCGCCCGCGCCCTCGGCTTCGCCGGCCGGCTCGGCGCCCTGACGCCGGGCATGAAAGCCGACGCGATCCTCGTCGATCTCGACCGCGTACTGGAAGACCCCTGGCTCACCGGCGAGCTCGACATCGTCGAGGCGTTCCTGCATCGCGCGATGGGCGCCGACGTCGCCACGGCCGTCGTCGGCGGGCGGGTGATCATGGAGGACCGAAAGTTTCTCACGCTCGACGTGGCCGCGCTCTATCAGGAGATCCGCCGGGCCGCCAAGACCATCGGCGAGGAGCAGCGGCGACGCGCGGAGACGCTCCAGCGCCTCAAGCCGTACTACCAGCGCTGGTACGGCGAGTGGCTCGGCGCCGAGACAAAGCCGTTCTACGTGCTCAACAGCCGCGTCTGACTCGCGGGCGCGCGCTCAGATGACACCTTCGTCGGCGAGCGTCTTGATCTCCTGCGCCGACATCCCGAGCAGCTCGCCGTACACGTAGCCGTTGTCCTCGCCGTAGCACGGCGCGCCGCGGTCGATGCGGCCGCCGATGTAGGCCGGACTCTCGTGGAGCTTCACCGGCACCTCGGCGAGGGGCCAGCGGCCGATCTTGGTCCCGGTCACCTCGGTCAGCCAAGAGAGCGCCCGCAGCTGCGGATCGTTGTCGCACCGATCGCCCGCGGTCTGGCACACGCCGGCCGGCACGCCGGCACGCTGCAGCGCGAACATCGTCTCGTACGCGTCGCGCGATCTCGTCCAGCCCCCGACCAGCGCGTCGAGCGCGTCCTGGTTCGCGAGCCGCGCCGCGAGGTCCTGGAAGCGGCCGTCGCTCGCCCACTCCGGATGCCCCGCGACCTGGGTCAGCGCGCGCCATTCCTCGTCCTTGAAGCACGCGATCGCGAGCCAGCGGTCGTCGCCGGCGCAGCGATAGACGTTGTGGGGCGCCGCCGGCTTGTACGGCGATCGGTTGCCGTAGCGCGACCAGATGCGCCCGTTGGCCGACCAATCCAGAATGGTCGTGCCGCTGATCATCAGCCCCACCTCGGACTGCGAAGCGTCGACCCACTGTCCCTCGCCCGTACGCGCGCGGTGGAACAGCGCGCTGAGGATCGCCAGCGAGAAGCTATACGCACCCATCCAGTCGAGGTACGAATAACCCCATCCCGCCGGCATCGCCGGCTCCGGCAGGCCCGACATCTCCGAGAGACCGGAGAAGGAATTCGCGATCGGACCGACGGTGCGGAAGCGCCCGTACGTGCCTTTGGCGCCCATGCCCGACTGCTGAACATAAATGATGTCGGGCTTGATCGCGCGCATGGCGTCGTAGCCGAGCCCCCAGTTGTCGAGCACGCCGGGCGAGAAGCCTTCGGCGACGACATCGGACATCGCCACCAGGCGTCGCGCGATCTCCAGGCCCTTGGGATGCCGCACGTTCAGCGAGATTCCGCGCTTGCCGGGATTCTTGTTGTTGAACTGGCCGCCCATGTCCGGGTCGGTCACGCCGCGCAGCGGTCCCGTGGCCGCGTCGCGCGCGGCGCGACCGCCGACCGGCGCCATCGCGGCCATGCGCGTGTCGGGGTGGCTCTTGAGCTCGACCTTGATGCTCTCGGCGCCGAACGCGGCGAGAAACCGCGTGCCGCCGGCCGAGGCCAGGAACCACGTGAAGTCCAGGATGCGGACGTTGTGCAGCGGGAACGGCTTGCCGCGCGGCGAGAGAGCCTCGCCGACCGGCGCGCTGGCGGAGGCGGAGATCGCCGGCAGATCGCGCTCGCGCGGCAGCACGACGGTCTTCGCGTCCTCGTTCAAGAGCGGCGCGCGGCGGCCGACCGACCACGACGTGCGCGTCGCGAGCCACTTGCTCGTCGCGTACCGGAACGAGCGGCCGAGCTCCGGATGCTCGACGTCGGTGCAGCTCTGGCGCGCGAGCCAGTGCGGATCCATCGCGTTCTCGTGCGGCTTGCGCAACGGCGCCCAGAGCATCCCGGCCTCCTGGGCCTCGCGCCACGGCACGTTCTCGTAGGTGAACGCGCGCACGAACCGCTGGACCGCCTCCATCGCGAGATCGCGCTTCTCCGTGCTCGGGCCCGTGCCCGGCACGAAGCGCCCGCTGGTCGGCACGGTCGCTTTTTCGGGATCGATTCCGGCGTCCATGCCGTACTTCGCCATCAAGCCGACGAGCTGCGCGGTGTCGCCGGGCCGCGTCCCGAGGTTGGCCATCACCCAGCGCCCGTCCTTGGTGTGCACGATCGACGGATGCGGCGTGATGCCTTCCCGAGCATGGCGGCAGGTCTGCCGCTGCACGAGCGAGCGGCGCATCACCCAGGTCATCAGGTCGACCTCGGTCGATTTCGCCACGGCCTCGTGCACCGCACACGAGACGAGCTGCCCCTTCCCCGTCCGCCAGCGGAACAGCAGCGCGGCGATGATCGAGAACGCGAGCTGCTCCCCGGCGATGTGATAGGCGTGCCACATCTGCGGCGCGATCGGCGGCAGATCGTACTGGCCGCCCGGTGCGGGGTCGTAGCCGCAGTTCATCATGACGCCGCCGAGCGCCAGGTGGATCAGGTCCGAGCCCTTGAACTCGGCCCACGGGCCGTCGTCGCCGAACGGCGTGACTCGCGCGACGATCAGCGCCGGCTGCCGCTGCAGGAGCGTCCTCGCACCCAGGCCGTAGCCGTCGAGCTCCCCCTTCGGCGTCGACTCGAGCAGCACGTCGGCGCCGGCCACCAGCGACGCGAGCCGGTCGCGATCATCCGACTTCGCCAGATCGAGCAGAATCGAGCGCTTGCCGCGGTTGTACTGCCAGAAGAACAA
>Ga0075423_10002711_pt1 | contig 16181 bp, 15 predicted proteins | sample SoiMethybrSBSTD2_FD_80114 | JGI IMG/M metagenome (GOLD analysis project Ga0075423, IMG submission 80114) | Bulk soil microbial communities from a Populus tree surrounding site in Tennessee, USA - Soil MetaG P. TD hybrid SBSTD2 | ecosystem: Environmental > Terrestrial > Soil > Tree plantation...
GCTCTGGGCCGGGGTCTTGCCGAGGTCGAGCCCGGGATCGAGCGCGATCTGCTCCGGGCCGAGACCCGCTGCTTCAGCCGCGCGCGCCCGGGCGAGCAGGAACACCTGCACCGCGCCGAGGAGGTCGTCGTAGCGGGGTTCGGGGTCGGGCAGCCGGGGAGCGAGTCGGATGTGCGTCGCGACGACCGACGCGCCGAACGCCGCCGCGGTGGAGAGATAGTCGGGATCGGCGAAGCCGCTGATGTCGTTGCCGAGCACAGCCCCGGCCGCGCACGCCGCCCGCAGCACGGACGCCCGCCACGTGTCGATCGACAGCGGCGTCTCGAAGCGTGCTCGCAGTGCCTCGAGGGCGGGGACGACCCGGTCGAGCTCCTCGGCCTCGGAGACCTCGGGGCCTGGCCCCGCCTTCACCCCGCCCACGTCGAGCACGTCGGCGCCCTCGGCGACGAGCTGCTCGGCACGGCGGAGGAGCGCATCGAGCGCGAAAGTCTCGCCGGCGTCGAAGAACGAGTCCGGCGTCCGGTTGAGGATGCCCATGACGAGGGCGCGGTCGGTGACGTCGTGGACGTGGTCACCGAGACGAAAGCGCATCGACTCGGAGGTTACGGCGTCGCCCCGACCAGAGCTTCGCCGCTCCCAGGAGCGCCGTGCCCGCGACGATCGCCCACGCCGCGCGCCCGTCGACGTCGACGGGAAGCCGCGAGAAGAACGCCGCCACCCAGAGCATGGCTCGGGCGAGGAACGCCGTCGGCGCCTGGAGCAGGGTGGCCAACCCGGGCCACCACGACTCGACCAAGCCACCGGCGACGCCCGTCGCCAGGCCGAGCACCGTGAGCGGTCCCGCGATGGGCCCGGCGACCAGGTTGGCCGGGAGCGCGGCCAGCGGCACCGACCCGAACACCGGGATCAGGACCGGCGCCACGCCGATCTGCGCCGCCAGCGTCACGCCCAGCGGCTCGCGGAGCCAGTGTGGCCCGGGAACGCGGGCCGTGATCGCCGGCGCGAGCACCGCGATGCCGGCGCTGGCGCCGCAGGAGAGAAGGAAGCCGATCGAGTGGACGAGGAACGGGTCGGCGAGCACGAGCGCGACGACGGCGAGTGCGAGAACCCGGACGCCGGCCGTGGGGCGACCGAGGTACAAGGCCATCATCGAGCACGCCGCCATCGCGCAGGCGCGGAGCACCGACGGCTCCCAACGCGTCATCGTGCCGAACACCAGGAGGACCGTGAGGCCGGCGACCAGCTGGGCCCGCAGCAGCAGACGGCGCAACAGCGGCCTGACGAGAGCGAGCACGAATGCGACGTTCGCACCGGAGACCGCGAGCAGATGCGTCAGGCCCGAGGCGCGGAACTGCGCCTCGACGTCACGCGGCAGCTCCCGTGTGTCGCCGAGCAGGAACCCGGCCATCAGCGCGCGCTCCGTCGGCGCCAGGTGCCGGCCACCGGCGAGGACCCGGGCGCGGAGAAAGTTCGCCGTGCGGTGCAGCGGCGAACGGGCGGGCTCGAAGGCGCGCAGCTCGACGGCGTCGAAGCTCGCCACCGCGTGCCGCCATCGGAGGCGTGCGTCGTAGCCGGTGAGGGGCTGGAGCCAGCCCGACACCTTCACCTCGTCGCCCGACTCGAGGAGTCGGAGCTTGCCGGCGGCGTCGCCGCCGGCGGTGACGAGCACGGTGCGGCCTCCGGCGGAACGCCCGTCGATGCGGGTGACGCGGGCGAGGACGCGCGCGTTGTATGGCCCTCCGTCGGGGTCGTCGGTCAGCGTCGCCGTGATCGTCGCCGCGGCGCGTGCGTCCCGTGGTGCGGTGAGCGGTGAGTGCGCCTGGCCGTCGAGCGCCCGTTGCATCGAAGCCGTGGCCAGGGTCGCGACGGCGACGACGACGAGCGCGAGGCGGGCGGGGCGCTTCGGGAGGAACAGCGCTGCGATCGCTCCGAGCAGTCCGGCGACGAGGAGCGGGATTGCGGGCGCGGGGCCGAGCTGCTCACCGAGTCGGGCCCCGGCGACCACCGCCGCCACCAACGAGATGGGGCCGGCCGCATGACCGCCCCTCAGATCGTCACCTTGTCCTTCAGATCGGCGAAGCGCTTCTCCCCGATGCCGCGCACGTCGCGCAGCTCGTTCACGGACCGGAAGCCGCCCCGTCTTTCTCGCTCCGTGATGATGGCTCCGGCGAGCGAGGGCCCGATCCCGGGCAGGGCCTCGAGCTCGGGTTGCGTGGCGCTGTTGAGGTTGACGAGACCCGACGGGTCGGCGCTCGCGCCGCTGCTGGCGCCCCCGCCGGGCGACGCCGACCCGGCCGGCGCCGCTTCGCCGACGCGCTGGACGAGCACCCGCTGGCCGTCGGCGCCCTTGGCCGCGAGGTTGAGGCGGTTCAGGTCGGCGTCCGGCGCGCCGCCTCCGGCGGCTTCGACCGCATCGATGACCCGCGCCCCGCCGGCGAGGTCGTAGACGCCGGGCTTGGCCACGGCTCCGGCTACGTGCACCGTGACGCGGGCGCCCTTCTTGGTGGCGCCGGACGAGCCGCTACTCGCCGCCGAGCTCCCTGCCGCGGTCGAGTCTGCCGCCGGCGCGGTCGCCGTCCGCGAGCTGGTCGCCGGCGGGCGGCGCGTCGTCGACGACGAGGAGTCGCCGGCGCCGAGCCGGTACCAGATGAACCCGGCGGCGAGCGCGACGACGAGGAGGGTGGCGACGCCGACGCGCGGGTCGCCGCGCAGCTCGCGCACTCGGTCCACGAATCGCTCGAGGGGACCGCCCCATTCGCTCGGCCGGGGCGGGAACGCGGGTGGTCGGTCGGGCTGCTCGGAAGGTCGCCAGAACGCGGCGTCGGGCGTGTCGTGCTCGACCGTGTCGGTGGGGGGCGAGTCGGCCATGGCGACCTCCGGGCGCGACGAAACAGAGACCGGAGGAAGTGGAAGGGGAAGTCGACGCCCGGACGGGACGAGCTCGACGTGACGGTAGCGCGCTCGCTTCTGCTCGGAAAGGGATTCTCAGCGCCCGGCGAGGGCGCGCGCTTCCGCCTCGAGCGGGATCGCCTCGTACGCAGCCTGGTGGCCCAGCCCGCGCCAGCGGCCCCGGGCGTACGCGCCGAGGTAGCGGACGAGGAACCGCACCGCGCCGAGTTGGCGCCACTGGCGGACGTGCACGAGCTCGTGGGCGATCAGGTCACGGTCGTACTCGTGACCACGGCGCACCAGGATCCAGCGGCCGAGCGTCATGCCCGCGATCCCAGGAGTGAGCAACGGCACGACGACGAGACGCGCCCGCTCGAGATCGCGAGGCGGGACCTGGGTGAACTTCTCGCGCTCGCTCGCATCGAGACGCCGCGCCACCGGTTGCTACCGCGTGACGAAGTTGACCAGCCGGTCGGGAACGACGATGACCTTCAGGACTTCGGCCTCGCCGAGCAACTGCGCGATCCGCTCATCGGCGCGCGCCGCCGCCTCGTGCTCGGCCTCGCTCGCCCCGGCGGGGACCTTCACCCGCGCTCGCACCTTGCCGCCGACCTGCACCGGGATCTCGACCTCCTCGACGACGAGGTACGCCGGGTCGGGCTCGGGGAACGGCTCGTACGCGAGCGACTCGGCGTGCCCGAGCCGGGACCAGACTTCCTCGGCCAGGTGCGGCGCCAGCGGCGCGAGCATCAGCGTCATGGCGCTCACGACCTCGAGCGGCGCCGCGCCGGTCTCCCCCACCACCGCGGTCAGCCGGTTGTTCAGCTCGAACAGTCGGGCGATGGCGGTGTTGAACTGCAGCTTCGCCATGTCGGCCCGCACCGCCTCGATCGTCCGGTGCAGGATGCGACGGGTCTCCTCGTCGGCGGACCCGTCCGACACGCGGATCGCGCCGGTGTCCTCGTCGATCGCGTTGCGCCAGAAGCGCTGGAGGAACCGGTGGACGCCGACGATGTCAGCGGTGTTCCAGGGGCGGCTGGCGTCGAGTGGGCCCATGAACATCTCGTAGAGGCGCAGCGTGTCGGCGCCGTAGTCGGCGTAGATGTCGTCGGGGGCCACGGCATTCTTCCGGCTCTTGCCCATCCGCCCCTGCTGGCGCGTGACTTCCTTCCCCTCGAAGAAGAACTTGCCGTCACGCTCCTCGACTTCGTCCGCGGAGACGTACACGCCGCGGTCGTCGACGTACTCGTACGCGGTGATGGTGCCCTGGTTGAAGAGCCGGGCGAAGGGCTCCGGTGTGGAGACGTGGGCGAGGTCGTACAGGAACTTGTGCCAGAAGCGCGCATAGAGAAGGTGCAACACCGCGTGCTCGGCACCGCCGACGTAGAGGTCGACGCCGCCCGAACGATTGTCGCCTTGCATCCAGTAGCGCTCGACCTCGGGCTCGACGATGCGGTTCTCGTTGGTCGGGTCGAGGTAGCGCAGGTAGTACCAGCACGATCCGGCCCACTGCGGCATCGTGTTCGTCTCGCGCAGGTACGTCTTCGGGCCCTGGCCGAGGTCGGCCTCGACGTTGACCCATTGCTCGGCGCGCGCCAGCGGCGGCTCGGGCAGGGTCTCCTCGTCGTCGGCGACGATGCGAGGCTGGAAGTCGCTCATCTCGGGCAGCTCGACGGGCAGCATCGATTCCGGCAACCCGACCGGGAGCCCCGTCTCGTCGTACACGATGGGGAACGGCTCGCCCCAGTACCGCTGGCGGCTGAACAGCCAATCACGCAGCTTGTACGTGACCGCGCCGGCGCCGTTGTTCGTCTCCTCGAGCCACTCGGTGATCCTGCGCTTGGCCTCGTCGACGTTCAGCCCGTCGAGGAAGTCGCTGTTGATCGCGCGCCCGTCGCCCAGGTACGCCTCGCCGGCGAAGTCGGGGGGCGGCTGGACGGTGCGGACGATCGGGAGATCGAACTCCGCGGCGAAGTCCCAGTCGCGCTGGTCCTGACCGGGGACCGCCATGATGGCGCCGGTGCCGTAGCCGGCGAGCACGTAGTCGGCGATGAAGATCGGGATTCGCTCGTCGTTGACCGGGTTGATCGCGTAGGCGCCGATGAAGATGCCGGTCTTCTCTCTGCCCTCGGCCTGGCGCTCGAGGTCGGTCTTCGTGGACGCGAAGTTGCGGTATGCCTCGACGGCCTCGGGCGGCGACACGTCGAGACCGAAGGTGCCGCGCCACTCGAGCGGGGCCTCACGGGGCCACTCGTTGGCGACGATCTCGTCGACGAGCTCGAGCTCCGGCGCCAACACCATGTACGTGGCGCCGAACACGGTGTCGGGGCGGGTCGTGAACACGCTGATGCCGAGGTCCTCGTGACCCTCGACCGCGAAGACGATGTCGGCGCCCTCGCTGCGGCCGATCCAGTTGCGCTGCATGATCTTGATCGACTCCGGCCAGTCGAGCAGGTCGAGATCGGCCAGCAGCCGCTCGGCGTACTTGGTGATGCGCAGCATCCACTGCTTCAGCGGTCGCTTGTACACGGGGTGGTTGCCGCGCTCGCTCCGCCCCTCGGCGGTGACCTCCTCGTTGGCGAGCACGGTCCCGAGCGCCGGGCACCAGTTGACGGCGACCTCGGCGAGATACGCCAGACGGTACGAGTCGACGACCCTCCGGCGTTCGAGCGCGTCCAGCTCGCTCCACGGGCGGCCATCCGGCACCGCGCGCGTGCCGGCCTCGAGCTCGACGACCAGCTCGTCGATCGGGCGGGCCTTGTCCTGCTCGTCGTCGTACCAGGCGTTGAACATCTGCAGGAAGATCCACTGCGTCCAGCGGTAGTACTGGACGTCCGTGGTCGACACGCCGCGGCGGGGATCGTGTCCGAGCCCGAGCCGGCGCAGCTGGCGCCGCATCGTGGCGATGTTCTGGTCAGTCGTGACCCGCGGGTGCTGCCCCGTCTCGAGCGCGTACTGCTCGGCCGGCAGCCCGAACGCGTCGTACCCCATCGCGTGAAGCACGTTGTGGCCCGTCATGCGCTGGAAGCGCGCATAGACGTCGGTGCCGATGTAGCCGAGGGGATGCCCGACATGGAGCCCGGCGCCGCTCGGGTACGGGAACATGTCGAGCACGTAGAGCTTCGTGCGGTCGGCGACGCGCTCGTAGCCGTCGGCCAGCGGACCGCTGGGGTTCGGCGTCCAGAACGTCCGCTCCTGTTCCCAGCGGTCCTGCCATCTCTGCTCGATCTCGTTGGCGAGGCGCGCGGTGTAGCGGTACGGAGGAGCCTCGTCGGCGCGCGTTGTCGTTTCGCTCATTGCGCGGCGAGCGTACCGGTCAGCTGGGCCCGTCAGCCCGTCCAAACGAAGCAGACCCGCTGGTACTCTGCAAGATCTCGGGGATGTAGCTCAGTCTGGTAGAGCGCCTCCATGGCATGGAGGAAGTCGTGGGTTCAAGTCCCATCATCTCCACTCCCTCTCCCCCGCCCTCTCCCCGGCGGCCACCTAGACCCGACGCATCGTGACCCGGGCGAGCCGGCGGGGCAGCTCACCTTCGGTGAACTCGGTGACGTCCACGAGCACGAAGCCGTCGGAGAGTCGCTCGATCAGCGTGCGGTCGAAGAAATGGACGGCGAAACCACCCTGCTCGTAGGTATCGTCGCCGCGCGCGATGCCGGCGCCGTAGTGCGCGTCGTGCGTGGTGCGGACGGTGTAGACGACCTGACCGCCGGGGCGCAGCACGCGACGCAGATCGGCGACCAGCCGCTCGAGCTCTGAAGTCGTGAGCGCCATGCACAGCAGCATGTGCGAGTAGGACGCGTCGAAGGCGGCGTCTGCGAAAGGAAGGCGTTGCCGGACGTCGCGGAGCCCGACGGTCACGCGGTCGCCGAGCCCCTCGGCACCCGCCTTGGCTTCGATCGCCTCGAGCCCCTCGCGGGCGTAGTCGAGCGCGTGCACGTGGAACCCGCGGCGCGCGAGGTAGAGCGTGTCGCGGCCCTGGCCCGCGCCCAGTTCGAGCACGGTCGCGACATCCGCAGCCGCGAACTCGCCGGCGGCGGCGACAGCGGCTTCGCTGGGCTCGTCGCCGTACATGTCGGGTTGGGCCGCGAAGGTGGCCGACCAGTGCTGTCGCTGCTCGTCCACCGGCGTCACGACGACAGTGTGACCCGCATTCCGGCGGGGCGTCACGAAACCGGTCCGTAGACTGAGCCCGCATGATCGACGTGATCGACTACCGAGCCGGCAACTCCCCCAGCGTCATCTACGCGCTCGAGCGGCTCGGTCTCGAATGCCGCCTGGTGGCGAAGCCGGAGGAGATCACCGAGTCCGAGCGGCTCGTCCTTCCCGGAGTCGGCGCGGCGGCGGCGACGCTCGATTCGTTGCGGGAATCCGAACTGCTCGACGCGCTCGCACAGCGCGTCCAGCGGGACCGGGTGCCCTTTCTCGGGATCTGCATCGGGCTCCAGGTGCTGTTCGAGCACAGCGAGGAGGGGGACACCCCCTGCCTCGGCTGGCTCCCCGGGAGAATTCGCCGCTTCGCCGATGGGCTGCGCGTTCCCCAGATCGGCTGGAACGAGGTTCGATTCACACGGTCGCACCCGGTCACTGCCGGACTCCCCGATCGGGGCCACTACTACTTCGTCAACTCCTTCTACGCGGACCCCGCCGACTCCGGCGACGCGCTCGGACGCACGGAGTACGGCATCGAGTTCGCGTCGGTCGTTGCGCACGACAACATCGTCGCCACGCAGTTTCACGCCGAGAAGAGCGGGAGCCTCGGTCTCCGGCTCCTCGCCGACTTCGCGGCCTGGGACGGGAGATGCTGACCAAGCGCCTGATCGCCTGCTTCGATGTGATCGGCGGCCGGGTGACGAAAGCGCAGCAGTTCCAGGACAACATCGACGTCGCCCCCGCCGAGGACCTCGCCGCCCGCCTCTACGACGACCAGATCGACGAGATCGTCTTCTACGACATCACTGCCAGCGCCCAGAAGCGCAAGATCGACCTCGAGACCGTGCGCCGCGTCGCCCGCCATGTGTTCGTCCCGTTCACGGTGGGCGGGGGTATCCGCTCGGTCGACGACATGTTCGAGGTGCTCAAGGCGGGTGCCGAGAAGATCAGCGTCGACTCGATGGCCGTCCGCACTCCCGAGATCATTCGCGAGGGCGCGGACGCGTTCGGTCGCCAGTGCATCGTGCTCAGCACGCAGGTGAAGCAGGTGGGAGCCCGCCCCGGCATCCCGTCCGGATACGAGGTGTTCATCGACGGCGCTCGTGAGGCGACCGGTCTCGACGCGCTCGAATGGGTCCGTCGCGGCGAGGAGCTCGGCGCGGGCGAGATCGTCGTCAACAGCATCGACCGCGACGGCACCGCGTCCGGCTACGACCTCGAGATCACCCGGGCCGTCGCCGACGCCGTCAACGTGCCCGTCATCGCGTCGGGCGGCGCCGGCGGCGTGGACCACATCGCCGCCGGTCTCACGGACGGCGGCGCCCAGGCCGCGATCATCAGCTCGATCCTTTACTCGCCACGCTTCGACCGGAACCTCGGCGTGCGTGAGCTGAAGTCCGCGCTGGTCGAGCACGGCGTACCGCTGCGGCCCTATCTCACATCCACCTAGCTGGTCGAGCTAGGCCGACGCGGTCTGCGACGCCGGGACCAGCTGCTCCCAGTCGATGCCGGGCGCGTCGGCCCACAGCCGCTCGAGCTCGTAATACGCGCGTGTCTCGTCGAGGAAGACGTGGACCACGATGTCGCCGTAGTCGAGCAGCACCCAGGTCGCGTCGTCGAGGCCCTCGACGCTCATCGGCGGCGTCGAGGCGTGCTCCTTCATCGCCTTCTCGATCTCGTCCACGATCGTGCGAACGTGCCTCGTGTTCGTCGCGCTGGTGATCACGAACGCGTCCGTGATGGAGAGGATGTCGCCCACATCAAGGGCGATGATGTCCTCGCCCTTCTTGGCCGACGCCGCCGCGGCGGCGACGGCAACTCGGCGGAGCACGACCGGGGCGCCTGTCAAGCAGCAGCCTCGCCGGTCGTCATCAATGACGATTGTAGAGGCCGCGTTCGGCGATGGCACGGACCACGGCCGGCGGCACCAGCCCGTCGATCGGGCGGCCCTGCGCCAGCCTGGCCCGGACGTCCCGCGACGCGATGTCGAGGCGCGGGATGGTGACGCGCTCGACCCGCCAGCCCGGTGCAGGAGCCTCGGCGTGCGCGTCGCCGGCTCGCTCGACGATCACGAGCGTGGCCAGGTCCCGGGTCTCCTCCAGCTTCCGCCACGTCGGCATGTTGCGGGCCGCATCGGCGCCGAGCACCAGGAAGAGCTCGCGTCCCGACGCGCTGAGCGCCATGAGCGTGTCGTACGTGACGGACGGCTCGCCCCGCTCGATCTCGATCGCCGACGCCTCGACCCCGTCGACACCGTCGAGGGCGGCGGCTGCCAACGCGAGCCGGTCAGCCGCCGACGCGACCACCTCGCCGCGCTTCTGCCACGGGTCGCCGGCGACGACCATGAGCACCCGATCCAGCGCGAGCGCGGCCCGGGTGTCGACGGCCGCCACGACGTGGCCGACGTGCACCGGGTCGAACGTGCCACCGAAAACACCGACTCGTTCGATCCGGGGAGTCTACGGGTCGGCATGAACTCCGGCGGCGCCAAAACAATGCGTTCACCTCTCTGGAACGCCGGAGACACGCACCCGTCCTAACCTTGACGCGGCGGTGGCGGCTTTGCCGACCGCTGACGCAACGCCGGAGCTTGCGACGGCGCCAAAGGAGATCAATGCCTCTCGACGACCCGACTCCGAGCGCGTCGGCGCACGTCCTCGTGCGGGTGTGGCTCCCCGACCGGCCCGGCGCGCTGGGTCTGGTCGCGTCACGCATCGGTGCCGTGCGCGGCGACATCGTCGGCGTCGACGTGCTGGAGCGCGGCACCGACATCGCCGTCGACGAGTTCGCCGTCGACCTTCCCGGCCCGGACCTGGTGCCCACGTTGGTGCAGGAGATCGAGGAGGTCGACGGAGTGGCGGTCGAGGAGGTTCGGCTCGTCGGCCAGTTCCCCGACGCCCGCCTGGACGCGCTCGAGTCCGCCGCTTCGTTGTGCGATGCCGCCACGGTCGAGGAGCTGCACGCGGCGCTCGTGGCGCAGACCAACCGTGAGTTCCTCGCCGACTGGACCGCGCTGATCAACGGATCCCGGGTGCTCGCCCGCGCCGGCGACGAGCCCCCCAGCCCGGACGTGCTGGACGCGCTCGTCGCCGGCACCTCCGCCTCGACCCTGGTCTCGGGCGGGGTGACGGGTCCCGACGACCTCGCCGTGGCCGCGTTCCCCGAGCACGAGGCTGCATTGCTCCTGGGTCGGGCCGGTCATCCGCTGCGCCGCCGAGAACGCGCTCAGCTGCTGGCGCTGGTCGGGATCGCCGATCGCGCCTGGCAGCTGCTCGGGGACTACAACGTGCCCCGTGCCCACGATCGACACGCTTCGGCCTGACCAGTTCGAAGACTCGTCGGCCGTCCTGGCCCGCGCCTTCGACGACGACCCCGTGTTCCGCTATCTCTATCCCGCGCCCCGTCGCCGGCGATGGTCGTGTCGCAGCTTCTTGCGGGGGATCGTGCGCGACGGGCTCCCGTTCGGGGAGGTCTGGGCGGCAGTCGAGGGTGGCGCTGTCGTCGGCACCGCCGGGTGGCTCCCCGAGGGCGCGTACCCCCCGACGCGGCGGCGAGCGGCGCGTCAGCTCGTCGGGGCGTGGCAGGCGTTGCTCACACCGCACACCTTTCGCGACGGGCTCCGTTACCTGACGGAGACCGAGAAGCTCCACCCGAAAGAGCCGCACTGGTACCTGGCGGTGATCGGTGTCGAGCCCGCGCATCACGGCGAAGGGCTGGGCGGGAAGCTGCTCGCGGCCGTCCTCGGCCGTCTCGACTCGACGGGCGTCCCCGCGTACCTGGAGACCTCGACCGAGGGGAACGTCGCCTGGTACCGGCACCACGGGTTCGAGGTGCAGCGCGAGATCCGGCCCGCGCCCGCCGGCCCGCCGGTCTGGACCATGTGGCGCGAGCCGAAGGCCTGACTGACTATCCCTCCACGATGGTGGTCACGAACCGCTCGAGCTGACGCAGGTTGCGGCACTCGTAGACGCCGTCGCAGTAGATCCCGAACTCCGAGATGATCGAGTCGCCCGTGTCCCAGTAGCCGCGCGGCTCCGGATTGAGCCAGTACAGGTGACGGGCGCGCTGTTGCAGCTCTTTGAGCACCCAGTTCTGGGACGCGTGGTAGTTGTTGCGGGCGTCGCCGAGCAGAATGATCGAGGTCTTCGGCGTCACCTCTTTGTAGTGGTGCTCGTGGAACACCTCGAAGGCGTGCCCGTAGTCGGAGTGGCCGTCGACCCATACGACGTCGGCCTCGGTGTTGACCCGGTGCACAGCCTCGGTGATGTCGTCCGATTCCTGGAAGAACCGTGTGACCTCGTCGATCCCGTCGATGAAAACCCACGACCGCACCTTCGAGAACTGGCTCGCCATCGCGTACACGAACTGCAACGTGAACCGGGCGAAGCTCGCCACCGATCCGGAGATGTCGGCGACGACCATGATCTCGGGGCGTGACGGGCGCGGGTGGCGGAACTTGGGCTCGGCGGGCACGCCCCCGTAGGACAACGAGTGCCGCACGGTGGACCGGAAGTCGAGGTGGCCGCGGTTGCGCCGCCGCCGCCGTTGGGCCAGGCGGGCGGCCAGCGCGCGCGTGAGCGGGTAGATCGCGCGCTGGAGCGCGAGCATCTCCTCGCGCGACGCGTGCATGAAGTCGACGTCCTCGGGGAGCGGCTTGCGCAGCGTGCGCGCCATGGCTTCGACACCGCGGTCGGCGACGAGCCGGCGGCGGATCTCGCCCTCGACGAGCTCCTTCAGCTCTCGCAGGCGGGCCTGGAACTCCTCCTCGGCCAGGCGCTCGGCCAGCTCGCCGTCGCCGACCTCGCCGCGCTCTCGTGCCTGCCCCATCAGCCGGGCGGTCAGGCCCTCGAAGTCCAACTGCCGCAGCGTCCGGTAGAGGTAGTACGTGCCGCCGACGGGCCGGCCCGGCTCCATCCCCGCGAAGCGGTCCACGGCCATGCCGGCCAGCTGGCGGAGCTGCTCCCGGTCCATGCTCATGAGCGCTTGGAGCAGCATCTGCGCCAGCTCCTCGGGCGAGACGTCGCCCATCGCGCCGCCGCCCTGGGCGCGCATGGCCTCCATGGACTCGAGGTCCAGCGGCTCGCTGTCCTCGCCCTCCTCGCCGATGCCCGCGGCGTGCAGCGAGAAGTAGACGTCGAAGACGGTCTCGAACGCCCGCCAGTGGTGGTGGTGCTTCACCAGGGTGGCTCCGAGCGCGGCCTTGAACGTGTCGCGCTCCGCGATGTCGACGTGCTCGACGGCGCGCATGGCGTCGAGGTTCTCGGTCATCGACACCGGGAGCCCGGCTGCCCGCAGCTCGTGGATGAACCCCTGGAGCACGTCGAGCATCGACTCGCGATCGCCGACCGGCGGGGCATCGGTGGGACCGAACCTCGACATGGCGTCGTTCAGCCTCGCCGGGTTCAGGTGGTGCACGGCGTCACGGTCCGGCTGACGCCGTGCGCGCCGGCAGCGGCCCGCCGTCGACCTGCAGCTCCTTACGGGCCTTGGCGATGTCCGACTGGTACTTGAGGAGCACGTGGAGTGTCTCGCCGATCAACTCGGGATCGATCTCGTTCTTGCCCAGGAAGAGGAGCGTCTTCGCCCAGTCGATGGTCTCGGAGATCGACGGCGCTTTCTTCAGCTCGAGCTGCCGGATGGACCGCACGACGCGCGCGACCTGCTCCGCGAGCTCGTCGTCGACGTCGGGAACGCGCACCCTGACGATGTCCTTCTCGCGCTCGAGGTCGGGATAGTCGAGGTGCAGGTACAGGCAGCGGCGCTTCAACGCCTCCGACAGCTCGCGTGTGTTGTTGGACGTCATCACGACCAGCGGCCGCTGCTTGCCGGCGATCGTGCCCAGCTCGGGGATCGACACCTGGAAGTCGGACAGCACCTCGAGCAGGAGCGCTTCTGTCTCGATCTCGACCCGGTCGACCTCGTCGATGAGGAGCACGATCGGCTCGTCGGCGCGGATGGCCTCCAACAGCGGTCGGGTGAGCAGGAACGGCTCCGAGAAGATGTCGGCCTCGACGTCGGCCCAGCTCGTCTCGTGCTCGCGGTCGGCCTGGATGCGGAGGAGCTGCTTCTTGTAGTTCCACTCGTACAGGGCCTTCGACTCGTCGAGGCCCTCGTAGCACTGCAGCCGGATCAGTCGCGCTCCCGTGACCCCGGACAGCGCCTTGGCGAGCTCGGTCTTGCCCACCCCGGCCGGGCCCTCGACGAGCACCGGCTTCTCGAGCCGGTCGGCGAGGTACACGACACCGGCGATGTTCGGATCGGCGAGGTAGTCGACGGCGCGCAAGCGCTCGACGACGTCGTCGACGGACTTGAAGCGATCGGCCATCAGGCTCCCGGCGGTTGGTAGACGGGGGTCACTCGACCACCTGGCCGTCACCCCACAGGACGTACTTGTACGTGGTGAGCTCGTGGAGCCCCATCGGCCCGCGGGCGTGGAGCTTCTGGGTCGAGATCCCGATCTCGGCCCCGAAGCCGAAGCGCTCCCCGTCCGTGAAACGCGTCGACGCGTTCACGATGACCACGGCGGCGTCGACCTCTCCGGTGAAGCGGCGGGCGGCGTCGAGGTCGCCGGTGACGATGGCCTCCGTGTGACCGGACCCGAACCGGTTCACGTGTGCGATGGCTTCGTCGAGCGACCCGGCGACGGCGACGGTCACCCGCAGGGCGAGGAACTCGCGGGCGAAGTCGTCGTCGGTCGCGACTCCCATCGTGGGCCACAGCGCGCGGGCGCGGTCGTCGCCGAGGAGCTCGACGTTCTGCTCGGCGAGCGCAGAGCAGACCCGGGGCAGGAAAGTGTCCGCCACGGCGTCGTGCACCACGATCGACTCCGCCGCGTTGCACACGCTGGGCCGGTTCGTCTTGGAGTTGACGACGATTTCGAGCGCCTCGTCGAGGTCGGCGGCGGCGTCGACGTACACGTGGCAGTTTCCGTCGCCGTCGATGACGACGGGGACCGTCGCGTGCTCGCGGACGCTCTGGATGAGCTCGTGGCCACCACGTGGGATCAGGCAGTCGACCAGCTCGGTGAGCTGCATGAGCTCGACGGCGGTCTCGTGAGCGGTGTCCTCGACGAGGACGACGCCGTCCTCGGGCAGCCCCGTCTTCTGCAGCGCCTCGCGCAGTACGCCGGCGATCGCGACGTTCGAGCGCAGCGCCGAGCCCGATCCCCGCAGCAACGCGGCGTTTCCGGACTTCAGGCACAGGCTGGCGGCGTCGCTCGTCACGTTGGGCCGATTCTCGTAGATGATCGCCACGACGCCCAATGGCACCCGGACCCGCTGGATCTCGAGGCCGTTGGGCCGCACCCATCCGTCGAGCAACTCACCGACCGGGTCGGCCAGCGCGGCGACCTTTCGCAATCCGTCGGCCATGCCGGCGATCCGATCGTCGGTGAGGCGAAGTCGGTCGAGCGGCCCGAGCTCCATTCCGCCGGCGGCGGCGCGCTCGATGTCGGCGGCGTTGGCAGCGAGGATCTCGGGGGTCCGCTCGAGGAGCAGGTCGGCCGCAGTGAGCAGGGCGGCGTCCTTCTCGGCCGCCGACGCCGACGCCAGCCGCCGGGAGGCAAGTCGGGCGCGACGCCCCAGCGCGCTGACGAGCTCGGACATGGAGGCGAGTGTAAACCTTGACCGATCGGTCTAGTTCTGGGATTGCACCCCGGGGCGGCAGTGCGGACTCGGGGGGGCAGCGAGGCCGGGCTCCCGCACGGCGGAGGCGCTGCCGCTGGCGCAGCCGTCCGCCTCAGCGCGGTCGTCCGACCCCACTGCCGTCCCCCGCTCCTCGCCGGCCGTTGAGGCCCCCCGAGCGGGGGCCCTCCCCCCGTCGGCCGGCGACGAGGATCGTCAGAGCGAAGTGGCGTCGTTGCCGGGCCCGTAGTGTGACGGACGGCACGCGCCCGCGCAAGAGCGCCCCGGGAAACGCCATTCGAGCGAGGGCCGAGTCACGGGAGGACGACGAGGTCGTCGCGGTGGATGACCTCGTGCGGGATGCCCTCGGGGAGATCGCCCGTCCGCCGGCCCGCGATCGTGCGCAGGGTGTCGCCCGACACCCGGGTGAGGCCCTTGGCGAACGGGCGCCCGTCCTCGCCGACGACCTCGACGGCGTCGTCGGCCTCGAACCGGCCCTCGACGTCGCGCACACCGGCCGGGAGCAGCGAACGGCCGTCGCGGGTCAACGCTTGGCGGGCGCCGTCGTCGACGACCACCCGCCCGGCCGCGCCGCGGGCGAACGCGATCCAGAGCTTCCGGCTCGGGAGGCGCTGCTGGCGCGGGTGAACGACCGTCCCGACCGGTTTCCCTTCGACCGCGTCGAGCACGACCGACGGCGAATCGGCGGCGGCGATGACGGCGCGCACGCCCGACCACGCCGCGATCTTCGCCGCCGCGAGCTTGCTCGCCATCCCCCCGCTCCCCCGCGGCGTCCCGGACGCGCCGGCGACGGCCTCGAGGGCGGCGTCCACCTCGGCGATCTCCTCGATCAGCGAGGCCTCGGTGTCGAGACGGGGGTCGGCGGTGAACAAGCCGGGCGTGTCGGTGAGCATCACGAGCACGTCGGCGCCGATCAGGTGCGAGACGAGCGCGGCCAGGCGGTCGTTGTCGCCGTACCGGATCTCGTCGTCGGCGATCGTGTCGTTCTCGTTCACGATGGGGATCACGCCGAGATCGAGCAGCCGGCGCAGCGTCTCGCGCGCGTGGAGGTATTGCGCACGCTGGACGAAGTCGTGCGGCGTGAGGAGCACCTGACCCGCCACCAGCCCGTGCTCGGACAAGATCCCACCGATCCGCTCCATGAGCTTGGGCTGACCGACAGCGGCGACGGCTTGGAGCGTGCCGATGTCGTTCGGGCGGGTCGGCATCGCGAGCGCTGGGAGCCCGGCGGCGATGGCGCCCGAGCACACGAGCACGAGCTCGTGGCCGGCGTGGTGCGTCGCGGCGAGCTCGCCGCAGAGCTTGAGCACGGCGCCGTCGTCGAGCTCGCCACCCTCGCCGGTGATCGAAGACGACCCGACCTTGACGACGACCTTGACCGGCGGCGTTCCCGCTCTCCCCATCAGCCGACGCCCTCGATGTACTCCAGCTCCACGGGACCGACGCGCACGGTGTCGCCCTCGCGCGCGCCTGCGCGTGCCAGCGCGCGCTCGACGCCCA
>Ga0075423_10002712_pt1 | contig 16180 bp, 19 predicted proteins | sample SoiMethybrSBSTD2_FD_80114 | JGI IMG/M metagenome (GOLD analysis project Ga0075423, IMG submission 80114) | Bulk soil microbial communities from a Populus tree surrounding site in Tennessee, USA - Soil MetaG P. TD hybrid SBSTD2 | ecosystem: Environmental > Terrestrial > Soil > Tree plantation...
CGGCATGAAGTTCAACTACGACTTCTGGTACCAGCCGCGCCACAACGTGATGGTCTCGTCCGAATGGGCGGCGCCGAATACCTTCATGCCGGGCTTCGACCTGGAGGAGGTCGGTCACCTGAAGTACGGCCGCGAGATCCATTTCTGGGATTTCAAGGAAAAGCGCGTCGCGCAAACCTTCTACCTGGGCGAGGACGGACTGGTGCCGCTGGAGGTGCGCTTCCATCACGATCCGGATTCGAGCCACGGTTTCGTCGGCGCCGCCCTCTCCTCCAACATCATCCACTGGTACAAGAAGGACGGCCGCTGGATCTGGGAAAAGGTGATCGACGTCGAGAACCAGCGCCACCCGGAATGGCCGATCCCGCTGCCGGGCCTGATCAGCGTGATCCTGATCTCGATGGACGACCGGTTCCTCTACCTCTGCAACTGGCTGCACGGGGACATCCGCCAATACGACATCTCGGATCCCTCGAAACCGCGGCTCGCGGGCCAGGCCTGGATGGGCGGTCTTCTGAACAAGGCCCCGGTTGTCAACGGCCGGCGCATCACCGGCGGGCCGCAGATGATCCAGCTCTCGCTCGACGGCAAGCGACTCTACGTCACCACGTCGCTCTTCTCGACCTGGGACAACCAGTTCTATCCGGACATCCGGCACAACGGCGGCTGCATGCTGATGGTCGATTGCGACACGGAGAACGGTGGGATGTCGATCAACCCGAGCTTCTTCGTCGACTTCGGAGGCGAGCCGCACGGCCCCGCGCGCTGCCACGAGACGCGCTATCCAGGAGGAGACTGCACGTCGGACATCTGGCTCTAGGGATGGAGCAGGTCACGATCACGCTCGCCAACCGGGGCGGCGCCTCCTTCCGCGTCGACCGGCGCAAACCGTTGCTCGGCGAGCTCGAGGCGCAGGGCATGTCGCTGCCCTACGGATGCCGCTACGGAGGCTGCATCTCGTGTGCCGCGAAACTGCTCTCGGGCCGGATCGACCAGCGCACAGGCGTAGCCCTGGACGGGCGCCAGCTCGCGAACGGCTACGTGCTCCTCTGCGTTGCGCGCCCTCTGACCGACTGCACCCTCGACGTCGGCGTCGATAGTCATGACAAGCTCTACCGCAATCCCTTCATGACGCCATTGACCTATATGAACCACGACCAGGACTACCCGGCGGACTATCTCGCCACCATCCTGAAAGAAGTGAAGACCATCGCCATGGTTGGCGCCAGCTCCGACCCCACCAAGTTCAGCTATGGCGTGCTCAGGGTCCTGCACGAAACCGGCTACGACATGATCCCGGTGAATCCCAATGAAGCCGGGACCGAGATCCGCGGCCTGCGGGTCTACGAGTCGCTGACCGCCATCGGCCGCCCCGTGGACATGGTCCAGGTGTTCCGCAACTCCGACGCGCTGCCCGGGATCGCGCGCGAGGCAATCGCGATCGGCGCCAAAGTGCTATGGGCGCAGCTCGGCGTGCGCAACGACGAGGCGGCCCGGCTGGCGGAGGCGGCGGGGCTGAAAGTGGTCATGAACCGCTGTCCCAAGATCGAGCTTTTCCGTCCGTTCTGGAAGCCACGGCTGAACCCGGAGATTTAGACCACGTAAGGAGAATGGCATGCCGACGCGCCGCCAGGTCCTGATTTGGGCAGCAACTTCGACGGCGCTCGCCGGCATGGCCGGAATCGCGCGCGGGCAAGCGTATCCGGCGAAACCGGTGCGCATCCTGGTCGGCTTCGTGGCGGGCGGGAATTTCGACATCGTCGGGCGCCTGATCGCCCAATCGCTATCCGAGCAGCTGCACCAGCCTTTCATCGTCGAAAACCGACCCGGCGCGAGCAGCAATCTGGCGACCGAAGCGGTGGTTCGTGCGCCCGCGGACGGCTATACGCTCCTGCTGGGTGGCGCGGTGAACGCAGTCAACGCGACGCTTTACGAAAATCTCGGTTTCAATTTCATCAGCGACCTGACTCCGGTTGGCGGCGTCAGTCGGTTTCCGAACGTCATGACCGTGAACGCGTCTTTCCCGGCCAGGACGGTCCCCGAGTTCATCGCCTACGCGAGAGCGAATCCGGGGAAGATCAACCAGGGCTCTTCCGGCAACGGGACCACGCAGCATCTGGCCGGCGCGCTGTTCAAGTCGATGACCGGCGTCGATTTCCTCCACGTCCCGTACAAAGGCGCCGCGCAGGCCATTACGGATCTCCTCAATGGGCAAGTCCAGGTCTTGTTCGAACCCTTGCCGCCTTCGATCCAGCACATCAAATCGGGAAAGCTACGCGCTCTGGCGGTGACAACGGCGACACGCTCGGCGGCACTGCCCGAGGCGCCGACCGTCGCCGAGTTCGTGCCCGGTTACGAGGCGAGCGGATGGAACGGCGTCTGCGCGCCGAAGGGCACACCGGCTGATATCGTTCGCAAGCTCAACAATGCGATCAACGCAGCCCTCGCGGATCCGAAGCTGAAGGCGCGTCTTGCCGACCTGGGTGCCACGCCCCTTGGCGGCTCCTCCTCCGACTTTGGAACGCTCATCGCGGAAGAGACGGCCAAGTGGAGCAAGGTGATCCGGGCGGGCAACATCAAACCCGGCTGACAATCCGGCGGGTCGCCCGCCCGCTAGAACAATTAGGCACGCGAGTATGTCCCGAGAGCTCGACTTCTTCTTCTACATCGGCAGCACCTACACGTACCTGTCCGTAAATCGGGTGGCGAAGATCGCCGCCCACGAGGGCATTGGTCTGCGCTGGCGGCCATTCCATGTCCGCGCGATCATGATCGAGCAGAACAACCGACCTTTCATCGGGAAGCCCGTCAAGCTCAAGTACATGTGGCGCGACTTGGAGCGCCGCGCCATGCGCTATGGCATCCCCTTCAAGTCGATCCCCGACTACCCGGTGGACCCGGAGGGACTTGCCAACCGCGTGGCGGTCCTGGCGGCCGAGGAAGGATGGTGTCCCGAATACGCGAGGGCGACCTATCGGGACTGGTTCCTGGAGAACAAGGCTCCGGGAGATCCCGAGCATCTTCGGCTCATGCTGTCTCGGCTTGGGAAGGACCCCGACTCGACGATTTCCCGCGCCAACGGCGAAACGATTCGCAGCCGCTACGACTCCGAGACCGAGCATGCAAAACAGCTCGGGATTTTCGGCTCACCGACCTTCGTGTGTGATACGGAAATCTTCTGGGGCGACGATCGATTTGAGGACGCCATGGAATGGGCCAAGTCCAGGCAACGCTGACCGGAGTCGTGCTTGCACTCTCTGTGGGACTCTTCGCCACTGGCGTAGGCCTCGACCGAGACCGGGCCTTCTATCCGGTCGTGGCGATCGTGGTGGCGTCGTACTATGCGCTGTTCGCTGCGATGGGCGCTTCCACACACGTACTAGTTCTGGAGTGTGTGGCCGGTGCCGTCTTCGTCGCAGCCGCGGTAGCAGGCTTCAGGTGGTCCCTATGGGTTGCCGCGCTTGCACTGGCGGCACATGGCATTTTCGATTTCAGCCATGCTGCCGTCATCTCCAATCCAGGCGTGCCGACTTGGTGGCCGGAATTCTGTGCCGCGTACGACGTTACGGCAGCGGTCTTCCTGGGATGGTTGCTGAAGAGCGGGCGCATTCGCGCACTGGCTTGAGCTGAAAATCCGCCGCTCGCCGTTACGCGGTCAGGGGCAGATGAAGCCCGCGCCGCCCGGGTTGGCGAAGCAGCCGACCGACGCGGGGATCACGTGCTTCGGCAGCCACAGCACGACGTCGGGGAAGTAGATGGCGAAGCCGATGGTGGCGAGGAATACGACGTAGATCGGCAGCGCGGCGCGCAGCGCCTGCGAGAAGCGCACGCCGACGAACTTCGACGCCATGAGGAGAACCAGGCCGTAGGGCGGCGTGATCAGGCCGAAGGCGAGCGTCGCGATCAGCACCACGCCCATGTGCACCGGATTGATGTTGCCGGCCTGCGCCAGCGCGTTCACCAGCGGCATGAAGATGATGATGGTCGGCACCGGCTCGATGAAGTCGCCGACGATCGTGAAGAGCAGCACCATCAGCAGCATGATCATGTGCGGGTCGTGGCCGGCGATGCCGGTGATCCAGTCGGCGATGACGATGGCGCCGCGCAGGTAGGCGAGCAGCCAGCCGAAGGCGTTGGCGGCGCCGATGGTGATCAACGGCAGCGAGAAGATCAGGCCCGCGAGGCAGAAGTCGTACGGCAGCTTGCGCAGGTGCTTCGGGTTGTACGTCGGGATGATGACGAACAGGATCCAGGCGGCGGCGACGACGCCCGCCTCGGTTGGCGTGAACCACCCGGTCAGGATGCCGCCGAGGAGGATGGCCGGGATCATCAGTGGCAGTGCCGCGTCCTTGGTGGCGCGCGCAAGCACGCCGAGCGGAGCGCGGGCGCGCCGGGTGCCCGGCGGCCCGAAGAAATAGCAGAAGATCATGAGGCCGAAGCCGATCATGAAGCCCGGCACCACGCCCGCCATGAAGAGGCCCGCGATCGACACGTTGCCGACCGCGCCGTAGACCACCGCGGTGATGCTCGGCGGCACGAGCGCGGCGATGGTCGAGGCGGCGGCAATGATGGCGGCGATGAAGGGCCCCCGGTAACCCTCGCGCTTCATCGGCGGTCCGAGCGCCCGGCTCATGACCGCGACGTCGGCGGTGGTGGAGCCCGACATCTCGGAGAAGAACATGCTGAAGACGGTCACCACCTGCGACAGGCCGCCGCGGATGTGGCCGACCAGCGCGAGAGACAGGTTCGCGATGCGCTGCACGACGTTGGCCGAGCTCATCAGCTCGCCGACCAGCAGGAAAAACGGGATGGCGAGCAGCGCCTCGTTGTCCATGCCGTCGAAGACCTTCTGCAGGATCGCCGCCAGCGAGACGTCCGCGAGCAGCGCGCCGACGAACACGCCGCCCATCAGCGCGAACGGCACCGGCACGCCGAGGTAGCCGAAGGCGAGGAAGCAGGCCGACATGAGCGTGAGGATGAGCGGCGCGCTCATGGGCGCTTCTCCAGCTCCGCGGGATCGAACGCCAGTACGGCCTCTTCCGGCTCGGGGTCGGCGTGCTCGAACCCGTTGCGCAAGCCGTTGACGATCTGCTCGACGGTAAAGAGCGCGATCAGCGCGCCGGACAGGGGGATCGCCGCGTACAGCGAGGCAATGGGCGTGTTGGACGGCAGGCGGAAGCTGCCGAAGCCCCGCAGGAAGGTCTGGTAGCCGAAATACACCATGCACAGCGCGACCGACAGCACAATCGTGCGGATCAGCAGCTCGGCGATCCGCCGCGAGGCGCCCTGCAGGGACTCGGCGACAGCGGTCAGGTAGAGATGGTCATTGCGCCGCGTCGCCGCGGCAAAGCCGATGAAGATGCCGTAGATGAAAAGGGTGGAAGTCACCTCCTGCAGCCACAGCCACGGCCGGCCCGCGATGCGGGTGACGATGTCGGCGCCCACCGAGAGTGAAAAGCCGGCGAGCGTGACGCCGCACAGGACCATCAGCACCCGCTCGAGCCCGTCGAGCGCGCGCCACTTCAGGTGGCGCTGGCGCTGCAGCACCAACCGGCCGGAATTGCCCACCGGCGCGTACCGCTACTGGATCGAGCGGATCAGCGTCTTCACCTTGTCGGCGTGCGGGCCGAGCTCCTTCGCCAGCTTGTCGAGGTACGGATCGGCGATCTTCTGGAAGCCCGACTTGTCGACCTTGTCGACCACCTTCACGCCCATCGAGCGGATCTTCGCCAGCGCCTGATTCTCCAGCTCGAACGCGCGCTTCGGCTCCTGCGTGGTGACGTCGCGGCCCGCTTCCAGAACCCATTTGCGCTGCTCGGCGTTGAGGCTTTGCCACAGCCGGTCGCTGACCCAGAGGATGGCATTGTTCGCCTCGTGCTCGGAGAGCGAGATCACCGGCGCGACCTCGTAGTGCTTGTTCACGAGGTACACATTGATCGAATTCTCGCCGAAGTCGACCACGCCGGTTTGGAGCGACGTGTAGACGCTGCCGAAGGGCATGTGCACCGTCTGCGCGCCGTAGGCCGGGAACATCGTGTCCTCGGTCGCGGTCGCCTGCACCCGCACCTTGAGGCCCTTCAGGTCGGCGACGTTGCGAATTTCCTTCTTCCCGTACAGGTTGCGCACACCCTGGGTGCCGAGGCCGATGGCGTGGATGCCCTGCGTGGTCTGGTCGATCATGTCGCGGATCGCCTCGTACACGCGCTGATCGGCGAGCGACTTGATGACGTGCTCGGACGAGCGGAACAGGAAGTGCAGCGACATCACGCCCGCCTGCGGCGAGATGGTCGCGGTGTTGGCGGAGGAAACGATGGCGAAATCCAGGTCGCCGGCCTTCACCAGCTGCAAGAGCTGCGGCTCCTGCCCGAGCTGCGCGCCGGGATACTGGTCGACCAGCATCTTCCCGCCGCTCAGCTTATTCAGCTTGGCGGAGAAAATGTCGTAGGCCACGCTGTAGCCGGTATTGAGCTGCTGATCGTGCGCGAAGCGGTAGTGTTTCGCGTTCTGCGCGGTGGCGCCGAGCGCGAATGCGAGCAGCGCGCCGGCGAAAGCTCCTCTGCCGATGAATTTCATCGTCCCCATCCTCCGTTGGCGATCCAAGGCGAACCCGGGGAATTCTCGCAAGGTTTCCAGGGCGCCGCCAGCGCCTTGCGCTGCGCTGGCGCCCACCTGGTTCCTCGCCGAGGCGCGTTAGGCAGCCGCCGAGCGCTCGCAGTAGGTTACGCTTGCGGGTACCCGGAGGCGTTCACCATGATTCCCCCAAATCCTGACCCACGGCCTGCGGACCCGAATCCTAAGGCTCATGAGCGAGCCGTTGATCCGGAGAAACTGCGCAACGAGGCGGAGACCGGCCGCACCGATGCTGAGCACGCACGCGAGGATGCGGAAAATGTACGAGAGGCGGCCGAGCGCAATCGGCGCCACGCCGAGACGAGGCGCACGCAATCCGAGAGCGGCCGCGACGCGGCGGAGCACGAGCGCGCGGCGTCCGAAGCCCTGCGCGAGGCCGCCGAGAACGCACGCCACGCCGCGGAGGAGCTTCGCAAGGTCACCGAGGAAGCGCGCGAGGCGGCTGCGGAGCAGCGCGAGGTGCTCCGAGAGATGCGACAGACGTTGGCGGCTATCCAGCGCAGCCAGCGCGAAAACGGTGCGTCAGGATCGTGAATCGATATGGGCGAGGTGCAGCCGGTGCAGGCTGATCTTGTGCACCTCGTCCTTGCTGGCCTCGATGTGACGCGCAAGTAGCTGCACCGCGCGCGCCGAGCGGCGCGCGAGCACGGCGCGCAGGATCTGGCCGTGCTCCAGATAGGTGTAGACGACGCGCTCGGGATGGGTGAAGTCGAGGCGCCGCACGATGCGGATGCGCTCGGTGATGGAGTGGTGCACGCGCGCGAGCTCGGGGTTGCCGGCGGCCTCGACCAGGGTGCTGTGGAACTCCTCGTCCAGGCGCGCCACGCGCGCGCCGTCGGTGAGGCGGCTGCGAGGCGCGACCAGCCAGACTTTCTCCAGGCCGGCGAGGGCGGCCTTCGGCTCCCCGGCGCACAGCCGCTCGACGGCCGCGCTCTCGAGCACGAGGCGCAGGTCGTACAGGTGGTCGAGGAGGTCGAAGTCGAGCGGCCGCACGCTCCAGCCGCTCTTCGCGTGGACCTGCACGTAGCCTTCGCGCTGGAGGCGGAAGAGCGCCTCGCGCACCGGCGTGCGCGAAACGCGGCTGCGCGAGGCAACCTCGTTCTCCGAGAAGCGCGTGCCGGGGAGCAGGCGGAACTCGAAGATGTCGCTTTTCAGCGCGCGGTAGACCGAGTCGCCGAGGTTCTTCGAGGAAGAAGAAATCGGGCTCTGACCCCGATTTTTCTTCCTCGAGTCGTTCATGCAGGCAGCGGGGTCGACTGCCAGGCGACCATCTGCCAGCCCTGCGGCCGCTTCACCCAGACGTTGGTGAAGCGGCTGTTCAGCTTCTTCGGCTGGCCGCCCGACAGGAGCTGGATCCTCACCTGGCCGGTGACGACCGCGCAGTCGCCGTGGACCTGGATGTCCTCGATCGGCCGCTCCACCTCCTGGTAGACCCACTTCTTCGAGCGGATGCCGTCGAGGTAGCTCGCCTTGGTGTCGGCGCCGCCGTAGGAGTGCGTGTAGACGAGCGAGTCGGCGAGGAGCTCCTCGAGCGTCTTGGCATCGGCCTCGCACATCGCGCGGTAGCGCCGCGACTCGAGGAGGCGAATGGTGTCTCTGCTGTCAGCCATGGGGAATCTCCAGGTTAGCCGTCGGCGATCGAGTTCTCGAGCACGCCGACCTTGTCGATCTCGATCTCGACCTTGTCGCCGGGCTTCATCCAGATCGGGGGATTGCGCCGCGCGCCCACGCCGCCGGGCGTGCCGGTGACGAGGACGTCGCCCGGGACGAGCGTGGTCCAGGTCGAGACGTACTCGATGATCTTCGGGATCTTGAAAATCATCTGCTCGGTGCTCGCGTGCTGCATGCGCTCGCCGTTCAGGCGGCACGAGAGCGTCATCGTGGTGCCGGGCGGGATCTCGTCGGCGGTGACCATCCACGGACCGAAGCCGCCGGTCTGCGGGAAGTTCTTGCCCGCGGTCCACTGGATGGTGTGGCGCTGCCAGTCGCGCACCGAGCCGTCGTTGTAGCAGCTATACCCCGCCACATGCTTGTAAGCATTTTGTTGAGAAATTCTTCTTCCTGGGGTGCCGATGATCACCGCGATCTCGGCCTCGAAGTCGAGGTTCTTCGACTCGCGCGGCCGCACGATCGGCTGCTTGTGCCCGATCTGCGACTCCGGCAGGCGCAGGAAGATCGCCGGCTGCTCGGTGTTGTCGCGCCCGGTCTCGACCACGTGCTCCTGGTAGTTGAGGCCGACGCACACGATCTTGTCCGGGTTCGGGATCACCGGCAGCCAGGTCACGTCCGAAGCCTGGTAGTCCGGCGCGGCGCCCGCGTACTGCACCGCTTGGGAGAAGGCGTTGCCGGTGATGAGCGACTTGAGGTCGGGGTACTGGTTGCCGAGATAGCGCTTGAGGTCGACGATGCCCTTGGCGGTGACGATGCCGTAGCTCGCGCCTTGCGCGGTCTGGTAGCTGGCGAGTTTCATGCGGGGCTCCTGGTGGAGGACTTGCCCATTCTAGCCGCGAGCTCGGCGCGCCATTCCTCGACCGGCTTGTAGCCCGGGAGCTTGCGCGCCGTGTCGTGCGCCCATTCCCAGAGCTCGGCGTCGGGAAGCGACAGGTCCATGGGGATGCGCAGCGGCTGCTCGACGTACCAGGGCGTGTCGACGAAAAGCTCGATGCGGTTGCCTTCCGGGTCGCGGAAGTACACCGAAAGGGCATTGCCGTGCGATACCGGCGCGATCTCGCTGACGCCTTTCTCGGCCTGGACCGCGCGGTACATCTCGCGCAGCCCGGCGAAGTCGCCCATGCGGAACGAGATCTGGTTGATCGCGTTGAAAGCGAGGTTGTCCGGACGCCCGCTCGCCATCACGATCTGGTGATGCTCGCGGACATCGCGTGTGAGGAAGACAAATTTGGTGTTACCCATCTGTCCGCGGTCGCTGACGGCGAAGCCGAGGAGCCGCGTATAGAAGTCTTCCATGCGCTCGATGTCGCGCACGAAGAAGCCGACGTGACTGAAGGACAGTTCAGGGGAGAACTGCGATGGCATTGATCTCGATGAGGTAGTCGGGGTGCACCATCTTGGTCACCTCCACCATGGTGGAGGCGGGCGCGGGCGCCTTGAAGTATTCGCGGCGCACCTTGTGGATCGCCTCGAAGTGCTCCATGTTGCGCACGTACACGTCGACGCGGCACACGTCGTCGAGGCTGCCGCCCGCTGCTTCGATTGCGCTCTTCAGGTTCTCGCACACCTGGCGGGTCTGCGCCTCGATGTCGCCGACGCCCGCGATCGTGCCGTCGGCGCGCCGCGCGGTCATGCCCGAGAGGAACACCATCGTGCCCTTCGCCTCGACCGCGATCGCCTGCGAGAAGTGTCCGCTCGGGGTGCGCAGCTTCGCGCTGCGGATCTCGCGCCTTGCCATTACAGCGCTCCCTCTACGCCGACTTTCGCGCCGCACTCCTTGAGCTTCGCGAGCAGCTCGGGCGCGAGCAGGCATTCGTCGCTTTCGGCCAGGCGCGCGCGCGCCCGATCGCCGGGGGCATAGATGCGCGCCACGCCGTGGGCGCGGCGCGAGCCGCGCACGCGCTCGGCGAAGCGCGCCACGCGCTCGCCCAGCCCGGCGATGGCGAAGCGCGCGGGGTCGATCGCCATGAATAGGTGGGCGCATCCGTAGGGCTGCGCCGGATCGCCGTCGAACGCGCCGACCTCCGGCCCGAGCGCGCCGCCCGAGAGCCCGCCGCACACCAGGTCGATCGCCGCGGCGAGCCCGAACCCTTTCGCCGCCGCGCCGGGAACGAGCATCGCCGCGATCGCGGCGGCCGGATCGGACGGGACGCCGCCGACGTCGAGGTCGACCACGAACGGCTGGGCATCGGTGGACGGAAGCGCGATCGCAAGCGAGTTCGCGCCGGTGAGGCGCTCGACGCCGCCCGGCGGGGCCTTGGAAGGATGGCTGTTGCACATGACGATGCCGATCAGGCCGCCCTCGGCGATTTGGCGCGCCCAGAACGCCGCGTTGCCGAAGTGCGATCCGTTTCGCACCGTGACGCACGCGAGGCCATGCTCGCGCGCGCGCTCGCTCACCATGGGCAGCGTCCAGTCGGAGCTCAATGGCCCGAGAATGTGGCACGCGTCGAGCACGATCGCCGACCCGGCGTCGTGCATCACCGTGGGCTCGGTTTCCGGGGAGACCGAGCCGGCGAGCATGCGCTCGACATAGGTCGGCACGAGCGCGACCCCGTGCGACGACAGGCCCTCGACGTCGGCCGCAACGAGCGCCGCCGCGGTGAGGCGCGCGGCCTCGTGCGGGACGCCCAGCCTGGCGAAGATTTCGGCGACGAAGCCCTTCAGCGAGTCGGTGCGTGTCGCGCCGAGCGACATCCCGGCGGGCGTCTCCAGATTCATATCGGCGCTAGGGTACACTCGGCGCGGCATGAATTTCACCTACGTATCGCTGCCGACGCGAGTGGTGTTCGCCGCCGGAGCGGTCCGGAGCCTTGCCGCCGAGGTCGAGCGCCTCGGCGCCCGGCGGGTGCTGCTCATCTCGACTCCCGGCCGCGCGGAGATGGTGCGCAACCTCGCCCGGGGACTGGCGGTCGCCGGGGTTTTCGACCGGGCCGTCATGCATACGCCGCTCGCGGTGGTGGAGGCGGCCCGCGAGGAGGCGAAGAAGGTGAACGCCGACTGCTGCGTCACGGTCGGCGGCGGCTCGACCATCGGCTTCGGCAAGGCGATCGCGCTCTCGTCCTCGCTACCCGTTGTCGCGGTACCGACGACCTATTCGGGTTCCGAGATGACCACCATCTGGGGCGTCAGCGAGGGCGGCGCGAAGAAGACCGGACGCGACCCCAAGGTCCTGCCGAAGGCGGTGATCTACGATCCCGAGCTCACCCTGGACCTGCCGGTCGCGGTCTCCGCGGCGAGCGGCATGAACGCCATCGCCCACTGCGCGGAGGCGCTCTACGCTCACGACGGCAACCCGATCGTTTCCTTGATGGCGGAGGAGGGAATCCGCGCCCTCGCTTCTGCTCTTCCGGGAATCACATCTCATCCGCAGAACCTTGAGGCGAGAAGCGAGGCGCTGTACGGCGCCTGGCTCGCCGGCATGACCATCAGCACCACCAGCGTCGCGCTTCACCACAAGCTCTGCCACGTGCTCGGCGGCTTCGGCCTGCCCCACGCGGAGACGCATTCGATCGTGCTGCCACATGCCATGCGCTACAACCGGGACGCGGCTCCGGAAGCGATGACTCGAATTGGAAAGGCCCTGGAAGCCTCTGATGCGGCAACCGGGCTGTTTGAGCTCGAGAAAAAGCTGGGGATTGCGATGCGCCTCGCCGACATCGGGATGAAGGAAGCCGATCTCGAGCGCGCGGCGCGCATCGCGGTCGAGGCGCCCTATCCCAATCCACGCAAGGTGGAGTACGAGCCGGTGCTCGGCCTGCTGCGCGACGCCTACGAGGGGCGCCGGCCCGCGTAGCCCGCGCTCGCCGGCTGCTCGGACGGCGAAGCGCTCTTGAGGCCGGCGGTGAGGATGAACTTCATCGCTTCCTCGCGCGACATCTCGACCGGCTTGCAAGCGCTTCTCGGCACGAACACGGTGTAGCCACCGATCTGGTAGCTCATCGGCAGGTACACCGCGACTTCGTCGCCACGCGCGATGCCTGGCGGCGCGTCGCTGAAGTCACTGCGGGTGACGAAGCCGAGCAAGCGCAGGTTGCCAGGCAGCTCGAGCGACACGACCTGGAGCGAAGGCTCCTTGTGCTGCGCGAAGAGGCCGAGCAGATCTCGCAACGCCCCGTACACCGAGCGCACCAGCGGGATTTCGAGCAGCATCTTCTCGGCCCAGCCGAACACGCGCCGGAAGAGGATGGCGTGCATCAGCAGGCCGACGAGGAACACGAACACCACGGCCACCACGAGTCCCATGCCGGTGTGGTACCAATCGTCCGGGATTACCAGCAGCACCTGCTTGCCGAAGAATTTTTCGAGCACCGAAAGCACCCACAGCGCGAAATACAGCGTGCCGATCACCGGCAGCACCGTGAGGAGCCCGGTGAGGAATACGCGCCCCAGGTGCTGCCAGGGAGAGGACAGGCTCGGCAGGGGCGCGTGGCGTCGGGACATCGGCGCATCGTATCATCGACACCGGAGGTTCCCCGTGATCGCCGTGATCTTCGAATTCACGCCTGCAAAAGGCCGGTTCCCCGACTACATGGAGCTCGTCGGCACGCTCAAGGCCGACCTCGACAAGGCCGACGGCTTCATCTCGCTCGAGCGCTTCGAGAGCATCACCAACAAGGGCAAGTTCGTCTCGCTGCAGTTCTGGCGCGACGAGGAGTCGGTGCGCAAGTGGCGCACGCTGCAGCGCCACCGCGAGGCGCAGGCCAAGGGCCGCGCCGGTATTTTCGAGTCGTACCGGCTGCGCATTGCCAGCGTGGTGCGCGACTACACCATGGACGAGCGCGCGCAGGCGCCGGCCGATTCTGTCAAGGTGCACGGGTAAACCACAGCTTTCTCTTCGAGGAGGCAAGCTGGCGCGCCGAGGGAGAATACGCCGACGCCGCCGGCACCAAGTTCGCGCTCTCGGGCGAGACCACGGTGCGCCACGAGCCGAACCGCTGGCTCTTCGAGGCGGTGCAGCGCCTGCGCGGCGACCCGGCGCGCGTGCAGCACAACCGCTACGAGATCGTGCCGTTCACGCCCGGGGCGCGCTCCACGCACTGGATCGCGCTCAACCCGGCGATTGGCGCGCTACGCGGGCGTTTCGTCATCGTCGCCGACTCGATCCTCTCGTTCTACGCGAGCCCCACCGGCCGCTACCGCGGCTTCGAGTCGCTCCTGCGGCGCGATCGCGCCCGCTATACGGTGCGCGGCAGCCTGCTCGAGGAGGACAAGCTGGTATCGAGCTGGGCGCTCGAACTGACCCGCCTCTGAGGCGCCGAGTCGTTGTATAAGGGGCCGATGATCCAGGCGGCAATCGTCGGCCTCGGGACCTGGGGCCAGCACCTCGTCTCGGCCATCCAGGGCAAGAGCGATGTCATCCGCTTCGCCGCCGGCGCTACTCGGACGCCCGCGAAGGCCGCTCAGTTCTGTGCAACCCATGGCATCCGGCTTGCCGACTCGTACGAAACTCTTTTGAGAGACAAGAGCGTCGAGGCCGTGGTCCTCGCCACTCCGCATTCCGCGCATGCCGAGCACATCGCCGCGGCCGCGAAGGCTGGCAAGCACGTCTTCGTGGAGAAACCGCTCGGCTTGTCACGCGCCGACTCCGAGCGCGCCGTCGCCGCGTGCGCCGAGCACAAGGTGACGCTCGCCGTCGGCTACAACTGGCGCTTCCAGCCGGCGCTGCGAGAGGTGAAGCGCATGCTCCAGGACGGCCGGCTGGGAAAGCTGCTCCACATCGAGGGCAACTTCTGCGGGCCGAGCGCGTACCGCTTTCGCCGCGAGCACTGGCGCCAGGACCGCGACGAAACGCCCGCAGGCGGCATGACCGGGCGCGGCGTGCACGTGGTCGACGCGATGCTGTACCTCGCCGGGCGCATCGGCTCGGTCACGGCGCAGAGCGCCCGCCAGGTCCAGGACTTCGGCGCCGACGACACCACCTCGATGCTGTTTCGCTTCGCGAGCGGCGCGAGCGGTTATCTCGGCACGGTGATCGCCACCGCCGAGACCTGGCGCATGCAGGTGTTCGGCTCGAACGGCTGGGCGGAGGTTGGCGACGTCGAGCACCTGCAAACCTGGGAGCTGAGAACGTGCTTCATCGACCGGGATAACCTGGCCACGAAAAACAAGCCACAGCAAGCCCGGTTTCCGGTGGTCAGTACGGAGCGGGCAGAGCTCGAGCATTTCGCAAACGCGGCAAAGGAGCGTCGGCCGCTTGCCGTTCCCGGCGGGGACGAGTTGCACAACGTGGCCGTGCTCGAAGCCATCGTCAAGTCGGCACAGGAAGGAACCCGGGTTTCGATATGACCACGGCTGCGCAGGCGCTGGTCGACTGTCTTCGCAGGGAAGGCGTCGATCACGTGTTCGGCATTCCCGGGACCATGAATCTGCCGATCCTGGACGTGCTGCGCGCCACGCCGGAGATCCGCTTCGTCCTCACGCGCCACGAGCAGGGCGCCGCGTTCATGGCCTACGGCTATGCGCGCACGCTCGCCCGGCCGGCGATCGTCACCGCGACCGAAGGGCCCGGCGTCACCAACCTCGCCACGGGAATCGCGGCGGCCTTCAAGGGCTACGTGCCGATCATCAGCATCAGCGGCGCGCAGGAGCTGTGGCTGCGCGAGAAGGACGCGAGCCAGGACATCGACCAGGTCACCTTCAACCGGCCGATCACCAAGTGGGCGTACTCGATCCCGACGGCGGGCAAGGTGCAGGAAGCCGTGCGCCGCGCCTTCCGCGTCGCGCTCACCGAGCCGGTCGGTCCGGTGCACCTCGACGTGTCGAAGGACATCCTCCTCGCCGAGACGGCGCCGGAGCCGATCGCGCCCGAAGCATACCGGCCGAGCACGCCGCCTGCCTGCGCGGCCGCCGACCTCGACCGCGCCGCGGAGCTGATCGCGCGCGCGGAGCGGCCGCTCTTCGTGGTCGGCGGCGGGGTGCTGCGCGAGAACGTGCTTCCCGCGATGAAGCGCCTCGCCGAGGCGACCGGCATCCCCGTGGCGAGCTTCCAGTACTACCCGGATGCTTTTCCGACCAGCCACCCGCTCGCCCTTGGACCGCTCGGCCGCAACGGCTACTCGAGCGCCAACCGCGCCGCTCCGCAGGCCGACGTCGTCATTGCGGTCGGCGCCCACATCGACCTTTTCTCGACCGGCTTCAAGCACGGCATCATCGATCGCGATGCCAAGCTCATCCACCACAGCGCGGTGGCCGCGGCAATCGGCGTCGTGTTTCCGGTTTCCCATGCGGTGGTTGGTTCGACGAGCAGTTTCCTCGAAGGCCTCACCGTTCGCCTTTCAAGAAATAATTTGAACAAATGGCTGGACGTGGCGAAGCTGCGCTCCGATTGGGACGCCGAGCGCGAGAAGACGCTCGACCGCTCGGTGCGCCCGATGCTGCCGACCGTGGTCGCGCACGCGATGCGCCAGGCGCTGCCGAAGGACGGTGTCGTGATCGCCGACGCGGGGAACGCGGGCAAGCACATGCGCGTCTTCATGGATACCTACGCGCCGCACACGTTCATGTACATCAGCGACTGGGGCTCGGTGGGCGCGGGCCTGCCGATCGCGATGGGCGTGAAGCTTGCTCGCCCGAAGCAGGTGGTGATGGCCGCGGTCGGCGATATGGGAATGATGTGCAACATCGGCGAGCTCGAGACCGCGGTGCGCGAGCGCGTCCCGGTGGTGTGCGTGGTCTACAACGACCGCGGCCTCGGCAACGAGCGCGCGTTCCAGAAGGAGCTCTACGGCGGCCGCCTTTTCGCGGTGGACTACAACGACGTCGATTTTGCCGCGCTCGCGCGCGGCTTTGGCGCCTACGGCGAGCGCGTGGAGGAGCCCTCGGGCCTCGCGCCTGCGCTCAAGCGCGCGATCGATAGCGGCCTGCCCGCGGTGATCGA
>Ga0075423_10002715_pt1 | contig 16174 bp, 10 predicted proteins | sample SoiMethybrSBSTD2_FD_80114 | JGI IMG/M metagenome (GOLD analysis project Ga0075423, IMG submission 80114) | Bulk soil microbial communities from a Populus tree surrounding site in Tennessee, USA - Soil MetaG P. TD hybrid SBSTD2 | ecosystem: Environmental > Terrestrial > Soil > Tree plantation...
ACGATGAGCAGTCCATCAGGTGAGCCATGGCACGGCACCGTGGGCCGTGTTGATGCTGCGCTGCTCACATCGGCGGTGCCGAATATTGCGACCCGGCGCGCGCATATGTGCGGCCCGCCACCCATGATGGATGCAGTGAAGGCCGCGCTCCTTGGGCTTGGAGTACCTGAAGCCCAAATCAAAACGGAGGCGTTCGGAACCGTTAAGCGCGATCCCACGGTGAAGGGCACTGCCTCAACCGAGATCGCAGGCAACGTTACCTTTCAGGCTTCTGACACCACCGCGCCAGTGCCAGTCGACGCAACGATCCTCGATGTGGCCGACGAAGCGGGCGTCTTCATCGACAATGCTTGCCGCTCGGGAACCTGCGCATCCTGCCGCATCAAGCTCCTATCAGGCAGCGTCAAGATGGCTGTGGAGGATGCGCTCACCGAAGAGGATAGGGCCGAGGGTTACATCCTTGCCTGCCAGGCCAAAATCAGTGGTGACGTCAAAGTGGACGCGTGACAATCACTCCAGAACCGGATCATCACTTTGTTTCCGCAAGCTCGGCTGACGTCGCTAAAGCAGTCTTCCAATTTCCGAAAAGGCCAGAAGAAGAAGGCAACCAGTATCGCGATCACGACTACGAGCAGGAGAAGCCAGTGATATCGCGAATAGGACTTGGTCCGTGACAACAGCACTGTTGTTGGCGGTGCTGTTCCATTTGTGCTTGATTTCCAGCAGCAGGAAAGCTGGAAGAATCAACAGACAACTGCGCGGATGCGGTCACAAACATCATACAAACTCTCCTTACAGTGCGGGGCGGCTTTCCCAGGCTATTGAGCGTTCGGTACTTGATCACCTGGACTCTGAGGGGTTTGTGGAATGGCATAATAACCTCCACGGTGTCGGACGTGCCCGACAGGGTGATGTTCGCTGGTCAGGCGAACGGTGATTTTGCGGTAAGTTTCCTCCTGCACTCTGGTTTGCGGAGTGTAACCTAGGACATATTGATTTCGTGCTGCCTCTGAAATTCTCTGATAAGTTTCTGCGAAAGCTCTGGTTTTCCATGGATAGAAAATCTCTCCTCCCGTAGGCCCTGCGTACTTCTTTATCGGATCGACCTTTCTAAAGAGGAATGAATTCCCTTGACCGATGCCGTAAACAACAATGCCGTTCTCTAATAGCAACTTCTTTGTTTCAGGGTAGTCATGCCTATCGCTGAATGAGACGACGCCGTTACAAACGACAAAGATGACTTTCCTTCGATTCCTGGCTCTTCTTTGCAAGTCGTAAGCGGCTGTCCGAATGGCGTTGTCGAGGTCGGAGGTGTTTACGACCGGCATCAAGGGTGAAAGGCCCGGCAGCAGGACTGGTGCAAATTCGACCTTGCTCATCGTTTTCAGGAGCTTCTCCTTCTCAAACGTGAAATCTTGAAGTTTGTTCGTCAAGGAAAGGAACTCGTAACATGCCATTTCGTCAAAACCGCTGAAGGCCTCCACCAAAGCCAGCATATTTTGTTTGAAGCTATCCTGGGCGTGGGCATCGATGGTTCTGTCCAGCAACACCGCTACGGAGAGAGGCGATGGCCCGACTGAAAAATAGGTGAGATTCTGCACTATCCCATCTTCAGAGACCTCGAAATCATTCTTTTGCAGACTATGGATCAGCTTCCCATTGGGGTCTTCAACCGTGACGGGAACAAGAACTACGTCAACCGGAATCCTGAGATCAACGGTCGAATCTGGCTGACCGAAAGCATTTTGCCCCAGACAAACCCCTAGGGTGAGACCTAAACTTATTGCAACGACCTTCAACTCCATATCGATCGTAGGCATCCATTCCCATTTGTCGGCTCAAGCCCTTGCCATCCTGGTTTTGACCGCATCGGCGATGGTTCGTGCCAACTCTCCTTGCAGGCGTAGAGAGTCACCCAAGTCGCGCTCGTAAGTTTCAGCCAAGAGCTTCCTATCGGCCTTTGCGTTGATCAAATGCGCGATGACCCGGACCCTCTTTCCGGAAAAAGTCACTGATCCCGCCATGATCACCTCCACGTTCAGGTCATGCACGATCTCTGTCAGCGGTCGGTGCATTCCCTTGTAGCGCATGACTGAAATCCGAGAGACTACTTGAAGTCCCTTCACCTTGGACAGTTCCGCAATCAAGGCCTCAGTTATTCCGTCAGCAAAGTGTTCTTCCTGACGATCATCGGAAAGGCTTTCAAACGGCAGCACTGCAATGGAGTGACCTGTCGTGTTGCTTTCCGCGAGTTCCTGAGAGGACGGACCGGACCGGGATCGATAGGCGAACGAGAAGATTATCGACCCGGCAACTGCCAAAATCGCAAGAAGCATGGCCAGCTTCCGCCCTCCCAACAGTCCACGAACGGAGGCATCGGCGCTTCCGGGAGCGTGTGGATCGCGTTTCTGAAAGGCTGGAACATAGCTGCCCTTGCGGTACTCGATTACCAGAGGGTCATTCCGACCTTCGGTCTCGTAGTACTGGCTAAGCTTGGAGCGCAGCCGTCCCGCCTCGACGCGCACAATCGGGTCGGTGCGAGGGTCGTAAGCTTGCGTTCTATCGAAGACCTCAAGACCGAGAAGATACTCTTTGATCTGATCGCCTCGTCCCCGGAGCGTTTGCTCGACTGTGAACCTTAAGAAGCGGCTCAGACGTTCCGAGTTTGCGAAGGCCTGGCTTTCAAGGATCTTTGCAAGCTGTGCCTGAACAGCTTCTGCAGGGGGGAGAACACTATCTTGACCGGGTGACACAGACTTCTCTGATGATGACCTGGCATCCATTTCTCCCTCCCAATGTTCAGACCTTTCAAGCTTGAACAAAACTTCTATGTCTCATGATATCCCACAATACCCAATCCAGCGGTTGGGATTTGCCGCTCGACGTCGATCTGACAAGAATCTTACGGTAATATACCGTTACGTTACTCTGCCGTACTTGAGAACCTTCAGCTCGAAGGATAGGCTTTCGAGAAATTCACTGTTAGGAGGCGTACAAATGCGCAACACGATGTTTCACTCATTAAAGTACTGGATGCTTGTCCTGGCTGGGTTTTTCACCTTGATCGCCGATTTAGAGGCAGGCCCTCCACTTCTCTGTCATCTATTTGACATTGGTGAGGCCAAGTCGCTGCCTTGGGCTGGTGGGCAAGGCTGGAACTCGCCCAAAGCAGGGTATGAGGTTCGAAATCTCGTTCAGGACTCGATTGCATTGCTTTCGCCAGACGTACCCGTCATCGTGAGGATGGAAACCCTGCGGCGGGCCGCCATTTATAGCACGAAGGACCAGCATGTTGCCCGCGAGCTGCTCTTACAACTGATGTCTCGAGCGCTCAACGCGGGAGCGAGTGGAAAGTCGGAAGCGCTCGCCTGGTTTGACACTGGCTATCTGGTTGAGACGTACAAACAGGCTAAGTGGATGTTTGGGTCCAAACAAGATTTGACCGAGGGGATGAATGGCTACAGCTGGGTCACAAAAGCGATGCGATCTGGGGGCAATGACCCAGCCATGGAGTTCGCCGCTTCTCTGATGAAAGGAAACTGGCCCAACGAGCACTTTCAACGAGCCGTAGCAGGAGCGACCGAAGGGTCACTACTGGCCCGAAACCTCGTCAAGCAGGCCGGCAATCAGGCTAAGACCTTCGCTGAGCTGCAGGCAAGATTCGGAACGATAAAGAACTGAAAAGACCCTGTCAAAGGACAAGAACCGCGTCCCAGGCCGAATGCCCTGATCGCAAAATGAAGTTCTTCGAAGGGGTGTGCCTGTTTGCACTTAAGGTCGGGAGGGAGCATGATTATGGACCGGGCTGGTTGGATCATGTCAGTGGACCACTTGCTCGAACAAAGCAATTCATTCCGTGCGAAAGGCCGCGGTTGGATCTATCCCGAGTGCCTTTCTCGCGGTGAGGTAACAAGCCAACAGAGCCACCCCTGCTAGCAACAGCGAAGCACCAATGAACGTGGGTGGATGGGTCATCCTTGTTCCCTCCCAACTGACAAACAGCCCAAACCCAAAGGAGACCAGAAGCAGGCCCAGCACAATACCTGTAATGGTCAGCTTTGAAGCACGACCTACCAACCATTTGAGAGCAGAGATTGCAGGTGCGAGGCTGCGCCGAGGTTCGGAAGAGGACTCACGGCGGAGGGTGTAAATCCCCGATATCGCCAGGATCAATGCGGCACTCGCGAGAATTCCCAAAAGCAACATCATGACACGCTGTGGAGCAAGATCACCTGAAAATGTCTCGGGATTGAGGGTGACGACCTCATAAAGGATTCCGAGAAAGACCGGAAGCGTGAAGGCGAGGATCAGACCGAACGCTACCCCTAGCAGAATCAAATTCATTCCTTGAATCATGACTAGTCTTAGCATCTGGGAGGGCCGAGCGCCGAGAGAGAGCCGAACGCCGATCTCGCGAGTTCGCTGCGAGATAACATATGTCATGAGACCAAAAATTCCCACAGCTGCCAGAATCATGGCCGCGGCCGTAAAGAAGGCCAGTAACTGATTCACCAAACGCTCCGGTGCTAACCATCCTTTCATGCGTTGCTCCAGCGTCCTGATCCTGGAGATTGGAAGGTCCTTCTCGACCGCCCACACCGAGCTGGAGACGTCAGATGCTAAAGTCATCGGATTAAGACGAGTCCGCACGAGCAGATTCATGTAACGCAGCGATTGCAGGGCACTGACCGGGGCTCGCGTGTAAGGTACGTAGAGAGGTTCATTCACGAACTCATTTCCCAGGCTCTCCCTCACTCCCACGATGGAGTACAACGTCCCCGGCTGTATCACGACCCTCTGGTTCCTCTTCTCAAGTAACGATGGCGATGCCGTCAGAACCTTTAGCTCATCCGGCAAATCCACAAGTTTGACTGTCTTGCCGACCGGGTCTTCTCCTGCAAATAGAGTGTCAGCTAAGCCTTCGTCGATAATCACCGGCGGAACCGTGGCAGCCAGATCTTGCTCTGTGAAATAGCGGCCCTTCCGCATGGGGATACGCATGGCCCGCATGAGAGCAGGGTCGATAGGCGCCAGGAACGTAGCAAGTCCTTTGGGAGGCGTTGATGAGCTTCCCGGTTCGCGGGCAATCCCGATGCAATTGAATCCTCCAGCCGTGAAAGAATCTGAATTGTCAAACCAGGGAGCCTTGCCGATAACTCCGACAGACTCAACGCTACGGAGGGCTTTGACCTTTTGGAGCACTTGCTGATAAACGGAAATGATCTGGCTTCTTGCAGGGTACTGTTTCTCCGACAGATAGATTTCCATAGTGAGCACTTGGGATGGGTTTAATCCCACCCGAAATTCGTTTGGGGTCTCCAAAAATTCTTGGACTTCCAGAGCCACCCGTGTCAGCAGAGCCAAAGCCACAGCCACTTCCAAGACGACCAGCCAGCTATGGATGTGTTGGCGGCCAAAAATACTGCGCCATCTCCATCCGTCTCCTTGAAGGGATTCGTTAAGGCTGGCTCTAGATCCTCGCATCGCCGGGGTTAGACCAAAAACCAAGCCTGTCAATAGAGTGGTGAGTAACGTGAAACCGAGGACTCGGCCATTCATGCCGATTCCTCTCCATCCGGCGTACCAAGGGAACTCAGCATGGGCAGAAGCCAGAGCGGATGCCATCAAATGAGTGATCCCGAAAGCAAAGACTAGGCCCAGAGCGCCGCCGAGCAGGGCCAAAATGAGGCTTTCGGTGAGGAGTTGTCGAATTAAGCGCGGACGGCTGGCACCCAGTGTGGAACGGAGGCTCATTTCCTTTTGTCTTTTAGCTGCCCGGGCCAGTAGCAGGGCCGCAACATTGGCACAGGCGAGAAGGAGCATGAAGGTCACACAGATCTGCATAATGGTGAAAGCGGGCCCGAGATACGGGGAATGGTCATGCTGATTTAGCAAGTCGACTCCACCTCGTCGAGAAGGATCTGACTGATTGTTTTGGGCCCATTCCCGGTCGATCCTGGCGATGTCAGCCCGGGCGATTTCCAGAGTGACCCCTGGTCTAAGCCGGGCGATCACCGGAAACCCCAGTTGGGGAGCCCCACCCATCTTCAGGGCCTCCCAATCGATCGGGGTCCAAGCCTCCACCGATTCGTTCCCCGGAGGATAAAAGCCGGCGGGCATGATCCCGACCACACTAAAGCTTTCTTCGTTCAGTGTGAGTGATTTTCCAATAAGCATCGGATCGGAATGATAACGACGCTGCCAAAGGTCAAAGCTGATCACGACCTCGCGACTGGGCCTTGATTTATCTTCTGCGGTAAGAAACGTCCGCCCTAGGGCAGGTGTTACACCCAGCACAGAAAAGTAATGGCTGGAAACCCTTGCCCGGATAAGATATTCAGGTCTCTCCATGCCGCCTGTAAGGTTGACTCCGTCCCAACAAAATGCGGCCACTCTCTCGAAGATCTTGCTTTCCTCTCTCCACTTGTCAAAGTGACCCTTGGAAAGGGTAGCCCAGGGTTCCTGGAGTACAACCAGACGCTCGGGTTCTTTGTAAGGTAACGGCTTGAGGGCAGCGGTCAGGGCGCTGAAGATCGCGCTGTTAGCGCCGATTCCCAGGGCTAGTGCGAGCACCGCCATGGCAGTAAAGCCTGGGCTTTCGAGCAGCATTCGGCCACCGTAGTGCAGATCCTGGCCGAACTGGTCCAAGTGCTCTGCGGGGACGGTTCGGATCACATCCAGAAGGGTATGCAGTGAGAGTCGGATCAGGCCGCGTTTTCCTCTTCGCCCGGACTCTTCCCGGCAACGGTCCCGAAAAACCTGGGCCATGGGCGTCTCGTACTTCTCGCGAAATTCTGCTGGATAGCCTTTCAGCAGGAAACGGTAGAGCCGATCCAATATCGAGAATGTTCGTTCTGACGTATTCATACAATACTCCGAATCATATCCCTCTCAGTCGGGTGTGTGTGCACCACCCTGAAAGGGGATAGAAATCGAACGCTGTCCTCACTGAGGCATCCAGAGGTCTCGAAAAAGTCAGCGGTTCAAGGGACCCGCCTCCAGGATGCTCTCATCATTGGAGGCCGCCTGCCTTTGCTGAGTGCTCTTGAGAACTCCGAATTTCGCTTTGCCCTCCCCCGACAGGCCAGAAAAACTCTCGCATAGAGAGAACTACCTTGCCCCTGTCTTCGAAACTCGCAACAAGCTCTTACTTCGCGCAATTCGAACCAACTTAGCCAGCCGGTCGACCTCAGCTGAAACCACGCGCTGCCCAAAATCAGTCAGCCGATAGTAGCGGCGGCGCTCGTCGTCCATTTCGGGATCGGGCCGTTCGTCTGATTCCGCTATCAAGCCGCCAGCAAGCATTCGCTTAATAGATCCATAGAGAGTCCCGGGGCCCAAACGCATGCCACCTCGACCTTCGACTTCTTGCATGATGCCGTACCCGTGCTGTTCCCTGTCCGCAAGGGCCAGCAGGATATGGAACATGGCCGGCGTCAGCGGCAATAGGGGTTCAACCTTTCTCGCTTGGTTTTTCATCTGCGCACCTCAATCTATCATCACACGATATATCGATGCACGATATAGTAGACTTTAAGAAATAGTGTGTCAACGTTAAAAAAGCTAGCGAATAATCTGGGGCTTAGGTCTTTCGGGCGGGTAACAATTCCCAATAGGGCGTGTTGGACGTTTGTACTGCAGATGTTTAGCCTTCTACTTGTGCGAAACTCCCGGTCGGCCGCAGTAACGGCGCTGTGAAGTCCCTCCGCATTCCGCAACGGAAAGGACCGCTCACCCAAGGCTACGTGAACAATGAGGTATTCAGCGCTAAATGTGAATCGCGTGCCCAAGCGCTGCGGCAGTGGCTTCGTGCACGGATTCACTTAGGGTAGGATGGGCGTGGATGGTCGCTTCAATCTCTTCAAACGTGGCCTCGAGGGTCATCGCCAGACCTAATTCAGCAATCAACTCGGTAGCTTCGGAACCGATGATATGGGCACCGAGGATCTCTCCGTAAGGTTCGCTGATGATGACTTTCACGAATCCTTCGGGTTCGCCAGCAGCTAACGCTTTTCCACTCGCTTTGAAAGGAAACTTGCCAACCTTGAACTTTTGCCCTGACTCTTTAGCTGCCTTCTCGGTCATGCCGATGCTGGCAACCTGCGGTTGACAATACGTGCAGCCGGGGAAAACCGTGACTCGTTTCGGTTTGTGATCGGTGAACATCCCCTCCACGGCCTGGGTAGCCTCATAGAACGCGACATGCGCCAGCCACGGAGGACCAATGACGTCACCAGCCCCGTAGACTTCTTCGACCGAAGTCTGGTAGCCCTCGTTGACCTTGATGAAACCCCGCTCCAGTTCAAAGTTCAGCCCGTCAGGAAGCAAGGCAGACACTCCAACGGCCACTAGAGCGACTTCCGCCTGAACAACCTCGGATTTGGAGCCTGCCAGAGTTAACTTTACGCCCTGGGGGGTCACTTCTCCCTTTTCGACTTTCGTGCCGGTGAGAGCTCGAATTCCCTGTCTGGTGAAGGATCTCAGCAGAGTCTCCGATACTTCCTGATCCTCCACTGGCAAGATTTGAGGCATCATTTCGACGAGGGTAACCTGAGTGCCAAAGGCATTGAAGAAGTACGCAAACTCCACACCAATGGCTCCGGCACCAACGATCAGAATTGACGCCGGCTGCTTCTTGAGCACCATCGCTTCTCGGCTGCTGATGACCGTGTTCCCGTCAAAATTCAAACCCGGCAATGCGCGGGGACGAACCCCCGTCGACACCAGCACTTTTCTTCCCTTCAGTATCCTTGTTTTTCCGTCTTTTAACTTGACTGAAACGGTGTCCGGAGCAACAAAGGAACCCTCTCCGAGGACATATTCGATCTTGTTCTTCTTGAAGAGAAATTCGATCCCACCGGCCAATTGGTCTGACACTTTTCGGCTTCGGGCGATAATTTTGGACCAGTCGTAGCTCAGATCATTGAACTTGAATCCAAAGTCACCTGCCCGATGTTTCATCAACTGAAATAGCTCGGCGTTTCGCAACAGGGATTTAGTGGGGATGCACCCCCAGTTGAGGCAGATTCCGCCTGCGCGCTCCATCTCAATGCAGGCTACTTTCTTGCCCAACTGCGCAGCGCGTATGGCACCGACATAACCGGCTGGTCCCCCGCCAACAACGAGGAGATCGTAGATGTCAGACATGGTTAGTCCTTGTCATGGAGTTTGAGCAGTGGAAAACTTGTGCTCTTCAGAGAAGCATCAATGCAGGGTTTTCGAATAATTTGCGGAATTCTACCAGAAACTGGGCCCCGATAGCCCCATCCACGGCGCGGTGATCGCAGCAGAGAGTGACGGCCATGCGTTGACCAAGGACAATCTGATCGTTGGAATTCACGACGGGCTTTTTCACGATGCTCCCAACCGCCAGGATGCCCGCCTGCGGAGGATTGATGATCGCCTGGAAGCTGTCGACGCCAAAGGCCCCGAGGTTAGACACTGTGAAGGTCCCGCCTTGATATGCATCGGGCTTGAGTCGCTTGGAACGAGCCTTTTCGGTGAGCTCTTTAGCTTCGGTGCTGATCGTTTTGAGGCTCTTGCCATCGGCGTTACGAATCACTGGGGTAAGAAGACCCTCTTCCAAGCTCACCGCAAAACCGAGGTGAACATGGCGATGCTTCACGATTCCATTTTCGCTGAACGACGCGTTCAATTGGGGGACGCGAAGCAAAGCTTCCACGCAGGCCTTGAGTACGAAATCGTTGACACTCAGCTTCACACCAGCCGAAGAGAGTGAATCATTAGCTTGAGACCGAAGTTGGAGCATCGGGCCCGCATCCAACTCTGCCTGCAAATAGAAATGTGGAATTTGGCTTTTGCTTTCAACCATGCGCTGGGCAATAATTCGGCGCATGGGCGAAAGCGGAGTCAATTCGGCGTCTGCGGCAGCTGGGATGGGCAATGGCACAACCACAGAGGTGGCATCGTGCGTTTTGGAGGCTGCTGCCAGGACATCTTCCTGAATAATTCGCCCTCCAGGGCCAGAGCCCTCAATGCGGTTCAGATCGAGATTCATCTTGGAAGCGACCTTTCGGGCCAACGGCGAAGCCTTGATTCGTCCTCCTCCGACGTCGCCGATACGGAGTCCGGCACGAGACCCTTCGGAACCAAGCGTTCGTTGGGGAGTTTGAGAAAGCCCCTCCTCGACATCCGCAGTCGCCCGGGCATGTTCAACCTCTGCCAGTTTGGGTTGCGGAGTCCTGGGTTTCTCCTGCGAGATGCGGCGTTTTGGCAAGGCGTGGATCTTCTCGACAGGGTTTGACGAGCCAGGTTCTTCCTCTCCACCGATCAGCGCAATCGGCTCTCCGACGTTGACCTTCTGCCCTTCTTGGACGTAGACGGCGCGCAGAACTCCTTCATCAAAAGCTTCCATCTCCATCGTAGCTTTGTCCGTTTCGATTTCGGCCAAAACATCTCCCATATTGACGACATCGCCTTCTTTTTTAAGCCAGCGCACCACGACTCCCTCCGTCATGGTGTCGCTCAGCTTCGGCATTATGATTTGAGCCATGGGAGAAAATCCTGACTAGAGGTAACAGACTCGATAGACAGCCTCGATAATTTTTTCTTTGCTGGGCAGGACAGCTGCCTCCAACGTCTCATTGTATGGCATGGGGACCTCTTCCTGGGCCACTCGCAGAATGGGGGCGTCTAATTCATCAAAGATGTCTCGCTGAATCTGAAAGGCGATCTCGGCGCCAATCCCACAGAAGGGTTTGTTCTGCTCAGCAATGACACAACGGTGCGTTTTTGAAACGGAGTGGACGATGGTCTCCCGATCGAGAGGTTTGATGGTTCGCAAGTCGAGCACTTCTACTCTGATCCCGTGCTGCGCCAGGTCATCCGCGGCGCTTAAGGCCATGCGCACAGTCTGCGCATAACAGATAATCGTCACGTCCTGCCCCTCTCGCTTCACTTCTGCTTGTCCAAGCGGAATGAGGAGCTCAAATTCCTTTTCTTCGACGGGGCTCGAAACGTTGTAAAGCAGCTCGGACTCCAGGACCAGCACCGGGTTGTCGTCGCGAATGGCGGTCTTAAGAAGCCCTTTGGCATCCCGAGCGGTTGCGGGAACGGCTACCTTCAAGCCCGGAAAGTTGGAATACAGCGATTCCGTAGAGTGCGAGTGCGTTGCCCCCAATTGGTGAGCGGGACCGTTCGGACCACGAAAGACGATCGGAATGTGAAACTGGCCGCCAGACATGGTGAGCATGTTGGGCGCGTTGTTTACCACTTGATCAAAAGCGACGAGAGAGAAGCTAAATGTCATGAACTCGACGATGGGGCGGAGCCCAACCATGGCTGCTCCAATACCCAGGCCCGCGAAGCCGGCTTCGCTGATAGGAGTGTCCAGAACCCGTTTGGGTCCGAACTTGTCGAGCAACCCCTGACTTACTTTATAGGCACCGTTATATTCGGCGACCTCTTCTCCAATCAGGAACACATCGGGGTCACGGAGCATCTCCTCTTCCATGGCTTCATTGAGGGCCTGTCTGTAAGTGATTTCTCTCACTTCTCAGCTCCGTTTACGAAGGTGTATTTGTACAGGTCAGCCAGGGTCGGGTCGAGGCTCTCCTCTGCAAAACGGAGAGCTTCCGCAGACAAACGCTTGGCCTCCCTATCCAGTTCCTGGAACTGGGCCTCATCCATTTTCCCTTCCGCTAGCAAAATTGCTTTAAAGTCGGTGATAGGATCCTCCTGCTTATATTTTTCCAGCTCCTCTTTGGTTCGATAGGTCGCAGGGTCAGACATCGAATGGCCGCGGTAACGGTAGGTGCGGGCCTCCATGAAGAAGGGATGGGGCTTCTTGCGAATTGCGTTCAGAGCGGTTTGAACCGCATCTCGCATGTGACGAACTTCCATGCCACTGGCGATCATCGAGGGCATGTCATAACCCTTGGCACGGGTTGCAATTTCCTTGACAGAAGCGGCGCGCGTCACGTGAGTGCCCATACCAAAGAGATTGTTCTCTACGATGAAGAGAACCGGCAATTTCCACAGGGCCGCCAAATTGAGCGCTTCGTGGAACGCTCCCTGGTTGATGGCGCCGTCTCCCAAGAAACATAATGTGCACCGATTTTCCCCCCGATATTGGCTGGCGAAAGCTAGGCCGGTGGCAAGGGGGATGTGTCCGCCCACGATGGCGTGGCCGCCATACATATTCCTGGAACGGTCGAAAAAATGCATCGAGCCGCCCAATCCTCGAGAACAACCTGTGGCCTTGCCAAAGAGTTCGGCCATACAGGCGGTTAAGCTCGTACCTCGGGCAATTGCATGGGCATGATCCCGATAGGCTGTGATGATGTAATCGTCATCTCGGGTCGCCGCCAGGGCACCGACCACCACTGCTTCCTGTCCAATATAAAGATGACAAAACCCACCAATTTTCTGTTGCTGATAGGCCTGTGAAGCTCGCTCCTCGAAACGGCGAATAAGGAGCATCTGATACAATAAATTAAGCTCGCTCTCCTTACTCAGAAGAGCGGCGACGTTGTTTTCTAGTGAAATGGTAGCAGGCATAGAGTCTCTAACCTTAGTCAAGCAGTTTTGCGAGAGCCAGACCCAAGATAGAGTCTAAACTAGTCTCTGTCTGTTCAGTCGATTCAACCGATACACCAACCTTCAGGAGTTCCTACAGGATTCATCACGGGCAGTTTTCAAGGCCTGGCACGTAGACCGCAATGCAATCAACCCAGACCTTCGGCAAACAATAGCACTTGCTTTAAGGCGGGATTCAGTCGGTCGGTCTTCAACCTTTGAGACAAGCCGGAGGTAGCGGGCAAATCACAAGCCTCCCTCCCAAATTACAACCCAGAAAATACACGGACCACGATAATTTTTCAACCTAATTCCCGTGACTTGGGGCTAGGCTAATGAGCTAACGCTAGAAGAACCACGATAAGTCCACCATGATCAAACGTAGCAGCCGACCGAAGGCTCGTTCAGGATTCATCAGTCTTTCAATCTCGAAGCTGGATCGGCTTGCAGCTATCGAGTCACTTTTCAAATCTGCCTGGAATAGTTCCTCGTATAGAACCTTCGCGAACTCAGGCGAGGTGGTGACAATTCCCATTTCGTTGTCGGCCCAAAGACTTCTCTGGTCAGCGTTGTGTGAGCCCACATAGGCGAGTGCTGGCCGGCCCTCTTTGTAGTCTATCAGCCAGGCCTTGGTGTGAAGCATTTTGTGAGCTGAATATCCACTGCGCGGAGCCCATCGATAGACTTTGACTCCTTCGTTAATCATTTCGTAAAACTCGGAGCGGCCCGCAAGGTCAATCGACGCTTTGTCAGTGGCCTCCGGCAGAATCAGGTAAATCTTCACCGCATCGCGTTTTTTCATCCCACATTCCAAGTTAGTCAATCCTTCGCAGTTTACTCGGCCACGGAACTCCCTTGCCTTCCGTACCAGCATCCGAGAAATGAGTCGAGCTGAGAAGAACACGTTTTCGATGTAGATATTGTCTTGGGCGGCGGCGAGCGCCGCCATAAAAACGCCGCGATAGTCATAGTCTTTGCCATCCGTATTGGTGGTCAACACCCAGGAGCGGTTGCCCCGGTGCTCCTCGCTCTTCGAGTCGTAGTCTGGATACTGCAATGGCGGAACCTTCACGCCACGCGACCCAGGAATGCCCCGATTGTTGACACGTGCTCGGTTGAACTGGCGAACAAAGCGGTCATTGACGTCGCCTACGACTGCACCACGAGCCACTATCCCCGCATCGTGCCAAGTACGGAACTCCGGGTAGAGGTTGAAGTATCTAGTCGCGAAGCCCAATCCACTCTCAAGAGACATCGATTCGCTGGAGACACTCTTGGTGTGCGACGCCATGGCCCACCAGGTGCGAACATCGGTGGCCAAGAGATGCTGGAAAGTCAAGTTCCAGCCAATTCCGCCCCAGGGATATTCCGGGCCAAACCCTGGAACATACTGCAGCCACGGCCACGGGACGTAGGGAAACGGAAAAACACCACCAATCCATCGCCCGCCGATCGGAAGCGGACCAATGTGCCACGGAAACTCAATAATGCCCTTCCACAAAACGAGCTTCACATTGAACTCGAAGAGCTGGTTGTGCAAGGTTCGCACGGGATCGCTATAGAAGTATGGAAGCTCAACGCTGGGGTGGAACCATCGCAGATTCCCCAAGTCTTGCTTGCCGTCAACAAGGATGTTGATGTCAAAAGGCTTGTTGGGTACGTCCGTGCGCTTCAAACCAAATCGGTCTACGAAGCGCTGCACGCGTGAGCTGCCTTGAAGGTAATCAGCCAAAGAGCCCTGCGGCTTGGTATCCTTTAACTCTGGCACGTGCTCCTCGAAAAGGGATTGCAGCTCTTGGTATACCTCCCAAGCTCGCCTGTAGTCTCGCTGAGATTGGCGGCGTGAGTCATATCGGGTTCCAGCAATCTGCTGAATTTTGGACAGATCACCACAAGACTCGACTGAGGGGCAGCCAAGGCTTCCTTTCAAAAGGCCCTTCAGCTTTTGTCGCAACGGTTTGATCGGCTCTCGTTCGCTGTGTGAAATCAATTTGTAGAAGAGTAAGTTCTTCATTTTGGAGGGGGGAATGTCAAAAAGCAGTGTCTTGTACTTCGTCTTGGCATCTAGGCAAATACCGTCATGAAATTCCTCAATTAGGGCCTCATATTCGTCACCCGTCAGTCCAAGTTTTTTGGCCATCAACCGGTAGGTGACCTCCTTACCTCCACGATCAAGCTTCCAATCGAATTGTTGAATGTTGAGGAAATCCTTGGCGTTGTCGATCAGGTCAACCAGCGCACTATGGTAAGCCTCCCCTGAGTCCAGGAAACGGACATCCGAACCTTGTTTCCCATGGTACGAGCGCCCTGACTTCGGGTTGGTGGCCACAACCCCATCCACGAGACGGGCGAAGGCTTCGCCCGTTACGCCGCCGGGTGCCCACAATTCCACGGGAACGCCATTACCAATCATGGTATGGCGAAGAAGCCACCCGATGGGACCACCCCCGAGCGACTCCTGGAAGCGGTGCTCGAAGGCCTCCCGTTCTTCTAGTTCCAGCATCCATTCACCGGCCGTACGGAGATAGGTCACGAGTCGGCCGCGGTCTGGAGACGGAGGCAGATTATGGATTTCACGATTCAATGTTTCACGTTTAGCCTGATGGAAGACCTTCAACCCAGCCCTCAGAGCGCTGGTTTCCAAAGTCCCCTGGAACCGGCTTGTGTCGCGCACCGTCGCACTCAGCAGGTCCAGGCTAGATATTTTGCCTTCTGAAGGAAGAAGGCGTGAGAGTCTCTCTGGTTCTGCCGGCGTGTCTCCATTTGCCCCGAGCCGAGCCAGGACCTCCTCGCGCGACATGACCGTGTCTATCATAGACCTCTCGAGCTCTCGGAACCTTTCAACGTAAGAGCGCGGGATCCTACGCTGAAACAACAGCACGTGCGTGCCTTCCATGGAATGCCTTTTGAGCGTTTTCAAGTCCGGCGTTGTCCAGTCGACCCTCAGGTTTGCACCCTCGAAGGCAAAAGGTCTTTGGGCAACCACCCCTGTCTGCACATAGAACCAGTAGGCGGAGAAAGGATCTGCAAACAGGCGCTTCTGTAGCTCAGGCAGTGCCTCCTCTTCGAACCACTCTGCTACCAGCGGGTAGGTCTGCCGGATATTCTCCCTGGGTGACGAGGCCGCGAACTTGCGCATCGCCTCGAGATCCTTGAATAGTCTCTTCTGGATCCTGTCGTGCAGGTGGTCAACGGATGCCTGGGAGAGGCGTATTCCGATCGATGTGTCCAACTCGGCGAGGGCCATAGTGAGATACTGCCTCAAGCGCAAGGGCTCGGCGGCCAGCAGAAAGAAGTGTTCAATTTGTTGGACCAACGGTCGCCGAAGGTCCGGGCTGAGCCCTCCTTGGCTAGACGACGTGGCCATCATTCTCTCAAGCACGGCTTCGATGAGTCTGGCGCTCTGGAGTTCGCTCTTCGGGCGCAATTCGGTGTAAGTATCCTCTAACGTCCGGCTCATTCTGGCTTGTCGTGCATACTCATTTTCAACTTCTCCGAGAACCTGCTCTGGGGTGATCTTTTGGTCGATCCATTGCTTCTTGAGCGGCAGCCCGAAGGTTGCCACAAGCAGCGTACTTTCAAGCACGTCCAGCGCGCACGGCGTGGTCCCTTCTGTCAGAGCCTCCATTTCTCTTCC
>Ga0075423_10002717_pt1 | contig 16167 bp, 13 predicted proteins | sample SoiMethybrSBSTD2_FD_80114 | JGI IMG/M metagenome (GOLD analysis project Ga0075423, IMG submission 80114) | Bulk soil microbial communities from a Populus tree surrounding site in Tennessee, USA - Soil MetaG P. TD hybrid SBSTD2 | ecosystem: Environmental > Terrestrial > Soil > Tree plantation...
GATACAACGACGCGAGAGTCACCACCACGCTCAGCGGGCCGAGGTGCGCGGCAAGCAGATAGAACAGATTGGCGAGCATGTCGAGCGCTCCGCCGCCGATCACGAGCAGCGCGACGCGAGGCGGCATCGCAATCGGTCGACGCCCGGCGAGCGCGATCACCCCGAAGAACGGCACCGATACCGAGCGCGCGACCAGGAGCGGCCAGAGGCCAGCATCACGGCCCGTACGCGCCAGGCACAGAAAGAACAGACCAATCACGATCCCGGACGCGAGTGCCAGAACGACCGAGCGCGCGTAGCGACGTCGTTCGCCCGCGCTCGTGGAGCGGCTGAGGAGCACAATCGCGATGATCGCCAGCGCGATCCCCGCGAGCGTCGGTCGACCGGGCCGCTCGCCGAGCGCGACGGCCGCACTGACAGGAATCAGCACGGCGCAGACCGCGGTAATCGGCGCCACCACCGCCATCGTCCCCATCGCGAGTGCGTGATAGAGAATGGCGACACCACCTCCGCCCGTCAGTCCGGCCGCGGCTCCCCACAGCAGATCGCTCCTCGTGTAACGCGCCGCGGGTGCGAACAGAAGCATGGCAGCCACGAGCACCAGGCCGCTGAACTGCGACAGCAAGACGACGGCAATCGTGTCGGCGCGCTTGGATGTGAGGCCGCCGAGAAAGTCCGCGGCGCCATAGAACGCCGCTGAGACAACTGCGAGAACCAGATACACGCAGCTAGCATAGGGCCATGACGACCTGCCGCTGAGTCGCAGTCGTATTACATCGAATCGATAGAATCCGGCGGGTCGTATGACTCGCTTCTACGTGATCGGAGGACGCCAGAAGCCTGGCGTCGACACCGCCAAAACGGATGAATGGCATTACTACAGTGCCGGCACTATCGTCTCTGTCGATCCTGACGGGTCGATTCATTCGTGTGTCGAGCATGTAACGCCGCCGGACGCCTGTGCGTCCGCGCATGACCCATCGATTCTTTTCAAATCGAGTACGCTGGTCGGAAATTGTCTGTACGTGCCGACGCAGACCGAGCTGCTGGTTTACACGCTCCCTTCGTTTCAACGCGTCGCCTATCTGGGTGAAGAATCATCTCGGCGGCGAAGCCGGCGATGTGTTTCCCACACGCATCGCGATGTTCGACGTTCGTCGCAGCCGTCTCTGCTGGGAAGTGGACCACGAACGCGCCGGCATGAACGCGGTGTTCTCGATTCATCGCGTGCCGGTTTCCGACTAGTGGGGTCGGGCTTCAGTCCGCGCCGATCGTGCCGGTCACCCGCAATCGATTGAGAATCGTCGAGGCGCACGCCTCGGGCGTCGACCGGGTCGTATCCAAGCGGATCTCCGGATGATCGGGCGCTTCATACGGCGAGTCCACACCGGTAAAGTTCTTCAGGTCGCCGCGTCGCGCTTTCTTGTACAGCCCCTTTGGATCGCGAGCTTCGGCGACATCGAGCGGAGTATCCACGAACACCTCGATGAACTCGCCTTCAGGAAGGAGTTGGCGGGCCATCAGACGATCGGCCTGAAACGGCGAGATCAGCGCGACCAGGACGATCAGCCCGGCATCGGCCATGAGACGCGATACCTCGGCCACGCGCCTGATGTTCTCGACCCGATCCTGATGCGTGAAGCCGAGATCCTTGGTCAGGCCTTGCCGCACGTTGTCGCCGTCCAGCAGATAGGTGTGGTATCCGGCCGCGCACAGCCGGTGCTCGAGCAGGTTTGCGATCGTCGACTTCCCCGCCCCCGAGAGTCCGGTAAACCAGATGACGCAGGGGCTTTGGCCTTTGAGCCGTGCCCGCGCCGTCCTGTCGACGTCGAGCGATTGCCCCGCGACGCTCTGTGTCGCGAGCGATCTCACGGGTGATGCGTGTGACGGCAGCGCCATTCCGTTAACGAATCGTTGCACTCGTCGACGATTAGTGCAAGCGGGGAGCCAGTTCTCGATCCGTGGCTGAGCTTACGCGGATAGGAGGTCAGACTCGCAAACAACGGAGAAGATCGATGGTCCGAGCATGGTCTTGGCCATCTGCTGAATCCCTCTGATCCCGACGCGGACGACCGCGCGTGGATTGCACAAGTCTGGCTGAATATCATCCGCCGTGCCTTTGGTCTTCCAATGAGCGCGATCGGATTCGAGTCCCTTCCCGCCGTTGGCCAGTTGTCGATCAGCAGTCCACCACTGCTCGCTCCATTTGCGGCGATGAATCGACGCAAGCGCTACCGGAACCAGGTGAAGCCGTTCAACTTTCTGTCGACGTGTCACGTCCGACCGTTTGGTCATCCATACGGCTGCGCGCCCGAACACTTTCAGTTGATTGCCCCGTATGAGCGTGACTCGCGACGCTGGCTCAAGATGGCATGGATTGATCGGTATTCGAGCAACACCTTCAGGATCAGCACAACTGGTGACCACGGGGACCGTGAGACCGCGCGCGTGAAAACATACGGCGAGGTGATCGAGGAATACGCGTTTCACCCCGAGAGCAAATGCGCGGACGCGGACGGGCGACCCTCGGGAAAACAGACTGAGAACATGGGAACGAGAAAGCGGAAAGTCACGCCAAATCTTGATCGACGCACGCAGAGGCCGACGGCGAACACATCGAAATCAAGAACTGCTGATAGCGGTAGCACAAAAACTCGGCTTGCTCTGAACTCCACAGGCCAATCAATCAGGCGTGAACTAGCTTGCGGCTTTGTTGTCTGTCGCTCTAGGCCCCGGGTTCGGTTAGCGGCGCAGGCAGCATCACGCGGATGTTGCCTATTACGCGGACGTTGCCTCGCAGAGTGAACTCGCGTCCGGCCTTTGTTCCTTCCGCGTCGTCAGCCCGTATCTCAACGCCGTTCAGCTTGAGGACCACGTTGCCAAGCCGCACGACGTCGCTCTTGAGAACGCCGACTCGAAATATCAACCGAGGGGAGAGCGTTGTCGGCGCAGGCAGCATTAGGCGGATGTTGCCTCGCAGAGTGAACTCGCGTCCGGCCTTTGTTCCTTCCATTTCGTCAGCCCGTATCTCGACGCCGTTCACCTTGACGACCACGCCGCGAAGCCGCACCACGTCGCTGTCGCGAACGCCGACTCGCGCTCTCACTTCAACCGGGGGGGTGGTTACCTGCGCGGCGGCGAGAACGGCAAACGCGGCCACCATCACCATGGACAGGACAAATTTCATTGGCGGTCCCCTTTCAAGTGAGTGCGAAGACCTAGCAGCCCGTGGTGAAACGGCGCGCTACTCGTCTGTGCGGCGGGCTCAGACCTGCACGAAACGCGGTCGCTACAACCGAAAGCGCTCTGATTTCACGCGCCCTTTGCCGTCCCAAACCTCGAAGAGATAAAGAGTGCCTTGCGCAAGAGAAAAAGTGGGTGCCTGCGGTATCTCGGCAGCAAACGCCTGATGGCCCGCAGTGAACGATGATTGGTTGGACCCAATCTGGAACTTCAGATTCCAGCAGTTATTCCAGCACTCGCTTTGATTCGACAGCGGTTTCACATCCCAGACGACGGCGTTGTTGGCGGTGTTTGTGATTCGAATCCGTGAGATGTCCGGAGCGATCCTGCCAAGCACGTCGATGTGAGCGATGACCTGACCATCGCGCGTTGCGTCGAAGTCGAGGGGCGGCCCTCCAGTCACATACCAGAGTGCAACTTGACTCAATGGCACGGCGCGGGGTCCGAGTAGACCGATGGAAACAAGAAGCGCGATGCCGAGCCAGACCAGCCCCTTTTTCCCGATTGCTGCGGTTCTCGATCTGAGGTTCACGACCGTGGACATAGCGGCCTCCCTCCCAGCATTCGGCGTGGGGCTTGATTGTATGCCAAGAAACGCTGTGCGAAGGCTGACGCCCTCCGCTCCGCGCGCCAGAGGGGGTGCGATTTTCGCGATCGCTATCCCCTATCCCCTCGCTGAGCTTGCGACCATCATGGGACAGGCGTAGAGTCCGCCGTTACGGGGGTGGATATGGCTAGTGCGGCGAAATGCGCCCACCCGGCATGCAACTGCACGGTCGAACCCGGGGGTCGCTTCGGGAAGTATTGCAGTGAGCACTGCAAGCAGGCGGGGGACAAAATCGAACTCCGTTGCGACTGTCAGCACCCGCCCTGTCGCTGACACTGTAAGGGCCGCCTAAAGGCGGCCACTACGTACGCCCGCCTGAAGCGGACCGGTACGACTCCATCTAATTCGTGGACTTCGCAGCAGTCAGCGTCGACATCTGCTTCGCATACAGCTTGTCGTACAGCTCGAGCTTCGCGGCGCTCGGCGGCTCGACCTGCGCGCCCAACACCATCGCGCGTCCGCTGCTCGCATCGCGAAATGCCGGCCACTGCGCGAGTCCCTTGGCGTTCGGATCGCCGGCGCGTGCGAAGTTCACCCAATACGACGACACCGTCTCAGCAAACTCACGCTCCTTCGCTGATGACGATGCCAGCTCGGGCGAGCTCGCATCGGGATACACCCGCGGCGCTTTGAGGTTGTTGAACACGTACGGGATCTCCGCGGTGTGCGTCGCGCGCAGGTTGCGTGTACCAGGCGCGGTGGGCGGCTCGTGCGTGAAGTAGTACAGCCAGGCCTTCTTCCCGCGCTTGGCTTGATCGATCGCGAACAAGCGCATGTGCCAGAACATCTCGTCGGCGAACTGCCGCTGCGATGAGGCGGTGGCTTCTTCGTCGCTGCCGGCTGGATACAGCGCCAGGTATCGATCCGCGAGATCGCCCCAGCGCTGCTTCACTCGCGCCGTCCACTGCGCCACTGTCACCGGCGCGGCATTGAAGCTGCCCTCGTCTTTGTTCGCGCCCACGAGCACGTCAACCGCATTCTGACGCCCCTGGGCAAACGTCATCGACAGATCTTCAGGCACCATCCAGCCGTCGATGATCATGCCGGCACCGCGAACGAGCGCGGTGATCTCGTCGGTCGATTTGGCGCGCAGCTCGGCGAGCGACGGCAACGCCGGCGCCGGCTCACCACCGCGTCCGGGCGTCGGCTGTTCCGCAGACGCACGCGCCCGCATCGGCGCCATCTGCAGTCCCATCCACGCGCCGCTCTCGGAGATGGCGCGATGGAAGAGGCCCTTGGCCTCGGGCGACCCAGTCAGCCCGGCAACGAGCGCCGCACCGGCGGATTCGCCGAAGATCGTCACGTTGTTGGGATCGCCGCCGAAGCTGGCGATGTTCTTCTGCACCCATCGCAATGCGGCGATGTTGTCGCTCATCGCCTGATTGCCCGATGCGTTCCTGCCCGATTCCTTGGTGAGTTCGGGATGCGAGAAGAAGCCAAAGGGGCCGAGGCGGTAATTCACGCTCACGGAGACGACGCCCTTGCGCGCGAGCGCCTCGCCGTCGTTGTGCGGACTCGATCCCGCGCCTTCCGTGTAGGCCCCGCCAAAGATCCACACCATCACGGGCCGGCGCTCGGACGGCGACGCCGCCGCCGTCCACACGTTCAGAGAGAGACAATCCTCACTCGCCGGCGGCGAATCCGGCAGGTCGACCGACACGTTGAGACGCCCTCGTCCCTTGGGCTGCGTACACACGTTGCCGAATGCATCGGCCTTGCGAACGCCTGTCCACTTGGGGGCCGGCTGCGCGGGACGCCAGCGCAGATCGCCTAGAGGCGATGCCGCAAACGGAATCCCCTTGAACGCGCGCACGCCGCTAGCGAGCGTGACGCCGGTCAATTGACCGGCGTCGGTGCGAACGGGATCGGAAATGACGGCGAAGAGGGACGAGCTCAGCGAGATCAGGGCAACCGCGACCGACAACAATCGTGTCATGGCCCCAAATTGTGGATCACAAATGTTCGGCGTGAAGCTCCGGCGAGAACACGAGCGCCACTCCGTTGATGCAGTAGCGCTGCCCCGTCGGTGGCGGGCCGTCAGGGAACACGTGCCCAAGATGCCCACCACATCGACTGCAGTGGACTTCGGTGCGTGCCATGCCGTAGCTGCGATCTTCTGTGGTGCCGATCGATCCTTCTAATGGCGCATAGAAACTCGGCCATCCGGTGCCGCTCTCGAATTTTCGGTCCGCCACGAACAGCGTCTGTCCGCAGCCCGCACACGAAAACTTGCCGGCCCGATGCTCCGACAACAGCGCGCACGACCCAGGTGCTTCCGTGGTGTGCCCGCGCAGAACGGCGTATTGTTGCGGCGTCAGCGTCTTGCGCCATTCCTCGTCAGTTTTTGTCACGGCAAACCTTTTTTCGTCCAAACAGCCCCACCCCATCTCCCGGCGCACAACCCGATCCACCGCAGGACAGCCCGAGTGTTGCCTGACGCCGATGGCGTTTGTACTAACGAGCCAGACGGAACAACCGAACGCGTTAACACGAGATCACCCGGGTTCCTGAGAAACTCCGAAGACTCACGACGGCAGAGCTGCACGCGACTGCCCGTTTCGTAACATCTTTGATCGTCAAGGTTTCCTGGCGTTCGAGTTGCAGGAAAACCATGAGTTCTCCGAGAGCCCTGTGACAATGCCAGCAGCCCACGCGCAGTCGAGAGTCGACAACGACGCTGCGACATCGAGCGACACCAATCGGCGGACACACCTGCGTCTGAACGCCGAAGATGTGCTGTGGCTGCAGGGCGTACGGGTCAAGTACGGCGCCGATGTCCGCGTCATCGATATCTCCGCGGGGGGCATTCTCGTCGAAACGTCCACCGAGAGTCGCCAAGACGCAACCCTCGTCTTCGAGGTCACCATCGCCGACAACACCCAACTGGTGCCGGCGCGCGTCGTGCGATGCAGTCGCGTTGCGTACGACGGTATCACGCGCTACCAGACGGCATGCGCGTTCAAGCGCCCTCTCGCGATTCCCGGCGTCACCTCGAACGAACCGCCGAAGGAGGCGACGCAGGCGGCTCCGGCAAAGCCCGGCTCGTCATCGTCGGTTGGCATCGGCCAGAAGGTCATCGCCCGGTTCATCGATGGCCGCATCGTTCGCGGCTACACCAACGACTTCCACGCAGCCAAACCGCATCTGCATCTGCATCTGACCGAGGATGCCGCGAGCGGACCCCACTTCGTGCCGATCGCGCAGCTGAAGGCGCTGTTCTTCGTGCGTGAATTCGGCGGCGATGCCGCGCGCGTCGAGCGCATGGAGTTCGACCGCACGACGCACGGCCGCAAGGTCGAGGTGACGTTCAACGACGGGGAAGTGCTGCTCGGCACGACGTTGGGATTCAAGAGCCCCAAGCATCCGTTCTTCGTGCAGCCTGCCGACACCGCCTCGAACAACATTCGCGTGTTCGTCGCGCCTGCGGCTACTAGCCAAGTTCGATTCCTCTGATCCCGCTATAATCCACCGCATCCATACATGATGTGGTGGTACTGGCTCTTGCTCGGCCTGATCCTCGTCGCGCTCGAGATGGCGGCGTCGGGCGGTTTCTACATCATCTTCTTCGGCGTATCCGCGATCGTGGTCGCGCTGCTGGACCTGGCCGGCCTCGCCGGACCCGGCTGGCTGCAGTGGCTGCTCTTCTCGGTGCTCGCCGTGCTGTCGCTGCTGTTCTTCCGCAATCCCCTCATGCGGCGCTTGAATCTGTCTGGCGGGGCTGCCGACATCGACACGCTGTCGGGTGAGAAGGGGACGGTACTCGAAGAGATGGATCCGGGTGGCAACGGACGCGTCGAAGTACGCGGCACCACATGGAGCGCGCGCAACATGGGTGCGAGCCATCTCGCCCGCGGCAACCGCTGCATCGTCATCAGCACCGATCGTCTCACGCTCGTCGTGAAGGCAGAGGAGGCGCATCCATGATCAGCCCGGCCCTCGTAGTCCTGTTCGTGCTCGCGGTGCTCGTGCTCATCGTGATCGCGAAGACGGCGGTCGTGGTGCCCCAGCAGAACGCGTTCGTGATCGAGCGGCTGGGACGCTACTCGGGGACGCTGGGCGCCGGCTTTCACGTGCTGCTCCCCTTCGTCGACGTCATTCGCTACCGCCACTCGCTGAAGGAAGCCGCCTACGATATTCCCGCGCAGGTGTGCATCACGCGCGACAACGTGCAGGTGGGCGTCGACGGCATCCTGTATCTGAAGGTGCTCAACGCCGAGCGCGCGTCGTACGGGATCGCCGACTACCTGTTCGCGATCACGCAACTGGCGCAGACGATGCTGCGCAGCGAGATCGGCAAGATCGATCTCGATCGCACGTTCGAAGAGCGCACCAACATCAACATGGCGGTGGTCACCGAGCTCGACAAGGCGTCGGAACCCTGGGGCGTGAAGGTGCTGCGCTACGAGATCAAGAACATCACGCCGCCGCAGGACATTCTGGCGGCGATGGAAAAGCAGATGCGCGCCGAGCGCGAGAAGCGTGCGGTGATTCTGACCTCTGAAGGGCAGCGCGACGCGGTGATCAACAGCGCCGAAGGCGCGAAGCAGGAGACGATCAAGGCGTCAGAGGCGCGCCAGCAGCAGCAAATCAACGAGGCCCGCGGGCAAGCCGAGGCGATCCTGGCGGTCGCGACCGCCACGGCCGAAGGTCTGCGCCGAGTCGCCGATGCCTCGCGCGCCGAAGGCGGACTCCAGGCGATGCAGCTTCGCGTGGCCGAGCAGTACATCCTGCAGTTCGGCGAGCTCGCCAAGCGCAGCACCGCGCTCGTGCTGCCCGCCAACCTGACCGACGTCGCGGGGATGGTTGCGACGGCGATGCAGGCCGTGCGTTTGGCCGAACGTATCCCGGGCCTCGAGCCGCCACCACCACCGCCACCGCCGCGGTCCTGAAGGCCTCAGGCCTCGGGCCTCAGGGCCCAGGGCTGTCGGCACCCCAGCCTGGCCCAGCCCTGAGGCCTGAGGCCTGGGCCCTGAGGCCTTCTTGCCTTTGCACCTACATCTGTAGTAGATATAACCACGCCGATAGGAGGCGCCGTGCGACTGCCACGATTGACCCGACTCGAGCTCCAGATCATGGAGGCGCTGTGGACGCGCGGCGCGTCCTCGGTGCGCGAGCTCCAGGAGGCATTCCCCGAACGCGACCGCCCCGCCTACACGACGGTGCAGACCATGGTCTACCGCCTCGAAGGCAAGAAAGCGATCCGCCGCGTCAAGAAGATCGGCAACGCCCACATCTTCGAGGCGATGGTGTCGCGCACGTCCGCGCACCGCCGCTTGATCGACGAGCTGCTCAGCCTGTTCGGCGGCCGCAGCCAGCCGGTGGTCATGCACTTGATCGAGTCCGGCAATCTGACGCTCGAGGACGTGAAGGAAGCGGAACAGCTCCTGATGAAGTTGAAAAGTGGAAAAGTGGAAAAAGTGGAAAAGTAGTCATGTCGATCTCGAGTCTCGGTCCTCTCGCCGATCATCTGTGGCAATCGACGCTGGTGGCGATTGTCGTCGCCGCGTTCACGCTGGTGCTGAAGCGCAACCGCGCGCAGGTGCGTCATGCGTTGTGGCTTGCCGCGTCTCTGAAATTCCTGCTGCCCTTCGCCGCGCTCGTGGCGCTTGGACAACAAATCGAGTGGGCGCACGCGACCACGTCCGCACAGCCCATGCTCACGATCGTCGATTCGGTCGGTCAACCCTTCTCCTCGTCGACGCCGGCCAACCAGTCGATCACAGCGATCCCAGCGCGCGACACATCCGCGGGTGAACGAGTAGTGCCTGCCCTGTTGGGACTCTGGGCGTTGGGCACCACGATCCTGATCGTTCGCTGGGTTTACAGGTGGCGCGCGGTGGCGTCGACACTCCGCCGCGCGACACCGATGACCGAGGGGCGCGTGGTCGAAGCGATGCACCGCGGGCAGGCGGGTCAGGCGGGTCTAAAGACCCGCCTCTCCGTCGTCGTCACCGAGTCACGAATGGAGCCCGGGGTGTTCGGGTGGCGATCGCCGGTGCTGCTGTGGCCGCGCGGCATCGAGGATCGATTGAGCGACGCGCAGATCGACGCGATCGTCTCGCACGAGATCGCGCATGCGCGGCGCCGCGACAATCTGACGTCGGCGCTGCACATGATGGTGCAGGCGATTTTCTGGTTCTATCCGCTGACGTGGTGGATTGGTGCGCGGCTCGTCGACGAGCGCGAGCGTGCGTGCGATGAAGACGTGGTCCGCGCCGGCAGCCGTCCCGATGTGTACGCCGAGAGCATCCTGAAAACCTGTCAGTACTTCGTCGAGTCGCCGCTCGCCTGCGTCGCCGGCGTCACCGGATCCGATCTCAAGAGGCGAATCGAGCAGATCATGAAACATGACGCGCATGTTGCCTTGAACGTGTCGAAGCAAATCCTCTTGATCGCGGCGCTGATGGCCGCGATCGCGGGACCCGTGGCGGTGGGGATGCTGACGAGCGCACGTCTGTCGGCGCAGGTGGTTGCCCCTGCCGCGAACGCGCCGACATTCGAGGTCGCATCGGTCAAACCGAACAACTCGGGAGCGGGCAGAATGGGCGGACGCGGCGGACCGGGTCGAATGGATTTCATGAACATGCCGCTGCGCCGGTTGATCCGGCAGGCCTACGACATTCACGATTCGCAGATCCTCGGCGGTCCAGACTGGCTCGATTCACAGGGCTTCGATGTCACGGCGACCTTCGTGGGAGAGCCAACGCCCGAACGCCGTCGGTCGATGATGCAAACCCTCCTGCGCGATCGCTTCAAGCTGACGTTCCACGTCGAGAAGCGCGACATGCCGATCTATGCGCTGATCGTGCCGCGCGCCGACAAGCGGCTCGGCGAGGGGCTTCGGAAAACTGCGGAAGGGGCGTGTCTGCCTCGCGGCGCGGGGCTACCTGCAGCACCCTCGACGCCGGGGCCTCCGCCGGCTCCGCCATCGCCGTTCGATCCCAATGCGGAAGCGCCCTGCGGATCGATCATCTTCGGCCCCGGTCGTCTGCTGGCGCACGGCGTGCCGATCGACATGCTCGCGAATTCGCTTGGCAGCCTTCCCGCCATCACCGCGTTCAATCGCATCGTGCAGAACCAGACCGGGCTCGAGGGCACGTACGACTTCGATTTCAAGTTCGCCAACGATGTCGCTGGACGCGGCGGCGCGTTTCTCCCGCCTCCCGGTGCCGGAGCTGCCGCTCCGACGCCCGGCGACGAGCCAGCCCTGTTCACAGCGCTGCAAGAACAACTCGGCCTCAAGCTCGACCCACGTCGATCCACCGTCGAGGTGATGGTGATCGATTCGGTCCAGAAGCCTGAACCGAATTAGACGGAACTCGCGGAACTTTCCGGTGTCGGATCGGAAAGAAAGATGGGGCGGGAGTCATTTCGTGGCATAGACCGAAGTGACTACCGACCCCATTTTCGAACGTAGCGATTCCCGCAACCGGACACGCAGCCGTGACGTAATGAAGAACGTTACGTAAAAGACAAGGGGAGGAGGGCGACGGCCATGGGCAGCCGTGGCACTATTGTTGCCCAAACCAACCATCCGCGTGGCCCGTCAAAGCTCACATTTGGGAGCCTCCGTGATGCGACTTCGTCTCGCCGCCGCAGCGTTGATGGTCTTCATGGCGCCACTGGTCGGCGGACTGCTCGTCACGCCTCGACTCGGCGCGGAGCAGGGTTCGGGACCCGGCGCGAGTGCGGATAACGCGACCTTCGAGGTCGCATCGGTCAAGCCGAACAAGTCCGGCGACGGCCGCGTGATGTTGGCCATGCCACCGACCGGACGGTTTACCGCGACCAACGTACCGGTGCGGCTGCTCGTGCAGAACTCGTACGGCCTGCAGCCATTCCAGATCGTTGGCGGGCCCAACTGGATCGCGTCGGATCGATTCGACATCACTGCCAAAGCACCGGACGGCTTCAGTCCCGATCAGCTCCGGCCGATGGTGCGAAACCTGCTCGCCGATCGTTTCAAGCTGAAGGCGCACATGGAAACACGCGAGATGCCGACGTACGCGCTCGTCGCGGCGCGCGCCGACGGCAAGCTTGGTCCCAAGCTCACGCCAGCAAAGACCGACTGCGAAGCGGCGCGAGGGCGTCGCGCGGGCGGACCACCGCCTGCGCCGCCGCAGCCGGGAGAACACGTCGAGTGCGGCTTCTTCATTGGGAACGGCACCATGAATGCGGGGGGCATGGGGATGGTCGAGCTCGCACGATCGCTCTCGGGGTTTGTCAACAGAGTCGTCTCTGACAAGACCGGCTTGAGCGGCAAGTACGATTTCCAACTCACCTACACACCGGAGGGGCGCGGACTACCGGGAGTACCGGTCGGGCCGCCGGTCGGCGCCGACGCTCCGCCCGCCGATCCGAACGGCGCGTCGATCTTCACCGCACTGCAGGAACAACTGGGGCTCAAGCTCGACTCGCAGAAGGGCATGGTCGACGTGCTCGTCATCGACAGCATCGAACAGCCGACTGCCGACTAACCGAGGACGAATTGACTACACGAAGGATGTCTTCTCGCGCGCGATCGTGGGTCATCGCGCTCGCACTGGCACTCGCCGCCGGCGCCCATCATGTGCTCGCCGCCACCGATCACTTCGGGCAGGTGACGTTCGCTGGTGTACCGGTGCCGGGCGCCATGGTCACAGCAACGCTCGGCGACAAGCAGATCATCACCTTCACGAATCAAGACGGCGTCTACAGGCTCGCCGATATTGCCGATGGCACGTGGACGGTCAAGGTCGATATGCGCGGCTTCGCGCCGATCACGAAGGAGATCGCGATCGCGTCGGGCGCCCAGCCGACCACATGGGAGTTGGCGCTCCTCCCGTATGCCGAGATTACGCGTGGGCTGCCGCCGCCGATTCCACAGCCAGCCGCACCAACATCTTCAGCCACGAATGGGTCCACACCCACGCAGACAAACGGAGGCAACACCCGACCGTCAGGAGGCCGCGCTCCGGCAGCGGCCGCAGCCGCACCCGCCGGCGGGCAAACCGGTTTTCAGCGCGCGGGCGTCAACCAGCAGCAGCGACCAGCGAGCGCACCCGCGGCTGCGGCCCCGGCTGAACCGGCGGTCGACTCGAACGCCGCCAATGATGGCTTCCTGATCAACGGCAGCGTGAACAATGGCGCGGCGTCGCCATTCGCGCAGCTCGCGGCGTTCGGCAACAACCGTCGTCGTCCGGGCGCGCTCTACAACGCGCAGTTCGCCACCACGTTCGGAACCTCCGCCTGGGATGCGCGCGCGGCCTCGCTGACGGGACAGCCGAGCGTCATGCCGTCGTACAACAATGTCCACTTCGTCGGGATGTTCCAAGGACCGCTGCGCATTCCAAAAGTACTAAAGCGCAACGGTCCGCAGCTGTTCATCGGCTACCAGGGCAACAACGACGACACCACGACGACGCAGGGCGCGCGCATGCCGACGGCGCTCGAACGCGCCGGCGACTTCTCGCAAACGCGAGACATCCTCGGGCGTTCCCTTCAGATCATCGATCCCACGACGGGCCTGCCGTTTGCCGGCGGTACGATTCCGCGCGACCGCATCAGCCCGCAGGCCGCCGCTCTTCTCGGCTACTACCCGCAGCCGACATTCGCGAGCCCGACCGGCATCAACTATCAGGCGCCCATCCTCACCGCGACGCGCATGGACAGTGTGCAGTCTCGCGTCACGCAAATCGTCAACCAGCGCAATCAGATTCTGGGCACAGCCGCCTATCAGCGCAGCACGATCAATTCGCGATCGCTGTTCGGATTCAACGACGAGACGAAGTCGAGCGCCACCGACGTCAATGTGATGTGGAATCGCCGCATCTCGCAGTTCCTCTCGGTGCGCACGCGATATCAGTACACCGAGCAGACCACCGACGCGGTTCCGTTTTTCGCGAATCGCGCCAACGTGTCCGGCGATGCCGGCATCACCGGCAACGATCAGAATCCGGAGAACTGGGGTCCGCCGAGCCTGGTGTTCTCGACGGTGGCGGGACTCTCCGATGGCCGTCCCAACTTCACGCGCAATCGCATGAACGCGGGATGGTTCGAAGGCTACATTTACCGCGGACGTCACAACTTCACGATCGGCGGCGACGTGAAGCACAACAACATCGACATCAGGTCGCAGCAGGATCCGCGCGGCAGCTTCACTTTCACGGGCGGCCTCACCGGCCTCGACTTCGCAGACTTCCTCCTCGGCCGTCCATCGGCCAGCGCGATTGCCTACGGCAACGCCGACAAATACTTTCGAAACTTCTTCTACGACGCCTACATCAACGACGACTGGCGCGTGGGCCCGGCGTTGACGGTGACCCTCGGTGCGCGCTGGGAGTACGAAGCGCCGTTCACCGAGATCTATGGACGTCTCGTGAACCTCGATATCACGTCCGGATTCCGCTCGATCAGTCCTGTGCTCGCGTCGGGCACCGGCTCGCTGACGGGGCAATCGTATCCCGCGTCACTCATGCATCCGGACAAACGTGGCATCCAGCCTCGCATCGCGATCGCGTGGCGTCCGGTGGCGGGCTCGTCGCTCGTCGTCCGCGCCGGTTACGGCATCTATCGCAACACCAACGTGTATCAGTCGATCACAACGTTGATGGCGCAGCAGCCGCCGCTCTCGACCAGCTTCAGCGTGGCCAGCAGCGCGAGCGCTCCGCTCACGCTCGCACATGGCTTCATTGCGCCAACCACCGCGGTGGACAACACGTTCGCCGTCGATCCCGAGTTCAAAGTGAGCTCGTCGCAGACGTGGCAGGTGGCCATCCAACGCGATCTGCCCGCATCGATGACCGTGAATCTCACCTACCTCGGCACCAAGGGGATGAACCTCATTCAGGAGTTCCTGCCCAACACCTATCCGTCGGGCGCCGTGAACCCGTGCCCGACGTGCCCGAGCGGATTCGTGTTCCTCACATCGGACGGCAGCTCGATGCGGCACGCCGGTCAATTCCAGGTGCGTCGTCGGCTGCGCAACGGCCTCACCGCGTCGGTGCAGTACACGCTGGCGAAATCCGAAGACAACGCGGCGTCTTTCCAGGCCGCGAACTTGAGCGGCACCGCCTTCGCGCAGAACTGGCTCGACCTCGATAACGAGTGGGCGCCATCGTCGTTCGATCAGCGGCATCAAGTGGTGACGCAGGTGCAGTACACAACGGGTGTCGGTCTCGGCGGCGGCACGCTGCTCGACGGATGGCGCGGATCGCTCTTCAAGGGCTGGACGATCACGAGTCAGCTGACGACGGGAAGCGGTATGCCGCTCACGCCGTACTACTTGACTACGACACCAGGAACCGGCTTCTCGGGCGCCGTGCGTGCATCGTTGACGGGAGCGTCGACCAAAGCACCGGACGGCTACTACCTCAATCCGGCGGCGTACACGGCACCGGCACCGGGGGCGTGGGGCGATGCCGGTCGCAACTCCGTTCGCGGACCGTCGCAGTTCTCGATGAACGCGGGCATCACGCGCACGTTCCCGTGGGGCGCGCGCTATAACCTCGATTGGCGCGTCGACGCGAGCAATATCCTCAATCGTGTCACCTACGCCGGGGTGTACTCGCTTATCAGCAGCCCGCAGTTCGGTCTGCCGCTGACCACCAATCAGATGCGGAAAATCCAAACCACCATGAGGCTGAGATTCTAAATATGAGACGAACGCTTCTCGGTGCCTCTGTGCCTCTGTGTGTCGTGATCGGTCTGCTTGTCAGTGCGGTTGTCGGAATCGCGCAGCAACAGCCCCAGCAACCGCAAGCGCCGGTGCAGAGCGGCGCGACATTCCGCACCACCACTCGCCTCATCGTGCAGACGGTGACGGTGAAGGACAAAGAGGGCAAGCCGATCGAAGGACTCACCGCGAAGGACTTCACGATCACCGAAGACGGCATGGCGCAGGACATCGCCTTCGTCGAGTTCCAGCGGCTGCAGACAACGCCGGTGGCCGACGCACCGCCGCCAGGAACGCCGGCCGAGCCGACGTCGATCGCGGCGCGGCCCGCAACCACGGCCGCGGCCGCGGCACCGCCGCCGCTGACGTCGATCGCGGCGCCGCCGAACGGCACCATCAAGTATCAGGACAAGCGGCTGCTGGTGATGTATTTCGACGGCGCTTCGATGGGACCGGCCGATGGTCTTCGCGCCTACGTCAACGCGCGCAAGTACATCGACAACCAGATGTCGCCGTCCGATCTGATCGCGGTCATGGCGTTCCAGAACGGCGCCGTGTCGGTGAAGCAGGACTTCACCAACGACAAGGCCAAGCTGCGTGAGGTGATCGACATCCTGATCTACGGCGACGATGCCAACAACGACGGCATCCCCGATCACCCGGA
>Ga0075423_10002718_pt1 | contig 16165 bp, 11 predicted proteins | sample SoiMethybrSBSTD2_FD_80114 | JGI IMG/M metagenome (GOLD analysis project Ga0075423, IMG submission 80114) | Bulk soil microbial communities from a Populus tree surrounding site in Tennessee, USA - Soil MetaG P. TD hybrid SBSTD2 | ecosystem: Environmental > Terrestrial > Soil > Tree plantation...
AGCCGCCGACTCTGCCAACACCGCCACAAATGGCGATCTTCGCGACGCCGCCGACTCCGCCAGTACCGCCGGAGCCGCCCACGCCGCCGGAGCCACCGACTCCGCCGACGCCGCCCGAGCATTTCCTTGCGCCGGCGCCGCCGCCGTCACAGCCAGCGCCGCCGGCTCCCCCTGCGCCGCCCGCCCCTCCGTCCGGGATGGTATTCGGCGGTCAGAGCAGCGGGAATTTCGTCCATTCCGACGGCAAGCAGAAGCTCGAGATCAAGTACGACGGCGCGATCGAATTCACCGACGATGACACCGACGTGAAGAGCATGTCGCCCGGCGGCATGCTCATGATTCGCGACAGCGGGTGGGTGAGCAGCCGGACGCTCGAGTTCCGCGCCGATGGCGCCGGCACGATCCAGCGGCGCTACTGGGTGGGATGGTCGGAGAAGCCGTTCGATCCGGAAGGACGTCAGTGGATGGCGCAGCAGCTGCCGCGATTCATCCGGCAGATGGCCATCGGCGCGCCGGCCCGCGTCGCGCGCATCCTCAAGGCCAAGGGGCCATCGGGCGTGCTCGCCGAGATCAGCCTGATCGAAGGCAGCTGGGCAAAGCGCGTCTATTTCACCGAGTTGTTGAAGTCCTCGATCAACGCGCAAGCGACTCGTCAGGCGTTCGAGCAAGCCGGCCGCGAGATCGACTCCGATTACGAGCTGGCCTCGCTGCTGATCTCAGCTTCCGACAAGCTGCTGCTCGACGATGCGACGCGGCGCGCCTACTTCGACGCGGCGCGTACCATCGACTCCGACTACGAGATGCGTCGTGTCTACTCGAACGCGCTCCGCCGCGGCCCCTTCGCGCCGGAGATTCTCGCCGGTATCCTCGACGCCAGCGTCGACATCCAGTCGGATTACGAGGAGGCGATGCTGCTCCTCGACGTGGTGAAGACGCAGCCGCTCGACAACCGCACGCGCGCGCCGTTCTTCAAGGCCGTGTCGACGATCGGAAGCGACTACGAGCGCAAGCGCGTGCTGACGTCTCTCGCCACGCTACCGGATCAAAGCGGTGAGACTGCCGGCGCAATGCTCGAGTCCGCGAGCGTGATCAACTCCGACTACGAGAAGGCGATGGTGCTGCTGAACATTCTGAAGACGAAGTCGATCGAGGGCGCAGTCCGCGCGCCGTTCTTCAAGACGGTCGAGTCGATCAACTCGCCGTACGAGCGCGGCCGCGTCTTGCAGGAGGCGGCGAAGCTCCCCAATCTGTCGACCGACAGCGTGCTCGGCATCCTTCGAGCGACGCAGACGATGAAAGGCAACTACGAGACCGGCCAGGTGCTGCGGACCGTGGCCGCCAATCACGAAATCAGCGGTCAGGCGCGCGATCTCTACGTCACGACCGCCGGCAAACTCGGCGACTACGAAGAGGGAAGGGCGCTGTCGGCGCTCGTCAAGGGCGAGAAACGCAAGTAGCGGCCTACAGCGTCGGCCGCGTCTCGTTCCACTTCGTCGCCCGTTCGTAGGCGAGGGCCACGCGCAACGTCGTGGCCTCGTCGTACAGCCGACCGGTGACCATCACTTCGACCGGCGCGTTGTTGACGAAGCCCGCGCGCAGCGCCACCGCCGGATGACCGGTCAGGTTGGTGAGCGGCAGGCTGGCGCTGCCCGGCGCCGGCGACAGTAGCACGTCGTACTCCGACATCAACGCGTCCATCTCGCGAATCAGCAGCGTCCGGATCCGCTGGGCGCGGATGTATTCCACCGCCGGCACGAAGCGGTGGGCGCGGAACGTGTTCGGCCAGGTGTTGAGCGTCTCGTCTTTGATTTGCGAGCTGCGCGTGAGGTCGTCGAACGCCGCCGCCGCCTCGACGTTGAGCGCGAAGCCGATCGCGTTCGACGCGCGTGTCAACGTCGCCGGCAGCTCCACGGGATGGAGCGTCGCGCCGGCTTTGCGATACACCTCGAGCGCGTCGTTGAGCAGCTTGAGCCGTTCTTCGGCGCGCTTTTGATCCTCGGGCGAGAGGCCGCGTCCTCGTCCCCGTCCATCGCCGCCGCGTCCCGCATCGCCGCGTCCGGCGGCCGGCGCTGCTTCGAACTCGGGCTTGATGTAGCCGATCTTCAGCTTCGCGAGCGGCACGTCCGGTGCCCAGACGAACGGCGCGTCGACGACGGTCTCATCGCGGCCGTCGGGGCCGTAGATCGCGTTGAACACCAGCGCGCAGTCCTCGACCGTCCTGCACATCGGTCCAATCTTGTCCATCGTCCAGCTCAGTGCCATCGCGCCGTAGCGGCTGATGCGGCCGTAGGTGGGACGAAGGCCGGTCACGCCATTCGCGACCGAGGGCGAGATGATCGAGCCGCGCGTTTCGGTGCCGAGTGCGAAGCCGACGAGTCCGGCGGCCGTCGCCGATCCAGGGCCGGCCGACGATCCGCTCGATGAGCTGCGCGCCTGCGACGGATCGTCGGGGTTCCACGGGTTCTTGGTCTCGCCGCGGAACCATCGTCCGCCTTGCGCGAGCGCGCCCATCGACAGCTTCGCGACCAGCACGGCTCCAGCATCGGCGAGGCGTGTGACGACGGTGGCGTCGTGGTCGAAGACCTGGTTCTGGAACGGCCCTGCGCCCCACGTCGTCGGGATGCCCTTGGTCGCGAACAGGTCTTTCGCTCCCCAGGGGATGCCGTGCAGCGGCCCCTTGTAGCGGCCGGCGCGAATCTCCTTGTCGGCCTGCGCCGCCTGCGCGAGCGCGAGATCCTCGGTCACGGTCACGACGCAGTTCAACTTCGGCCCGTATTTCTTGAGCCGATCGAGGTACATCTTCGTCAGCTCGGTCGACGAGACGTCGCGCCGCTTGATCAACGGCGCCAGCGCGGTCACCGGCAGGAACGCCACCTCCTCGATCGACTTCGGCTTCGGCGTCTTGGTCTGGAGGGCGACGTTGATGGACGCGCCCGGCGTGGCGCCCGGCTTCGGCTTCTTGCCGGGCAAGTACGGGCGGAACGTGACCGCGGGCTCGGTGTCGAGCGGCACCTCGATCTGCCGCATCCGCTCGTAGGTATCGAGATTGTTATTGACGGCGTTGAGCGCTTGCTCCTCTTCGGCGTCGTTGAAATCGACGCCGAAGATCTTCTCGCCGCAGTCGAGCGTCGCTTTGTTGATGCGGCGCTCCTGCTCCTGCCGCGCGAGCGTGGTCGAGGCCAGACCGCCGGCGACGGCGGCAGGGACGGCGGTCAGGAATTTGCGGCGTTTCATGTTTGCGGACTCTATCATCAGTTCTTCAGTTTGAACCCCGCGGGGATGTCGGTATCCGTTGCGGCGACCGACGTCGCCACTTCCAGCGTCTCCGAGTTGATCGTGAAAATCGTCGTCCGCGGCTTCACGTCGTCGTTTTTCTTCATCATGCGGCGCGCGAGCATGCCGCCAATTCCGCTGCCGCCGCTCTCGTTGTTCTTGCTCTGCTGCTCCATCTGCGCCTTGCTCTTCACGCCCTCGAAGGTCATCGTCGTGGCGAGCGGCGTGCCCTCCATCTTCACCTTCTCCTGATTCATCCGTTCCATCGCCTGCTTGACCATCGGATACATCGCCATAACGGCGGCCATCTGCTCGGCCGAAACCGCGGCGGTTTCCGGGGCGATGGCCTTCCAGTACTTCATCTCGAACTCAGCGAGCTCTTTCATCGCCGGAATCTCAGGGCCCATCCACGAGTCGGCGGTGAGCACGATGCCGCCGTTCTCATCGAGGGTCTTGCCCTTTTCGCGCACCGTGATCGTCATGACGATCTCTCGTGCGTCGTAGCCGGCGATCGACTTCTTCTGGCCGGTCTCCTTGATGTCGAAGTCGAACTCGACTTCTTTCTCCTTGCCGGACGGCTGCTGCTGCTGCGCCTCGGGCGGGGCTTCCTTGTTCTGCTTGGCGGCGCGCTCCTGCGCTTCACGCATCTTGCGCCGCAGCTCCTCGAACGTTGTCACCTTGTACGACTTGTCTTTGACATCGATCTCGTAGACCTTTTCTTCGGTCAGATCGACGATGCGGCCGGTGGACTCGTTCATCGTCGCCTTGCGGTTCCCTTTGACGGCGTTGGTCGAGACGACGCCGTCGTTGGCGGCTTTGCCGCCGAACATCCGCATCATCATGCCGAGGCCGCCCTCGAACTTCACCTGGGCTTTTTCCCGCGTCTTGACATCGGCAAACGCCTGACCGGCCGACAACGCGGCGCAGGCGAACACAATCACACTTGCGAAAAGGGATCGTCGACAGTACGAACGTTTCATGGGGGATACCTCCGTTGGGGTCGCCCTTTGATTTTGAGGCAGCCGAGGGGGTCGAGGCAACGCCAACCTGGCTCAAAATGACCACAATGACACCACATATCACGGTTGAGTCTCTGGGCGGCTCGAAGTACCGCGTCACCATCGAAGAGAGCGACTCGCGGACGACGCACGAAGTGACGGTGCGGCCCGAGGACATCGCGCGCTACGCGCCGGGTGATCCACCCGAACGGCTCCTGCGCGCGTCGTTCGAGTTTCTGCTGGAGCGCGAGCCGAAAGAGGCCATCCTCGCGCGTTTCGATCTGCCGATCATCGAGCGATACTTCCCGGAGTATCCGCGCGTCATCCGGGGGTGAGTACAATGCAGTCGCCTATGAAGGAAATCGTCGCCGCCGGTCCAACGCCTGTCGGCCCGTTCAGCCCCGCGGTCAAGGCAGGTGGGTTCGTCTATGTCTCGGGGACGCTGGCGCAGGATGGGTCGGGGGCGATCGTCGGGAAAGGGGACATCGCTGCTCAGACCAAACAGATCCTCGATCGCATGCGCGAAGTCCTCACCGCCGCGGGATCGTCGCTCGACCAAGTCGTCGCGACGATGGTCTACCTGAAAACGGCCGGCGCCTTCCCGGCGATGAACGATGTCTATCGCACCTACTGGAAAAAAGATCTCCCGACGCGGACGACCGTCGTCGCCGGTCTCGTGCTGCCGGATGCGCTCGTCGAGATGTCGATGATCGCCGTGCCGAACGGCGCCGAGCGCGTTGTCGTCCAGCCGAAGAACTGGGTGGCGTCGCCGAACCCGTACAGCTACGCGATTCGTACCGGCGACACGCTGTTTCTCTCAGGCCTGGTCGCGCGCAACGGCGCCGACAACGCCTTCGTCGCGGGCGACGTGGCATCGCAGACGGCCACCGTGCTCGACAATGCCGGCGCTCTGCTCGGTGCCGCCGGCATGACCCACGCGAACGTCGTCAGCGCGCGCGTGTACTTGCCGGACATCGGACCGTTCCAGCAGATGAACGAGGTGTATCGAAAGTACTTCCCGACCGCACCGCCGGCCCGTGCGACGGTCAAGGCGGCGCTCGCTGGGAGTCAGCCGCTGGTCGAGATCACGCTCGTGGCGTCGTCGGCGGCGAAGGAAGTGATCAATGACGGCCGTCCGGTCAACCCGAATCTGAGCGCGGCGATTCGCGTCGGCAGCCGCATCTACGTGTCGGGCATGCTCGGCAACATGCCCGAGACGAACGGCGACGTGGCGGCGCAAACGCGTGAGACGCTCGCGCGGATCAAGAAAGCCCTCGAGGTCGCCGGCGCCACGCCCGCCGATGTCGTCGATGGTCTGGTGTATCTCACCGACCTTGCGAATTACCGCGCGATGAACGACGTGTATCGCGGGTTCTTCGAGAAAAGCTTCCCTGCGCGCGCGACGGTGCAATCTGGTCTGGTCGCCGGGGATGGGCTGGTCGAGATCATGGTGACCGCGGAGCGCGCCCGGCCATGACGGTCGCGACGCTTCCCCTCGGGCGCGAGGTGTTCGAAGCGGCGTACGGCCACGTTGCGCCGCACATCCATCACACGCCGCTCCTGACCTCGCGGATGTTGAGCGAGCGGACCGGCTTCGAGGTCCGCTGCAAGGCGGAGATGTTCCAGCGCACCGGCTCGTACAAGATCAGAGGACCGCTGAACAAGTTCGTCTCGCTGACCGAGGAAGAACGACGCCGCGGCGTCGTTTGCTCGTCGGCCGGCAACCACGCGCAGGGCGTTGCCCTCGCCGCGCGCATCCATGGCATCCACGCCGTGGTCGTCATGGCCGAGAACGCGACTCCGTCGAAGGTCGCGGCGACGCGCGGCTATGGAGCGGAAGTGGTCTTGCACGGCACGATCTGGGACGAGGCCAACGAGAAGGCGAAAGAACTGGTCAGGACCAGAGGCCTCACGTACGTCCATCCCTTCGACGATTTGCAGCTCATCGCAGGCCAGGGAACGATGGGCCTCGAAATCGTGCGCGACTGGCCGGAGGTCGACGCGATTGTCGTGCCGATCGGCGGCGGCGGACTGATTTCCGGTGTCGCCATGGCAGCCAAATCGCTGAACCCGTCGATCAAGGTCATCGGCGTCGAGTCATCAGGGGCGCCCGGCATGCGCGACAGCGTTCGGGCGGGCGGCGTCATCACGCTCGACCGGGTCGACTGCGTGATCGATGGGCTTCGCGTCAAGCGCGTCGGCGAGACGACGTTCGAGGTCGTCCGCCGCGTCGTCGACGACATCGTGACGCTGCCGGATGAGCGAATCTTCGACGCGATGCTGTGGACGATGGCGCATGCGAAGGTGGTCGTCGAAGGGGCAGCCGCCGCGCCGGTGGCGGCGCTGTTGGAGGGACTCGTCACACTGCCGCCGGGCTCGAAGGTGGTCTGCGTGCTCAGCGGCGGCAACGTCAACCTCGATCAGATCCGCGGATTGCGCTGGAATTGAGCGAACAATTTCGCGCCGTCCCGGTCATTCACGTTGGACGCGGCTCGCCGCTTGGCGAGAGCGAACGGAGCGATCTCGCCGCGGTTGAAGAGCCGCTCGAAGTCCGGCTTCACGGCACGCCGTTCGCCGTCATCATGCGGACGCCGGGGAACGACCGCGAGCTCGCGGCGGGTTTCCTGCTCTCCGAGGGCGTCATCCGCACGGCGGCCGACGTCGGCGCCGTCGAGCACTGCCGTCATCCCGATCATCCCGACGTGCACAACGTCGTCGACGTCTACCTAATCGGCGAGGCGGCGTCCTCCCTCGACGAACACCTGCGCGAGCGGCGCAACGTCCTCGCGAATTCGTCTTGCGGTCTCTGCGGCCGCGTCACGATCGAATCGCTCCGCACCAGAGCAGCGCCACTGCCGATCGCATGGACGATGACGATCGATGCGGCGGCGGCCATGCCCGACCGACTGCGCGAACGGCAGCGCGTCTTCGAGGGCACAGGAGGCATTCACGCGGCAGGGCTCTTCACACCCGACGGGGTGTGCGTGCGCGCGGCAGAGGATGTCGGCCGGCACAACGCCGTCGACAAGGTGATCGGATCCATGCTCCTTGACGAGCGTCTCCCGCTCGATCGCTTCGGCCTCGCCGTGAGCGGCCGAGCTTCTTACGAAATCGTTCAAAAGGCCTGGCTCGGCGGCATTCACCTGGTCTGTGCCGTGTCGGCGCCATCGAGCCTTGCGGTCGACCTCGCGGACGAGGCAGGCATCACACTGCTAGGCTTTGCCCGGGGTGGCGGCTTCAACGTCTACACGCACGCCGGCCGACTGCCGGGCGTGTGAACCGCGATACCCAATCGCTCATCTTTTTGCCGCTAAAGCCTCGAAAACGCTGGCACTCGCGTTGCTCGGACAGACTCCGTGCGCTCACGAGCCATCGTTGCGGCCGTCCTTGCGATGACGTTGTCGGGCGGATACCTCGCGTACCGGACGCTGAGGTTCACGGTCCTGGTGGCGTCGGAGTTCGATCACGCGAGCGAGCTGACGAACCTCATGCCGCGCGCGCAGAGCACGCTCGTCACCGACCGGCATGGCAAGCCGGCGTTCACCTTCTATACCGAGAAGCGCATCGAGGTTCCGCTCGAGCGGATCTCTCCGCACATGCTCGATGCGATCGTCGCGGTCGAGGATCGCCGGTTCTACGCTCACCGTGGCGTCGATCCAATCCGTGTCGTCGGCGCCGCGCTGCACAACGTCCGGACCGGGAAGATCGTCGAAGGCGCCAGCACGATCACGCAGCAGCTGGCGCGCGCGGGACGGCTCTCGCCGGCACGGACGTTCGAGCGCAAGTTGCGAGAAGCGCTGATTGCGCTGCGCCTGGAGCAGCGCTACACGAAGAAGCGGATACTCGAGGAGTATCTGAACACGGTCTACTTCGGCGAGGGCTTTTACGGCGTCGAGGCAGCGTCGCGCGGGTATTTCGCGAAGTCGGCGAGCGAGTTGAATGCCGCCGAGTCCGCGATGCTCGCGGCGCTGGTGCCAGCGCCGGCGGTCTACTCGCCGTGCGCATCGGTCGAGCGGGCGACGAAACGCCGCAACCTCGTGCTTCGGTTGATGCACGATCAGCGGCTCGTCTCCGATCAGGAATTTCAGGAAGCGCTCGCTACCCAGGTGCCGACGGCGCCGCACGAGCCGGTCTATGAGAATTCCGGCGGTGCCGGCGACTATTTCCGCGAAGAGGTGAGGCGGCGGCTGGTCGCGATGTTCGGTTCGGATCGCGTGCTTCGCGGCGGCCTTCACGTGTACTCAACCTTCGATCCCGATATGCAGCGCGCCGCCGAGCAAGCCGTGCGGACCCGGATCGCCGAGATCGTGAAGGCGCGCAAGCGGGCACGAGATCTTCAGGGCGCTCTGGTCGCGATGGACCCCGTCAGCGGCGACGTTCTCGCGGTCGTCGGCGGCCGCAACTTCGACGAGAGCCCGTTCAACCGGGCGACCCAGGCGCGACGCCAGGCAGGCTCGGCCTTCAAGCCGATCATCTTCGCGGCGGCGCTGGAGCGCGGCTACGCGCCCGGATCGCTGCTCCGCGATCTCGACGTGATTCCGGATGACCCAGATGCCTGGGTTCCCGCCGACTCGCACGAGGCGAACGAGTACACGCTCCGCCAGGCGCTGAAAGTCTCGAGCAATCGCGCCGCGGCGCAGCTGCTTCAACAAGTCGGCATGAGCACCGCGGTGTATTACGCCCACCGGCTTGGCATCGAGTCGAACCTTCCCGCTGTCCCGTCGCTCGCGCTCGGAACGGGCGAGGTGACGCTGCTTGAGCTGACCGCCGCCTACGGCGTTTTCGCGAACCGTGGATTGTTCACCACGCCGCGCTTCATCACTCGCGTCGAGGACGCCGACGGGACGACGATCTGGTCCGCACCGTCCGACAGCGTGCGCGCGATCAGTCAGACGTCGGCGTTCCTGATGTCGAGCATGCTGGCCGACGTGATTACGAGCGGCACCGGTTCGGCCGCCCGCGCCGCCGGATTCGCCCTCCCCGCGGGCGGCAAGACCGGAACGACGGACGAGTACTCCGACGCCTGGTTCGTCGGCTACACCCCTCGTCTCGTCGCCGGCGTCTGGTTCGGGCTCGATACGCCCGCCCCGATCATGGAGCGCGGCTACGCGGCGACCGTCGCCGTGCCCGCGTGGGGCCGATTCATGAAAGCCGCGACCACCGGGGACAAGAAGCAATGGTATGAAGTGCCGCCTGATGTCGAGAAGGTCGCAATCTGCCGGCTGAGTGGCGCACGCGCCGCGGAAGGATGCCGGTACGCCGTGCCGGATCTCGATCACGACCCGTTCGATCCTCCCGTCTACGAGGATTACTTTCCAGTTGGACTCGTGCCGCAGGAGGTCTGCCCGCTGCACGGCGGCCTGACCGAACGCTCGATTCTGTCATCCGACACCATCACCGTCGAGCGCATGCCGCTCGCCGACGGCAGCGTCAAGATCCTGATGAAGGGCAAAGGCGATCACCTGGTCCGCTGAAGCAGATCCTGATCAGGACGGCTGGCAGGTCTCACACCAGTAAGTCAGTCTCGCGTCGCGGCCTTGTTTTCGCACTTGAATCGCCGTGCCGCAACGCCGGCACGGACGACGCGCGCGCCCGTAGACCCACAGCCGTTCGTCAGGACCATCACGTCCCGTGGTCCGCCTCAGGCCAATATAGGTCGTGAGCGGCGCCGAGGCCGCCGTCACGTTGACGCGAAGGAGCTTGCGCGCGGTTTCGATGATGTCGGCGAGCTGGTCGTCGGTCAGCTGCTCGACCCGAATGAAGGGATTGATGCGGGCGGAGAAAAGCGTTTCAGACTTGTAGACGTTTCCGACGCCGGCCATGGCGCGCTGATTGAGCAGCGCGTCGCCGATCTCGGACGTCGCCTGCGCGCGCAATCGGTGAAGCGCTTCGCCGGCATCGAATACCTCATCGAGCAGGTCGGGCCCGACGGCCCGGCTCATCTCTGACGCGACGCGAGAGTCGCGAATCAGCTCCGCGACCGGGATGTTGAAGCCAACTGCCTCGAAATCGCTCGTGGCAAGGACGATTCGCATGTCGCGGCGCGGGCGCTGCCACGGTTCGCCAGGGCGGTAGATGTGCCAGCTTCCGCTCATGCGCATGTGCGTGCGCAGCGTCAAGCCGCCGGAAAACTGCATGAGCAGATGTTTGCCGACCGACTTCACGCTGTCGATCGTGCGGCCGGTCAGCGGGTGATCCTCGTGCACGCGGTTGAGCAGCGGCAGCATCGACTCGAACCGCACCACCACTTTGCCTGCGAGCGCCTGGTTCAGCGTTCGCGCTGCTCGAAAAATGGAATCCCCTTCGGGCACCTGTCAGGCACCTCGAGAGGCGACCGGTCTGCGGATGTGGAATCCCATGGCCGACGGGTGGAAGCCGGCTTCGACGAGGTATGGCGCAAGCGGATGCTCCGCGGCGGGCAGCCCGTTGATCTCGCCGATCAGCAGTGACATCCGACCGTCTTCGCCGCGCGCCAGTTGCCCGAGCCTTTTCGCCAAGGCGCGAGCGACCGTCGAACGCGCCGGCTCGTCCTCGGGAATGAAGGCGGTAAGCTGACGCGCCCCGCGGCTGATGTAGGCCGCGAGCGCGCCGTTGACCATGATGACAACTGACCCGACGGTTCGCGTCGGTCCGCGCCCCTCTTCTTTCTTGGACTTGGGGGACTCGGGGGACTCGGGCCAGCGAAGCAGCGTTCCATAGGGATTGGCGGGATCCGTCGCCGACAAGACGACGACTTCCGGATCGTCCGGCTGGTCCTTCAAGGAGCGCAGGAGATCGAGCGCTGCCGGAACCGCGAACTGCGTCGCGCCGACGCCGCTCGCGAAATATCCGCGTCTGATGCGTCCGGCGTCTTCGAGTGCCTTCAATACCTGATACACGGCGCTGAATCCGCCTGTGATCCCTTCGGCGGCTGCAACTTCGCGGGTGAGGACTCCGTAGCGCGACAACAGCTGCTGCGCGCGGCCGGCGGCCGCTTCGGTCTCCGAGACCCCTGTGCCGATTCGCTCGTCGAGCAGCGACCAGCGACCCTCGGCGGTCGGCGGCGAGACGCGGCGGCTCCGGAACGCGCGACCTTGGGGCATCGCGTTCGCGCGAGCTTTTCGCCCGCGGCGCTCGGGCGGACGAGTGAAGGCACGAACCGCGTGCAGCGTATCGTTCGTGAGTGCGCCCCGCCAGACCAGCGTCCAGATGGCGTCGACCGTCTCCGCCGGATAGCCGCCTCCAGCCGCGTCGTGCAGTGCCGCGAAAAACGACGCGCCGTTCTGGCGCAGGTGTTCGACGATCGCGTGCTCGCGCGCCGGCAGATCGTCGAGCGGCCGCGCCCGATGGAGCCGTGCGAGATGATCGGTCAGATAAAGGGCGAGGCGCCCGTCGCGGTCGCCTAGCGGCTCGAGTCCAGCCCACACGATCTCCCCGGCCGCGGTGAGCGCGTCGAGATCCGTCGGGTTGTAGCCTTCGATTCGCGCTGGGAGAATCTCGCTCTCGAGGATGGAAGCGACGAGCGGCGTCCCTTGCAGATTCTCGACGGTGTCGAGCACCGCGTCGAGACCCGATCGACGGCGGACGACGCCTTGCCAATTCGTGATCAGGCGTCCGAGCACCGCCGGTTCGACCGGCTCGACCTGGTGGCGCAGCTTCGCGAGGGAGCGGCGCCGGATCGTTTGGAGGACGTCCGGATCGCACCACTCGCGCCCGGTGGCGCCGGGGCGGAAGTCGCCTTCGAGCAGGCGTCCGCTCGCGGTCAGCTCTTTCAGCAGGCCCTCGGCCATCGAGCGTCCCAAGCCGTAGCGAGCGGCGAATTCGCTCGACGTGAACGGCGCATGCGTCTTGGCGTAGCGGCGTGCGAGATCGATCGCGGCATGGGGAACGGGCGCGAGCAACGATTCCGGCAGGCCGTGGGGCAGCGGAACGCCCAGCCCGTCACGGTAGCGCGCGGCGTACTCGACCGGGATGACCCTCGGCTCGCCGGCAATCGCCACTGCGACGGCGCGCCGCTCGCGCAACAACGTCTGGACCGCGTTCGCCGCGTCGAGGTGGCTGCGGGCACCGATCTCCTCGATTGACGCGTCGCCGAGTCGAAGCAGCAGATCGTGAACGCCGTCGATGCTCCTGGCGCGGCGGTCCTCTTCGAGCTGCTGGAGCCCGGACTCGACGTCGGCAATCGCATCCGCGTCGAGCAGATCGCGCAGCTCGGCCTCGCCGAGCAGCTCGCGCAGCTGCGCCTGATCGATGGCCAGCGCTTGGGCGCGCCGTTCGGCGAGCGGTGCATCGCCGTCATACAAGTAATTCGCGACGTAGCCGAAGAGCAGCGACGCCGCGAACGGCGACGCCATCGTCGAGTCGATCGTCGCCACCTTGATCTCGCGCCGCTCCACCTTCTGCAGTGTTTCGACCAGCGCCGGCATGTCGAACACGTCGCGGAGACACTCGCGATACGCCTCGAGCACCATCGGAAACGAGCCGAACCGCGCCGCGACACTGAGGAGATCGGCAGCGCGCTTGCGCTGCTGCCAGAGTGGGCTCCGTCCGCCGGGGCGGCGCTTGGGGAGCAGCAGCGCGCGAGCCGCGGCTTCGCGGAACTTCGCCGCGAACATCGCGGTGCCGCCAAGCTGGCGGAGGACGAGCGCTTCGACTTCGTCGGGCGCGGGCACCATCAACTTTGGATCCGGCGGCTCGTCGGTCTCGGGGAACCGAACCACGAAGCCGTCATCGGTCCACATCGTTTCGACATCGAGGCCGGTTTCCGCGCGCGCCCGTTCGACGACCGCCATCGCCCACGGCGCGTGGATCCGGCTGCCGAACGGCGAGAGCAGACAGATGCGCCAGTCGCCCAGCTCGTCGCGGCAGCGCTCGATCAAGACCGTGCGATCGTCGGGCGCCACCCCCGCGGCCTTGACCTGATCGGCGAGATATCGCATCAGATTCTCGGCTGCCTGCTGATCGAGATCGTGGTCGCTGACGAGCCGATGAACGGCGGCTCCTGGAGGCATCTGCAACAGCGTTCGTACGAGTTCTCCGACCGCGCGACCGAGCTCGAGCGGTCTCCCGGCGGCGTCCGCCTTCCAGAACGGCATCTTGCCCGGCTCGCCGGGCGCCGGGGACACGAGCACACGGTCGTGCGTGATCTGCTCGATCCGCCAGGTCGACGCGCCGAGGAGGAACGTCTCGCCGACGCGGCTCTCGAAAACCATCTCTTCGTCGAGCTCGCCGACGCGCGCGCCGGGGCCGCGTTCGCCCGTGAGGAACACGCCGTAGAGGCCGCGATCGGGGATGGTTCCACCGTTGATGATCGCCATCCGCTTCGAGCCTTCGCGGGGGGTCACGGTGTTTTGCAGGCGATCCCACGTGAGCCGAGGTCGGAGATCGGCAAAGTCGTCCGACGGATACCGGCCGGACAACATGTCGAGGACGCCATCGAAAACGGAGCGACTCAGCTCGGCGAACGGCGCCGCGCCGCGCACGGCCTCGAACAGGTCGTCGACGCTCCAGGCGTCCATCGCGACCATCGCCACGATTTGCTGGGCGAGCACGTCCAACGGATTGCGCGGATACCGCGTCGACTCGATGCGCGCGTCGCGCATCGCCCGCGTGACGGCGGCGCACGCCACGAGATCGCCGCGGAACTTCGGAAAGACGATGCCGCGGCTGGCGGCGTCGATCGTGTGACCGGCGCGGCCGATCCGCTGCAGCCCGCTCGCGACCGACGGCGGCGCCTCGATCTGAATGACCAGATCGATCGCGCCCATGTCGATCCCCAGCTCGAGCGACGAGGTCGCGACCAGGCCGCGAATCTGCCCGGCCTTGAGCCGATCCTCGACTTCGATGCGCTGCGGTCTGGCGAGCGAGCCGTGATGCGAGCTCACCAGCGTCTCGCCCGCGAGCTCGTTCAGCGCGCTCGCCAGGCGCTCGGCAATCCGGCGGCTGTTGACGAAGATCAGCGTCGAACGATGCGCCCGAATCAGCTCGAGCAGTCGTGGATGGATCGCCGTCCAGATCGTCGATCGGACCGTCGCCTGCCCGGCGGGACCGCTCGGGATCTCTTCCGGCCGCCCGACCTTGGCCATGTCCTCGACCGGAACCTCGATTCTCAGATCGAGCCGCTTCTTTGCCGAGGTGTCGATGATGGTGACGGGGCGGTGGGCCGTTCGGGAATGTAAGGAAAACTCCTCGTGAATTGCGTCGTCGGCCGGTTCGGAATCTGAACGAGTTGTGACGACTTCGTCTACTTTTCTCAGTGCTCGCGGGGCCCCACCCCCGCTCGCGGCGCCTCGCGCGTTCGCGCTCGGCGCGGCCGCAGGCGCTCCGCCGAGATATCGAGCCACCTCGTCGAGCGGCCGCTGGGTCGCGGACAGTCCGATCCGCTGAAGCGGCGCGCTTTGTGGATCGCGAATCTTCTCGAGGCGCTCCAACGACAGCGCCATGTGCGCGCCGCGCTTCGTCGGCACGAGCGCGTGGATCTCGTCGATGATGACGGTGTCGATGCTGCGCAGCACCTCGCGCGCGTTCGACGTCAGCAGCAGGTAGAGCGATTCCGGCGTCGTGATCAGGATATCCGCCGGCTCGCGTTGGAACCGGGCGCGCTCGAGTGCAGGCGTGTCGCCCGTCCGGACCGCGATGGCGGGCAGATGAAACGCATCGCCGCGCGCCTGGGCGCGGTTCGCGATCCCCGTCAGCGGCGCCCGCAGGTTGCGCTCGATGTCGACCGCCAGCGCCTTCAACGGCGAGATATAGAGCACGCGGCACCTTTGGCGGGCCTCCGGCACCTTTTCGAACATCAGCCGGTTGATGCACCAGAGGAACGCGGTCAGCGTCTTGCCGCTGCCGGTTGGCGCGAGGATAAGCGTCGACTCGCCGCGCGCGATGGCCGGCCAGCCCTGCGATTGCGGCGGCGTCGGACCCGCAAACGCATCGCGGAACCACTCAGCAACGGCCGGGTGGAAGAGGGCGAGGGGAGCCACTTACCGATTCTACAGAGATTGGACGCGTGAGGTTCCGCGGGCCGGATCCGGGGCCGCCGACGAGCTGTTCCGATAAACGCGATTGCCGTAACTGTCGTAATTGTGCACAATTGAACGTTGAATTGGCTTCGTTTCTCATTTCCAACGTGCTGAATTATGGGTGATTCCGGAGAAGGCCTGGTCGACGCCGACGCGCGCATCCAGGAGCAGATGGAAGAACGGGAAGCCGAGCGCCGTCGCCGCGCCAGCGCGCAGCCGGCCCCGGATCCCGAGCGGGCGCGGACGCTGGAATCGCTCCGGCTGGCGCGTGCCGAGCTGACGCGCCAGTCGGACGCGACCACGCACCCCGTACGGCGGCAGCAGATCCAGGCTGCGCTCGCCGAAATCGACAAGCGTCTCGCCGCGAGCTAAGCCTCCAGCGCGGCCCCCAGCAGCGTCGCGAAGGCCTGCGGCGAGGACGGTCGCCGATCGGGGTCGGCGTCCAGCGCCGCCCGGATGGCGCGCTCCGCCGCCGACGAGATCAGGTCCGGCGGCAGCTGCGGCACGCCGCGCGCCTGTGCGAGCACGACGTCCGCCAGCGAGCCGCGGCCGAACGGCAACTCGCCCGACAGCATCTCGTACGCGACCACACCGAGGCTGAAGACGTCCGTCCGCGCGTCCGCGGGCACCGCCTTGAACTGTTCCGGCGCCATGTAGGCCGGCGTGCCGATGATCATCCCGGCCGCGGTCAGGACGCTGTGCGCCTCCGTCCCGCCGTCCACCTCAGTGTCCGGGCGCTCGTCGACCACCAGCTTCGCGACACCGAAGTCCAACACCTTCGGCGGCCCGCCTCCGCCTGGCAGCAGGATGTTCTCCGGCTTGACGTCGCGGTGGACCACGCCCTCCTTGTGCGCGAAGTCGAGAGCGAGCGCGATGTCACGCACCACGCGCAGCGCG
>Ga0075423_10002722_pt1 | contig 16157 bp, 12 predicted proteins | sample SoiMethybrSBSTD2_FD_80114 | JGI IMG/M metagenome (GOLD analysis project Ga0075423, IMG submission 80114) | Bulk soil microbial communities from a Populus tree surrounding site in Tennessee, USA - Soil MetaG P. TD hybrid SBSTD2 | ecosystem: Environmental > Terrestrial > Soil > Tree plantation...
GAGTTCCTCGACAAGCTGGGCGTGCCGTTCTTCTGCTTCCACGACCGCGACGTCGCGCCGGAGCAGGGCTCGTGGAAGGAGACGATCGCGCTCTTCGACCAGGTCGTCGATCTGATCGAGGGCCAGATGCAGCGGACCGGCCTCAAGCTGCTGTGGGGCACCGCCAACCTGTTCGGCGTTCCGCGCTACATGGCCGGGGCCGCGACCAATCCGGATCCCGAGGTGTTCGCCTACGCCGCCGCGCAGGTCAAGCACATGCTCGAGGTCACCCAGCGACTCGGCGGCGCGAACTACGTCCTGTGGGGCGGCCGTGAGGGCTACGACACCCTGCTGAACACCGATCTCGGCCGCGAGGAGCGCCAGCTCGCCCGGTTCCTGGCCATGGTCGCCGAGCACAAGCACCGGATCGGGTTCGAGGGGCTGCTGCTGATCGAGCCGAAGCCGCAGGAGCCGGCCAAGCACCAGTACGACTACGACGCCGCGACGGTCCACGGCTTCCTCGTCCGTCACGGCCTCGAGGAGGAGTACAAGCTCAACCTCGAGGCGAACCATGCCACGCTGGCCGGCCACAGCTTCCACCACGAGGTCGCCTACGCGACGAGCCACGGGATGTTCGGCAGCATCGACGCGAACCGCGGCGACTACCAGAACGGCTGGGACACCGACCAGTTCCCGAACTCGGTCGACGAGCTCTCGCTCGCCGTCTACGAGATCCTCAAGGCGGGCGGTTTCACGAGCGGCGGCTTCAACTTCGACGCCAAGCTCCGTCGCCAGAGCGTGGATCGGCTCGACCTGTTCCACGCCCACATCGGCGGCATCGACACGCTGGCCCGCTCCCTGCTCGTCGCCGCGGACATGCTCGAGCAACGCACCCTCGAGACGAACCGCGATCGGCGCTACGCCGGCTGGGACGGCGAGCTGGGCAAGGGCATCCTCGGCGGCTCGGTGTCGATCGACGAGCTCGAGCGGCGCGTCGCTGCCGGCGCGATCGACCCGAGGCCGGTGTCGGGCGGCCAGGAGCTGCTCGAGGAGATGGTCAACCGCCGGATCTGGCAGGTCGATCGCGGTCATTGACCGCGCGACGGCGGCCGGTCGAGCGGTGAGCCACGTCCTCGGCATCGACACGTCGACGACGGCGACGAAGGCCGTTCTCGTCGACGAGACCGGCGGGGTGGCGGGCATCGGCTCCGCGGAGTACGGGTTCGACTCGCCGCAGCCGCTGTGGAGCGAGCAGGAACCGGCACTGTGGTGGGACGGCACGGTCGGCGCGATCCGATCCCTGCTGCACACGACGCGGGTCGACCCGGCGTCGATCGCGGCGATCGGGCTCACGGGGCAGATGCACGGCCTCGTCCTGCTCGATGGGGCGGATCGCGTGCTCCGGCCCGCGATCCTGTGGAACGACCAGCGCACCGCGCACGCGTGCGAGGAGATCCGCGAGGCGGTCGGGTTCGAGCGGCTCGTCCGGATCACGGGCAACGATGCCGTCACGGGCCTCACCGCGCCGAAGCTGGTCTGGGTGCGCGATCACGAACCCGATGTCTGGCGGCGCGCCGCGCACGTGCTGCTGCCCAAGGACTACGTCCGGCTCGAGCTGACAGGCGAGCACGCCCTCGACAAGGCCGATGGCGCGGGCACGCTGCTGTTCGATCTCGCCGCACGCGACTGGTCAGACGAGGTCCTGGACGCGCTGCGAATCCCGCGGGAGTGGCTCCCGCCGACGTTCGAGGGTCCGGTGGTGACCGGCACCGTGACCGAGCGAGCGGCGGCGGCCACGGGCCTTCGAGCCGGCACGCCCGTCGTCGCGGGCGGCGGCGACCAGTCCGCGAACGGCGTCGGCGTGGGCGCGCTGGCGCCGGGGACGGTGGCGCTCTCGCTCGGGACCTCGGGCGTCGTCTTCGCCGCGACCGACACGCCGCTGTACGAGCCGCGCGGCCGCGTCCACGCCTTCTGCCACGCGCTGCCGGAGCGCTGGCACCTCATGTCGGTGATGCTCTCGGCGGCGGGCAGCCTGCGCTGGTTCCGCGACACCCTCGCCCCGGGCGAGCCGTTCGAGGCGCTGGTGGACACCGCGACCGGCGTGGCAGCCGCGACCGAGGGGCTGTTCTTCCTGCCCTACCTGAGCGGCGAGCGCAGTCCCCACCCGGATCCGCTCGCGCGCGGCGGGTTCATCGGCCTGACGCTCGGCCACGACCGCCGGCACCTGCTCCGAGCCGTGCTCGAGGGCGTTGCCTTCGGCCTGCGCGATGGGCTGGACCTGATGATCGCCGCCGGCATGCCGGCGCCGAGCCAGGTGCGCGCCTCTGGCGGAGGCATCGCAAGCGCGCTGTGGCGCCAGATCCTCGCCAACGTCCTGGGCACCGAGCTCGCCACGGTCAACACGACCGAGGGAGCCGCCTACGGCGCCGCCCTCCTCGCCACCGAGGCGGCCGGGTGGTTCCCGAGCGTCGAGGCGGCGGTCGCCGCGCTCGTCAGCGCGACACCGGTTGCGTCACCCGGCCCGGAGGCCGACCGCTATGGCGAGGCACACGCCGCATACCGGGAGCTGTATCCGGCGCTCCGGCCGTTCTTCCACAGCGGCGCCTCCGCGTAGCGACCGCCGGCCGCGCGGGTCAGCCCTTGATCTCGGCGATGTCCTTCTCGGTCAGCTTTCCCGGCGCCTTGCCGAGGATGATCATCCCGAGGATCTCGTCGGTGGTGACGTCGCTCTTGTTGACCGTGTCCACGATCCGGCCGTGGTACATGACCGAGATCCGCTCGGACAGGTCGAACACGTCGTGGATGTCGTGGCTGACGAGGAAGATGGCGATGCCCTCTGCCTTGAGCTGCTTGATGAGGTTTCGGACTTGCGCCGTCTCACCTGGCCCAAGGGCCGCCGTCGGCTCGTCCATGATCAGGATCCGTGCATTGAAGTAGATCGCGCGGGCGATGGCGACCGCCTGGCGCTGGCCACCCGAGAGCGAGACGACGGGCTTCTTGAACGCCTTGAAGTTCGGATTCAGGCGGCCCATGACCTTGCGGGTCTGGTCCTCCATTGCCGAGTCGTTGATCTGGCCAATCGACGTCGTGAGCTCGCGACCGAGGAACAGGTTGCCCGGCGCGTCGAGGTTGTCGGCGAGCGCCAGCGTCTGGTAGATCGTCTCGATCCCGTACTTCTTGGCGTCGCGCGGGTTCATGATCGAGACGGGCTCGCCATTGATGCGGATCTCACCCGAGTCGGGACGTTGGGCCCCAGACAGCACCTTCATCAGCGTCGACTTGCCCGCGCCGTTGCCGCCGACCAGGCCGACGACCTCGCCGGGACGGAGGTCGATGCTGACGTCGTCGACTGCGTGCACGCCGCCGAACGAGACGCGGATGTTGCGCATTTCGACGATCGGGCTCGAGGCCCCGCCGCCCTTGGGGGTGGTCGTCTCGGCAGTCGTCGTCATCGCCATCGCCTCCTCACCGCGTGGTCCGGGTGCCGCGGCACCGGGTCCAGGCGTCGAGGGCGACCGCCAGGATGAGGACAATGCCCGCGGCGACGTTCTGGCCCGGTGAGTCGACCCCGATGTATGCGAGGCCGTATGCGAGCGACTGCATGACGAACGCGCCGAGCACTGCACCCGGGATCGTCCCGATCCCGCCCGCGAACGACGTCCCACCGACGACTGCCGCGGCGATGACGTACAGCTCGTAGCTCTGGCCGATGTCGAGCGTCGCCACGTTGAGCCGGCCGACGGCGATCGCCGCCGAGATCGCGCACAGGATGCCCATGATGACGTAGGTCTTGAGGATGGTCATCCGGGTGTTGATGCCCGCGAGCGAGGCCGCGTCGGGATTGCCGCCGTAGGCGTACACGTAGCGCCCGAACCGGCGGCGCGTGGCGAGCCAGGTCATGACCAGCGTCACGACGACGAGGATCATCACCGGGTACGGGAAGCCCGCCGAGACCGGCGTCCCGGCCGGCGCGCCGGTCTGGGCGTTGATCTGGTCGGCGATCCGCTGGGCGAAGAAGCTCTGGTTCATGAACGCGCTGATTCCGAGGATCGCGGCGCATGCGGCCACGCCGAGCAGGACCTCGGCCCACACCGGGCGAAGCGGGAACCCGAACTGCCGGCGGCGCCTTCGGTTCTGGAACAGCAAGCCGACGACGGCGAGGCTGCCGACGATGCCGACGGCCCAGGTGAGCGGTCCGCCGATGGAGCCGGAGCCACCACCGCCGAAGAGCTCGAACGTCGGGTCGAGCCCGGTCACGGCCGCGCCTTCCGAGAGGTACCAGATCAGCCCGCGGATGGAGAGCAGGCCGCCGAGGGTGACGACGAATGACGGGACGCCAACGTAGGCGATGATGAAGCCCTGGAGCGCACCGAACGCTGCCCCGACGGCAATGCCGATCGCAAGCGCAATGGCCCAACGGAATGGAAAGTCGACGCCGATCCCGAGCGATGTCAGCCAGTTCGCCATCAGCTCGGCGTAGACCATGGCCACGATCCCGACGAGGGACCCGACCGACAGGTCGATGTTGCGAGAGACGATGACCAGGACCATCCCGGTCGCAATCACGGCGATGCCGGAGGCCTGGATGCCCAGGGTGATCATGTTTGCGGGCCGCAGGAACGTCCCGCCGCTGATCAGGTGGAAGCCGACGAGGATGATCGCGAGCGCCGCGACCATGCCGAACAGCCGAGGGTCGATCTCGGTCTGAGCGAGGAGGCTCCGCCAGCCTGGCCGCGGGGCAACCTGCAGATCCTGTCCAGGCGCGGCCTCGGCAACGTTCGCCACGGGATCCTCCGGGTCGAAAAATGAGAACGCCCCTGCGCGTCCGATGGGACGCGCAGGGGCGAGGCTACACCAGAGCGTTCGCGCCGGTTACCCGCGCGCTACTTGCAGGCCGTCACCACCGCGGTGTCGGCGCCCTTGCAGATCTGGTCCTTGGTCGCGTACCAGCCCGCTGTGATGACCTTGCCGAGATCCGCCTGCAGGAGCGGGGTCGGCTTGAGGATGATCGACTTCAGCGTGTTGTTGCCCGGCGTCTTGAAGTCCGTGGCGGTGTTGCCGGCGGCCGGAGCGACCGAGGCATCGACGCTGATCGTGACCTTGCCGTTGTCCTTGTCCTTGCACAGCGCGAGGGCGGCCTGGCCGGCGGCCTTGCCGAGCTCGTTGCTGTTCTTCCAGACATCGACGTACTGCTTGCCGAGCGCCAGGTTGTTCAGGTTGGCCGGATCGCCGTCCTGACCGCTGACTGCCGGGTATGGGCTGTACGACTTGCCGGTGAGCGCCGCGGCAACGCCGAGGGCGGTGCTGTCGTTCTCGGCGAGGACGGCATCGATCTTCTGGTTGGCGGCGTTCGCCTGGTCGATGATCGCCTCCATGTTCGCCTGGGCCTTTTCCGTCTTCCAGCCGTCGGTGAAGGTGCCGTCAGCCGGGCCGATGATCTTGATGTCACCGCTCGTGACCTTGTCCTTGAGGCCGGCCTGGTCCCAGCCCATCGGCAGGAACGTCTTGGCATTGGCGTCGCCCGGGTCGCCCTTGATCAGGACGTAGTTGCCCTTCGGGACCTTGGCGATGACCGCGTCGGCCTCGGCCTTGCCCACGGCGACGTTGTCGAACGTGATGTACAGGACGTACGGATCCTCGATGAGGCGGTCGTACGCGATGACCGGGATCTTGGCGTCCTTGGCCTTCTGGAGGGCCGGCAGGATCGCCTTCCCGTCCTGCGCGAGCAGCACGAGGACCTGGGCGCCCTTGTTGATCAGGGTGTCGACGTCCGACAGCTGGCGCTGGCTGTCAAGGTTGGCATCGGGATCGCCGACGACCGTGCCGCCGCCGTCCTGGATGGCCTTGAACATTGCCGGCTTGTCCGTGGCTGCCCAGCGGGGCTGCTGGAAGTTGTTCCAGGAGATACCCACCTTGCAGGCGGTCCCGCCGCCGCCTCCGGTTGCGCCCGGCCCGGCCGAGCTGGTGCCGCCGCCGCCGCAGGCCGCCACGACCAGCGTGAGCGCGGCGAACACGGCCAACGTTCTGCGCATGAACCTCCTCCTCGAGTGAATCCCACTCAAATACTGCGCAATCGCGAGGTTGCAGACTATCACCCCGAATTCGGCTCAGAAGCGGTCCTTCACCTCCATTCCGGTCGCTGCATCTGCTGGGTCAGGCACTGGCCGCGGCCACGTCGTCGCGCGCCCCGAGCCAGGCTGCAGGGTCGGCGAGGAAGGGTTCGAACGCGAGCTCCGCGGCGCCGAGCAGCGGTGCATCGATCCCGAGCTGCGCCGCGGCGACCCGAACGTTGGCGCGCGGCGCGGCCAGCGCGAACCGATCCAGCTCCTCCTCGACCCGCGGAATGAGGAGCGGAGCAAGGTTCGAGAACAGGCCGCCAAGTACGACGACGCGCGGGTTGAGGACATTCACGAGGCCGGCGATGCCGATGCCCAGCCATCGTCCCACCTCGTTGACCGCCGCGACGGCTTGATCCTCGCCGGCCGCGGCCGCCGCGATCACCTGGTCCACCGCCCTGCGGCCGCCCTCGGCGGGCAGGCCGGCACGGCGCAGCAATGCCTCCTCGCCGATCTCCGTCTCCCAGCAACCTGTCGAGCCGCACCGGCAGGACCGGCCGGCCGGGTTGACCGAGATGTGGCCGATCTCCCCGGCATAGCCCGCGACGCCCGTGAGCGGACGCCCCGCGACCACAATCCCGCCGCCGACGCCCACCTCGCCGGCGATGAACAGCAGGTCGTCCGCGCCGCGTGCCGCGCCGCGTCGCAGCTCGATGAGCGCGCCCAGGTCCGCGTCGTTCGCGACGAATGTCGGCACGCCCAGGTCCAGCGCCGTCGTGAGGCGCGCCCCCAGCGGCACGTCCCGCCAGCCGAGGTTCGGCGCGGTCGAAACCTGGCCATCGTCCCGGCGGACCACGCCGACGATCGCGACGCCGACGCCGAGCAATGCCGGCCGGAGCCGGGGCAGATTTCGCAGCCGGCCGGTGAGCCGGACAAGATCGCGCGTGACCGCCTCCACGGACGAGTGACCGCGCGGGAGGTCGATCCGCAGCCTCTCGATGGTCGTCCCGTCGAGGCCGACGATGGCTGCCGCGAGCGAGTCGACGGCGATCTCGAGGGCGAGGACAACGGCGGCCTCGCGCCGCGGCTGGACCAACGGCGACGGCCGCCCGGGCAGGCCGTCGGGCTCCGATCGCGTCTCGGAGGCGAGGTTCGCGGCGACGAACTCGGAGATGAGCCCTCGGATCGCGCTCCTGGTGAGGCCCGTCCTGGCGACCAGCTCGGATCGGGAGAGCGCGCCTCGGCCGTGCAGCTCCCGCGCGATTGCGCTCAGGTTCGCGCGCCGAACCGTCTCGCTGCGCTGACCGACGAGCTCGCGACCTCGCACGGGTATTTGTGTTCCTTTCTTCCAAATGGTTCTGATAGGCTCCAACACCGCTACCGGCCGTGTCAAGGAGGAGAAGCCGCGCATGGCCGAGCGAGTCCTGCGCTGGGGCATCCTCTCGACGGCTGACATCGCCCGGAAGAAGGTCGTGCCGGGCATGCTCAAGGCGGCCCGGTGCAAGGTCGTCGCGGTCGGGTCCCGCAACGGCGAGCAGGCGCGCGCGTTCGCGCTCGAGCTCGGCATCGCCCGCGCGCACGACAGCTACGAAGCGCTCCTCGCGGACCCCGACGTGGACGCCGTGTACATCCCCCTCCCCAACCACCTGCACCGCGAGTGGACGATCGCTGCCGCTCGGGCGGGCAAGCACGTCCTGTGCGAGAAGCCGCTTGCACTCACGGCCTCCGAGGCGGAGGAGATGGTCGCGGCGTGCGAGCGCGAGGGGGTGCGGCTGATGGAGGCGTTCATGTATCGCCTGCATCCGTCATGGGAGGCCACGCGCCAGCTGGTCGCATCGGGTCGGATCGGGCGCCTTCAGACCGTCCAGAGCTGGTTCTCGTACTACAACGACGACCCGACCAACATCCGGAACATTGCCGCGGCCGGCGGCGGCGCCCTGTTCGACATCGGCTGCTACACGATCAACCTGTCGCGAATGCTGTTCGGCGCCGAACCCGAGCGCGTTGAAGCCGCGATCCTCCGCGACCCCGACATGGAGATCGACGTCCTGACCTCCGGGCTGCTTGTCTTCCCGGGGGGCGGCACCGCGACGTTCACGGTCTCGACCCGATCGGAGTCCGACCAGCGAGTGCACATCTACGGCACCGAGGGCCGCATCTCGATCGGCATCCCGTTCAACATCCCGCCGGATCGGCCGACGCAGATCTTCGTCACACAGGGTGGCGACCCGCCGGTCGCACCGAACACGGAGGCGCTCACGTTCCCGACCGCCGATCCGTATACCGTCGAGACCGAGGCGTTTGCGGCGGCGATCCTTGACGGCACGGCGACCCCGACGCCTCCCGAGGATGGGGTCGCGAACCTGCGCGTCATCGAGGCCGTCGTCGCCGCGGCGGATGGCCGCGGCGCTCAGGGCGTCCCCGCCAGCCCAGACGGCGTCGCCCCGGGAGCGTGAGCGCGGAGGCTCCCGCCGGACGCCGCCCGATTCGCGTCGCCGCGCTCGTCGCGCTTCTGCTCGTCGCCGTCGTCGCGGCGGCCGCCGTCGCGGCGGCGCTCGGATTTGCCCGCCCGGGACCCCCGGTCGCGGGGGCTGTTCCGCGCTTCGTCGAAGACACGTCCAAGTCCGGGTTGGCCTTCACCTATGACGGACCGGTCGAGCTGTCGGTTGGAGCCGGCCTGGCTGTGATGGACTGCGACGGCGATGGCCGACCCGATCTGTACCTGGCCGGCGGCGCGAACCCCGCCGGCCTGTACCGGAATACGTCGACCGTCGGCGGCGAGCTCCGGTTCGAGCGCATCGCGGATCCCGCGACGGACCTGACCTCCGTGACCGGCGCCTACCCGATCGACGTCGACGGTGACGGAACTGTCGACCTGATGACCTTGCGGAGCGGCGGCAACGTCGTGCTGCGGGGACTCGGCGACTGCCGGTACGAGCGCGCGAACGAGGCCTGGAGCCTCGACGCCGGGACGTTCGACACGATGGCGTTCGCCGCGACGTGGGAGTCCGGCAATGGCTGGCCGACGATCGCGTTCGGCAATTACGTCGACCAGCGGATCGACGACCCGAAACGGTGGTGCGAGCCGAATCAGCTCATCCGCCCAGCTGCACCGACCGGACATGGCTGGGGCACGCCCCAGGCTCTCGCGCCGAGCTGGTGCACGCTGTCGCTGCTGTTCAGCTCCTGGGACGGATCGGGCCGTGCCGACCTCCGGGTCAGCAACGACCGCCACTACTACCCGCAGGACCTCGGCCAGGAGCAGCTGTGGCGGATCGAGCCCGGTGCGGCGCCGCGCCTGTACACCCCCAGCGACGGCTGGAGCGAGGTACAGGTCGAGGGCATGGGCATCGCGAGCTACGACCTCACCGGCGACGGCCTGCCCGAGGTCTACCTCACGAGCCAGGCCGCGAATCACCTGATGACCCTGGCCGACGGGCCGGCCAGGCCGACATACAAGGACATCGGGCTGGCCCGCGGCACCAACGTCCCGCACCCCGTCGTGGGCGACGACACGGCCTTCCCGTCCACTGCGTGGCACCCCGAGTTCGCCGACGTCAACAACGATGGCCGCATCGACCTGTACGTGTCCAAGGGCAACGTGAGCCAGCAGCCCGACTACGCGAAGCGCGACCCTTCCCATCTTCTCCTCGGGAACCCGGACGGAACCTTCGAGGAAGCGACCGAGGCCGCCGGGCTGATCTCGTTCGAGCGGGGGCGCGGTGCGGCGCTCGTCGACTTCAACCTCGACGGGCGGCTCGACCTCGTCGAGTCGTTCTACGGCGCACCGACGCTGGTCTGGCGCAACGATGGCCCGAGCGACGGCTCGACCGGCCCCGCCCACTGGCTGGCGCTGCGGCTGCAGAAGCCCGGCCCGAACGCGAGCGCGATCGGCGCCACGATCGAGGTCACGACGACCGGCGGCGTCTCCCGGCGCGAGCTCACGATCGGCGGCGGGCACTCCGGCGGCCAGCTCGGCTGGATCCACTTCGGGCTCGGGCAGGCCGAAGCCGCCCAGGTCAAGGTGCGCTGGCCGGACGGCACGTCCTCGAATGCCATGACGCTCCCCGCCGATGGGTTCACGATCATTGATCGATCGACCGGACCGCGGCAGTGGCGGCCGGCAGCCGAGCCATGAGGAGGCCGAGGGAGTGATCAAGAGCCCAGGGCAGGCCGGCGCCGGCCGGCTCGCGCCGGTCCAGCTCCCCGAGTTCGGGGCACCGGCGACCCGGCCGGCTCTCCCGCCGGAGCTGTACCGCGACCGGCTGGCGCGGCTGCGCGAGCGCGCCGAGGCGGCCGGCTTCGAGCGCCTGGTCGTCTATGCCGACCGCGAGCACAGCGCAAACCTGGCCTGGCTGTCCGGGTTCGACCCGCGCTTCGAGGAGGCGGTTGCGATCGTCGGGCCAACGGACGAGCCCGCGATCCTCGTCGGCAACGAGGACTGGGGTACGGCCGGCGCGGCGCCGCTCCCGATGCGCCGGCACCTGTTCCAGGACCTCAGCCTGCCCAGCCAGCCTCGGGATCGATCCCGGCCGATCGGCGAGATTCTCGCGGACGAGGGCATTCGGCGGGGCTCGAGGGTCGGGGTCGTCGGCTGGAAGCCGTTTGCGGATCCAGGCTGGCTCGACGTGCCGTCCTACCTCGCCGACGAGATCCGCTCGCGCGTCGGCGCGACCGGGCGCGCCGAGAATGCCGTGGGGCTCTTCATCGACGCGAGCGAGGGCCTCCGTATCCGCAACGATGTGGATCAGCTGGCCGCCTTCGAGGCGGCCGCGTGCCGCACCTCCGACGGCGTGCGCCGGCTGGTCCATGGGCTGCGGCCCGGCATGACCGAGCGCGAGGCGGTCGCGCTGCTCGGCTGGGACGGCTCCCCGCTGTCGTGCCACCTCATGCTGACGGCGGGCCCGCGGGCGCGCCTCGGCTTGCTCAGCCCGGACGACCGACCGATCGAACACGGCGATCCGTTCACGACCGCGTTCGGGATCTGGGGCGCGCTCAACTGCCGGGCCGGCTGGGTGGTCGAAGGCGCCGATGGGTTGCCCGGGGAGATTCGCGACTACGTCGACCGGCTCGTCGGGCCGTACTTCGGCGCCATTGCCGAGTGGTATGCCGCGCTTCGCGTCGGGCAGTCAGGTGGCGCCCTGCACGAGATCATCGCCCGCAGGCTCGGCGATCCGTTCTTCGGCATCTTCCTGAACCCGGGCCACCAGATCTCCCTCGACGAGTGGGTGAACTCACCAATCGGCCCGGGCTCGACGACCGAGCTGCGGTCGGGGATGTACCTGCAGGTCGACGTGATCCCGGCGACGGGCAGCGCCTACTTCACGACGAACATCGAGGATGGGGTCGCCCTCGGCGACGAGTCGCTCCGCGGCCAGATTGCCGCGCGCCACCCGGAGATGTGGGGGCGGATCCAGGCGCGGCGACGGTTCATGGCCGACCAGCTCGGGATCGAGCTGCACCCCGACGTCCTGCCGTTCTCGAATCTCGCGGCGTGGCTGCCGCCGTTCCTGCTCGACCCGAGTCGAGCGATGACCGTCGCTTGAGCTATCGCCGCGGCGGGGCGGAGTAGCCGTGCTCGGCGATCTCTGCGGCCCGCGCTCGGTACGCCTCCGGGTTCGCGGGCGTGCGCGCGCGAAAGCCGTCGACGAGGCGGTTGTACATCGAGAAGGCCGACGCGATCAGCACCGCCAGCTGGACGTCGGCATCCGTGGCTCCGGCCGTGGTCGCGGCTGCGACGTCCTCCGCCGTCAGGTCGCGCGCCCGGCGGCCGACCGTCCGCGCGATGTGCAGGAGGGCCTGCAGCTTCGGGTCGAGCCCGGCGGATGCCCCCAGCTTGATCGCATCGAACAGCGGGGCGTGCTCGAGGTGCCCCGCGCCGTCGTCGCGCGCCAGGACGGCAGCCCCGTGCTCGGCGTGCGAATCCATGCAGAAGAAGCAGTCGTTCGAGGCGGACAGCGCCGTGGCCAGCATCTCGCGCTCGGCGCGGGTGATCGTCGCGCCCGGGTAGTCATGCACGAGCACCGCGTCGGCGAGGCCGCGGAGGTGCACGCCAAGCTCCGGGCTGAGCCGCATCGCGACGCCGATCCCGGGCACGTCCGGCAGGCCGCCGACGATGGGCTCCTCCAGCGAGCGCGCGATTCGCGCCTCCTCGAGCCGGGTTGCGGCGAGCCGTTCGACTTCGGACCTCATGGGCGCGAGTATGCCCCAGCGGCGTCCCTATCCTTGCCCGTCCGATGACCACCGCGCCTCCGGCCGCCGCACCCGCTGCGCCCGCAGTGGCGCGACCAGCCCCGCGGACGCTGACGATCGGCGGGACCGCCTACCCGGTGTTCCTGCCCAGCATCCGCGATCCACGGCTGCACGTGGCCTCGGTGATCATCACGGTCCACGTCCTCGGCCAGGTGGGCCTCGGCTTCTGGGTGAGCGTGCCCCAGATCCTCGCGGCGATCCTCACCTGCGCGATCCTCGAGGTCTCGATCACCTTCCAGCAGAGCCGGGCGTTCGTCTGGCCCGCCAGCGCGATGCTCACCGGCAGCGGCGTCGCGCTGATCATGCGCGTCGTCGGGACGCCGCCCGGCCAGCCCTGGAGCACCTACGCGTGGTACGTGTTCGCAGTTGTCGCCGGCCTCTCGCTGCTGTCGAAGTACGTGATCAGGTACAAGGGCAGCCACGTCTTCAACCCGTCGAACATCGGCCTGGTCGTCGCGTTCCTCGTCCTCGGCAGCAGCCGCGCCGAACCGCTCGACTTCTGGTGGGCGCCGCTCAACGTCTGGATGCTCGCGGCATACGCGGTCATCACGACCGGCGGGCTGCTGATCACCCGCCGCCTGCGCCTCCTCGGCCTCGCCGCGGCATTCTGGGTCACCTTCGCGCTTGCGCTGGGCGTGCTCGCCGCGTCAGGCCACTCGATGGTCGCCCGCTGGTCGTTCGCGCCGGTGACCGGGCTCGACTTCTGGCGGGTCATCGTGACGTCGCCCGAGGTGCTGATCTTCCTGTTCTTCATGATCACGGACCCGAAGACGGTCCCGACGGGGCAGGTCGGCCGCGTCGCGTTCGGCGTGCTCGTCGCGATCGTGAGCACGCTGCTCATGGCACCGCAGACCGATGAGTTCGGGACGAAGGTCGCGCTCCTGTCCGGGCTCGTCGTCATGTGCGCAGCACGGCCACTGCTCGATCGACTCGTGCCCGAGCCGAAATCCGCGGCAGATGACCTGCGCCGGTTCATTCGCCGCCTGAGCCTGCGCACACCGCTTCGAGCGGCGGCCGCCGCCCTCGTCGTCCTCGCGCTCGGCGGCGGCATCGTCCTCGCCGGTACGCCGGCGCGTGGGCAGGTGTTCGCGAACTCCTCGGAGATCCTCGGTCGACTGCCGGCGCAGGTCGATCCGAGCACGCTGCCTGCGGTCACGATCGGACAGGACGTCGCCGACTTCGATCCGACGCTCGCGAGCGGCGGCATGACCGCGGTCGTGGTGACCCTCGCCCAGAACCTGGAGTTCGAGAATCAGGCGCTGCTCCGCCGCGATGGCGCGATCCTCCTGGCCGTGGACCACGGCGACCGTCTGCTCGAGATGCAGCAGCGCCTCAGCGCCGTCCAGGCGGGTGGCGCTGTCGAGCTCGCCCACTATCGGTTCGACTCGATCCACGCCACGCTGCTCATCCCCTTCGGCAAGCAGGACGGCTTCAGCATCGGGCTGCAGGCGCAAGGCACGCTGGTCGAGGAGACCTACGACGCCGCAGGCTCGCGGACGGGCCAGACGTCCGGCCCGTTCAACCTCACCTTCGCCGTCCGCCGCGCGACCGGCGATCGGTGGCTCAACGTGGGGGTCCTGCCCGCGCCGCCGGGCTGATCACGCCGGTCCCGAGCCTGACCGAATCCGCGATCTCTGCGAGGATGGGCGCTTCCCCAGGAGGCCCACCGATGACCGTTTCCAGCCCGCGCCCAGGCACCGCCACGCCCCTCGACCTCGGGGCTCTTCGCTCCCGCAGCAACGGTCGCGTGATCGGCCCGAATGACGACGACTACGAGGCCGCGCGTACCGTCATGTACGGCGGCATCGACCGCCATCCGGCGGCGATCGTTCGCGTGGCCGGCGTCGACGACATCCGCGTCGTCATCGAGACGGCGCGTGAGCACGGGCTCGAGCTGGCGGTCCGCAGTGGCGGCCACAGTGCCAAGGGCGACAGCACAACCGAGGGCGGGATCGTCCTCGACCTCGCAGACATGGCGTCGATCGACATCGACCCGGCGACGAAGACCGCCTGGGTCGAGGCCGGGGCGAGCGCCCTCGCAGTCACGGAGGCCGCCGCCAGGCACGACCTGGCGATCGGCTTTGGCGACACCGGCTCGGTCGGGGTCGGCGGCATCACGACCGGCGGCGGCGTCGGCTACCTCGGGCGCAAACACGGCCTGACCATCGACAACCTGCTCGCGGCCGAGATCGTGACCGCCGACGGCGAGCTCCGCCGCGCGGACGCGGACACGAACCCGGACCTGTTCTGGGCGATTCGGGGCGGCGGCGGCAACTTCGGCGTCGTGACGCGGTTCCAGTACCGGCTCGTCGACCTGCCCGGGATCGTGGGTGGGCTGCTGATCCTGCCCGCCACGGCCGAGACGGTGCAGCGGTTCATGGAACTGTCCGAAGCGGCGCCCGAAGAGCTCGGAACGATCGCCAACGTCATGCCCTGCCCGCCGATGCCGTTCGTTGACGAGAAGTGGCACGGGGCGGTTGTCATCTTCGGGCTCATGTGCTGGGCCGGCGACGCCGCCTCGGGCGAGGAGACGCTGCAGGCCTTCCGCGACCTCGCCAGGCTCGGTGGCCTCGACGCGCCGATCGCCGACATGCTCCAGGCCGGCCCGTACACGCAGATGTACCCGCCGGAGCCGGACGACTACCACCCGCTCGCCGTGAGCCTGACCGGGTACCTCGACAAAGTGGATCGAGCGACGGCCGAGACGATCATGGACCGACTGGAGGCACTGGAAGCGCCGATGCGCGCCGTCCAGCTGCGGACGCTCGGGGGCGCGATCGCGCGCGTGCCCGACGACGCGACCGCCTACGCCCACCGGACCAGCGAGATCATGGTCAACGTCGCCGCGTTCTACGAGGGCGACCACGACAAGGCGGAGAAGCAGGCGTGGGTCGAGGAGCTGATGACCGCGATCCACCAGTCGGACGACGGCGCCTACGTCAACTTCGTCGGCGACGAGGGCGAGGCGCGCGTCCGCGCCGCGTACCCGGGCGGCACGTACGAGCGCCTGGCCGAGATCAAGCGCCGCTACGACCCGGACAACCTCTTCCGGCTCAACCAGAACATCCCACCGGCCTGACGGCCGGGAGGGCGACGCGGCAGAATTGCGCCGATGGGCCCCTTCGACGTCCTCGGCTGGATCGTCATCGGCTTCGTTGCCGGGTCGATCTCGGGCTGGTTCGTGGGCACGCGCAGCGTCCAGGGCTGCCTGCCGACGGTCGTCGTCGGCATCCTCGGCGCCGTGGTCGGTGGCTGGCTGACCCGGCAGCTCGGCAACGGACAGACGGAAGGCTTCATCGGCGCGATCGCCGTGGCCATCATCGGCTCGATCATCGTCCGCATCATCCTCCGCGCCATCGAGGGCGACACCCGTCGCTGAGCCGCCGGGCGCCGGGGGATCCGCCAGCGCGACCGGTGCTGTCGAGCGCCCCGACGACGATCGCCTCGGCGAAGAGGTCGTCCAAATCCTCCGCGAGGCCCTCGGCGGGTCGCTGGTCGGCGCCTACCTCCACGGCTCGGCCGTCCGCGGCCAGCTTCGACCGACGAGCGACCTCGACATCCTCGCCGTCGTCGATCGACCGACCACTGCCGACGAGCGCAAGGCGATCGTTGGCCGACTCCTGCAGATCTCGGGCCGGCTCGCGGCCCGCGGGCCGGCCAGGCCGGTCGAGCTGCTGCTCATCCAGCAGAGCCAGCTCAGGCCGTGGCATCCCGCCCCGCTCGTCGACCTCGTGTACGGCGAGTGGCTGCGCGCAGATCTCGCTGGCGGGGCGATCCCGGAGCCGAAGGCCATGCCGGACCTCGGGCCCGAGGTCACGGTGGTCCTCGCCGGCAACCGGGCGCTGTTTGGTCCGCCGCCGCGCGAGGTGC
>Ga0075423_10002724_pt1 | contig 16155 bp, 17 predicted proteins | sample SoiMethybrSBSTD2_FD_80114 | JGI IMG/M metagenome (GOLD analysis project Ga0075423, IMG submission 80114) | Bulk soil microbial communities from a Populus tree surrounding site in Tennessee, USA - Soil MetaG P. TD hybrid SBSTD2 | ecosystem: Environmental > Terrestrial > Soil > Tree plantation...
CAGCCGGCGGTGTTCGGCAGCAGCGTGTACTTCTTGGGATCGATGTAGTCGAGGAGGGACTCCCCCTGCCCCGGCAGGCTCACGCGACGGACCGCCACGGTGACGATCTCCGCCCCGGAGGCCTCGATCGCCTCGCGCATGTTCTCGAAGGACGGGTACTTGCCCGTGCCGACGATGAGACGGGACTTGAACTCCTTGCCACCCAGCCAGAGCGATGTGTCGTACATGTCAGCCGCCTCCCATGGGACGCACGATCTCCACCCGGTCGCCTTCCTTGAGCACGGTGTCCGCGTAGCGCGACTTGGGCCAGACCTCGCGGTTGAGGGCCACCGCCGTGTACTCGCGGCGCACCTTGAGCTGCTCCAGCAGCCCGTCGATGGTCAGCCCCTCGGGCAGCTCCATCGGCTCGCCGTTCACCATGATGGTCATCGCGCCTCCGAAAGCAAAAAACCGCACCCCTTCGGGTGCGGTCGAAGCGTCACGGTCGCGTCGCGTTCCCTTCGCTGGGATTATCCAGATCAGGTTCGAGGGGTCCCGGGCCGCACCCGGTTCTCAGGAAACCTCCCCCCGCGTCGCTGGCCGAATTATACCCCACCGTCAAGCTGCCGCCCGAGGGCTTGCGGGTCCGTCGTTGGCGCCTGGCAGACATATCGCCGGCACACGTACGCCGTGCTCTTCCCCTGCTCCGCGCGCTTGCCGTCCAGGAGCGGAAGGCCGGCGGCGCCGGGCGCGCCCTCGGCGGCGCCCGCGATCACGCGATTGGGCAGGTAGCGGGTCGACACCGCGTCGAGCAGCGGGCCCTCCGCGCTGCCGGCGGCCGGCCACACGAGCGCGATCTCGGCCACCGGGCCGAGATGGAAATCGAGCGCGCCGAGATAGCGGCCGAAGCCGGTGGGATAGCGCGCCATCACGTCCGCCATCGGGCGCAGCGCGGCCAGCGCCCGCCGCTCGTAGGCGTCGACGCCCGTGTGCAGGGCCAGCCGCAAGAGCAGCTCGATCGCCACGGACGTGCCGCTCGGGACCGCGTTGTCGAACAGGCTCCGCGGCCGCACGACGAGCGTCTCCTGATCGCTCCCGGTGTCGAAGAAGGTTTCCACCTCCGCGTCCCAGAAGAGCGCGAGCGCTGCGTCGGCCAGGCCGCGCGCGGCGTCGAGCCACCGGCGGTCGAACGTCGCCTCATAGGTCGCGAGCAGCCCCAGACCCACCAGCGCGTGGTCTTCCAGATAGCCGAGTATCCGCGCCTCGCCGTTCTTCCAGGAGCGCAGCAGGCGCCCCTCGCGCATCATGGCGGTGGTGAGGAACTCGGCGCTCGCCGTGGCCGTCCGCAGATAGTCGGCGCGGCCGAGCGCCCGCCCCGCCTCCGCGAAGGCGGCGAGGGCGAGGCCGTTCCAGGCGGCCAGCACCTTGTCGTCGAGGCCGGGGTGGACGCGGCGCTCGCGCGCCTGGTATAGCACGCCGCGGGCACGGGCGATCGTCTGCGCGAGCGACTCCTCGGTGAGACCGTGCCGCTCCACGATCTCCTTGGGCGGGCGCGGCACGTGGAGAATGCTGTGACCCTCGAAGTTCGGGCCGGCGTCCACGCCCCAGTAAGCCAAGGCGACGCGCGCGGTCTCCTCGTTGCCGACGGCGGCCCGCAGCTCGTCGGGCGTCCACACGAAGAACTTCCCCTCCACGCCTTCCGAGTCCGCGTCCTGCGCGGAGAAGAAGCCGCCGGCGGGATGGCGCATCTCCCGCACGAGATAGTCGAGCGTCTCCTCGGTGACGCGCCCATACTCGGCCTGCCCGGTGGCCAGGTAGCCGTGCAGGTAGAGGCGAGCGAGCTGGGCGTTGTCGTAGAGCATCTTCTCGAAGTGCGGCACCAGCCACTGTGCGTCCACCGAGTAGCGGTGGAAACCGCCGCCGAGCTGGTCGTACATCCCGCCGCGCGCCATCCGGGTGAGCGTGTGCTCGACCATGTCGAGGGCCCGCGGGTTGCGCGTCCGCTTCCAGAAGCGCAGCACGGACTCCCAGATCATGGGCTGCGGGAACTTCGGCGCCCCCGAAGTCCCGCCGTCCCGCTCGTCGAACTGGCCCGACACGCCCTGGAAGGCGGCCATGAGCACGTCGTCGGTGAGCACGGTGGCGGACGCGCGCAGCCGCTCGCTCTGCCGCATCTGCTCGAGGAGCTGGCGCCCGGCCTCGGCGACCTCGCCGCGCCGCTCGCGATAGGCGGTGGACACGCCCTGGAGCACGCGCGGGAAGGCGGGCATGCCGTGCCGGTCCTCGGGCGGGAAGTAGGTGCCGCCGTAGAACGGCACCCCGTCCGGAGTGAGGAACACCGTCATGGGCCAGCCGCCGTGGCCGGTCATCGCCTGGACCGCCTGCATGTAGATCTGGTCCACGTCGGGCCGCTCCTCGCGGTCGACCTTCACGTTGACGAAGAGGGTGTTCATCATGCCCGCGATCTCGGGATTCTCGAACGACTCGCGCTCCATCACGTGGCACCAGTGGCAGGCGGAATAGCCCACGGAGAGGAGCAGCGGACGATCCTCCGTGCGCGCTCGCGCGAAGGCCTCCTCGCCCCACGGATACCAGTCCACCGGATTGTGGCGGTGCTGCAGGAGGTACGGACTCGTCTCGTGCGCCAGGCGGTTCTCGTGCAGGGGACGCTCCTCGTCGAGGGGGCAGCGACTAGATGAACGGCGGCGGGGTCACGCGCGCGGGAACGAGGAGGTCGTCCACGCGCACGGCGACCTCGGACCCGGGCTCGAGATGCTCGCGGCGCACGTAGCCCAGCGCGATGGGAGCGCCGAGCCCCAGGGAGCGCACCGTGGAGGTGACGCGCCCGATCTCGCGCTCGCCCGCCACCACCGCGGCGCCCGGCACGGGCACGCGCTCGCCCTCGAGGCGCAGGCCGGTGAGCGCGCGGTTGACGTGGCCCCGGTACTTCACACGCGCCACCACCTCCTGGCCGATGTAGCAGCCCTTGGTGTACGACACGAGGCGTTCGAGATCGGTCTCGGGCAGGATCACCGACTCGTCCACGTCCTGCCCGTACGCCGCCTCACCGGCCTCGACGCGCAGCACCTCGGCCACGGCGGGCGCCACCGGCATGACCCCGGCGTCCTCCAGCGCCGCGTGCAGCGGGGGCGCCGCGTCGGGCGCGGCCCAGATGAAGAAACCCGGCCGCGCGCCGAATTCGGAGCGCTGGACGACGCGCACCGGCAGGCCTGCCAGCGTGGCCTCCACGTGGGCGTGTGGGGCGAGGTCCATCGCCTGACCCGCGAGCCGCGCCAGCAGCGCGGGGGCCTGAGCCCCCTGGACCGACACCACGGCGTAGGCCTCGTCCATGGGCTCGAAGGATACCTTCTCCGAGATCAGGTACTTGTCCAGGAGGAGCAGCGTCTTCTGGGTCAGGCCGGCCGGCAGCTCCAGGAGGAGTCGGTCGGCGAGCGCATAGACCCGCAGCAGCGCCATGACCTTGCCGTGGGCATCGAGGAACGCGGCGGCGCAGCCCTGGCCCGGGGCGAGCGCCTTGATGTCGTTGGTGAGCATGCCCTGGAGGAAGCTCGCGCGATCTCGGCCCTCGACCTCGGCCTTGCCGACCGACGAGCGATCGATCACGCCCGCGGTTTCTCGGACGGCGCGGTACTGCTCGCCGGGGCTGGACGCGCTGGACATGCCGTCATTGTACAATGCCGCCGTGCCCGCGCCCGCCCGCGTCGCGCCCGCGCTCCGTCGCCGCTTCCAGCGCGGGCTGCTCGGCTGGTATCGCCGGCACGGGCGCGATCTCCCGTGGCGCGCGACCTCGGATCCCTATCACATCCTCGTGTCCGAGATCATGCTGCAGCAGACGCAGGTCGAGCGTGTGGTGCCGAAATACCACGAGTTCCTCGCGCGCTATCCGAGCCTCGAGCGGCTGGCGAGCGCGGAGGCCGACGACGTACGCCGCGCCTGGTATCCCCTCGGCTACAACATCCGGCCCGTTCGTCTTCAGGGCATCGCGCGCGAGACGATGGCCCGCTACGACGGCCGCCTCCCCGACGATCCCGTCGCGCTGCGCGGCATGCCGGGCATCGGCCGCTATACCGCGGGGGCGCTGCTCTCCTTCGCCTTCCGCCGTGACGCGGCGATCGTCGACACCAACGTGCGGCGCGTGCTCGGTCGCGTCTTCCTCGGGCCCCGCCGGCTGGCAAGGCTGCGGGGGCAGAAGGCGATGTGGGATCTCTCCGAGTCCCTGCTCCCTCGTGGGCGCGCCTACGACTGGAACCAGGCCCTCATGGACTTCGGGGCCATCTGGTGCACGGCACGGGCCCCCCGCTGTCGGCCGTGCCCGATGCGGACGTTCTGCGCGAGCTATCCCGACTCGCGCCCGGCGCGGCGGCCGCCTCGGCGGTAGGCCATGCCGGCCCGCGCGCCCGCGATCCTGGCCGGCGCCTGCGCCGCTGTCACGCTGCTCACCTCTCCCGTCCCGGGCGCGGACTCATCGCTCCGCGATCTTCCGGGCCTCCTCCACGAGATCGCGCCGGCGGCGACGCGGCTGAGCATCCTCTGGGATCCCGGAGTCGCCGAGGGCGAGGGCACCTTCTACAGCGTCTGGGATGCCGCGCGCGGCCAGGGGCTCGTGCCGTCGGGCGTCGAGCTGGTCGGGGCGGACGGGCTCGATGCGGCCTTCGGCCAGGTGATGGGGCAGAACGCCCAGATGTTGATCCTCCTGTCTCAAGGGCTGGGAGATGACGGCCTCGCCAGGCTCGCCGCCTTCGCGACGACCCACGCCCTGCCCGCCGCGTCGAGGCAGCAAGCGTTCGCGGCGGCGGGCGGCCTCCTGTCCCTCGGCCCGGACGGCTCGCTCGTGGTGAACCTGGGCGCGGCACGCTCTCTCGGGCTGGCCGTGCCGCCGGGAATACTTCAGCGCGCGAGCGAGGTGCTCCCGTGACGGCGTCCGGTGGCGAGGTCGTCGTCGTGGTCGCGGCGGTGATCGAGCGCGATGGGCGCATCCTGATCACCCGCCGGCCGAAGGGGGCGCACCTCGAGGGCTTCTGGGAATTTCCAGGCGGCAAGCCCGAGCCCGGCGAGACCGCGCGCGCGGCCCTGATCCGCGAGGTACGCGAGGAGCTGGGGGCGGCCTTCTCGCCGGGCGAGCGCCTCGCCGAGGTGGACTGGGACTATCCCGACAAGCGCGTGCGCATCACGTTCTTCCGCGGCGCCATCACGGGCGAGCCGCGCCCGCTCGAAGGTCAGGAGATGGCGTGGGTCACACCGGCGGAGCTGGACCGCTACGAGTTCCCCCCCGCGGACGCGGCGCTGCTCGAGCGGCTCAGGCGGTGACGGGCGTCCGCGCGCTGCGCCGGTTCCAGGCCCCCCAGCCCAGCACCGCGGCGTAGAGGGCCAGCCCCCCGAGCTGCCAGGCCAGCCCGCGCGTGACGAGCATGGCCGCGGCCACGAGACAGACCGCGCGTATTCCCCAGCCGAGCGGACCCCACGCGTGCCCCACCGTCACCGAGGCCAGCGCGGCGGCGGAGACCGCCGCGAACGACGACATGACGACGATCTGCCCCCAGTCGCCCTTGAGCAGGAGCTCGGGGTGGAACACGAAGGCGAACGGCACGAGGAAGCCGGCGATGCCGAGCCGGAACGCCTCGATGCCCGTGGCGAACATGTCGGCGCCCGCGATGTTGGCGGCGGCGAAGGCGGTCACCGCGTCCGGCGGCGTGAGGTCGGAGAGCACGGCGTAGTAGAAGACGAAGAGGTGCGCGGCGAGCAGGCTCACGCCGAGGTTGCCGAGCGCGGCCGCGCCGACCGTGACCGAGATCACGTAGGCCGCGGTAGTGGGAATTCCCGTGCCCAGCACCGAGACCACGAGGAAGATCAGCAGCATCGCGAAGAGGAGCATCCCGCCGGCCCAGTTCACCACGGTGCCGCCGAAGGCCAGCGCGGCGCCGGTGCGCGTGAGCACCCCCACGATCATGCCGGACCCAGCGAGCGCCACCGCGATGGTCGCGGCGCTGAACGCCGCCTCCAGGAGGGCGTCCCAGCACTTTCGGGGGGTCATCCAGGTGGCGCGGTCCAGGAACGAGAGGAGGAACGTGGCCACGATCGTGTAGAAGGCGGCGCCGGTGGGCGAATAGCCCTGGGCGAGGAGGTAGACGATCATCACGAACGGGATCGCGAAGTAGGCGCGCCGCAGCACCGGGCGCCACGAGGGCCGCTCGCTCCGGGGGACCGCCTGCACGCCGTAGCGAAGCGCGAGGAAGTGCACCATCGCGAAGAGGCCCACGTAGTAGAGGATGGCCGGGATGGCCGCGGCCTTGATGATGTCGAAGTACGAGATTCCCGTGATCTCCGCCATGATGAAGACGCCCGCGCCCATGACCGGCGGCATGATCTGCCCGCCCGTGCCCGCGATGGCTTCGATGGCGGCGGCGTTCTTGGCCGAGTAGCCACCCTTCTTCATGAGGGGGATCGTGAAGGAGCCGGTGGCGTAGACGTTGGCCACGGTGGAGCCCGAGATCGTGCCGAAGAGAGCGGATCCCACCACCGCGATCTTGGCGGGCCCGCCGCGGGCCCACCCCGCGAGCTTCACCGCCACGTCGATCACCCACTCACCGACCCCGGCGCGCATCATCACCGAGGCGAAGAGGACGTAGATGTAAAGGATGTTGCTGGAGATGCCGGTGAGGAAGCCGTACATGCCCTCGTCGCCGGCGAGATAGACGAACTCGACCATTCGCGGATACGAGTAGCCCTTGAAGTTGAACAGGCCCGGGATCCACTGGCTGGTCGCGAGATAGACGAGCGACAGCGAGATCGTCACCGCCATCCACGGCGACAGCGAGCGGCGGCAGGCCTCGATGACCAGGACAGCCATGATGGACCCCAGCGCGACCTCCACCGGGAGCACGGGGGAAGCGCCCTCCCAGCGATGGTCGAGCCGCGTGTGATCCCAGATGAGATAGGCGCTCGCCAGCCAGGAGCTGGTCGCCCACGCCCAGTCGAAGGGGCTGGGCCGATCCTGCGGCGAGCGCTTGTTGAACGGGAAGGTCAGGAAGACGAGGGGGACCAGGAAGAGGAGATGCATCGACCGCTGGATGCGCGGCTCGAAGACGCCGTAGCCGGCGGTGTAGAGGTGGAACAGCGAGGCCAGGGCGCCGTACGCGCCGGCGCCGATCGCGACGATGCCGGTGAGCTTTCTGATCTCGCTATCTCCCGGGCGGCGAGGATAGCATCGGTCCCCGCATTCTGCCCGGGATCATGCCCCCGGGGTCACTCGGAGTCGGGCATGATGAATCCTCCCGCCTCGAGGATGTCCAGGGCGTGCTGGACGAGCGGGTCCTCGATGCGATGCCGATCTTGCAGGAGCTGCCACTCGGAGATCCCGCGGCGCGTGGCCTCCCGCTCCACGAAGCGGCTCGCGGTGGGCAGGAGCCACTCGAGCTCCTGGGCAGCCTCGGGCGAGTCGTCGGCCAGCAGGTTCTTGAAGTCGGCGGTCATGAACTCGTACGTCCGGTTGATCTGGCTCATGAAGGCCCCTCCTTGCGGAGGACTCTACCCCTTGGGGTGCGGGGATTCAAGCCCTACTAGATCGTGGGGACCCTCCGGGCAACGCGAGTCCCCCCGGGGAGGGGATCCCCCGGGGGCACGATCGGCTCGACGCGGAGCGGCTGCTACTTCAGCCAGCCCTTCTCCCTGTAGTAGCGCTCGGCGCCCGGGTGCAGCGCGACGCCGAGGTAGAGATGGCCCTTGGAGGGCTCGTAGTCGGAGAGGCTGCCGTGGATCTTGCGCACGCGATCGACGTTGTCGTTGAGCGTCTTGGCCAGCGTGTAGGCGGTGTCATTGGACATCTTGGACGACACCGTGATCGTCGTCCCCATGGTGGCGGACACCACCGGCTCGTTGCCATTCGCGGCCTTGGGATACGTGCCGGCGGGGATCAGGCCCTCGCCCATCCCGAACTTGCCGAGGTAGTCGAGGAGCGGCTTGGGGAAGGCCAGGAGCTTCAGGTCACGGCCCACCGACGCTTCCGTGATCGACGCGCCGGGCAGCGCAAGGAAGGTGAAGGTGCCGTCCACGTTCCGGTCCTTGAAGGCGCCCGCCTGCTCCGAATAGGAGCCCCGGAAGAACTTCGCGCCGGCCGCCTCCCACGCCTTGTAGCACTCCTCGATCTTGGCGCCCGAGCAGAGGCCGTAGTGCACCATCACCTTCTCGAACACCCACACGTCCGACGAGCCGGGCTTGGAGATCGCGAGGCGAATGGGCTTCTTGCCCTTGATGATCTCGTCCATCGTCATCTTGGCGTACGGCGAGTCGTTGGCGACGTAGAAGTGGAAGGTGTTGAGGCTCATGTTGCCCGCGATGGCGCGGAGGTCCGGCATCGACTTGCCCGGGTACGGATCCTCGCCGCGGAGGGCGGCGCCGAGCAGCGGCGGCAGGCCCATGCCGATCTCGGCCTCGCCGGTCTGGACGAGCACGGGATTCTGTGTCCCGCCCCCGGGGATGACCTTGATGTTGAGGCCCGCCTTCTCGCGCATGAGCTCGGCCATGCCGCCGGAGATCGTGTACCAGCCGCCGCCCACCGCGCCCGCGGTCCAGGTCAGCGACGGCTGGGCGCCGACGGGGGCGCTCGCGGCGCCGAGCAGCGCGAGGGCGCCGAGCAGGGCGAGAAGTTTCTGCGACAGCATCCGGGTCGGCATCGAAGAAAGCCTCCTCTTGGGGGTGAGGGTCAAGGGCCCGCGTCCCACACCGGGCGCGGCGGCAGGCCGTGCTGCACCGCCTCGTGGACCATGCGCACCAGGGTGGTGATGTCGAACACGGGCCGGCCGGTGACATGCTGGATGTCCGCGCGATAGGGCGGCATGTTGGTGCACTCGAGGACGATGGCGCCGATCTCGGGATGGCGCTCCACCAGCCGGCGAGCCACGGTGACGTGCTCGCTCCGCGCCGCCTCCACGTCCAGCTCGAGCAGGTCGTCGAGCATGACGCGCGTGAACTCCTTCTCGGTCTCGAGCCCCGCGACCACCGTGGGGATATCGAGGCCGATCCCCGCCCCCGCGAAGTGATCGGGCTTGAGCGACGAGGCGTCCACGGTCAGGATGCCGACGGCGCGCCCGGGGGCCAGCATGCGGTGCACGAGCGGCACCAGCATGAGGGCCGAGGTGAAGACGGGCACCGACACCGCCGCCGCCATCTCCGCCTGGAACTTGGCGAGGAAGCCGCAGTTGGTGGTGATGGCACGCACGCCTTCTCGCTCGAGGAGCCGCGCGCCGTCGATGAACGACGGCAACAGCGCGCGCTGGCCCTGCCGCACCACCTTGTCGGGCGAGGCGCCGTCCACCCGGTGGTAGCGAACGGGAAAGTCGAACGTCGTCGCGTTGCCCATCTCGCCGGGGATGCGGGGGAACTGGGTGTCGAGCATCAGGATCCCGACCGAGAAGCCATAGAGATTCTGGCCGCCGCGAACTCGCATGCGCGCTAGTTCAGCTCCGCCAGCTTCTGGCGCACGCGCCGAAGATGCCCGCGCATCTCGACATTGTCGGGCGCGTCGGGGAACTCGGTGAGGTAGCGCTCCCAGTCGGCCAGGCCGCGCTGATACTGCCCGGCCTTGGCGAGGGCGACGCCGCGGTCGCGACGCTCCGTGCCCGCCTTGGGATCCAGCACGATCAGGTGGTCGCTCACCCGCACCGCCTTGTCCCACTGCTCGGTCCGCCAGTAGATGCCCTTGAGATTGGCGAGCATGCGCGCGAGGAACTGTCGATTGCTCACGGGGGCGAAGGTCGCCTCGGTGAGGCGGACGCGCTTGCCCAGCGCCTTCGACACGAGGTCGCGGCAGGCCTCGGGGGTGAGGATGGTGCCGCCGTGGAAGGGATCCAGGAGAATGGGCGCGTCGTCGAGCCGCACGCCGGTGATGAAGTGCCCGGGGAGTCCGATGCCCTCCATCGGAAGGCCGAGCCGGCGCCCTACCTCGATCAGGACCAGGGACAGCGAGATCGGGATGCCCATGCGGCGGTCGAGCACGTCCGAGAGGAAGCTGTTGCGGGGGTCGAAGTAGTCGGTGCGGTTGCCCTTGAAGCCTTGCTCTTCGAACAGGTACTCGCGGAGCCCGTGGAGGCGCTCCACCGGGCTGGCCGCGCTCCGGGAGCGCTCGATGGCGTGGGCGAGCTCGTCAAGGTGCCCGAGATACCGCGAGGTGTCCAGCTCCGGGTGCTCGATGCGGCTCAGCGCGAGGGCGGCGCCGGCGAGGCTGATGTCCCGGTCGGGGCGGTCGACCTCCGCCGTCCACGCCTCGAGCGACGCGTCTCCGGTCATCAGCAGCCCGGCGCGTGGTGGATGCCGGCGGTGCGCAGCGCCGCCGCCTGGAGCTCCTCGGCGAGCTCGAGGGTGCGCGCGGCGGCGCGACGGGCGGCCGCCTGCGCCTCCGGCGTGGTGGCCAGGCGCAGGAGGATGGACCGGCCCAGCTCGTGGTGGAAGCGCTCGTCGGGCTCGATCACGTCCTGGTAGAGGGTGGCGGTGGCGCGGTCCCCCGCCCGCTCGCAAAACTCGATGAACTGGCGGTTCTTCACCACCGCGATGGCCTCGCGCGTGAACTGGCCGGCGGCCACCCGCTCCACCGTGGTCTCGAGCGAATCCAGGTACTGGAACAGCGGGCCGAAGCCCTTGCCGATCGGATCGAAGCCGCGAGCGTCGAAGCCCAGCTCGCGGAGCCGGTCGGCGATCATGCGGTAGTGCTTGGCCTCGTCCCCGGCCTGGCGGGCGAAGGCCATCTTCACCTGCACGTCGTCGGTCTTGACGAGCCAGCGCGCCGCGATCTCGGTGGCCTCGATCTCGTTCTTCAGCGCGACCTTCAGGAGGTTGGTGACGTTGAGCGCCCCCTCCACCTCCGGCCGGAGGGTCGCGTCGGGGGCGAGGCGGGCCAGGATCTTCTGGTTCGCGGCGTCGAGCTCGGCGACGAACGCTTCCGGGGTCACGCGGCGACGCCCTCGCGCAGGATGCGCGGCAGCTCCTGGGTCAGGGTCTCCTTCGTGACCACGCGCTCGCAGCGCCCGTGCAGCGGCTGGGTCAGCCGCGCGAGGGCATGCGTGGTGAAGCCGAGCACGGGCACGCGCGGCGTCGCGCGCTCGAGCGCCCCGAGCACCGCCTCGTAGTCCCAGCCGCTGGTGGTGAGGTCGAGGATCACGAGGTCGGCGGGGCCCGCGGCGAGGGCCGGCGGGATCTCTTCGGGGGCGCGGGCGAAGTCGAGCGGGGTGCCGACCAGGCGCGCGGTCTCGCGGATGCGCGCCACGAAGAAGAGGTCCTTCACCACCGCGATCACGCGGGTCAAAGCGAGTTAATCATCCTGCTCATCGATCCCCAACCAGTACTTGTTCCATTCCGCGAGGTGGGTGAGGGTCGAGAGGTCCTTCATGCGGTCGACGTAGACGACGCCGCGTAGGTGATCGGTCTCGTGCTGGATGACGCGGGCGAAGAACTCCTTGGCGACCACGTCGATGCGGTTGCCGTCGCGATCGAGCGCCTCGAGGCGCACCGCGCCGTAGCGCGGGACCACACCCCGCATATCGGGCACGGACAGACAGCCCTCCCAGCCGTCCTCCATCTCGGTGGTGAGCGGAGTCACCACGGGGTTGATCAGGACGGTGAGTGGGATGGACTCGGCGTCGGGATAGCGGGGATTGTCTTTGACCTCGATCACGCAGACCTGCTTGAGGGTGTGAACCTGATTGGCGGCCAGCCCGGCGCCGTTGTATTCCCTCATCGTCTCGATCATGTCGTCGATGAGGCGCTGGATCTCGGGCGTGCCGATCTGGTCGATGGCAATGGGCTCGGCGACCTGGCGGAGCACGGGATGTCCGAGACGCGCGACCTTCAGTATGGCCATGTCTGTCCTCCTGAACGGTCGAATTGTAGCACGCGCGCCCCGCTCACCTCTCCGGGTCCCACTTGAGCCCGTAGCCGTGGGGCCGGTAGGCCTCGAGATAGCGGAGGAGGGCGTCCACGTCCGGTGCGGGATACCACAGGTCGAGGTACTCGGACTTGATGAAGCCCTGATCGATGCCCTGCTGGATCTGCGTCCACAGCGGGCCGTAGTAGCCGTCGAGGTTTAGGACGGCCACGGGCTTCCGGTGATAGCCGAGCTGCTTGAGCGTCATCACCTCGAGGATCTCCTCGAAGGTGCCCATGCCGCCGGGGAGGGCCACGAAGGCGTCGCCGCGCGAGTCCATGATCGCCTTGCGGTCGCGCAGGCCCTCCGTCACCACCAGCTCGGTGACGGTGGTCTCGCCCACCCCCAGGTCGAGCAGCGCCTTGGGGATGACGCCGGTCACCTCGCCGCCATGGGCGAGCACCGTCCGCGCTAGCTCACCCATGAGCCCCACGCCGCCGCCGCCGTAGACGAGGCGCCAGCGCCGCCGCGCCAACTTCTCGCCCAGCTCGCGGGCGGCGTCGAAGTACTTGGCGTCCACCAGATTGCTCGAGCCGCAGAAGACGGTGACGGCGCCGATCACTCTGGCTTCCCCGCCCGCGCGGCGTTGTCGAGCGCGATGACCGCGTTGCGCCGCATCCCCGCCGCCTTGGGCCGCGTGATGGGCGTGCCCGCGAAGCGGCGCGCGAACTCCGCGTCGTCCATCGCTGCGATCTCCGCCGCGGAGGGAAAGGGCGCGGGTGGAAAGAAGGCGCGCTCCCGTGTCACCGGCGCTTTCCGATTCCACGGGCAGACATCCTGGCAGACATCGCACCCGAACTGCCAGGCGCCCATGCGGGGGGCCAGCGTCGGGTCCACCTCTCCGCGATGCTCGATCGTCAGATAGGCGATGCAGCGCCGGGCGTCGAGCACGTAGGGGGCCACGAACGCGTCGGTGGGGCATGCGTCGAGACACGCGCGGCAGGTGCCACAGCGATCCGGCAGGCTCGCCCCGTGGGCGAGCGCCGCCGTGGTGAGCAGCACCCCGATGAAGAACCAGGAACCGAGCCCGGGGTTGATCAGCATGGTGTTCTTGCCGACCCAGCCGAGGCCCGCTCGCGCGGCGAGGTCACGCTCGAGGACGGGGCCGGTGTCCACGTAGCACCTTCCGCGCTCCCCCGCGGCCTCCTCGATGAAGCGCGCGAGCGCGTCCAGCCGCGGCGTCATCACGTCGTGGTAGTCGCGGCCCCAGGCGTAGCGCGCCACCGGCGCCCACGAGGGCTCGCCGGGCGCGCCCTGATAGTAGTTCAGCGCCACGCACACCACGGAGCGCGCCTCGGGCAGCACGCGCGCGGGATCCAGCCGCTCGGGGAGCCGGCGCGCGAGATAGCCCATGGTGCCGGCGTGGCCCGCCTCCACCCAGCGCGCGAACGATTCGCCGTGCTCGGGCGGCGCCGCCGGTCCCACCGCCACCAGGTCGAAGCCCAGCGCGAGCGCCCGGGCCTTCACCGCCTCGGTCAGCGCCAGGTCCGCGATCATGGGCGGCGCGCCTTGGCGAGGAGGTGGCTGCGCGTGAGGGTGCGGCCGCCCTGCTCCAGGAACGTGATGTAGCGGAACCAGCGCCCGTCGGCGCGCCAGCGCTCCTCGAGGCCCACCGCGGCGGCAAGCGCTTCCTCGACGGAGCCGAAGCGCTGCACCTCCGCCTCCACCTCGAGCGCCTCCACCCGGAGGCCCGCGCGCTCCAACGACGCGCGCAGGCGCGCCTCGTCGTAGGCGAAGCGCGACACCTTGCCGGTCTCCTTCCACTGATCGACGTGGAAGGCCACCATGGCGAGGACGCCGCCGGGCGGCAGCGCGCGGGCGGCGCGCTCGATGATGCCGTCGGAAGCGCAGAGGTGCGCGGTGACGACGTCCGGTCTCCACGTGTGATACTCGGTGGCTTCCACGTCGGCCACGTCGAACTCGACGTTGAACAGGCCGGCCTGGGTCGCCCGCTCGCGCGCCTCCGCGATGAGCGACGGCTCGCGATCCAGCCCCACCGCCCGGCGGCAGGCCGGCGCGAGGACGAGCGTCACGCGCCCCGTGCCGCAACCGACGTCGAGCAGGCTCCGGTCGCGGAGGTCCGATTCCGGGAAGAAGGCGAGAAAGCGGGGGCTCAGGCCCGAGGCCGGCGCCTGCAGCATCAGTCCACCGAGGGCGAGCCGTCGGCCTTGAAGTACTTCGCCTCGGGATGGTGGAAGACGATGGCCGACACGGACGCTTCCGGATCCATCATGAACGTCTCGGTGAGGCCGAGGCCGATGCGTTCCGGCCCCAGCAGGTCGAAGACGATGCGCTGATCGCTGAGCTCGGGGCACGCCGGATAGCCGGGCGAGACCCGCAGCCCGCGGTAGCGCGCCTTGAACCGGTCCGCCATCGTCGTGTCCGGCGGATCGGGGAAGCCCCACTGCGTGCGCAGGCGCGCGTGGAGCATCTCCGCGAAGGCCTCCGCGCTCTCGATGGCCAGGGCCTGAAGGGCATGCGAGCGGAGGTACTGGCCGGCCTCTTTCCACTGCTCGGAGAGCTGCCGCACGCCCGCGCCGCAGGTCACCGCGAACAGCGCCACGTAATCGCGCTCTCCGTTTCCCGCGGGCCGAACGTAGTCGGCCAGACACAGGCGCTCGCCTCCGGGCTGGCGCGGGAAGCGGAAGCGCGCCACCTCGCGGCCGGCCTCGTGGAGCACGAGATCGTCGCCCTCCGCGCCGGCCTCGTAAAAGCGGTAGAGCCCGTCGGCCCGCAGCCAGGCGTGTGTCGCCGCCTCACGCTGCAGCGCGGCCACCATGTCGCGCAGCTCCAGCGCCTTGGGATCGCCGTCCTCGAGCAGCCGTCCCACCGCGCCCTTGAGGCCGAGATGCTTGCCCAGCAGCATCTGGAGGTTCAGATACGGGTAGATGTGGCTGAGCGGCACGTCGCGAAGCACGTGGAGATCGAGATCGGGCGGCGCCGGCACCGGCACCGAGGTGGAGACGGCCGAGCGTGCCGGCATCGACCGGGAGGCCGCCGGGGGCGCCGCCGCCTCCCGGCCCGCGCGGAGCGTCTCCTGCTGCGCCGCCACCTCGGTGAGAAGAGTCTCCCTGGTCGTGGCGCTGAACAGGCGATTGGCGAGGTCGAGCCCGTCCATCGCGTCCTTGGCGTAGAGGGTGGCCCCCGGGTACTCGGGCGCGATGCGCGTGGCGGTGAACTTCCGCGTGAGCGCGGCGCCCCCGACGAAGAGGGGAATGTCGATGCCGGCGGCGCGGAGATCCTGCGCGGTCACCACCATCTGCTGCGCCGACTTGACGAGGAGGCCGGAGAGCCCGAAGGCGTCCGGCTTGTGGGTATGATACGCGGCGATGAGATCCTCGGGCGGGACCTTGATGCCGAGGTTGATCACGCGGTAGCCGTTGTTCTTCCAGATGATCTCGACCAGGTTCTTCCCGATGTCGTGCACGTCGCCCTTGACGGTGGCGAGCACGATGCTGCCTCGGGTGGCGCTCTCCGCCTTCTCCATGAACTGCTCGAGGTGGGCCACCGCCGCCTTCATGGCCTCGGCGGACTGCAGCACCTCGGCCACGATGAGCTGATTGTCGTTGAAGAGCCGCCCGACTTCTTCCATGCCCTTCATCAGGGGCCCGTTGATGATGTCCAGCGGGGCGGCCTCGGCGCGCTTGGCCTCGAGATCGGCGATGAGGCCGTCGCGCGAGCCCTCGACGATGTAGCGCGCGAGGCGCTCGTCGAGCGACAGCGTGGCGCCGCCCGCCCGCGTCGGCTTGGTCCGGCCCCGGAAATGGGCGGCGAAGGCGGCCACCGGATCCTCGCCCCGCATCCAGATGAGGTCCTCGGCGAGCCGCCGCTCCTCCTCCGGGATCGAGGCGTAACGCTCGAGTCGCTCGGTGTTGACGATGGCGTAGTCGAGCCCGGCCTTGGTGCAGTGGTAGAGAAAGACGGCGTTCAGCACCTCGCGGCCCGCCGGCGGCAGCCCGAACGAGACGTTGGAGATGCCGAGAATGGTGCGGCACTCGGGGAAGCGCTCCTTGATCGCGCGCAGCCCCTCGATCGTCTCTACCGCCGAGCCCACGTAGTTCGCGTCGCCGGTGCCCACCGGGAACACCAGCGGATCGAAGATCAGGTCGCGCGCGGGCAGGGCGTACTTCCCGGTGAGGAGGTCGAAGGAGCGCTGGGCGATCTCCAGCTTGCGCTCGCGAGACACCGCCATGCCCTGCTGCTTGTTCTCGTCGATGCAGCCGACGACCACCGCGGCGCCGTAG
>Ga0075423_10002725_pt1 | contig 16154 bp, 14 predicted proteins | sample SoiMethybrSBSTD2_FD_80114 | JGI IMG/M metagenome (GOLD analysis project Ga0075423, IMG submission 80114) | Bulk soil microbial communities from a Populus tree surrounding site in Tennessee, USA - Soil MetaG P. TD hybrid SBSTD2 | ecosystem: Environmental > Terrestrial > Soil > Tree plantation...
AGAGTCTGCCCATCCGGCAATCGATTCGAAAGCAGAACGGGACATGGACATTCAATGCGGTTCAACCGTTCAACCCGTCCAATCTGTCCTCATTCGTGCCCCTTCCGGGATCGGTCACTCTTTTTCAGACGGCGTTGCTCAACGTCGGACTGTACGCACCGAACGTGTTGTGGGACACCTATGTCGAGGACGAGTGGAAACCGCTTGCCGGCCTTACGCTAAATCTCGGCCTTCGCTATGAATACCAAGCCAAGGTGTTTGACCAGGGCCGGGATCTGAACGACAAAACGATTTTCCCCACGACCGGAACAGCGACCAGCCTTGCGCCGCTCGTTGACTTCTCCCATCGTGGCGACAAGAACAATTTCGGCCCGCGTCTCGGCCTCGCGTGGGACATCAGGAACGATGGGAAGACCGTCGCGCGCGCGCAGTACGGTCTCTACTACAACGTAATGAACACGCAGACCGAGCTGTCGGAGATTCAAAACTTCCGCCAGTTCACCGCGTCCATCCCGAATCCAACATATCCGGATCCGTACGGCGGCAGGGATCCGTTTTCTGCCGTCGCGGCCATACAGAACATCGCGGTGGAGGCTAACGATCTGGAAAACCTCCAGTCGGCTGCGTACACGGCCGGGATCTCGCAGGCACTGACCTCCGCGATCGCGCTCCACGTCGACGGCGTTTATAACAAGATGACCAAGGTGCCGATGGCGATCGACATCAACCCGCGGAGCGGCGGCGCAACGGGTACGCGTCCGATGCCGCAGTTCGGGCGGGTACTGCAGACACAATCGATCGGGTACGCAAATTACAAGGCGCTGCTCGTACGGCTCGAGAAACGTCTCGAACACAACTACATGTACACGGTCTCGTATACGCTCGCGAGCACTGATGGCAATGTCAGCAGCTCGAGCTTCCTGTCGACGGTGACCGATTCCGCGCACATCGACTACGACGTTGGGCCGAACAACAGCGACCGTCGGCACGCACTCGGGCTGAGCGGCTCGCTCGTGTTGCCATACGATGTGTCGGTCGGCGTCGTCTTCGGGGCGCGATCGACGATGCCATTCAGCGCAATCGCGGGCGTGGACCTCAATGGCGACGCCAACGTCACCGACTACGTGCCCGGCACGACGCGCAACGTCTTCAATCGTGGGAAGGACGCCGAGATGATGGCGCTCGTCAACGTCTATCGCGCCGCGAACAACCTCCCGGCGCTCCCGGTTTCGCAGATCGACACGAATGAGTTCTACTCGCTCGATCTGCGGGCGAGCAAGTCCGTCAGGGTCAGCAACGATCGTCGTGTCGAGCTGGTGGCGCAGGTGTTCAACCTCCTGAGCAGGAAGAACCTGCTGGCTGGTGGCTGGGTGACCAACGTGCGCTCGAACACTTTCGGCACCAGTGTCTCTGCCGGCCCGATGCGCCAGGCGGAACTGGGTCTGCGATTCGTCTTCTGATGCGCCAGGTTTCAGGTATCAGGTTTCAGGCATGGCTCAGACACGAGGAATCAGGTATCAGGCAATGGGCGTTTGCTTCGCACTTGTAGCGACCGTTCACGCGCAAAGTACGTTGCTCGCGCCGACCGGAACGCTGCGTGCCTCCTTCATTGCCACCAATCCTGTGCAGGGGCGAGTGGATGCGAAAACGGGCGAGACCACGGGTCCGGCCGCCGATCTGACGCGCGAGCTCGCGCGTCGAATCCGCGTGCCGGCCGTCGTCATGCCGCTGCCCGATGCCGACGCGGTACTCGAAAGCGTCAAATCCGGGAAGGTCGATATCGGGTTCCTTGCCGTCGAAGCGGAGCGCGCCCGCCAGGTGGATTTTTCCGATGCGTACTCGAGTTCAGGTGCGGCCTATGCGGTGCGCACCGACTCGCCGTTCCAGAAATCGGAAGACGTCGATCGAGCCGGCGTGACGATTGCGGCCATCAGCGGCCAGGCACCCGAAGTGTACGTGCGCGAGCATGTGAAGAACGCGAAGGTGCAGTCACTTCCCTCGGTGCCGCCGAACGCCGAGATGGGCAAGATGCTTGTAGACAGGCGTGTCGACGCGTTTGCGGCGAATCGTACCCGGATGGAGGAGCTCGTCCGTGACGTGCCGGGGTTACGTGTGTTGCCCGATGACTACATGGTGACGCTGCAGGCGATCGTCGTCGCACAAGGTCGCGCGCCGCAGCTCGCCGAGATCAACCGGTTCCTCGCCGACGCCCGCAAGTCCGGGTTCGTGCAGTCGTCGCTGGATCGCGGCAGAGTCGCCGGGGTGAAGGTCGCGCCCGAGCCTAGATAGAAATCCCAAACCCCAAATCCCAAATTCCAAATCCCAAAAGGGGCGACTCCTCTTGCTTGGGATTTGGGTTTTGGATTTGGGATTCGGGATTTTCATCCCTTAACGTAAGCCAGCTTCGCCGCGACCTTTCCGTCGCGCACGCTGAAGACGTCGACGCCGCGAAGGTGCCATGGCCGGCCATTCTGCACCTTCCGGTACACCCAGCGGACCACCGCGCGATCGTCGGCGACGATCACCTCTTCTGCGTCGAAGCGCGCGTCCGGGTTCCGCGCGAACCACGCGCGCCAGAACTCGACGACGGCGGCCTTTCCCTCGATCCGGCGGCCATCGGGCGGGGGCGATGTGTTCTCGAACACCGTATCCTCGGTGAGCAGCGTTGCCAGCGCCTCGGCGTCGTGGCGATTGAATGCGTCGTTGAAGTGATCGATCGTCGTTCTCGTCGAGGAGTCGGGCATGGACGAAGCCTTTCGTGGATATACTACGCCCGCCTTCGCCTTTGGCGAGGCAGGTCGCGTCGTTCGCCCAGAGAGGGCGGGAAACGAGGAACATCATGATGCGAAGGACGGGGTTGCTCGCGAACGTCGTCGTCTTGACCTTCATGCACGTTCTCGCCGGCGCCGCATCGGCGCAACAGACCAGCAGCATCGCCGGCCTCGTTCGCGACGCATCCGGCGCCGTGCTTCCGGGCGTCACTGTCGAAGTGGCGAGTCCCGCGCTCATCGAGCGGGTCCGCACGGCCGCGACCGATGCTCAGGGCCGCTTCAATATCGTCAACCTCCGGCCGGGCACCTACGTCGTGACGTTCTCGCTGGCCGGCTTCAATTCCGTGAAACGCGAAGGCATCCAAGTGACCGCCGGCTTTACCGCGACGGTCAACGCCGACATGCAGGTCGGCGCGCTGGAGGAAACGATCACGGTCAGCGGCGAAACGCCGCTCATCGATACGCAGAACACGCGGCAGCAGAAGGTGCTCTCGGACGACTTGCTGGAAGCGCTGCCCAGCGGCCAGAAGACCGCCATCAACGTCGTTTCGCTCACGCCGGGGATGACGACGCTCGGACTCGCGGATGTCGGCGGATCGCTCGGCACCTACAACGCCGGTGGTAACGGCACGACGTTCCACGGTAAGGCGGGCTTCAAGCGCGAATTCGACGGCATGCGCGTCGAGAACATGGAAGGGGACGGCAACAACGGCTACATCCTGAATGCGATTACCGTGCAGGAAACGACGGTCGAAACCGGCGGCGTCTCCGCCGAAAGCGACATGAGCGGCGTGTCGCTGAACATGATTCCGAAAGAGGGTGGCAACGCGTTCCGGTTCATGGCGTCGGGCCTGTTCACCAACCAGCACCTGTCCACCGACAACTTCGGCGAGAACCTGCGCGAGCGAGGCGTCACGCTGCCGAGCAAGGTGATCAACATCTACGATGGGTGGGGTACCGTCGGGGGCCCGATCAAGCGCGACAAAGTGTGGTTCTTCGTCGCCGAGCGCATCTGGGGGAATCGAAATCAGCGGGCGAACACCTTCTGGAACAACACGCAGGGAACGCCGTTCTATTCGCCCGATCCGGAGCGGCCGTTTCAGCCGAACGAGTACTACAAGTCTCACGCGGCGCGCGTCACGTGGCAGGCCTCACAGCGCAACAAGTTGAACTTCTTCGTCGATGTGCAGAAGAACTGCAAATGCTATTCGGGGACGGGACTCACGGCCGTCACGACGACCGCGCCCGAGGCCGACGCGCAATTGAGGTTCTGGCCGCAGGTCCTCGCGCAGGTCGCGTGGTCGGCGCCGCTGACGGACCGGCTGCTGGTCGAAGCCGGTTACTCCGCGACGATTTCACACTGGCCGCGCGTGTCGAATCCGGGCGTCCCCACCGATTCCATCCGGATCACCGAGTCGTCGACAGGGTTCGTCTACGGCGCGCCGGAAACACTGCAGGACCTGCAGGACAGCGATCGATATGCGCAGCGCTTCAGTATGTCGTATATCACGGGCACGCACACCTTCAAGACGGGCCTTCAGCTCGGTCAGGGCATCAAGAACCTGCACCAGTATTCCTGGACGGACTTCAACTACACGTTGCTGCGCGGCGTGCCGACGCAGATCACGCAGCTGGCAACGCCATATCTCCGGAAGGAGCGCATCCGCGCGGACCTCGGCGTATACGCGCAGGATCAGTGGGCGATCAGACGGCTGACCGTGAATTACGGTCTGCGATTCGATTACTACAACGCCTACGTTCCGGAACAGCACATGCCGGCGACGAAGTTCGTTCCCGCACGCGATTTCGAACCGGTGTACCACGTGCCGCTCTGGAAGGATGTCAGCCCGCGCGTTGGCGCGGCCTACGATCTGTTCGGCAACGGCAGGACCGCGGTGAAGGCCTCGTTCGGCCGGTACGTCGGCAAGACCGCCATCAGCGTCGCCGCGGATAACAACCCGGTGACTCGCTCTGTGCTGAGCGTCACACGTACGTGGACCGACGCGAACGGCAACTACGTGCCGGACTGTGACCTGAGAAACTTTTCAACCAACGGCGAATGCGGCGCGATCAGCAACACAAATTTCGGACGGGTCAATCCAAACGCGACGCGGTATGCCGATGAAGCCATCCACGGATGGGGAGTGCGCGACTATCTGTGGGACGTGGCGGCGGAAGTCCAGCAGCAGCTTGGCGCGGGTGTGTCGCTGACCGGCGGCTACTACCGGAACTGGTACAACAACTTCCTCGTCACCGACAACACGGACGTCGCGCCTGGCGACTACAACCCGTTCTGCGTGAGTGCGCCGAGCGATTCACGTCTGCCGGGTGGCGGCGGGTATCAGGTGTGCGGGCTGTACGACATCTCACCGGCGAAGTTCGGACGCGTGACGAACCTTGTCACGCTGGCGAAGCAGTACGGCAAAGAAACGTTCGTCTCGGACTTCTTCAACCTCACGTTGAACACGCGCCTGAGATCCGGTGCGCAGTTCAGTGCTGGCTTCGATACGGGGCGGACGGTCAACGACGCGTGCTTCGATGTGGACTCCCCGGGTGCCGGTGTTGCCGCAAACCTGCCCGGGGTCTCGCGAACGCCGACGCCGTTTACGGCCACGACGGTGAATGGCAGGAAGATCTGTCGTGCGGTCACGCCGTGGGGCGCCAATGCGCAGTTCAAGGCGAACGGCACGTATCCTCTTCCCGCGGACTTTTCCCTCAGCGGCACGCTGCAGAACGTCGCCGGGCCCGTCATTACCGCCAACTACACCGTGCCCAACGCGGTGGTTGTCCCCTCGCTTGGACGTGACCTCGCCGCGTGCGCCGGCCGGACGCCGTGCACCGCGACGACCGCCGTGCCGCTCGTGGCCCCACAGACGATGTTCGAGCCGAGGAGGACGCAGCTCGATCTGCGGCTGACGAAGTTCTTCGGGTTGCCGCGTGGACGATTGCAGGTGAACCTCGACGTGTACAACGCCCTGAATGCGAGCGACGTCGTCACGTTGAACACCAATTACGGTCCGAGCTGGCTGCAGCCGACGTCGTTTCTCACCGGCCGGTTGTACGAGTTCGGCGCGCAGTGGAGTTTTTGAAAGTAAATCCCAAGTTCCAAACACGGGCCCCAGAGACTCAGAGACACAGAGACCCCCTAATTTCCTCTGAGTCTCTGTGCCTCTGTGGCTCGTGATTCGGATTGGGGATTTGGGATTTGGGATTTACTTCAACTCACCCGCATTCCGGGTCGCGGCATCCTCGATCAGCTTGCGGCCCTTCATGAGCCACCGGGTGAGTCCAACGATGCCGAGACCGAGGATCCCGTAACCGACGATTTTCCCTTTATGAGCCGGCGACGGTGGAGGTGCGGGCGGCCGCTTGTGTGCGCGGCGCTCGTGTGTCGGCACCCATCGCGTCACATATTCGAATGCCTCTGAAGCGCAGACAGGACACTGCAACGAGTCGTGAATTTCTTCGCAGTCAATACAGAGTCGAGCGACGCGCAGCTGCATGGAACACTGTTACGAGGATACCTTACCTTCGTTTGGCACTTCGGCGATCAGTGCGGGAGCTCCGACGTCGATCCGTCGGACCGGCACGCCGCTCCTGCGAGACCGGCCAGCCGCGCTGGCATGTGCTGCACACCCATCTCAGTGAAACCGTCTGTCCGCTGATGGTCGGCTGAAGCGTCACCCTTCGTGGCGCGTCGCAGAACTCGCATCGCTCGGGGATGCGGAGTCGATACGGAACCGTAGGCACAAGACGCGTATCGGCGCCAACAACAGACGCGTTCACGGTTGCCGTTTCACGGCCTCGCGCGCGTGTGCAGACTTTTTCGTGCCGGTGAAAATGCTTTGCTAACGATCGCTGTCAGCGGCAGTGTGGCGAACGTAGGCACTACTGACCGCGCGCCGGCCGTCCGCCGGGTCGTCGGGTAGACGCCGATATCGTCGCACGTCGAGGTTGCAGTTCTGCTGACGGAGAAAGGCGTGGAAGCGTTTGTAGTCGGCAGCGGGCAGATTGAAGAGCCCGAGGAGATTCCGATAGCTGCCGGCGGTTTTCGACAGGCCGTCGTGAATCAGTGCGGTGACGTCGCGTCGCGTCAGCTCGCGATGCTTGAACGGCTGATAGACGACCGTCCAGAAATTCTTACCAGCCTCGAACTGTTCCCAGAGCTGCGCCGTGCGGCTTGATTCAGCACTCACGGCGGCGACCCGGACAGGTTCAGAGGTCGTCGACGAGAATCGTAGATCATCGGCGGTGACGGGCCGCTGGAAATCCTCGAGCACAAGCCGTTCGGCAACGTTCCTCAGCTCGCGGACGTTGCCGGGCCACGAGTGCGCGATCAGGGCGTCGATCGCGGAGACATCGATCTGCGGCGTCAGCATCCCGTGCGCGGAACTGGCGCGCTGCAGATAGTGCTGCAGCAGGTCGGGCACGTCCTCGGCATGATCACGCAGCGGAGGAACAAAGATGGCGATGACGTTGACGCGGTAGAACAGGTCCTGCCGGAATGCGCCCGTCTCGATGAGCGCGTGAAGGTCGCGATTGGTGGCGGTGATCAGACGGACATCGCACCCCTGGACCACCCCGAGCGCGCCGACGGGTTGCATCTCGCCGGTGTCGGCGAATCGCAGGAGCATCGCCTGCATCCGGAGGCTCATTTCGCCGACCTCGTCGAGGAACAGCGTGCCGCCTTGGGCCTGACGAATCAGGCCCGGGCTGTCACGGTGCGCGTCGGTAAAGCTGCCTCGAACGTGCCCGAACAACTCCGATTCGAGCAGCGTCTCGGTGATTCCGCTGCAGTTCACGGCGGCAAACGGACGTCTGGATCGTGCGCTCTGGTGGTGAACGCTTCGTGCGACCACTTCCTTGCCTGCGCCCGTTTCGCCCGTGATGAGGACCTTGGCCGTACAGCGCGCCGCGCGCTCGATGTCCTGGCGCAGCGAGAGCATCGTGCGGCTCCCGCCGAGAAGGGAGACTGACGCGTCAGGCGCCGAAGGGTTCACATCCATACAGCATTCACCCATGGGGTTTCCGGTGCGCGCCGCGTCACGTAGGAGCGAGAGCATAGACGATCTTCCGCCGGTCGTTTCACGAAATCGCGGGGAGCCACGAGATGGCCTTATGGACGGCAATCCATACGACGTGATTCGTGTCGCGGGCATTGCCGCGGTGTTACAGGCTGAAATTAATGCCGACGCCCACGTACGAAATGTCTTCCTGAAAGAACTGACCGTAGGGCGACGGCCCTTTGTACAGCTCGAGCAGGATCATGACGAGACGAACGGGGTGACCCCCTGGCGAAGGACGCGCCAGTTCGACCCCCGCGCGTCCGCTCAGCGCCTGAGCCCAGTTGTGCTGCTCGGTGGTTTTCAGGTCGACGCCACCGAGCAGCTGCACCAGACCCGCGCGGCCGCTGCGGAGTTCGGCGCCTGTATGCAGCAGGTTCGCCTTCACCGTATCCGGATCCCGCCGGAACAGGCGTTCGCCGCCGCCATACAATCGCAATGGCCCGATTTCCTGTGACGCCAGCAGCTCCAGCGATTCAAACGACAGGTTCTCCCGCTGGATGGAACTCCGCAGCAGAAACTCGTCGCCGAGATGCGAGCTTTGGTGGTAGACCCGGGCGAGGAGGCTGAAGCCGCTGCGACGGAACGTGAGCGGCACTCCAATGATGTAGTCGGCGTTGATCAGATCATTTGACGGCGCATCGAGATCGAACTGCGCAAAGATGGCGCCGACGACATCGAGCTGAAGACCTTCACCCGCGCGCGGTCCTCCGAATCGCACCAGGCCGAAGAAGTCACCGAGGCCGACCGATCCGATCGTGGTCCCTTTACCCGATGGCTTTTCAATCGACGGGAAGGTGCCGCGAAGCAGGCTCGCAAACGAGCGCGGATATTTCGGATCGGCGATGAGCGGACAGAAGATCTCGTCCTGCGGAAACCCGACCACGCCGATTGCTTCCGATTCGTGCACTCCCGTACCGCATCGCGGTGCGTCAATCGTCTGCGCGGACGCAGGTCCGGCAAGGCAGAGAAGCACTCCCGACGCCGATGCGAGCTGCCACCATCGTCTCTTCATGGCGATCTCCTGATTCAGCGATGGTCGGCTCCGCGGGGAGACGCGGAGCTGCTGCTACCGCAGCCGGAATGCGTAGCCGACGCCGACTTTCACATTGGGGCTGTCCGCCAGACCCGCCTTCAACTCGGCGAACAGACCGGCGTTGTGCTGCACCCCGATCAGCAGATTGAAGCCGCCTTCCGAGTTCGTGTTGCCCTGAAATCGGATGAAGTTCAACGCGGGGCCGGCGCCGGCATACGTGTACCAGTTGGCGCCCGTCGGGAAGTGGTAGGCGAACTCGAGATTGAACGTGACGAGCGTGACGTTGTCGCCGACCCCGATTTCCACGTTGGGGCGAAAGTGGAGTCTGTCGATGAGCGGAGGCGTTTCGAAATGGCCGCCGAAGTAGAACTGATCAGGATCTGCTGAGACGCCGGCCCTGACGCCGGCCTCCTGTGCGGCAGCGGGAACAGCAAACAGGATTCCGGTGAAGAGCGCGATTGCGATCAGTCGATGTCGAATCATGAGTACTCCAGCGCGTCGGAGGAAGCACAGTCATTGTAGAAGCAAAACGGGTTTTTCGACTCGCCCAATGCAGCGCGGAGATCCGGCGCCGCGTACAGAAGGGCAACGAGTCGAGACACCAACAGCAACGGCACCAGTCAAGCGCGTCGTCGTGCGCCAGCCGCTACGAGGTAGATGCGGGCGGCAGTCGGAGCGGTTCTTTGAGCCTGACGACCTGGCGGACACCCTCGCCGTCGACCACGGCGACGCTGGCGAGCCCCGCGGCCGTTTCATCTACGACGATCTGATTCGGGTGACGTATCAGGTGGTTTGTGCGATCAAGCGCGACGTCAAGCAGATCGTCTCTCGAATCGTAGGTAATGCCGATCAGCGGTATCCACTCGATTGTGATCTGATCGCCCAGATCGAGTGACGCGACCTCCACTTCGGCCCACTTGCCGATGAGTCCCTTCGACATGCGGTCGAAGAAGGGGCGCCACTGCTCGTGCGGGATCGTGACGGTCGACATGATGCATCCTCTTCGCGATTGCCGCGTGTCCTTTCTGTCGTGCGGATTCCAGCGCTCGATCGAATGTCGCTTTACTCACCCCACGCGCATTTCAGGTGAGTGAACGAGGCCGCTCCTTCGCTGACGCGCTCACTTGCGAGATACACGTCTCCATCGTCGGAGATGGCCACCCCTTCACCGCGAGGCTCGGACAGGAACCTCAAGTCGGTGCGCCACAAGGTATGCGTGCGAGCGGCGAGGAGATCGGCGCTGCGATAGATCAGCAAGGCGTCGTTGGTGCGGATGGCCACCCATTGCCCGTTCGGTGATGCCTCGGCATCAGTCACGCGATATCGTCTCGGGATTGTACCGGGCGGGAACCCCGCAGTCGGTATCTCGCCGATTCGTTCGAGCGTCTGGATCGTCCCCGAAGTCAGATTCCGCGGGAATGCGAACAGAACAGCAGGATGTCCTTTCGTGATCAGAAACAACTGTCCCTTCAGCACGAATACCGCGTCGGACTCATGGTCTTCACCGTCGGGATAGGCAACGTCGAATACGTCCGCTGGCGCGGTTTCCCTGTCGCCCGGCAGCGGCTCGCGAACACGATAGACGACAACGTCGTTGCGCTGTGTTCCACCACCGTTGCCCGTGTCTGCGATATACAGACACGATTCATTCCCACACGGAGCGACGCTGACGTCTTCCCAATCGTTGACGTTCGCACCGGCGATTCGAACCCGGCTCAGCAGCTCACCCGACGGACTGAGCGCAACCACACTCGCAGCACCGGAATCGTTGAGCGACCACAACACGTTCGGATCGCGACGGCTGAGTGCGAGACCACTCGCTTCGGGTAACGTCGGCAACTTACCCTGCGACTCGACGGCGCAGGAAAGCGGCATCACCGACTCGTCTGCGGCGGCGGCATCAGCCGAGTTCGCAGCGCGGTGCCCAACGGCGTACCACACCACAACCGCAGCCACAGCGATCAAGGTTGCCACATAGGCGATGGGGCGCCAGCGTTCACCCGTCGCCTCGGTTTCCGACATACGCGTTTTCGCTTGCAACAAGAACACCGGACGGGTTCCTCGCACGCTCGCTAACGGCGCGTTAAAATACAGCCCAGGCGCCGATTCATTGGAACGGTGACCCCGGGGAACCTCACTTCCTGATTGGAGGACCTGATCCATGCGACAGGTACCTGTCACGAACGTCCGCGACTTCGCTCGATTCAAACAAGAACACCGCAAGATCTCGATCGTCACCGCGTACGACGCCTGGTCTGCCCATCTCGTCGAACGATCCAACGTCGACGCGATTCTCGTCGGCGATTCGGCAGCCATGGTCATGCATGGCCACCGAACTACTGTCCCAGCCACGCTCGCGATGATGGCGCTGCACACTGCGGCTGTGGCGCGTGCAGCCGGAGACAAGTTCGTCATCGCTGACTTGCCGTTTCTGTCTTACCGAAATGGTGTGTCATCTGCCATCCGCGCCGTCGGAACCCTGATGAGAAGCGGCGCACACGCGGTCAAACTGGAAGGCGTTGACGGTCACGAGGATGTCATCCGGCACATCGTCGGATCCGGCGTACCGGTCATGGGGCACGTCGGCCTGACACCGCAGTCGGTCAACGAGTTCGGCGGCTTCCGCGTGCAGGGGCGCGATGCGGAAGACGCGGAGAAGATTGCAAGGCAGGCACATGCGCTTGAGGAACTGGGCTGTTTCTCGCTGGTGCTCGAATGCATTCCGGCGCAGCTCGGGGCGCGCATCACCAGGGAACTCACGATTCCGACTATCGGCATCGGCGCGGGTCCATGCACGGACGGACAGGTTCTGGTCCTGCAGGATCTGTGGGGCGTAGCCGGCGATCATGCGCCGCGATTCGTCCGCCGCTACATCGACGGCGAGACCATGCTGACCGACGCACTCGATCGCTACGATGCCGACGTCAAAGGCGGCCAGTTCCCGAGCGCCTCGGAGAGCTACTCGTGACCGCCGTGTTCGACCGCATCTGGGTATGGCGGGAGCGACGCGCGTGCGACGTGCGTCGCGGCATTTCGCTCGGCTACGTGCCCACGATGGGCGCGCTCCACGAGGGGCATCTATCGCTGGTGGAGCGAAGCCGCGCGGAAAATGACCGCACGCTGGTGAGCATCTTCGTCAATCCAACGCAATTCGATGACCCGGCGGATCTCGATGCGTATCCACGGACGATCGAGCGGGATCTCGCGCTGCTCGATGCCGCCGGCGTCGACTTCGTGCTGCTCCCGCGCGCCGAGGAGATGTACGCGGATGGCTTCCGGTATCGCGTGTCCGAGACGGAGCGGTCGACCACTCTCGAAGGCGTCCATCGGCCTGGCCATTTTGACGGCGTGCTGACGGTCGTTTTGAAGCTGCTGAACATCGCCGCGGCCGAACGTGCCTACTTCGGCGAGAAGGACTGGCAGCAACTGAATCTCGTACGCGGAATGGCCGACGCGTTCTTCCTTCCGACGACGATCGTGGCATGCCCCACCGTTCGCGAATCCACTGGGCTGGCGCTCAGTTCACGCAATGCGCGCCTCACCCCACCCGATCGTGAGCGCGCCGCCACATTGCATCGAGTCCTGAGGTCCGCCGCGACGCCCGATGACGCGATCGACCAGCTGACCGATGCGGGATTCGCTGTCGATTACGTCGACGATCGCGACGGACGTCGTCTGGCGGCGGTGAGGCTCCGTGGCGTACGGCTGATCGACAACGTGGCGCTTCCGGGTGCGCCGTGATTCTCGCGCTCGATGTCGGGAACAGCCAGCTGTTCGGCGGCGTTTTCGAGGATGGTCAGCTGCGGTTTCAGTTCCGCAGAAGCTCGCACCCCAACTCGGCGTCGGACGAGCTCGGCGTCTTTCTTCGAAGCGTGCTGCGCGAGAACAATCTGGATCCGGCACTCGTTGACAGGATTGCGATCTGCTCGGTCGTGCCGGAAATGCTCTATTCGATGCGCAGCTGCTGCCGCAAATACTTTGCGGTCGATCCGTTCATTCTTCAGGCGGGCGCCCGCACCGGCCTGAAGATCCTGTACCGCAACCCGGCGGAGGTCGGGCCGGATCGAATCGCGAATGCCATCGGGGCCGTGAGCCTGTACCCCAACGACAACCTGATCGTCATCGACTTCGGGACGGCGACGACGATCAACGTTATCAGCGGCAACCGAGAGTACCTCGGCGGCACGATCCTTCCGGGGCTGCGAATTGCGATGGAGGCGCTCGAGAAGAACACTGCCCGGCTTCCGACCGTTGAGATCGTCCCGCCACACGACATCATCGGCCGGTCCACGATCGAAAGCATCCAATCCGGACTCTATTTCGGCACACGCGCAATGGTGGTGGGTCTCACGCGAGAGCGTCGCAAGGCGGCTTTGGGCGCCGAGGCGACCATCGTCATCGGGACCGGAGGGTTCGCGAGGTTGTTCGAGCGCGAAAAGATATTCGACGTCCTGGTCCCCGACCTGGTCCTGCTCGGCCTGCAGCGCGCTCTCGAAATGAACGCGGACGGCAGCCGCCGCTGGACGCGTCAGGACGTCGAGTCCGTCTGAAGAAGCACTCTCCTCAACAAATCGTCACTGATAACGACGGTTGGTGACGCGACGGACGTCATATAAGGGATCTCCTGAGGCCCGGGTCGTGCATATCGGTCGCGCCGGGAAGGAGGCGCGATGTTTCGACTGCTGCTCGTATCGCTTGCGACCATGTCGACAGCAGCGTGTGCGCCGCATGTCGTCCGGCCACCAAATGCCCCGCCAGCGGCTCTTCAAATGAAGTTGGCCAGCCTGCCGCGAATATGGGTTGCAGGCTTTGCGACCGACAAGAAGCCAGAATTCGATCTGAACACCGAAACCGTTCGTCTGCTCCGGGCGGAACTGCGAACGTGGTCCTCGGCGCCGGTCCTCGAAGTCGAGCCACTTGCGATTGACTCGGAGGCGCGGCTTGCCGATGTTCCGTATTGGCGGAGACTGGGTGACGAGCACGGTCGCCCGTTGATCGTTACTGGTTCCGTGAAACTGCGCGTGGCGCCCGCTCGAGTGGTGCATCGAGGTGCTCGAACGACGTACGCGTACGCAACGGGGCGCGTGCTCGACTCAACCGTGGTCGTGATCGACGGAGGAACCGGCGAGAGGCTGTCAACGCAGGCACTGGCGAGCCGCATGCGGTATGGAGTGGGACGTTTCGGCGCGCCCCTGGTGCTGTACGTGGCGATGATGGAAGGCGCGATGGGAGATTGGCTGGAGACGATTACGACCGCATCGCACCCGGCACACAATTGAGTCGCGCTCCTATTTTGTCTTCGCGGGACGCGGACGGCCGATCCAGAACCGCGGGCCCGGTCCCGCACGTCCTACAGCGTCGCTGGGATTGGCGAGCTGACATTGCTGCAGGGTGAGGCATCCGCACCCGATGCATTGCGTCAGTCCCGCTCTGAGACGCTGCAGTTCTTCAATCCGCTCGTCGACGCGTTGCGTCCAGGTCGCGGACAGCTTTGCCCAGTCCGAGCGCTCCGGCACGCGATTGTGGGGAAGCCTCGACAGTTCGACCGCGATCTCGTCGAGTGAGAGACCAATCTTCTGCGCGAAGACGATGAAGGCGATCCGTCGAAGAACCGCGCGCGGGAATCGACGATGTCCGGAGCCGGTGCGCTCCGACGTAACCAGGCCACGCGACTCGTAGAACCGGAGAGCGGACGAGGCGACGCCACTGCGCCGGGCGACCTCGGTGATGGTCATCAGTGCTGCCGCTTGCAGCATTTCCACTTGACTTAAAGTTAACTTTAACTTGTAGCCTGAAGCGAGTCAACGCGAGGAGGCGATATGGCTGACACATCGATACGCGGACTGCGCATTGCGATTACCGGCGGCACATCCGGCCTTGGACTTGCGCTTGTCAGACGCTTGCTCGACGCAGGCGCGGATGTCGCGTTCGTGGCGCGCGGCCGGTCCGGCGTCGAGCGCGTCTGTCAGGAACGGCCCGACGTCCATGGCATTGTGGGAGACGTTTCAAAGAAGGAAGACATCCATCCCATCGCGATCCAGGTGCTTGGCGCCCTGGGTGGGCTCGATGTCCTCGTCAACAACGCCTCGTCACTCGGGCCAGTGCCGTTGGCGCCGCTCGCGGACACCGAGTGCGAGGACCTCGAACGCGCGTTTGCGACCAACGTGCTCGGACCATTTTGCCTGACGAAAGCCTTACTCGGCTCCCTCGCGGCAGCCGCACGAGAGGGCGGCGAACCCGTCGTGGTCAATATCTCCAGCGACGCCGCCGTCACGCCGTACGCCGGCTGGGGCGCTTACGGCGCCAGCAAAGCCGCGCTCGCACATCTCAGTCGCATCTGGGATGCCGAGCTGGCCGCGGAAGGCATTCGCGTGATCTCGGTCGACCCTGGTGACATGGACACCCCGCTGCACGAGCTCGCTCTACCCGACGCCGACCGATCGAGTCTCAAGAATCCCGATCAGGCGGCGGCGGAGATCGTCGAACTGATCGCCGCGCGCGCCGCTCGCGCACCGGAGCCCGAGGCCGCGCGATGATCCCGGCCGCGGTCGCCGTTCAGCGTCCACCTGACGCCAGGCTGATGGTCGTCGACGCCACTGGTCAGGTGGTGCACAAACGCCGCACGGATTTTCCCGCGCTTGTGCAGAGCGGCGATCTCGTGATTGCGAACGACGCGGCCACGCTGCCGGCAAGCCTGTTCGGGATCCACGTCGCCACCGGCAGTCCGATTGAACTGCGGCTGGCCGGACGACGATCGCTGCGTCCGCGGGACATCCACCGTTTCACGGCGGTGGCATTTGGGGCCGGCGATTTTCGAACACCGACCGAAGCCAGGCCGCTTCCGCCGCCGTTCACCGCCGGTGATTCACTGCAGCTCGGTCCATTGCGTGCGGTCGTACGAGCAATCCTCGAGCATCCGCGACTGATCGAGGTGGCGTTCAAGGGTTCCCCTCAGCAGATTTGGGAAGGACTGGCGCGGCACGGGCGTCCGATTCAGTACTCGTATCTCTCCGATCCACTTGCGGTGTGGGACACCTGGACGACGATCGCGAGCCGCCCTGTCGCGTTCGAGCCTCCCTCGGCAGGGTTTCTCTTCGATTGGCGGCTTATCGACAGCCTTCGCGCGCGTGACGCGATATTCGCCACGCTGACTCACGCCGCCGGGATTTCGTCGACCGGCGATGCGCGTCTCGATGCGATGCTCCCGCTCGGCGAGGCGTACGAGATCCCGACGCGAACGGCGAATGCGATCGACGCGGCGCGGCGACGGGGCGGACGGATCAT
>Ga0075423_10002728_pt1 | contig 16143 bp, 16 predicted proteins | sample SoiMethybrSBSTD2_FD_80114 | JGI IMG/M metagenome (GOLD analysis project Ga0075423, IMG submission 80114) | Bulk soil microbial communities from a Populus tree surrounding site in Tennessee, USA - Soil MetaG P. TD hybrid SBSTD2 | ecosystem: Environmental > Terrestrial > Soil > Tree plantation...
AAGCGCGATGCCGTCCATCACGGGCATGCGGATGTCGGTCAGGAGGAGGTCGAAGGCGCCCTGCGTGCGTACGATCAGCTCGAGCGCCTCGGCTCCGTCATTGGCGGTGATGACATCGTGGCCATCCAGCATCAGCGCACGCGCGACCAGCGAGCGCAGTCCTTCCTCGTCTTCAGCAATCAGAATCCGCGCCATATCACCTCATGGAAGCTCAGCGCTGAGATCGCGCCGGTTGAAGAAACGCACCTCGACGCGGTCGCCCTCGCGTGGCGGTGATGCGAGCCGCGAGCTGAACGGCAGCGACTCGCCTGGCAGCAGCGCATTGCGGTTTGGCAGCGCGGTCCAGCTGTAGACTTCGTAGCCACTCTGGTAACGCACGGAGAAACGCAGACGCGGCACCTCGACGGCACGCTTGAAGGTGTTGACGATCGTGCCCTGGACCACCAACACCTCGACGCCGTCGTTGGTCTCCCGCTCGGTCGTCACATTCGCGAAAACAAGGCCACGCAGGTTCACCGGCAGCCCGATGGCTGCATAGAGCGATGCCGTCTGTGGCAACCATCGCACTACGTCCGAGCGCCAACCGATCAACATCAGGTTGAGCGCGACCAGTGTCAGGATCCCGCTGGTCCACATGGAGCGCTCCCAGCGCTGCCGATGCGCCTCCTGCCGCTGCGCGCGCCGTGCTGCGACCGATTCGATGTCCTCGGCGGGCGTCTGCTCGCCGGGGACGAGAGGGGGGGCATCGATGATGGGCGGCGGTGATGCGTCCTGGTCCTGGTTGTCGTCCTGGTGCTGGTCTTGATGCTCGTCTTGGGCCGCAGGCTCGGGCCATCCCGGCTGGGCCATTCCGGGGTCGTTGCCAAACGTCTGCTCGGCCGGGCCTGCTTCTGGGGACATCCCTGGGGCAGGGGCAAAATTCTGTTCGGGAGGCGGCGGATCGGCGACCGGCGGAACCTCCGCGATAATGGCGAGGTCGGCACGATGGGCCTCGGCAACATCTGCCAGGACCTCAGCGTTGGCCGCAAACCACATCTGCTTGCAGCGGGCGCAGCGGACCGACCGCCCAGTCGGCCCGAGCGAGGCCGCAGCGACCTGATAGGAGGTTGCGCAGTTCGTGCAGGTGATCAGCATCGGCGATTCGCGCCAGCCAAGGGACTCTCCTGCACGCTAGCAGGCCGTTCGTTAACGGACCGGAAACCAAAGGGAAACCAAAGGGCGGGCTCCTCGCCCCCCGGTGCGAGGCCGCACTGGCTAAAAAAGGTCATCGACTCCAACGCGATGGGCATTGCTATATAAGGTTGACTCGGGGGCTGACGGGCCGTGCGCGTTCGCTGCGGCCCTTCGGAGAGGCACGTGGTTCGGTTCGAGAACGTTGGTTTGCGCTACGGGTTGGGGCCTGAGGTCCTGCGTGACCTCAGTTTCCGTATTGAGCCACACTCATTCCAGTTTCTGACCGGCCCGTCGGGCGCCGGCAAGACCTCGCCCATGCGCCTTTTGTTCCTGGCGCTACCACCGACGCGCGGGCTGATCACCCTGTTCGGCCACGACATCGCCACGCTCAGCAAGGACGCTATGGCGACGCTGCGACGGCGGATCGGCGTGGTGTTCCAGGATTTTCGGCTGATCGACCATATGACCACCTATGAGAACGTTGCACTACCGCTTCGAGTCGTCGGACAGGAGGAAGAGAATTTCCGCGACGAGGTGATCGAGCTCCTGCAGTGGGTCGGGCTCGGCGAGCGGATGTGGGCGCTGCCGCCCGTGCTGTCGGGCGGGGAGAAGCAGCGCGCCGCGATTGCGCGCGCGGTGATTGCGCGGCCCCAGCTCCTGCTCGCCGACGAGCCGACCGGAAACGTGGATCCGAGTCTGGCGCAGCGTCTGCTGCGCCTGTTCGTCGAGCTCAACAAGTCCGGCACATCGATCGTCATCGCCACGCACGACATTGCGCTCATGGACCAGTACGACGCTCGCCGGCTGGTGCTGCACGAAGGGCGGATTCATGTCTATGAATGACGACATTGATGCGGTGACGGCGGCGCCGCAGCCAGGCGCAATGCCTCAGTTCGTGACACCAATCGTGCCTAAGAGCACCATCGCCGGGCGCGCGCTGGTCGCGATCGTGGCGATCATGACCTTCCTGGCCTCGCTCACGACTGGCGCGGTGGTCCTGGTGCGGGCGGCCGCAAGCGACTGGCAGTCGGAGGTGGCGCGTGAAGTCACGATCCAGGTTCGCCCGGTCGGCAATCGCAATCTTGAGGCCGACGTGAGCCGGGCAGCCGATGTCGCGCGCCGCTTTCCAGGCGTGGCCGAAGTCCGGGTCTATTCGAAGGAGGAGTCCTCACACCTGTTGGAGCCCTGGCTTGGAACCGGCTTGGTGCTCGACGAGCTGCCGGTGCCACGCCTTGCCGTGGTCCGCATTGCGTCGGGCGCGGCACCCGAGTTTGACCGGCTGGCCAAGCTCCTGACCGAGCAGGTCCCGAGCGCGAGCCTCGACGACCATCGCAGCTTCGTCGAGCACATGCGTTCCATGGGGCGGGCGGCGTTCCTGGGTGGCCTCGCGGTGCTCGCGCTGGTCTTGGTCGCAACCGTGCTGTCGGTTACGTTCGCGACCCGCGGCGCGATTGCCACCAATCGGACCGTGGTCGAGGTGCTTCACCTGATCGGTGCCAAGAACACCTTTATCGCCGAGCACTTTCAGCGCCGTTTTCTCGGCCTTGGGCTGCAGGGGGGTGCAATCGGCGGCGGCTGCGCCCTGGTGCTCTTCGGGTTGGTCGAGTTCTTGAGCCGCAATTTCTTGGGCAGTGCCGCGGGCGAGCAGTTCGGGGCTTTGTTCGGCAGCTTTTCGATTGGCATTTTCGGCTATCTGGCGGTGGCCCTCCAGATCGCCTTGATCGCGGGCGTGACCGCCCTCGCGTCGCGGCGCACCGTCAACCGGACCTTGGAAAGCTTTGAGTAACCATTGTCTGTTGACCTAGAGTTGCAGGCGAGTTCCGTCACGGCGTCGCCGGAATTGGCGCTATACTGAGTCGCAAACGTGGACCATGCAATGGCGGCAGTCGAGTCAAGCCTCGATGCAGTGCCTGGCACGGGCTTCTCCCGCGAGCGCGCCCGTTCGCCGAGCGTGCTTCTGCGCGGCATCGGCTGGGCCACCGTGACGGTCTGCGTCGTCGTCGCACTGGCGTTTGCGCTCGGGTTTGTCTGGTTCACCTCGCGGGTGCCAGCCAGTGAAATCACCCTCACCGGAAAGACCGACGGGATCGTCGTGCTCACCGGCGATTCGTCCCGTATCAGCGAAGCGATCGAGTTGTTGGCGGATCGTCGTGGGCAACGCCTCCTGATCAGTGGCGCCAATCGCGGCACAACCGCCGCGGAGATCTCGCGCCTCAATCCCGATTTCACGCGGTGGATCCAATGCTGTGTCGATTTTGATCGCTCGCTCAACACGCTTGGCAATGCGATCGAGACCCGGCGCTGGGCCGAGCGGCGCCGCTTCCGCTCACTGACCGTGGTGACGTCGGACTATCACATGCCACGGGCCATGGCGGAAATCGCTCATCAGCTGCCCAATACCCGCCTCGTTGCATTTCCGGTGATGTCGGAGCGGCTGCGGGCGGAACATTGGTGGGCGAGCGGTCCAGCCATGCGGCTGCTGCTGACCGAATACGTGAAATACATCGTTGCGCAGGCGCGCATGCGGCTCAACGGGCCATCGCGGGGCTTAGCGTAGCGCTCAAGCGGCTTAGGGCTCAAGCGGCTTGGCGTAGCGCACAATGGTGCCGCAGCGGCGGCTCGCGATCCGGCTTCAGCAATGATACAACCACACCGCCGCCACGCGGCAGCGTTCACAATCTCATGGCATCAGGAGTGTGGTGCCTCATACCAGTTGGGTTTGTTTTGCCGTGGTCATCCGTTCGATCGTCTTCAATGCTCTGTTCTATCTCAATCTGATCGTTCAGATGCTGGCGGTCATACCGACCATGCTGATGCCGCGCGGTGCGATCGTCGCGGTGGTGAAATTCTGGGCGCGCACGAGTCTCTGGCTTCTGCGCAGCGTCTGCGGGATCTCGGTCGAGTTCCGCGGATTGGAGCGGATTCCGCCGGGGGCGCTGATCGTTGCGTCCAAGCATCAGTCCATGTGGGAAACGTTCGCGCTGTTTCCGCTGTTTGCGGATCCTGCCTTCATTCTCAAGCGTGAGCTGATGTGGATACCGTTCTTTGGTTGGTTTTCGTGGAAAGCCGGCATGATTCCGGTCAATCGCGGCAAGCGCTCACAGGCGCTCCTGGACCTCGCCGCAAGCGTGCGCCAGGAGCTTGCACGTGGTCGGCAGATCGTCATTTTTCCGGAAGGCACGCGGCGCGCTCCAGGTGCCGAGCCGAGCTACAAATTCGGGGTCACCCATCTCTATGCAGAGACGGGGGCGGTGTGCCTGCCGATCGCGCTCAATTCCGGGCTGTTCTGGCCGCGCCGGTCGTTCCGCCGCTTTCCCGGCACCATCATCGTCGAGGTGCTCGACCCGATCGCGCCTGGCCTCACGAAAGAGGACTTTGCTGCGCGATTGCAGCAGTCGATCGAGACGGCGACCGCGCGCCTTGTCGCGGAAGGCGAGCGCGAGCTCGCGCGCAATGGTGTCAAGCAGGCCTCGCTTGCACCCTCGTCATGAGGATGCCGTTGCGGCGGTCTCGTGCGTGCCCTTGAGCCGCTCGGCCAAGAGATGCAGTTCGGTTTCCCGCAGGCCCAATGCTTCGAGTGACGCGACCGTGGCGATCACATAGTCACGATTGGCGCCGGAGTGGCCATGGCCCTGGCGCACGTGATGGAGCTGCTGGTCGAGCGACAGACGCCCGGCATATTGCGGATGGCCGCGGTCGACCATGTAGCAGACCGCGCTCACGGCTCGCTCGGGCTCGCCCTTGAGCCAGACGCGCCGTACACACTCGCGATACACCATGGTGACCTGCTCGCGTGCCCGCAGGTACGCGATTGTCTCGGTGCGCAACGCGGCCGCGACCCGATACGCAATGCCGCGGCAGGCGCCGCCATGGTCAAGGCCGAGCACCAGGCCAGGACGCTCGGCGGTCCCGCGATGGTAGAACGAATAAACGCAGAGCGCCCGATGGGCGCCGATCAGCCGTGCCTCGACCCGCTCCAGAAACTCAAAGCCTGGCCGCCACATCAGCGAGCCATAGCTGAAAACCCAGATGTCTGCGGAATCATGCGGCGGGTTCATCGCTCGTTCATAACCACGAAAATCTGCGTTTGTCGAAACCAGCAGGTATGGACAAAGGAGCATCGGCAGAGAAAGATTCGTCCTCGGAAACGCCGCATTCCCCGGCTTCGAGTTGCGCGGGGACGGCTAGAGCATGATCCTGAAAAGTGGAAGCCGGTTTTCGGAAAGATCATGCTCAAACAAAATGTTAGACTTTGATCCGACTCAATCTAATCGGATCAAAGTCTAAGCCTGCCGACAGCGGGTCTGAGGAGCGTGAGCGATGCACCAACCAGGATCCGCCCCGCGCCGTCGGCTGTGGCCGGTATTCCTGCCGCTTGCATTGGTGGTGGTGCTTGCGCTCGGTTGGAGCGTCTTCTGGTTCGTCGCCGCCGGTGCGGCAGAGACCAGGATTGCGGGCTGGCGCGAGCGTGAAGCCAATTCCGGGCGGGTCTACAACTGCCAACGGCAGACCGTTGGCGGCTTCCCGTTCCGCATCGAGGTTCGCTGCGTCGATCCCTCGATCGAATTGCACCGCAACGAGCCGCCAGTCGCGCTCAAGGCGAGCGATCTCGTGGTGGTCTCGCAGATCTATCAGCCGATGCTGCTGATCAGCGAGCTCACCGGGCCGATGACTATTGCCGAGCCCGGCCAGTCTCCGAGCTACATCGCCAATTGGGCACTCGGCCAGTCGAGCGTGCGCGGTACGCCGGCGGCACCCGAGCGGGCCTCGATCGTGTTCGATCGACCGACAGTGAACCGTGTCGGCGGCAATGCGCAAGCGACCGTGATGAAAGCCGATCGGATCGAGGTGCACGGGCGCATCGCGGAAGGGTCGGTGACTGGCGATCCGGTAATCGAGCTTGTATTGCGTCTCACCGGTGCGGCGGCGCCTGAGCTGCATTCATTCACGCGCCAGCCGATTGATTCGGAGATCACCGCCAAGCTCTATGGTCTTGCTGACTTCAAACCCAAGCCTTGGTCGGTGCGCTTTCAGGAGATACAGGCGCGCGGCGGCAAGATCGAGATCACGCGCGCGCGTGTGCGGCAGGGCGAGGCGATTGCGGCCAGCGCCGGCACACTCGGCCTGACGACGCGCGGCGGTCTCGATGGGCAGATTCAGGTGACGATATTGGGCCTCGAGAGCATCGTGCGGTCGCTGGATCTCGATCGCGCCATGTCGCAGGGCAATGTTGGCTCCGCTATCAACGCGCTTGACCGCCTGATTCCGGGGTTGGGACAAGTCGCGCGGCAGAATGCAGCCCCGGGCATTCTGGCGGCGCTGCGCGGCATTGGGCGGCCCGGGACCCTCGACGACAAGCCCGCGACCACGCTCCCGCTTCGTTTCAACGACGGCCAGATCCTGCTCGGGCCGTTCCCGGTCGGACGCGTGCCGCCGTTGTTTTGATCCGATTGTCGAGCGGCAGTCTCCATTCATTCCCGCGTAAGCGGGAATCCAGGGGCCATTTATTCAGGCGTCTCAATTCGTCGCTCTGGGTCCCCGCTTTCGCGCGGACGAACGGTGGATATCAGCGCCCGCCTTCCACGAACCGGCCGCTGAAGATCGACTTCCAGCGCTTGCCGGTCACGTAGAACGTGCCGGTGGCGTTGTCGTGCGCAATGCCGTTGAGCACATAGTTGCCGCTGTCCGTGTCGATCAGCGCCTTCTCGTCGGCGGACATGCGGTCGCGCAGGCCGCGCATGTCGGCGACCCCGTCGATGCATCCGCTCGCCGGATCGATGCGCACGATGCTCCAGGTCGTGAATATGTTGCCATAGAGCCGGCCACGTACCAGCTCGAGCTCGTTGAGGCCCACGATGTCGCCTGGCCGAGTTGAGCGGACCTTGACGGTGCGGCGCACCGCGAAGGTCTGGGGGTCGACGTAGTAGAACGAAGGCCCGCCGTCGCTGAAGATGAGGCTCGTGCCGTCATTGGTCAGGCCCCAGCCCTCACGCGGATTGCGCATGGCGCGTTGGCGCTTGGCGGCGAGGTCGTAGACGAAGACCTGATGATCCTGCCAGGTAAGCTGATAAATCTGGTTGTTGAGGATGGTGAGGCCTTCGCCGAACACCGTGGTGCCAAGATCGGTCAGCGTGCGCACCTGTCCGTCGAACGAGATCACGTTGATGCGCGTGGTGCCGGCGATGCGCCCGGTGCTCTCGTAGAGCTGGCCGTCGCGGACTTCGAGGCCTTGCGTGAAGCCGAGCTCGCTGCGCTCGACCTTGTTGGCGATCTCGAACCGCAGCGGCGTGGGCTCGCGGCAGGTGGTTTGTGCGTTCAGCGTATCCGGACCGCCCCAGAGGAAGAAGGCGCCAGCCGCGACTGCGGTGGCTAGCCCTGCAGTGCCCAGAAGCAGCCCTGTGCGACGGGTCAGCATGGCTATTCAGCCTCGCTGGTGTAGGGCCGCGGCAGCGGCGTATGCGGCAGATCGGGATGCGGGCGGCCGAAATCGGGAGCTGGCGAATCCTGACCGATCGCCACAATGCCGCGGCGGATGGCACGGGTACGCGTGAAGTGCTCGAACAGCGTGTCGCCGTCGCCGCGCCGGATCGCGCGCGTCAACGTTGCAATGTCCTCGTTGAAGCGGCCGAGCATTTCGAGCACCGCCTCCTTGTTCGCCAGGAACACGTCGCGCCACATCGTGGGATCCGACGCCGCGATGCGGGTGAAATCGCGAAAGCCGCCGGCCGAGAACTGCAGCACTTCGGAGCGCGTCACTTGTGACAACTCATCGGCGGTGCCCACGATCGTGTAGGCGATGAGATGCGGAAGATGACTCGTCACCGCCAGCACCAAGTCGTGATGGTCGGCCGCCATTGTCTCAACGTTAGCGCCTAGCGCGCGCCAAAATGTGGCGAGCCGCTCGATGGCTTGCTTATCCACGCTTTCGGGTGGTGTGAGTATGCACCAGCGGTTGACGAACAGCTCGGCGAAACCGGCGTCGGGTCCCGAATATTCCGTGCCGGCGACCGGGTGCGCGGGCACGAAATGAACATACGGTGGCAGGTGGGGCCCGATCTCTCGGACGATAGAGCCCTTGACCGAGCCGACATCCGACACCGTAGCGCCTGCCATCAGGTGCGGGCCGATCTCCTTGGCGACCTCGCCGCAGGCGCCGACCGGAATGCAGATGATCACGAGATCGGCGCCGTCGACCGCCGCCGCATTGGTCTCGACCACCTGATCGGCGAGCCCGAGCTCGGCCACGCGCCGGCGCGTCTGCGGCGAGCGTGCCGTCGCCACGATCGAGCGCACCAGGCCCTGTGCGCGCGCAGCGCGCGCGATCGAGGAGCCGATCAGGCCGACGCCGATCAAAGCGAGCCGATTGAAGAGCGGGGCCTTGCGGTTCACGATTTCTTCCCCACGAACTCCGCCAATGCTGCAACGACGAGCCGGTTCGCCTCCTCGCTGCCGACCGTCATGCGCAGTGCATTTGGCAGGTGATAAGCCTTGACCCGGCGCAAAATGAGGCCGCGCTTGGTGAGGAAGGCGTCAGCCTCTTCCGCGGTCTTGCCCTTGGTCTTCGGAAAGTGAATCAACACGAAATTCGCGATGCTCGGCGTCACCTCGAGCCCGAGCTTGCGGATCTCCTGCATCAGCCACGACAGCCATTTGTCGTTATGCTGGCGCGCTGTCTCGACATGCGCGGTGTCGCTGATCGCCGCCACACCAGCCGCGATCGCGGCCGAGTTTACATTGAACGGCCCGCGAATACGGTTGATGGCTTCGACCACATGCGCCGGTCCATACATCCAGCCGAGCCGAATCGCTGCGAGGCCGTAGATCTTCGAGAACGTGCGGCACATCACGACGTTCTCGGACGTGGCGACGAGCTCGATCCCGGCCTCGTAATCGTTGCGACGCACGTATTCCGCATAGGCGGCGTCGAGCACGAGCAGCACATGCGGCGGCAGCTCTTTTTGCAGGCGCTTCACCTCGTCGAACGGCACATAGGTGCCGGTCGGATTGTTGGGATTGGCGAGGAACACTACCTTGGTGCGTTCGCTGACTTTGCCAAGGATGTTGTCGATGTCGGCGGTGTAGTTCTTCTCCGGCGCCACGATCGGCTTCGCGCCCGAGCCGAGCGTTGCGATCGGATAAACCAGGAAGCCGTGCGTCGTGTAGATCGCCTCGTCGCCGTCGCGCAGGTAGGCGTCGGCGAGCAGATTGAGCAGATCGTCGGAGCCTGCGCCGCAGACGATGCGGTTGGGGTCGAGCCCAAAGGCGCGCCCGATCGCCTCGCGCAGCGCGGTCGCGGCGCCATCCGGATAATCCTGCAAATGGTCGGCCACGGCCCGGTAGGCTGCGATCGCCTTCGGGCTCGGCCCGAGGGGGGTCTCGTTCGAGGAGAGCTTGAACACGCGCGCGACGCCAGGTGCCGCGCTCTTGCCAGGCACATAGGGGTCGATATCAAGCACGCCGGGTCGCGGTTGCGGGCGCAGGGCGGACATCATTGGCTCCAATGGGCGACTGAGGGTACAGCAAGCTTTCAGCCCGGACGCGGGGGAGGCTGCCTCAGTCGGCCGAGACCCTATAGCGGGTCGCGTGGCTGCCGACGAGGGCTGTTGCGCGGACTGAGGCGCCAGCCTTAACCAGCGCCTTGGTGACCGGCTCGATCCCCTTGTCCTGCTGGACCGAGATCAGGAGGGCAGCACCGTCGAACGCCTTGTCGGGCACTGCGACGACCTCGGCGATCGAGCCGATAGCATGGGAGGCGGTCGTGCCCCAGCCGGCGACCCGTACGCTCCAGACCTCCACCTCCCGCACCATGGCGTCTGCGGCCGCACGCGAGATGACGAACACCGGCAGCGCCGCTGGATGATCCGGGCGTTCGACGAACGGCAGGCGCGCGATGATCTTGGGTGCGGCATCGAATTCGAGCGCATTCCACCATGCGCCTGAGACTGCGAAAGCCGGCACGAGACCCAGGTCGCCTTTGGAGTCGGACACCGCAGCCACGACTGCGGAGGCGCCCATGTGGGCCACGAACGGCGCTGTGAAGCCGAAATGGAAGCGAGCCGAATCGCGCATTAGCGCGTCGCCAGCCGAGAGATCAGCGTGCACCGAATAGGGCGCCTGCACATAGGTGAAGGTCGAGATGATGACGCGCCAGATGCCTTCGACGGTGTCGAGCGGCAGGATGCCGTGATGGCGCTCGACGAGGCGACGCATCATGTCGGCTTCGCGTGCCGGCCTGAAGGCGGAGCCGGTTTCTTGCGTCTTCTTGACTGAGATCAGGCGGTCGATGATCTCGCCGCGTTCCAGCAAGAGGCGGTGCATGGCCTCGTCGATGCGGTCGATCTCCTTCCGCAGGTCCCCGAGCGAAGATGGTGAATCGGCGCTTGGTGATTTGGCACGGGGTGTCTTGTCACGGGGAGTCTTGGCCATGAGCAGCACTCTTTTGTGCCGCATTGATACGGGCCATGGCCCGACAAAGCAAAGAAAACATTGACTTAGATGGCAAGCGGCCTATCTACGCCGTCGGCTGCAAGCCTCTGTCAAGTCTTTGGCAAACCTTTGTGTTACGCTACTTGTATGACCATGGCCGAGATCAGTGCCGCGCTTGAACCTGCCGACCGCGCCCGCGAGGCGGACGAGCCGCATTCGCTGGTCGTGCGCTTTGGTATCGATAAGCCGCTCCGGCTCGATGCCGGCGTCGATCTCGCCCCCTTTCAGATCGCCTACCAGACCTATGGAAAACTGAACGCCGAGCGCACCAATGCGGTGCTGCTCTGTCACGCGCTCACCGGCGACCAGCATGTGTTCAATATTCACCCGGTCACCAAGAAGCCCGGCTGGTGGGAAACCATGGTTGGGCCGGGCCGCCCGATCGATACCGAGCGCTACTTCGTGATCTGCGCGAACGTGATCGGCGGCTGCATGGGCACGACCGGTCCGGCCTCGACCAATCCCGAGACCCGCATGCCATGGGGCCTCGATTTCCCGGTTATCACGGTGCGCGATATGGTGCGCGCGCAAGCCATGCTGCTTGACCATCTCGGCATCGGTTCGCTGTTCGCTGTCGTGGGCGGCTCGCTGGGCGGCATGCAGGTGCTGCAATGGGCGGTGAGCTATCCGCAGCGGGTGTTCGCTGCACTGCCGATTGCGGCGGCCACGCGTCATTCGGCGCAGAACATCGCGTTCCACGAGGTTGGCCGCCAGGCTGTCATGGCCGATCCCGATTGGCGGCAGGGCCGCTATTTTGCGGAAGGCACCAATCCGCGCCGCGGGCTCGCGGTCGCCCGCATGGGCGCGCACATCACCTATCTGTCGGACGCTGCACTCCACCGCAAGTTCGGCCGTCGGTTCCAGGACCGCGACAACCCGACTTTCTCGTTCGATGCCGACTTCCAGGTCGAGAGCTATTTGCGCCACCAGGGCATCACCTTCGTGGAGCGCTTCGACGCCAACTCGTACCTCTATCTCACGCGTGCGATGGACTACTTCGACATCGCGGCCGACTTCGACGGTGTGCTTGCCAACGCATTCAAGGATACGCCGACCCGCTTCTGCGTCATTTCCTTCACATCCGACTGGCTGTTTCCGACGTCCGATTCGCGCGCGATCGTGCACGCCCTCAACGCTGGTCGCGCGCGCGTGTCGTTCGCCGAGATCGTCACCGACAAAGGGCACGATGCATTCCTGCTGGAGGAGCCGGAGCTGTTCGCGATCGTGCGCGGTTTCCTCGAAGGCGCCGCCAAGGCGCGCGGGCTCGAGCCCGCACATCCTTGAACCGATCGATCGACAAAGGACTGCAGCCCTCATGCTCAAGAGCCTCAGGCAGGACCTTACGATGGCGGACACCGCGCGCACGCCCGGCGGCGGTCCGCGCGTCGACCTGCTGCTGGTCGCCGAGATGGTCGAGCGCGGTGCGCGTGTGCTCGATGTCGGCTGCGGTGATGGCGAGCTATTGCGGCTGTTGGCGGAGACGCGCGGCGTCGATGGGCGCGGCATCGAGCTGTCGCGCGAGGGCGTGAACGAGGGTGTCGCCAAGGGGCTGGCGGTGATCCAAGGCGATGCCGACACCGACCTTGCCGACTATCCGGATGACGCCTTCGACTACGTCATTCTGTCGCAGACTCTGCAGGCGACCCGCCAGCCGCGTGTCGTCTTGGAACACATGCTCCGTATCGGTCGTCACGCAATTGTGTCCTTTCCGAACTTCGGACACTGGCGGATTCGCCTTCAGGTCGGCATTGCAGGCCATATGCCGCAGACCGACAATCTGCCCTACAGCTGGTGGGACACGCCCAACATTCACTTCTGCACGATCAAGGACTTCCGCCACTTGTGCGATGTCGCCGGCGCCAAGATCGAAAGAGCGGTTGCCCTCAACGCGTGGGGCCGCGCTCTGCGCTTCAATGCGCCTTGGTGGTTCTGGAACCTGATGGGCGAGCAAGCGGTATTTCTGCTGAGTCGCCAAGGTGTTCGGGTGGGTTGAAGCGCCGGTGTTTCGGGCCGGGGTCCCCAGAAGCCAAGTCTCAGAATCAAGCTACCACTAATCAAAGTTCCAGAAGCAGGAGAGCCCCAGGACGGCTTGCGCCGCCTGGGGCTCCCGCAGGCTTTCGCCGGACGAGGGGGGCATCGGGGGGGATGGGGATCGCCCGGCTCGCCTATGCTGTCGAGATAGGTAGGCGCTCTAACAATTCAATGCCCCCCAGTTTTGATCCGATGTTCCCTATGGTTTTTTCGCTGACCAACCTTGCTTCCCAAGCGCGATGAGTTCCGGCCGATATTCAAAATGCATGCTGTCGACGTGGTACCATTTGGCACCCCAGATGAAGCCGTGACGCTCGAAAATCTCGCCGATGGCGACTGGAACACGATTGCGCCACACGAAAGTGCCGGTGCGGCCTTTCAGGGATTCCCAATAGTCCGCCTGCTTATCGTTGATGTCGATCGCGGCTGCGAACGCATGCACCGACAGTCGCGCTGTGTTGAGAATAGTGCGGCAATTGTACGCGCCGGCGGATGGCACCAGAAACTTGCTCATCTCAGGCGCGAGCGTGTCGAGTTCCTTCACCACTGCGGCGAGCCGCTCATCGACATTGTTGACGGTGGTAACGCTCAAGCGTCCGCCGCCGCGCTTGGGCAGCCACGCGACCGCCGTGAGCCGCTTGGCGACCTCGCCCTTGCGGCAGTCGCCGTACATCTTGGTGAAGAACGGCTCGAACCGGATGCGGCCGGGATCCTCGTTGACGGAGGGCGGCGTCACGTTCGGACCGAGCGGGTAGCGAAACGCGAACTGATCCTTGATATCGGGCTCGCTGAGCAGCCGCTCGAAAGTCTTGTCGCCGCGACTATCTGCGATCGGCATGCGGGTGCCGTCCTTCCAGATGAGATCGTTTCCTTCGTGAGCTGAGAGGTGATCCGGGTAGGCAGCGACCAGAGCATCGAGCGCATCGTTCATCGGATCGGCAGCGGCCGCAATCATCGACAGCACGAGGGCAAGCAGCACTGCGCAGGTCCGCATTTGCGATTGTCCTTCACACTAGTCGCGCAATTCATTTCCGGCCGCGATTTTGCCTGCCTCAATCACCTCGGCGTATATGCCGCAATCAGCATGCCCGAACCTGCGCAGCAGCGTCTCCGGTATCGAAAGGTCGCGCGCGCCGCTGTCGGGATCGACGTTGGTGGCCGCGCAGCGCACGATCCGTTTCACGACCTTGAGCCGTGCGCCTTCACCGATCGCAATCTCCTGGCCAAGAAGATCGAACTCGTGCCATGCCGGCCAGCCCTCGACATACACATTGCCGCGAAAGCGCAACGGATTGATCGGCGCCCCGATCGCTGTCTCCAGGGCTAAGACCGACGCGAGATTGATGATCGACACCACTTTGCGCGCAACGTCGGAAAAGCTATGGCCTGGCGCGTGCAGGATCTTCGGCGGCCCGCGCAGCTCATCGGCACAGAACTTCGCGAAAAACGATTCGATGGCGTGGCGGCCAGCGGGCGTGCGCAAATCGCCGCGGACAGCGATGCGGCCATCTGATTCGATGCTGAGCACATGGTTCGAATCGTCAAATCGGGTGCGCAATGTCGCCAGCCGCTCGTTGCGCATCAGCATGAGATACCGCGTCTTCGGCTGATGGCGCGGCTCCTGTGGATCGAAGCCTGATGGCCCGTTCTCGATGGCGTAGAGGCGGTCGCTTGGTACGGTCTGGCCAGGTGTTAGGAGCGTGCAGGCAAGTGGCTCAGGCGACAGGCCTTTCACCGGATAGCGGTAGATAGAGTTAATTCTTGCAGGAATTAACATGACCACGATTTAATCTCGCCATGCGATGACTTGCGGGCGGGTGCCACCTATTATGCAGCGCGTCGGGTGGCTTTGCCAATTCAAGGACAGTTCCGTGCGCATCACCAAGACTCTTCGAGTTCTGCTCGTGTTGACGGCAGCCAGCAGTGTGAGTGCGGCCATGGCGCAGGGACGGTCCCAAGAACGAACCGCGGTGGCGATGAGCTTGTTCGGTGCCGCTCCTGTGGACGCTCCGAAAGGTGAGATCCGTGGCATGCGCCCGGAGACGATCGGCGAGGTCGCCTATTTCTCGCTGTCGGTCGATGCGCCCAATAAGCTGCGCGGACTGACGAACTCACAACAGCAGCAGGTTGAGATCGCGTTGCCGGGCGGCAGCTCGGTCACCTGCACGTTGCGCTCCGAGCGGCGGCCGAATGGTGTGGTGCTGCTGACTGGTGCGCCTGACGGAGGCGCTCCGGAAGAGCGCTGCAATCTTGTGGTCGACAATGGCCAAGTGACTGGTGAGGTTGAACTCGCGACTGGCCGCTATCGCATCCAGCCCACTGGCAACGGCTCCGCGCACGTGGTGGTCGAGGTCAAGACTGCTGCCTTCCCTAACGAGAGCGAGCCCAAGCGAGCCCGTTAAGCAGCGCCCGTTAACCAGCTGGGCCCGCTGCAGCTTCACGCAACGTGACACCCTTGCAGCACCCGGGCTAACATGCGGTCCGGGATCGCAAACCAATGGGACAGAACGATGCTCAGAGTGCACGGCCTGCCAGTGGCGCTCGCGTTGATCGTGGCCGGCGGCGCCACTGAGGCGTCTGCTCAGCAAAAGAAATCGCCGCCAACGACACGACTCTTCAACGGGGCATCGAGCCAAGCCCCGAGCAGCGACACTATCGGCGAGACCTTGGGTATGCGTTCCGGGACGGTCGGGGCGGTTGTTCGCGTCCCGCTTTCAGTCGCTGCGACCAGCAGTCTAACCGCCCAAAACAACGAGCCGCGTCGTCTCGAGGTCGCATTGCCAGGCGGCCGGTCCGTAACATGCGAGGTGCGTCCGGTGGCGCGGCGGCAGAACATGGTCGTGCTTGCAGGCGCGCCCGTCGCTGGCAGCGAGGTCGAGCGCTGCAATCTTGTTGTCCAGAACGGCAAAGTGACCGGCGAAGTCGATCTTGAGTCGGGCCGCTACCGCATTCAGCCGATCGGTGCCGGCTCGACTCATGCGGTGGTCGAGGTCAAGACCGAGAACCTGCCGGATGAGCTCGCCCCGAAGGTCCCGAACGAGCCGATGCCGCAGCGTGCTGTGGCCGACACTGCACAATGCGACGTCAAGCCGGCGGCTGGGCAGCAGCCCAAGACCTTCGGTCCGATTCGAATCATGTTCCTCTACACCAAGGCGGTTGCGGCTGGCTCGCCGAACATCCGCGGTGACATCGAGCTCCTCATGCAGCAGCTGCGAACCGGCTTCAGTGCGAATCGGCTGGGTGGCAATTTCTCGGTCACGAGCGAGCTCGCGCACGCGCAGGAGATCAACTACGACGAGGGCGAGAACATGGAGAAGGACCTCGATCGCCTCTCCAACCCGCGCGATACCGTATTCAAGCCTATCCACGCCCTGCGTGACACTCACAAGGCCGATATCGTGCACTTGATAATCAAAGCCAAGCCGAACAACGGCTGCGGTATTGGCTGGCTCA